>Ga0180008_1000063_pt1 | contig 105828 bp, 81 predicted proteins | sample MM_PW_MetaG_FD_121121 | JGI IMG/M metagenome (GOLD analysis project Ga0180008, IMG submission 121121) | Groundwater microbial communities from the Aspo Hard Rock Laboratory (HRL) deep subsurface site, Sweden - MM_PW_MetaG | ecosystem: Environmental > Aquatic > Deep subsurface > Groundwater... | reverse complement strand
ACTCCACCTTACCGATGAGCCCGGTGGCCACCGAGATCGAATTCGCATGGGTGGGGCATGCCCCACCCATGCGATCGCCTCAATCTACACCGGAAATTACACCACGAGCGCGGACGCTAACGAATGGCGGGTTTGTAGCAATTTTCATCGTCAGGTCGGAGGGGCCTCCGCTGTTAGATTCGACAACTCCAGAAGCGGGGGGTGGAGACTTAAATATCAGATGTCTTCGCTGACGAATTGCGGCATCGTCCGACGCGCGCTCCCGCAACCAAACATAATCTCACTCAGTAACGCCAATATCCCACAAGCAAACCCGCCGGGAAGCGAGGTTTTTTATGGAATATGCCTTCGCGCGAAAATGAGCTTCAACTCGCGTCACGGAACGCTCCATAGGACCGCCATCATCGCGGGTTGCCGAGAAAACGCCCTCACGGCATGTTTCTATAGTCTGTTCACCGGATCCCGCTTGGTCCCCTGACTTTTGCAGAAAGTGGAGGTTCCACCGGACCGGCTGCCTGTTTCATCTTCCAGAGAGGCCTTCGGGCCCTAACAGATCGCTCCAAATCGCAAGGGCGACCGTGACTCAGGGATTTAATTGATGGAACAGCTTCTTCGTGCGCGTCGGCAGTCGATCCTGGCAGGAACGGCGCTCATTGCTCTGGCCCTTCCGGCCGCTCCGGCACTGGCGCAATCCGCGGCACAGCCCGAACAGACCAACGCCGAAACCGGCTCCAATGCGTCCGCGCAAGGCGAGATAGTCGTAACCGGTTCGCGCATCGATCGCCCCGGATATGAATCGCCGACGCCTCTGCTGCACATGACGCAGGCAGACCTTGATGTCGTCAGCCGGACCAACATCGGTGCGGCGCTCGCCGACCTGCCGCAGTTCAAGGCATCGCAGTCGCCGCAAACGTCGGGCACCAACGCACAGGCCGGCCGCTTCCCGATCAACATCCGCGGGCTTGGTGAAACCCGCTCGCTCGTCCTCGTCGACGGCCGCCGTCTTGTCAGCGACAACGACCTCAACACCGTACCATCCATCATGATCAAAAGCGTGGACATCGTCACCGGTGGCGCCTCGGCCGCCTGGGGCTCCGACGCGGTCGCCGGTGTCGTCAACATGCTCATCGACAGCGACTATGACGGCGTTCGCCTTGGTGCCGAAGGCGGCATCTCTTCGCGTGGGGACGCGGGTCAGGTCAAGTTCGAGGGCAAATATGGCACGGCCTTTGCTGACGGCCGTGGCCATTTCGTGATCGGCGGCGAGTATGTCAACAATGACGGCATCCTGAAAAAGACCGACCGCAAGAACACCGGCCGTTTCGCCACCGTCAACAACACATTGACGCCCGATGTTGGGCTCGCCACCCGTCTGATCGGCGGATATATCACTTCGGGCGCTCTGCGGGGTTATGGCTTCAACCCGGACGGCACCCTGCGCGTGCCCGACATCGGCACCGTCGTCGGTACCAACATGATCGGTGGAGAAGGCCCGTCCGATGACGAGCGCAGCCCGCTGATCACGCCGCAAAAACGCTATACGGTCATGGCCAAGGCGTCCTACGAGCTGACCGACACGCTCAAGCTGAGCGCTGATCTGCGTTATTCGCGCTATTATAACAGCTACACCTGGTTCGGCGACAATACGGGCAGCGTCACCATCCGGTCCGACAATGCGTTTTTGAATGATAACATCAAGCAGGCCCTGGCCGCAGCCAGACAGACCAGCTTCACCATGGCCCGCTACAATGCGGATCTGTCGTACAGCACCATCAATCTGGACCGTCGCAGCATCCAGGGAACGATTGCTCTGGACGGCAGCTTTGACGACGGGCGCTGGCGCTACGGGGCTTATTACAGCCACGGCCAATATCGCAACAAGATCAATACGCCGGGCTTTCTGATCGCACAGAATTTCGCCAATGCGGTGGATGCGGTTATCAGTCCGACCACGGGTCAGGCCGTATGTCGGTCGGGCGCTGCGGGCTGCGTACCGCTCAACCTGTTCGGGGAAGGTGCGCCTTCGCAGGCGGCGATCGACTATGTCACGGGCACGCCGCGCCTCAATGGCCTGAACAAGATCGACACTTATGGCGTGTCGCTGCGCGGCGAGCCAATCGACTTGCCCGCTGGTCCTGTATCGATCGCCATCGGTGCAGAAGGACGCAATCTGTCCACCGCCAACACGGTCGGTGCGCTCGATGCCGCCAAGGCGTTCAGCACATTCTACTTCAGTTCCCTGCGCGGCAAATATGACGTCAAGGAAGCCTTTGCCGAAATCGTCGTGCCGGTCGTCAGGGACGTGCCGATGCTGCGCAAGCTGGAGTTGAACGGCGCTGCACGGGCGTCGGATTACAGCACCAGCGGCACCAGCTGGTCGTGGAAGCTGGGCGCCACCAACGAGTTCCTGCCGGGCGTGATCGGCCGTGTTGCCCGTTCGCGCGACATTCGCGCACCCAATGTGAGCGAGCTCTATTCGAACCAGACCGTCAGCTATGTCGGCGTGGTTGACCCCCTTTACAGCAGCGAGGGCAGCCGCAGCGTGCTAGTCTATGGCGGCGGCAATGCTTCACTCAGGCCGGAAAAGGCCGACACTTGGACCGCAGGCATCACGACGGCTCCGATGCGTGGCCTGACCGCGTCGATCGACTATTTCAACATCTCGATCAAGGATGTCATCACCAGCATCAGCGCGCAGGTTCTGGTCGATCGTTGCAATACGGGCAATGCCAGCCTGTGCAATTACATCACACGCGGCACGGACGGGCGGATCGCCAGCGTCGCGTCATCGTCGGTCAATCTGTCGGAATTCAAGACTGACGGCATCGACGCGGAACTGGCCTATACGATGCCGGTGAACAATAACGCCAACGGCAAACTCACTTTCCGTCTGCTTGGAACCTGGGTGAACCACTTCACCACCGATGACGGCATCAGCAAGGTGGAATATGTGAAATCGCAGGGCTACGCCTTCGTCAACGGCGTGCCGCGCATTCGCGCCAATGCCTCGGTTGGCTATGCCAGTGACGGGTTCAGCGGCCTTGTTCGGGCACGCTACCTCTCGTCGGGGTATTGGAACCGCACCAGTAAGGCGCTGACCAACAATCATATTCCGGCCTATACCTATGTCGACCTGCAACTGAGCCAGAAGATTCCGTTCGGCGAGGGTAAGCATTTCGAACTGTACGGCAATGTGTCGAACCTGCTCGACAAGGAACCGCCGCTCTATTCGACCTTCTCGCCCTATTATGACGTGATCGGTCGCTACATGACGGTGGGCGCGCGCCTGGAATTCTGAAGACGCCTTGTCAGGCATCAAAAAAAGGCGGCGGGTGCGAACCCGCCGCCTTTTTCTTTGCCAGTCCATGCCGACGGGAGGGGCTTTTCTTTCCGCTTAATTGGTAAAGCGGCGCATCCATTCCACCAATGTCGCATCGGGGTGTGAGGACAGGATATGGGCCAGAACCTCCGGCCGTTCGTCCTGCCCCAGCTTGAATATGCCGGCGCACGAACGGACCTCCGCCCGAAAGCCGATGATCGCCCCCGCCAAACGGGAATAGCGAGCGCCCAACGCCTCCTTGCGCCATGGTGCGGTGCGGTCACGCTCCATATGGTTGATCAGCATGTCGAGCGCAGGCTCTGTCAGCGCATCGTCGAAATGAAGGTCGGCCGCTATCTTCAGTTGAACATAGTTCCATGTCGGCGCCCAATCGCGCAGGCCCGCATGTTCGGGCGAGACATAGCCTTGGGGCCCGGTGAACAGGATGTGCGCACGGCAATCGGTCTGAAGCGCGTCATGCAGCGGATTGTGGCGCGCCATATGTCCGATCAGAGCGATCAGGCGTCCATCCCGGTCATATTCGCCAAGAAGGGGCAGCAGCGATGCCGTGGGCTGCTCTACGCTGGCGCAGGTCTGGACCCAGGCGAGCGGATATTGCTCAATCAGGAAACGGACGTCCTGCGGACCATAAGAGGAAAATGCTTCGTTCAATGTGCTGCTTCCCCATCTATGCAGCGGATCGACACCGCCCGATATTTCCCAATGGAACCGTGCCTGGCCCACCTCAAGGGCCAGTATGTCGAAATCAGCGGGTCCAGCTTTGGATTGCCTATCGGCCCATGAGCATTTAGGGCGGACATCATTCACAACGAATGGAACAGTCAGGCCGGGACCACAGGATCATGCTTCGCCCCCTGCACGTCATGCTTGGTGACAGGATCGATCCTGCACTGCCGACCCCGATCTATATTCAGGTCATTGCGGCCATAATCCGGGACATCGAGCGGGGTAGGCTGGCGCCGGGCACCTATCTCCCGGGCAGCCGGCAACTGGCGACCGAACTCAACCTCAATCGCAAGACGATCGTATTCGCCTATGAGGAACTGATCGCACAGGGTTGGCTGGAATCGTCGGGCACGCGCGGCACGATGGTCGCCACGACCTTTCCCGATCCTGTCCGTGGGAAGCGCGCGGATCCGCTGGAATTCAAGTCTGCCCAAAAGCCAAATCCGCAATATCGGATATTACCGACGCCAGCCCGTCCTCTGGCACTGCCGGGCGGACCGGGTATAAAATTGGATGAAGGCGCGCCCGACGGCCGCCTGTTTCCAAACGAAGCGCTCATGCAGGCCTATCGTAATGCCTTGCTGCGTCCGCCGGCTGACAGTCACCTGCAATATCGCGATCCCTTCGGCACGTTACAGCTCCGCTCGGCAATCGCGGACATGCTGCGCCACCAGCGCGGCCTGACGATCGGGCCGGAAGAAATCTGCGTCACACGCGGTAGCCAGAACGGCCTCTTTCTGACGGCTCAGGCCCTGATCCGTCCCGGTGATGCCGTGATCGTCGAAGAGTTGACGTACGAGCCGGCGCTCGCAGCCTTCCGCATGATGGGCGCCAAGCTCGTGTCCGTGCCTTTCGACGGACCGGCGATCGACATCGACGCGGTGGAGAAGGCGTGTCGCAAGCATAAGGTGCGCGCGATTTTCCTGACCCCCCACCACCAGTTCCCGACCACCAGCGTATTGCGCCCCGAACGTCGGTTGGCGCTCCTCAATCTCGCCAAGCAGTTCGGCTTTGCGATCATCGAGGATGATTATGACCATGAATTTCATTTCGCATCACAGCCGCTCTTGCCCATGGCGGCCTTTGCGCCAGACCATGTCATCTATCTCGGCTCCTTGTCGAAGCTGATCGTACCAGCCTTACGCGTCGGCTACGTCGTTGCGCCCGAGCCGATGATCCGCGCGCTGGGACATTATGTGTCCCTGACAGATGGCATGGGTAATACGGTCACCGAAGATGCCGTCGCCGATCTCATCACCAGCGGCGCGCTGAGACGCCATGCGCGCAAGGTGCGCAAGATTTATGGCGAACGTCGCGAGCGTTTTGCCGAAAGGCTGCGCCAAAGCTTTGGAGATCGGGTAACGTTTGAAACGCCCAATGGCGGGCTGGCTTTCTGGCTGCGCTTTCCCGGCATCGATCTTCTCGCGCTCGAAAACGAGGCAAAGGCACTGGGCCTGCGCTTCGCCTCGTCCGAATCCTTCATGGTGCACCCGCAGGCCGAGCGCGGCCTGCGCATCGGCTTTGCCAGCCTCAACGATATCGAGGCGGAACGGGCGATTCAGACATTGGCGAAAGCATTGGATCGGATAGGATAGGTCAATATTCGAAGGAGGCGGCGCTGCCCTGCGCTTCCTCGAACGCCGCAGCACGCGCTCTCGCCACGGCGACCTCCCGCTTCGACATGCCTTCGAACCATTGCGCGACATGCGGCTTGCGGCGCGGCCACTGTTCATCGAGCGTAGCGGCATCATAAAGACGCCCATTCTGCATCACAAAGCTGAGCGATCGCGTATTGCGAATATCAGCCAGCGGATCGCGATCAAGGATCAGCAGGTCGGCCAGCTTGCCGGGTTCGATCGAGCCGAGGTCGAGCGCGCGCCCGATCACTTCGGCAGAGCCTATCGTCGCGGCGTGCAGGATCTGCATCGGGCTGCCCCCGCCAGAGGCCATCGCTTCCAGTTCCCAATGATAGGACAGTCCCTGAACGACGCCATGTGCGCCGACACCAAGCAATCCGCCAGCATGGCCGATATCGCTTGCCTGCTTGGCAAACATCGAGAAGCCTTGTCCATCAGCGCGATTCCATTGCGCGGAATCGCGCTTCGCCGCGAAAGCGAATTCGGGCACGAAGCGGTCCAGTTTGGCATCGAAATCCTGCTGGTGGCCCGCCGTCATCATCCCCAGCGGCCCCGGCGCGCCGTATAGTACCAGCATCGTAGGTACAGTCGAAATTCTCGATCGCACGAGCATCTGCACCACATCGTCATGTACGGGTGCGATCGGCAGGCTATGTTCGTTGCCGGCATAGCCGTCGAGCATTTGGGTCAGGTCGAGCCGGTAATCGCTTGCGCCTTCGGTCGTGGGCATCAGTCCCAGCGCCTGCGCGCCTTCGATCAGGTGTCGCCGCGCGGCCCGGTCGCCGACCATATATTGTTTGATGTTCGGCGTGCGATAATAATCCGAATAGCGCCGCAGCGTGGCAATGGCTTCCTCTCGACTATTCATCGGGCTGGTGCGGAACACGCCTTCACCCGTTGAAAAAGCGCGCTGGCCGATCATCAGGCCAGCGTCGATCATGTCGGCATAGCCGAACACATCGGGATCGAATGTCTGCACATCCAGACCGGCAGTAACACCATAGGCAAGGTTGGCGGAGAAATCCCAATGGCCGATGTCGAGGATGCGGCGGCGCGTTTCGAACCAATGGGCGTGGGCATCGATGAAGCCTGGCACGATGAATTTACCAGTGACGTCGCGTATCTCGGTGCCCCGAGGAACCGGGAAGGCCCCGCGCGGGCCGATTGCGGCGATGCGGTTGTCGACGATCAGCAGGTCGGCGTCGCCGATGATCTCGTCCGCCTTCATCGTGGCCACCCGCGCCCCGCGCAGCAACAACTTGCCCTTGGGCACGTCGCGGGGCAGCACCACGTCCATCTTCGCGCTGCGCGCGCGCCCTTCTATGATAGCGGGCGTGCCGTTTTCCATAGCGCCCAATGCCAGTTGCCGCACCGTCGATCCAACCGACCAGAGCAAGGAGCGCATGTCCGGCGCCCAATCCATATAGTCCGCACCGATCGCGGTGATCCGCCGCGCGCCCGAAGCCGGGTCGCTGACCGTAACAGTCGGCGCAGCACTCCCGTCTTTCGCCACCGGAACCGGCACCAGATAGAGTTGCGAGGCATAGCGCACCAGCGCCGTCCTGCCGTCCGCTCTGAGTTGCGCATTTTTGAGCGGTGCCGGCGCATCGAAATATTGGCTGTCGGGACGGGCTACCAGCTTGACCAGTTGCTTGACCGCGTCCTTGCCCTGCGTACCGGCATCGACGGCATGCGAGGAAATCCAGCCATCGGCATAATAACGCACGCGTGCAGGATCGGCATCGCGGCGGAGGTCCATCGCGGCGCCCACCTCTCCCAATATCAGGCTATCGCCGCCCTCTGCCGACAGCCGCACCAAAGTCGAGGGCATCGGCCCAAGGCTTTCGGCAGACCGATAGAGGCGGTCATGCTGGCTGGCCGAAAAGGCCACCACGGCCTTGTCGCCCGCCAGGAACAGCGGTTCCGAATAATAGGCGGGCTGCGTCGTGATCCGGCGCGGCGCGGTCTTGCCGTCGACCGCCGCGATCCAGACATGGCCGCCCTCCTTCGCTGTCCAGGTGACATAGGTGACGAAGCGCCCATCGTCCGACCAGCTGGGTTGCCAGGCAGCGCCGGGGACGTCGAGGCGGCGCGGTCTGGCGCCCTTGCGGTTGTCGGCAAGGTAGAGCCGCCCGACGGCGCCGAAGATCACGCGCTTCCCATCAGGCGAAAGGCGCGGGGTCTGGATCACCCGAATGTGGACCGGCCCGGTATCGACACGATGCTGACGGCGCAGGTCCGGTCCCATTTCCTGTCGCACATGCGCTTCGAATGGAATGTCGGTCAGGTCGCCCGAGGCGATGTCCAGCCGCTTCAATCCGCCACCAAGACCCAGATAGATGCTGCGATCATCGGCGGAAAAGACCATGCGCGGAAGCAGGTCGACATAATAGCCACCAGACTGGCCATCCGGGTCGATCGGGCCATGAAGCAGACGATCCGTTCCGTCCGACAGATCATGCAGGCGCAAGGCGGTCTTTCCGTCTTCCCGCGTGGCATAGGCAAGCCAGCGGCCATCATGCGACAAAAGTGGGCGCATGCCGCCGCCCGGCGTCGTCAGGACAGCGCTCTGCTTGCGGGTCGCCAGATCGAACCGCGCGATCGTCCAATGGGGTAACGGGCCGCTGGTCCATGTGGTCCCGGCCTTGATCGCGTAATAGAGGCTCTTGCCATCGGGGGCGACGACGACGCCCATCGCATTGCGTCGTTGAGGGTGAGGATCATCACCGTTCGGCTGCGCCTTTACCAGCACGTCGTGCGTACCGCTTTCGACATCGAACGACCATAGTTCGAAGGCCAGGACACCCCAGATCATGCGCGAGACATAGAGCGTTTTGCCATCGGGGGACCATGCCGGGGAACTATAGTGGGCAGCGCCGTTGGCTTCCTTCGACACGCGACGTGCATTGTCGCCATCGACGTCGGCGACCCAAAGCGCCTCGGCCCCGTCGCGATCGCTGACGAAGGCGATATGGCGACCATCAGGCGAGAAAACGGGCTGGGTATCGAATGCGGCGCCGGTCATGACCGGGCGGGCCTTGCCCCCTTGCGATGGCAGGGCGTAGATATCGCCGAGCAGATCGAACAGGATCGTGCCCCCGTCCGGCGATACATCCAGCGCAGGCCAGGTAACTTCCCGCGTATCATATTCGATCACGCGCCCGGTGAGCGGCGGCAACGGATTGGCCCAAGCCACCGAACTTGCCGATATGGACCAGCCTGCCAGGATTGCCGCATTCGCCAGCCACTTCTTCACGCCGTCACCCTTCGCGTCCCTTATCAACGCCTGTGTCATTGCCGGTATGCTGTCGCGGTGGAACATCCAGTTTCTGCTTGACCAAGGGACCACCGCCGGATTTGCCGGTCAGACCGTACTCAGCAACAGGCTCGTTTCGCTGTTGAGCACGCCTTCGATCATCCGCACCTGCCGGAGCACACGGTCGAATTCCGACAGGCTGGCGGCATGGATATCGGCCACCAGATCCCAGTTTCCATTGGTCGTATGCAGCGTCCGGATCTCGACGATGCCTCTCAGCTTGCGGATGACCTCTGTCGTCGATTTGCCGGTAATCTCTATCATCATCACCGCACGAACCGAAAGATCGTCATAGTCGTCGCGCACCCGGATGGTGAAACCCAGCAGCGTGCCGGTGTCGACGAGCCGATCCAGTCGGCTTTGCACCGTACCGCGCGCCACGCCGAGGGCATCGGCAAGCTTTGAAAGGGACGCGCGGCCATCGGCCCTGAGATGGCCGATGATGCGTCGATCAAGGTCGTCCGGAATGAACTTCGCGAAGCCGGTCATGAATGCGCTACATCTTGGGCAAATTGATCAATTTCACTATAAAAATTGTCTAATGTTGAGCGTATTGCAAGGCGAAGTTACGATTTTGATCAACATATGCCGGCGGTAGGATTGTGGCGCACCCATTTTTCCCAAGGAATTTCCATGGCCCCCGCACCGTCCCCTTTGGCTTTCATCCCATTTGTCAGCGTCGAAAACATGATGCGCCTCGTTCACCATTTCGGGATCGAAACCATGTTGCGCGAACTGACCGACGCGATCGAGGCGGATTATCTGCGCTGGCATCTTTTTGAAAAGACGCCCCGCCTCGCTTCGCATTCGAAGGAGGGGGTGATTGAATTGATGCCCACTTCGGACGGCGAGGCTTTCGCATTCAAATATGTGAACGGTCATCCCAGCAATATCGCCAAGGGCCTTCAGACCGTTGCTGCCTTCGGACTATTGGCGCGGGTGGACACGGGCTACCCCCTGTTGCTTGCCGAAATGACGTTGCTGACGGCGCTGCGTACGGCGGCGACATCTGCAATGGTGGCACGTCGGCTGGCCCCCGCCGGGTCGCGCGTGATGGCGATGATCGGTAACGGCGCACAGGCGGAATTCCAGGCGATCGCCATGAAAGCCATTGTCGGCATCGAGGAAGTACGCCTGTTCGACATCGACCAGGCGGCAACGCGAAAGGTCGCGCGCAATCTTGCGGGGGCGGGATTGCGGGTCGTGTCTTGCGACACGTCGGAAGATGCGATCGAGGGTGCCCACATCGTGACCACCTGCACCGCGGACAAGGCCTATGCCACGATCCTGTCCGATAACATGGTCGGCGCGGGTATTCACATCAACGCCATCGGTGGCGATTGCCCCGGCAAGACGGAGTTGCACAAGGACATACTCGGACGGGCCGCTACCTTCGTCGAATTCGAGCCGCAGACCCGTATCGAGGGTGAGATCCAGCAGATGGAGGATTCCTATCCGGTCACCGAATTCTGGAAGGTGCTGAGCGGCGAGGCGCAGGGCCGTACCGATGCCCGGCAGATCACCCTGTTCGACAGCGTCGGCTTTGCCGTGGAGGATTTTTCCGCATTGCGCTATGTCCTTGGCAAGCTGGAAGGTACCGAATATTTCCAGCAGCTGGACATGGTTGCCGATCCTGACGATCCACGCGACCTGTTTGGCATGCTTCAGCGCGCTGCAGCCTGACGGGGGATTTGCGATCCGGCGCGGGCTGGTCCCGCGCCGTGATCCGATATTGGACCTTTACCGAGCAAATACCCCGGCCAAGAGAAGCGCAACATTCAATCATGAGGAATGACAGTGGGCGATAAGATCCTGGAACGCATGGCGATGAACCGTAGAACCATCCTCGCCGCCGCACCGGCTGCACTCGCCGCTGGAGCTGGCCCTGTCTTTGCTAAATCCGCCGCAAGGAAGGGGCCGAGCGATATCGTCCTCATGAACGCTACCGATCTTTCCGCCGCGATACGCCGTCGCGACCTGTCCAGCCGAGAGGTCATGACCGCCCATCTCGCGCATATCGACACGCTCAATCCGCGCTTCAATGCCATCGTGTCGCGGGTGGATAGCGAGATGTTGATGCGCCAGGCTGCGGCGATGGACGAGGATGCCGCCGCCGGCCGCTTCCATGGTCCCTTGCACGGCTTCCCTCATGCGGTGAAGGATACTGCACCGGTCAAGGGCATTGCCAGTACCCAAGGCTCGCCGATCCTTCGCAACAATATCCCCAGCGCCGACAGCCTGGTCGTCGCACGCATGCGAAAGGCCGGCGCGGTCTTCATCGGCAAGAGCAATGTGCCCGAATTCGCGCTGGGTTCGCACAGCTTCAATCCGCTATTCGGTACGACGCATAATGCCTATGCCTATGGCAAGGCGGCTGGCGGCAGTACCGGCGGCGGCGCAGTGGCGCTCGCGCTGCGGATGGTGCCGGTGGCCGATGGCAGCGATTTTGGTGGCTCTTTGCGCAACCCGCCGGGCTGGAACAATGTCTTTGGCTTGCGTCCCTCGTTCGGCCGCGTGCCATCCGTGCCCAATAGCGACATGTTCTGGCAGAATTTTGCGACATCGGGGCCTCTGGGCCGGACCGTTGCCGACCTTGCCATGCTGTTGTCGGTTCAGGCGGGCGAAGATAGTCGTGCGCCTTTCCCGCTCGGTGATGATCCTGCCATCTTCGCCAAACCTCTCGACCGGGATTGGAAGGGCGGCAGGATCGGCTGGCTGGGCGATCTGGGCGGTGCTTTGCCAATGGAGGCCGGTATAATGGATACCTGCACGAAAGCACTCAAGGCTTTTGAAGCGATCGGCATGACAGTCGAGGAAGCCGCATTGTCCGAGCCAGCGGCGGATATGTGGCGCACCGCCGTTGCATTGCGCTTCTGGTCGGTCGGCGCGGATTTGCAGGCTTTTTATGACGATCCAGCCAAACGCGCGTTGATGAAGCCGGAAGCGATATGGGAAGTTGAAGGCGGCATGAAACTGACCGGCCCGCAACTGGCCGTCGCGTCCGCCGGTCGATCGCGTATCTATCAGGCGTTTCAGGCTGCATTCGCGAAATACGACTTTCTGGTGTTGCCCACCGCCCAGGTCTTTCCGTTCGATGTCAAGGAACGCTGGCCGACGGAGATCGCCGGGAAGCCCATGGACAGCTACCATCGCTGGATGGAAGTCACCTTGCCGGCAACGATGGCGGGTTTGCCCGTGCTTGCGGTGCCCGCCGGCTTCGGCGGAGCTTTGAAACTCCCGATCGGCCTCCAGATCATCGGGAAGCGCCATAGCGACCTTGCCGTCCTTCAGGTCGGGCATGCCTATGAAAAGGCGTCGCCCTGGATCGCCGCCAATTTGCCATCCGCCTTGAATGGTTAGATGACGGGCGGCCTGTCTGCCGTCTTCTGGAGGAGAGTTGGCAAGCGGAACATCTGACGGAAGAGGTTTTCTATCGGAGATGCCTCGCTCCGCTGATTTATGGTTTTTTGTCAAATTGCTATCCGCTCCATGGCGGCGGTTCATCCGATAGATAGATTTTGCGGCTTGTAAGCCCGACCAGGAAATCCATATTGTGCAGTGCAGCATAAACGGATCATCCCGGTATCAAACCGTCATGGTCGCAAGACAGGAGACTATCGTGTGGCCAGATTATCCGTCACGCTCGCTCGACTTGCCGCAATGCGAGGGCATCATTCCATCCACGTCGATGACGACCGGGCAAGCCGTCTGCATGATTTAAACGCGTTCGGGTCCAACCCCGGCGCGTTGAACGCAAAAATCTATGTCCCCGCTCGCATGGCCGAAAGGCCCGCTTTGGTCGTCGTGCTGCATGGCTGTACGCAAAGCGCTGGCGGTTATGATCGCGGTTCGGGCTGGTCGCAGTTGGCGGATGAGCATGGTTTTCTGTTGCTGTTTCCTGAGCAGCAGCGCGCCAACAACCCCAATCTCTGCTTCAACTGGTTCTCTCCCACCGACAATGGTCGCGATCGGGGCGAAGCATTGTCCATCCGTCAGATGATCGTGGCGATGATCGATGCTCATGATATCGATCCGTCCCGCATATTTGTGACCGGCCTTTCTGCCGGCGGCGCGATGACCTCTGTGCTGTTGGCTAGTTATCCGGAACTCTTTGCTGGCGGTGCGATCATCGCCGGCTTGCCGCACGGATCGGCTTCCAATGTCCCGCAGGCACTGGAAGCAATGCGGGCGCCAGGAAGCTATAGTGCGAAGGATATGGGTGACCGGGTGCGTCATGCGTCGGACCATCATGGTCCTTGGCCGCGCATTTCGATATGGCATGGCAGCGCCGACGCGACGGTCAGCAGCGCCAATGCGGATGCGATCCTCGCCCAATGGCTGTCAGTCCATGGTCTTGAGCCTGCACCGCATGAGGCGGAACAAGTAGCCGGCCATCGCCGCCAGGCTTGGAATGATGCAGGGGGACGCCCGCTCATCGAGGATTATCGCATTGCCAATATGGGCCATGGCACCCCGCTGGCCACGACCGGGCAGGATGCTTGCGGCGTAGTGATGCCGCATATGCTGGAGGCGGGGATTTCTTCGACGCGTCGCATAGCGTCTGCCTGGGGTTTGCTAGGGACTAAGGCGGAACGCGGGCAGGCGCAATCGGCTTGGGAAACTCCGGAGGAACGCCCAAATCTGCCGGTATCAAGGATAAGCCGTCTGGAACCGTCGCCATCCGAACCTTCGCGCCCGACCATATCGGGGAAGGCTGGAGTTGAAAAGATTATCCACGACGCGCTCCGGGCGGCCGGTCTCATGCGATAGATGGCGGCTCTATTTGACTTCGCCCGCAATCCCTCGCCCATTTTTTGCGCGACGAGAAAGCTCGCTCGTAACCGAGGCGGATATTCGAAGGCCGCTTCAACTTATGGTGGGCCATGACAGGATTACAGCCCAATTTTTTCGAGGGCCGTCGCAACCTCGGGGTCGATGGCGTGATCGGATTTGGGTGTGAGGCGGTTTAGCGCGGTACGCAGCCGTTGTTGCGCCACCATTAATGTCTTATGCCGCACCTCGCGCGTCGCATTGGTTCGCCACGATCGGCTCTCGCCTAGCAACGCTGCCCATTTCGCCTCTTCTGCCGCCAGGATCGACAGTGCCAGTCGCAGACCATCCCGGCGGCCATGCGCATAATCCTGTTCCATAGCTATTCCTCGGCAATTCTCAGTCTATGCGTCGCTCATGTGCAATCCCGGCTCTCCGGTCAACGCAGGGCATAGGGCCTTTGCGCCGGCCGATTATCGCATCGGCGCAAATTGATTCAACGACCTCATCGCTGTGCCGGGAGGGTTAGAGTGCCGCGACGGGTGCGGGACATCGTATCAGTCCATTCCTATCTCCGACGTGGGAAAACGGTCATGGATCGCGATCACTCGGTGAAATCTGGTTCCGCGCTTCCAAGGCTGCTCGTAGCAGTTCTTTGGCGGTGTCTTCCGCAGCATCGGGCGTCATGCTGACCGCCACACCATCCGGTCCGTCAAGCATCACCTGGCCTTCTTCCGCAAAGGCCTTCCCGCCTTCTTCATAGACATATGCTTGAGACATAGCTTCTCCACCATTCCACTGGCGATGGACGCTTGCGAAGACAGACGGTTCCCTCACTCCCCTATGAACAGGTAGGAGGGGTCGAACTCGCTCAGGCGCCGCAGCGCCGGCAAATCCAGTATGGTCACCCGCCCGCGCTGCATATGCATCAGCCCGCGTTCCCGCAGTTCCTTCAGCATGCGGTTGATATGGACCGATGTCATGCCGCACGCTTCGCCTATGTCGGCCTGAGTCAGCGGGCAGGAGAATTGCCTGCCGTCACTCAGTTCCACGGCACGCAGCTTGGCTTCGATTTCACAGAAAAAATGGCCGACACGGGCGACTGCATCCAGGCGACCCAAACGGAATATCCATTCGCGGTGCATGGCCGCATCGAGCAGCGTGCTGAACCACAGCAGCTTCGTCAGATTGGGCCGGTCCCTCACCAACTGGTCGATGGCCTCGTGGCGAACAAGCGCAATCCTGCACGGGCCCAAGGTTGCGACGTCGTGATCCAGCCGCTTTAATGGATATCCATGCAGGTCGACGAAATCCCCTGCAACATGCACTGCCACCAATTGGCGCACACCCTCCCGATCATCCATATAGCGGCATATAAAGCCTTCGATCAGATAGGTGCTGACGCCGATCGGTTGCTTGGAAATCGCAAGGCTATGGCGTGCAGGCACATTTTGCACGGCATGAACGCTCGCCTCCAGCGCTTGGAGATCTTCTGAGGACAGTTCATCCCGGCGGCGGTCACGGAGAAAATCGTTGAAAATCGCCATAAGCCATCTTCCTTACCCCATAGGCCTGCGTTCGCGAAGTGCCTGAAGCATTATGCGCAGTCTATAGCGAGCGCGACAAGGCAGATTGAAGCGATCAGCGATAGGCCGATCGATGTCCGAAAGATCCACCGCCCGCAGTCCCCTCTCTCCATCCTAACATGGCGGGCTAACGCCCGGGCCGTTCGGTAGGTCCATATTCGCTAAGGAAGTCAAGAATATCATAGATTTGAGCCGCCCGAATAGCAGCCCTGAGGGCTGACGCATCGCGAATTGAGTAAACCCAGATCAAGCCGCCTTAGGAAAATCGATCGGGTGGATGATTTGGCGGTGAACAAACTGTGTCTGGCGCGTTGTGAAGGCTTGGGTCGATCTTGTCGGCCAATGCCTCGAACAGCAGTGACGGACCTTCGATGCGCAGACGACAGGCGCGTCGTGACGGAAAAATATGATCCGCCTCATTGCGATTGAACGATATGCAGAAAGGCGACACGCAAATGGCCAAGACACCCAAATCCGGCGGCGAGACGATCGGCGGCGAAACCCATCAAACTGCCCAAAGCCTGGATACGGCCGTTATCACGACCAATCATGGCGTGCCGGTTTCCGACAATCAGAATTCGCTGAAGAGCGGATCGCGCGGACCCACGCTGCTGGAGGATTTCGTCCTTCGCGAGAAGATTTTCCACTTCGATCATGAGCGAATCCCTGAACGTATCGTCCATGCGCGCGGATCGGGCGCCCATGGCGTGTTCGAGGCGACCGACGACATATCGGACCTCTCCAGGGCCGCCGTCTTCACCAAGGGCGAGAAGACCGAGGTTTTCGTCCGCTTCTCGACCGTGGCGGGCGGCGCGGGGTCCGTCGACACGCCGCGCGATGTGCGCGGCTTTGCCGTCAAATTCTACACGCGCGAAGGCAATTGGGATCTGGTGGGCAACAACATCCCGGTTTTCTTCATTCAGGATGCGCTTAAATTTCCCGACCTCGTCCATGCGGTCAAGATGGAGGCCGATCGTGGTTATCCCCAGGCGGGGAGCGCGCATGATACTTTCTGGGACTGGGCCTCGCTGATGCCCGAAACGACGCACATGCTGATGTGGGCGATGTCCGACCGCACCTTGCCGCGCTCTTTCCGCACGATGGAAGGATTCGGCGTCCACACATTCAAACTGGTCAATGAAAAGGGCGAAGCCCATTTCGTGAAGTTCCACTGGAAGCCCCGACTTGGGATTCAGTCGACCATCTGGGACGAAGCGCTGAAACTCCAGGCGGCGGACAATGACTATCAGCGCCGCGACCTGTTCGAGGCGATCGACGCCGGCGATTTCCCGCAATGGGATCTGGGTATCCAATTGTTCGACGAGGCGTTTGCCGAGGCGCAACCCTATGACGTGCTCGACGCGACCAAGCTCATCCCGGAAGAGGATGTGCCCGTGCGCCTGATCGGCACGCTGACGCTCAACCGCAATGTCGACAATTTCTTTGCCGAAACCGAGCAGGTCGCATTCCTGCCCTCGAATGTCCCGCCAGGCATCGATTTTTCGAACGATCCGCTGCTTCAGGGCCGGCTCTTTTCCTATCTGGACACGCAGAATTCACGGCTTGGCACCACCAACTTCCATCAGATCCCGGTAAACGCACCGCGCTGTCCGTTCGGCAATTTCCAGCGGGACGGAAAAATGCAGACGATGGTGCCCAAGGGCCGTGCCAATTATGAACCCAACAGCCTGGCGGCGCATGGCGAGGAAGGTGGGCCGCGCGAAAGCCCGGACGTCGGCTTTGTAACGGCGAATGCCGCCACTGGCCCTGAAGAGAGCGGCGACAAGCTGCGCGTGCGGGCGGAAACCTTTGCCGATCATTACAGTCAGGCGCGGTTATTCTACCGTTCACAGACGATCAGTGAACAAGCCCATATCGCCTCGTCCTTCGTGTTCGAACTCTCGAAGGTGGCACAGCTCGATCAGGTGCCCGGCCGGATGGTGGCCAATCTACGCAATGTGGACGAAGACCTGGCGAGCCGGGTTGCGGACGGCCTAGGGATCGATCTGCCGAAAAAGACGCCCGCCGCCAAAGAGCCGATCGACATGCCGCCTTCGGACGCACTTTCGATCCATAAGAATATGCTGGCGACGCTTGAGGGGCGCAAAGTCGGCATTCTGATCGCGGACGGCAGCGATGCCGAAGAACTGGCAGCAATCGTCACGGCAGTAGAAAAAGCCAAGGGCAAGGCTGTGGTCGTCGCGCCCAAAGTCGGTGGCGCAAAGCTCTCCAATGGCAAGCAGCAGAAGGCCGATGGTCAGCTGGCAGGATCGCCGAGTCAGATTTTCGATGCCGTGGCGATCATAGTGTCGCAGGAGGGCTGCGCGACGCTGCTGAACGAAGGCGCAGCGGTCGAATTTGTGATGAACGCCTTTGGCCATCTCAAGGCGATTGGCGCGAATGAGACAGCAAAGCCCTTGCTCGACAAGGCCGGCGTGGTGCCCGACGCGGGCGTCACGGGGGTCGATGCAGCGTTCGTCAAGGCGGCGGCTCTCCGCTTCTATGACCGCGAACCATCGCTGCGTATGCTGGCTTGAGAGAAGACATGATGAGCGATCAGTTTAACGCCTGGTCGCTCATGTCTTTTAGTCGGGCCAGATGCAGTCGTCGCCTACCTGATATCCTGTTCCACCTGTTGCAGGATCTTGGGCTTTGCCCGGGCCGATTTCAGATCCAGTGCACGAAATTGTGCCACCAGTCGCGTCGGTTCGATCTCGATGCGGACATAGCCGCTATGGTTCAGGTCATGAAAGCGGATGTGGGGGTTATTGGCGCGAACATCGCCGAAGCGGCTGGCCGGCGGCGATTGGGCAGCAAGGGCGGAGGTGACGATTTCGGTCGCCACTGGCGAGGTGCCATCCGCCTGATGCAGGTCGTTCAGCCAAAAACTGTGGACGTCGCCGCTTAGAATTAGGGGATTGCGGACATTGGGCCGGGCCAGCTGATACAGCAGCCCTGAGCGGCCTGCGGCATAGCCGTCCCACTGGTCGCTATAGACGGCGTCACCCGCGCCATCGAGCGCCAACGGCGCAAAAAACACGCCCTGCGCCAATAAAGTCCAAGGGCGCCGCTCTTGGGAAAGGCGCTGAGCCAGCCATGCCTCCTGCGCCTGTCCCAGCATTGTCCGATCGGGCGCCAACCGTTCGGCGCAGTGATCGAGCCGGACGTTGCGGGCTAACGACGGCGCCGCGCATGGCGGGCTGGAGCGGAATTGGCGCGTGTCGAGCATGGAAAGCGATGCCAGTTCGCCCCAGTCCACCCCACGATAGAGGCGCGGGCTGGCCATGGAGCGCCACAGGCTGGGGCGGATCGGCATATGTTCGAAATAGGCCTGATAGGCCGCCGCTCGCCGCGCCGCGAAAATTTCGGGAGGTAGTCCCTCTCGATTGGCGAGCGCGGCATAATCGTTCAGCACCTCATGATCGTCCCATGTGACGAGCCAGGGCACGCGCCGGTGCGCTTCCTGCAAATCCGGATCGGTGCGATAGAGGGCGTAGCGGGCGCGGTACCCATCCAGATCGCGTGGCTCGGGCGCACCGAAGTCGCGGACCTTGGGCTGGTCGGGATAGGATGTTTCGTAAATATAGTCGCCGACCTGCACGATCAGGTCGGGATCGCCCGCGAGCATGTCGCGATAGGCGCCGAACCATCCCAATTCCCAATGCTGGCAGGATGTGAGCGCCAGCCGCAACCGGTCGGTGCGGTCCGGCACGGTGGCGGTGCGCCCGACCGGGCTGGTCGCGCCAAGCGCATGGAAGCGATAATGATAGGGTCGCCCCGGTCGTAGTCCGGTCAGTTCGAGATGGATGCTGTGCGCCGCCTCGGGATGCGCGTTCAATTCGCCGGTGCGGACGATGTCGCGAAATCCTTCATCCTCGGCGACCTCGTAACGGACCGGGATCGACCCGGCCCGAAGAGGGTGGGCGTCGGGGCCGACGAGGCGCGTCCACAACACGAAGCCGTCGCGGGATGGATCGCCGCTGGCGACGCCGAGCGCAAAGGGGTCGGCCTGCGCAGTGAAGGGGGCGGCGAGCACCCGGAGCGGCGTGGCGCCAAGCGCGACCATGGCGCTGAGCACGGCGCGGCGATGCCAAGGAGAGGCTTGCATCGGGCGGCCCTATCGGCGGCGTTTGACAGTAATGCGACAGCGGCCCCCGACGAATGTGGATATTGTCCCGATATTGTCATGCCGACTGGCTAACCGCCCCGCTCATCCGAAGGGGGAAGCCGCCGTGACCTGGTTGAGGGATGTAGACCGCTGGTTCATTGATGAGATATTGCCGCACCGGGTCGCTTTCCGGCGGCAGGCGGCTCGGCTGGTCCCCACGGCCGAGGCCGAGGATCTGGTGCAGGAGGCCTATGCCCGCGCGATCAATGCGTCGCATCATCGCGAGATCGTCAATCCTCGCAGCTTCGTCCTCACCATCATCCGCAATCTGGCGCATGAACGTCATCGTCGCGCCACCATCGTCCGGTTCGAGCATCTGGCCGATATGGACGCGATGGAAATTGCCGATAGCGCGCCGGATCAATTTGCAGTGCTATCGGGCAATATGGAGCTGGCACGGCTGATCGCGTTGATGGAGCAATTGCCGCCACAGGCGCGCGCGGCGGTGAAGATGCGGCGGATCGAAGGATTATTGCCGGGCGATATAGCGGTGCGGATGGGTTTGTCGGTCTCTACTGTAGAGAAGCATCTTGCCAAAGGGCTGGCCATTCTTGCCTATGCGATGCAGGAAGCGCCACCGCAGGAAGAAAGGGCCCCGTTTTCGCGCTTATGGCAACGCCACCGACACCAGAGAAAATGATGGAGGAAGCCGCCGGCTGGCTGGCGGCGCTCGATGCAGGCTCGGTCACGCCGCAGGCTTTCGAACAATGGCGTGCGGCCGATCCCCGCCATGCCATCGCCTTTGCCCAGGTGGCTCATGCCTTCGAGCAGGTAGAGCGTCTACGCGCGGTCGAGGATCGTCCGGCCGAACCGGCGCCCACCGTTATCAACCGCCGTGGGATGTTGCGTGCCGGCGTCTTGGCCGGTGGTGCGTCGGTCGCCGGCGCGCTGCTGGCGGTACGGGCCACTGCGCGCGAACATGCCGAAACGGCGATTGGTGAACGGCGCGCGCTGGTGCTGGACGACGGCACCCGGATCGAACTTAATACAGGCACGCGGATCAGTTGGCGGATCGACAAGGGGGACAGCCGTATCTGGTTGGAGCGTGGCGAGATCGGCCTTACGGTTCCGGCTTCGCTGCGCGGCAAGCTGACATTGGAGGCAGGGAGCGCACGATTCACACTCGGCGCCGGCAGCTTCAATGCGCGACAGCAACCTGAATCCTTCGACTTTCTCGTGCTGGATGGCATGGCCGATAGCGTGCGGGGCGATGGACTTACAGCAGGGGCGATGGCGCGCGTGATCGGCCAGAACGTGGCTATCGGACCGGCCGACCCGGTAACGCTGGACCGGGCGCGCAGCTGGAAAGATGGGCAACTGGTGTTCGAAGGCGAGAGCCTCGACTTCGTCGTGGCCGAATTTAATCGCTATCTCGACCCCAGGATCGTCATCGCCGATCCGGCGCTGTCGCGCATTCGGCTGGGGGGGCGTTTTACGACCACTAACCCCAATGATCTGCTGACCGCATTGCATGCGTCGTTCGGCATCCGATCGCAGCGCAGCGAAAATGGCGCCATTACCCTCACGGCCGGCTGATAATTTTTTTGCAGCTGCGATAGAGGTCGTGCCGCGCCCACCCATCCCATCCTCCGAGAGACGCTTCCATCGGAGGGCAATAATGAGTTTTCATGTCGTCGCACTACCCTTGATCCTCGCCGCGGCGCCCGCCAGTGCCGCGAGCGATCGCGCTATCGCCTTCAACATCCCGGCGCAGAATATGGCGACGTCGCTGAACGAGTTCGGTCGGCAGGCCGGCGTGCAGATGGTCTTCCCCTATGACGCCATCGCCGGTCGCCGCTCGATCGCGCTCAAGGGGCGCTTTTCCCGTGCCGAGGCGCTGCGCCGCCTGATCGCCGGACGAGGCGTGGCCATTTCCTACGAGGGCGCGGCGATGATCTCCCTCGCCGTCGCCAAGGCGCCGACCGAATTGTCGGCTGCCGAAGCGGGGGCGGGCGTTGCGGGTGGCGGTGACATCATCGTCACCGCGCAAAAGCGGGTCGAAGACCTGTCGAAAGTACCGCAGGCGATCACCGTCGTTTCGGGCGAGGAAGCGGCAGAACGCAAGATTACCGATTTCGCCAGTCTGGTCGATGAAGTTCCGGGCCTGTCGATCAACTACAGCACGGGCGGCGAAAGCTATGGCCTGCTGACCATCCGCGGGATCGGCGGCGCCGACGACTACAAGCCCAACGGCAGCCCGTCGGTCGCCCTTCATGTGGACGGCGTCTATCAAAGCTCCAATGCCTATCTGGGAATGCCTCTGTTCGATCTGGAGCGGATCGAGGTGCTGCGTGGGCCGCAGGGCACTCTCTATGGCCGCAACACCACGGCCGGCGTCGTCAACGCGATCACGCGCGGCGGCCGCGACACGTTCGACGGCTATGCCGATGTGCGTTATGGCAGCTATGACAGCCTGCGCGCGGAAGCGGCGATCGGCGGTCCGGTCAGCGACAATATGCGCGTGCGACTGGCAGTGATGACCGATCAGGGCGGCGGCTTTATGAACGGGAAGGGCGCGGGCGATCTGGCGGGCGCGCAACTGAGCGTCGGCGGCGTGGTCCAGAGGCAAGTGCCTGCGATCAACGATCCGGGCGCACGCAAGGGCTTTGGCGACAAGGATCTGTTCGCCGCGCGCGGTACGGTGGATATCGATTTCGGTCCAGATACCAGTCTGACGCTGAAGGCCTTTGCCAGTCGTGACCGTGGCGATGCCCGTCAATATGACCGCATCAGCGCAGCCGAGGACAGCAGCGTTCTCAATGCCGGCGAAGATAATGATCCCTACAGCTTCTATTCGAGGGCTTATTTTCAGCAACGCATCGACATCAAAGGCGCATCCGCGCAATTTTCGCACTTGCTGAACGACACCACCCGCTTCGACATGGTCGCCGGCTGGCAGTCGAGCCAGCGCAATATCGGCGGTAACGGTGACGGCACGCCCTATCCCCAATATGAATATCTGTTCGACGAGGATCTGAGCCAGGCATCGCTCGAAATGCGCCTGCGCAACGAACAGCAGGGGCGCTTCAACTGGCTGGTGGGCGGCTTCTACATGAGCGACAAGATCGACTATCAAAGCCAATGGACCAGCTGGGCCGCGCGGACCATCTATCATAATGTTCATAATCAGCGCCGCCGTAGCGCCGCGCTGTTCGGTCAGGCTGATTATGAGTTGCTGCCTAAGGTCAAGCTGACGCTGGGCCTGCGCTATACCAAGGACGATGTGGATTCGCAGGGCCGCAACATCGACGATAACCCTTGGGGCATATCCAATTACGCCACATTTTTCGCGACGACGCCCAATTTTCAGTGGGACAAGCAGTTCAAGGATGACGACCTGTCCGGCCGTGCTGCCGCGCAGTGGTTCATCACCGACGGTTTGAATGTCTTCGCGTCGGTTGCGCGCGGCTATCGTTCGGGCGGCTTTGATGGCACGTCGATCATGACGCTGGCCGAGACGGAGCCGTTCCAGTCCGAGACGGTCTGGGCTTATGAAGCGGGCGTGCGCTATTATAAGGGGCCGATCCGTCTGTCGCTTGACGCCTTCGCCAATGATTTCGACAATCTTCAGGCGACGACGCGGCTCGACAATGACACCAACGGCCGCACCAATGTCGGTAAGGCCAAGACCCGCGGCTTCGAAGCCGCACTGGACGTCAACCTGCTGAACAGCGGCGGGCACAAACTCGATTTCGACGCATCGGGCACCTATCTCTATTCGAAGATCACCGAGTTTAATTCCAACCGCATCGCCGATGTGACCGCAACTGTCGGCGATCCGCTGCCCGGTGCGCCGAAATGGACCGGCCGGGTCGGCCTCGTCCACAGCTACAGCTTCGGTGATGGGTGGGTGCTCAAGAGCCGCGCCAACATCTTCCATCATGGCAAGGAATCGAACCGCCTGAACGCGGTCGTCGGCAATACCTCGCCGGCTTACACGCTGCTCAATGCCCGGATCGAGCTGGAATCGCCGCATGGCTGGTCGATCTATGCCATGGGCCGAAACATCACGGACGAAGTCTATTATCCCGAAATGAACGGCGCGTCGCGTATGGTCGGTGCGCCCGCCACCTATGCGATGGGCGTTCGCATGAGCTTCTAAAACTGGCCGAAGGTGGCTCCGCTTATGCGGGGCCTCCAGCCTTCGGGTCGCCCGGTGAGGCGCCATCTGCCAATCCCTTGGCAGATGGCGCCTCGTCATTATGGCGCATTGGGCCTGACGGGTAGAAGAGATCGGTCGATATCGGCAGCCAAACGGGCCGGAGGTAGCGCTAGGTGACGAGGCGGTTTCATTGCCGACGCCTATCCATCACCGTGGCAGCTTCAGATGGCATGGATCACCGCAGGCTGAAAGCGACGGGGATCGTCAGTTCGACGACATCAGGCTCTCGGCGGGAATTGCCGGCAGGGGCTGGGCACGTATGAGCATATCGAGTGCGGCCTGATCCAGGTCGAAAGATCCCGATTTCCTGACGATAGCAGAGGATGGCACCAGGCCGACGCGGTTCATGCCAAAGCATATATGGGCGGTGCGCCGCTGACGAATTGCACGGGCGCGGGCCGAGTAGCGGCGGAACCGTTCCAGATGCGCGAGGATCAGGCTTTCCCAATCGGGCCTGACGTGACTGGAAAGCCGATCGACGTTGGGAGCAACTGCGCGCGTCGGCTCGGGTGGCGCAGCCAACGGCTGCAATTCGACCACAAGCGGCGCGAAGATCCGAAACTGCGATCGGGCTTGCAGATGGTCAAGAGAAGTGGACTTGCTGTGGCTGGCCAGTCCAGTTGGCGATCAAATGACCGGTAGAGGTGAATTGGAATAAGCAGTTTTATTCTCTCTATCCTAGGAAATCGCACGCCGTCCCAAAGCCGGATCGTCTGTGAAGATCGCATCGACACCCGTTGCAATATAGCGCTGCATTTCTGCAATGCTGCCTTCTTCGTTGCGCGCGGAAACGCCTTTGTCGCTGCGAAAATCGGCGGCCAGGAACTGATTTTCCGGGCGGAAGGTCCAGATGCTGACGAGAAGGCCCGCCGCATGCGCGGCATCGACGAGACCCGTGGGTTTTGTCAGGCGCTGATCCTTGTCCACAGGAATGATCATCCGGACATGGGGCGCAAGATAATCTGCATAGCTGGCGATTTCGGAAAGACCTGCGGGCGTCAGCATATCACGATAGAAGCGCTTGTTGCCCGCCGCCTGCACATCGGCCGGCATCTGGGCCGGGTCGCCGATCAACTGGGCCAGCTGGATGTTGGGATAGGCGCCGATCCTGCCGCGCAACGCGCGTAGATTAGCGACCTCGAACGACTGGATGGCGAACGGCGCGCGTTGCAGATAGGCGCTCTTGCCGATGATATCGATCAGCCGCTGCTCCTGCGGCAAGCCGATACCGGCGAAATAGGTCGAATGCTTGATCTCCGGGATCAGGCCGATGGTCCGGCCGCGCGCGGCGGATTCGGCCGCCACGAAATCGGCGATTTCCTCCATCGACACGATCTGGAATGCGCCGTCATAGGACTGGCTTTCGGGCCGCATGGCGCCCAGACGCTCTTTCGCGCGCAACGTCTTGAGTTCCGCGAAGGTGAAATCCTCCGTGAACCAACCTTCCTGTCGCTCGCCGTCGATCGTTTTGACCGTCTTGCGCGCGGCAAAATCGGCCCGCGCGGCAACGTCGCTGGTCTCCGCGATATTATTCTCGTGCCGGGCGACCAGCACGCCGTCCTTCGTAGCGACCAGGTCAGGCTCGACATAGTCGGCCCCGTCTTGGATCGCCTTGGCATAGGCGGCAAGCGTATGTTCTGGGCGCAGCGCCGATGCGCCGCGATGGGCGATCAGCAGCGGCGGACCCTTGCGACGGGCAGGGGCGGCGATCGCTGCCCCCACATCCGTCGCAAATGCGGCGGTCAGGCCGGCACCCGCCTGAAGCAGCGAACGGCGGGATACCGACCTGTCCTGCATCAGTAGTTCACCGACAATGTGGCGAACCACTGGCGCGGCGGGATTGGGTAGACATTGTAATTGTTGGTGTTCGCACTCGCCTGCACCGTCGATGCACCCGTTGTGTCGAACAGGTTGGTGACGTTCAGGCTGATCTCTGCCTTTTGCAGGCCGACCATGCTGGCGGGCAGGCGATAAGCGATCCGGGCGCTGGCCTGGAACACCGACTTGACCGATGCATCGTTGGTGAAGGTGGTGAAACGGCGGCCGACATAGTCGCCGATCATCTGGGCATCGAAATCGCCGAGCGTCAGCGTCGCGACCGTCTTGTTCATCCACTTCGGGCTGACCGGGATCAGCTTGCCGCCGGTGGGCACGACGCCGCCCACGGTCGCGATGCCGCCGATCCGCGTGCCGGTCGCGGCGCCAGTGATAGTGCTATAGTCGCTGTCGTAGATGGAGCGGTTGTAGGACACGGCGTTGTAGAGCGAGAAGACCTGCCCGAAGCGCAGCGTCAGCGCCGCGTCGATACCGTCCGTCTTCACGCCGCCGACGTTGAACACGGCGGGTGTGCCGCCGCTGATGCCACCGCCGCCGATGCCGCCGATCGCGCCGGGAGGCGTGATGCCAAGCAGGCGGTCGCTGAAATCGACATGATAATAGTTCACCTGCGCTTCGATCCCGGTCAGGAACGAACTGTCGATGGTCCGGCGACTGCGTAGGCCGATTTCATAGACCCAAGAGGTTTCGGGGCGGCCATTGAACTTCAGATTGTCGAATGCCGCCTGGCTGCCGCTGCTCCACGGCGTGACGCCGCCGCCGCCATAAGGCTGGAAGTGGCGCAGGTTCTTCTGCACGTTGACATAGACCTGCTCGCTGTCGGTGAAGTCCCACTTCGCGCCGATCGCGGGCAGGAACCAGCGCTTGGTGTTGATCTCGCCTTCGGGCAGGGCGCTTGCCGAACCAGGCAGCGATCCGATGATCGGCTGGACCGGGAAGGTGCCGCTGGCAAATTGCAGGCTGGACTTGAAACCGCCCTGGACCAGCAGGCTGGGCGTGACCTGCCAGCTGTCCTGCACATGAAGTTGCAGAACATTGGTGCGCATTTCACTCGCATATTGGGTGAACAGCGGATCATGCGGCGGCAGCGAATAGGGGTTGTAGTCCTGCGGCCGGGTCACATCGAGCGCATACCAGTTCCGATAGGCGGCCGAGCTGTTATATTCGTACCACGCACCAAGCTGAATCTGATGGTTGCCCAGCGTCGCGTCGATCGAGGACAGGATGCCGCCGCGATCGATGCGATATTCGGTGGTACGGATCGCATAGCCCGAATTGCCGGTGGCCGTCTTCAGATTCTGGCCGGGGAAATAGAGCGAGAACAGATTGGGCAGGCCCGCGACCGTGATCGGTCCGGCGACGATGCCCGCGCCGTCATTATTATGATAATATACCTGGTTCGACCAGTCGACTTGGTCGGACAGATGGGCCTGATATTTGATGTAGCCCAGATAATCGGTCCGGATCGCGGCGCTGTAATAGTTGCGATAATTCTGCGCTTCGGCGGCCGGTACATTGCCGCTGGCGTTCAGATAAGCGATCGCGCCGTCGAAATCGGGGTAGAAGAAGGGGCGGGTATAGGGCTGATAGGCCTGCGCCGCATTGGTAGGGTTCTTGAAGACGGTGGTCGCGTCTTCATTGGGTTCCTGCTTGTCGGAATAGCTGAAATAGGCGGTCAGTTTGCCATTGCTGTCGTCATGGACGAATTTGGCGTTGGCGGCCCAGCCCTTCTGCTTGCCGCGGAAATCCCAGGCGCGCGCACGATGGCGCAGGACCGAGACATAGCCGCTATTGCCGTTGCCGAACTCGCCGCTGTCCAGACGGACGAAAGTGCGCGCTGTGCCGTAGCTGCCGAAAGTGTGGTTCAGCTGTGCGCCCATCTGCGCACGCGGATCGCTGGAGAAATTCTCGATGCCGCCGCCCAGGTTGCTGGTCGATGCGATGCCCAGTTCCGCGGTGCCGGTGGCGACGACGACGCTGCCGACATTTTCGGAGATGATAGCGCGCTGCGGAGAGAGGCCGTTGAAATTGCCGTAGCTCTGATCGCCCAGCGGTACGCCGTCCAGGGTGTGGCCCAACTGCTGAGCGCTGAAGCCATGGATGAAGAGGGAGGCGTTCTGCTCGTTGTTGCCCCACGGATCGGCGGTCACATACATGACGCCGGGAAGGGTCTGGATCGCCTTGAACGGCGCAACGCCCGGCAGGATCTTCTGGATTTCGGTTGTGGTAATGGCGGTCGCAGAGCGCGTAGCCTTAACACCGGTCACGACGATGGACGTTGCCTCGCCATCGACCTGCGCCGCTTGGTCTGCTGCGGGCGTGGGCGTCTGCGAAAAAGCGGGCGCGCTTACTACCAGAGCGAGCAGGCCGGCACTGCCAAGCAGGCAGGCGCGCGAACGCGTGTGCAAAATATTCATGACCCAATATCCCCAAAGCAGCGCGCAATTTCGCACTTGCAGCATCGCGTTAAATGGAGCGAGTTGCGATTTCCGGTCCGTTTCGGGTCGATTTGATGACATTTGGGCGGCGGACATGTTGCATTGCGTCCTGACGCTTATGATGGCGGTCAAGGTGCGGTGTAGGTCCGAATTTCGGCGAGAGATATCAGGCGTGGCTGTGTATTGGTCCGTCTGCGCTCAGTAAGTAGCCCAAGCTTTTCGGTAAGGGGAAAGTTCGCAGGCGAGCATCGGGCATTGTGCAGCAAATGACGATAGTGGGTTGGGCTCAGAGACTATTTTCACCCGAGCCGATAGTTGTTGTGCCCGGTTGCTATGCCGTGAGTCAGTTTTACGGATAGAATCTCTCGTACAAAAAAGTCCGCGTCGTAATTTGTAACTCAATCATCATCAGATCCTGCAAGGCGGTCGTTCCATGTCAGCGACAAGCCGTTCATGAAAGGAGCAAGAAAAGCGCCTTTGAGCGCCAGCGACCTCGCGGTCTTTTCCTCGTCGATGTGGATGTATCAAGGCAATCGAGACTCCTTGGCCACGATGCTGCTGCGCCGGGCACTGGTACTCATCCTGTTGCTCTATGCGGCGCTCGGCGCCGCCGACGCAGCAGAAGGGGCGGTGACGCTCTTCTTCATCGGGGAGGCGCTGGGGATTCACGGGTGGACCGGGGCGCTGCTGCTGGCCCATCTGCTCATCCGCCGTCTCGCATGGGGTGCCGACTATATGCTGCTGCGGGCGATGGTATCGGATCTGGTGCGATCGGGTAGCAATGGCTTTGCTGCCACGCACTACGCACTGTTTAATGTAGCGAACAAGCTTGCTGCCGCGCTGGGCGTCCTCGGCGCGCTCACGGCGCTCGCCTTTATCGGCTTCCTGCCGGGCGCAGTGCATGGGCCAGGCGAAACCGCTTTGCGGGCTATCTACGCGCTGCCCTCATGCCTGGCTGGCCTCATCGGCCTGCTGGCACTGCGCCGGATCGCTCCGACGCAGTGCCGTTCGGTCAGCTGATCTCCCAGCCGCTCAACCCATCTTCGGCGATCCGTGCGCTGGCATGGCGCGCGATGTCGAGCTTTCCGATCGCCTGGCGCGGCGTGAGGACGCGGACGAAATCCGCCTCCACGCGTTCGCGTGTCAGCGATACCGTGACGAAGCCCACGGCATTGGTGTCGCACCAGCATATATCGCGATTGTCGTGGACGAAGGCCTCGCCGACCGGCCCAGACGGCAGGAGCAGTTCCCCGATCGAAGGACCGGTCAGCGTGGAGGCGGAAAGCTCGAGACCAATCCGCCGCTCGCCGCGATGGGGCTCGTTGATCCAGGCCATGTGACTGTCGCCCGACAGCACGAGCAGGTTCGCGCCGCTTTTCTCGAACTGGTCGTACAGCTTGTCCCGCTCGCCAGCATAGCCGTCCCAGGAATCGACATTGAGAAGGGGCAGGCCATAGCGCGTCAGGGCGTACATCGGCGCCAGCGCTGCCTTGCCATTGGGAAACTTCGTCAGATCGGGATAGACGTAGCTGGACACGATGGTCGCGCTGCCGAACAGGAACCACGGGCGGCGAGCATCCTTATGGGCCTTTAGTTCGTCCGCCAGCCATGCGCATTGTTCGGCGCCGATCATTTCGCGTGCGGGATCGGCAAGTTTCCTGCGGAAGGCTGCGACATCGGGTTCGCGCGTGACGCCTTGCGGCAGGGCCTTGAGGTCGAGTGTCTTGAGTTCCGCCGGGTCGGATATCACCCGCTCCCCACTGCCGCGCCGGTCGACAACATGCCAGTCGAGATCCTTGGCCAGCGACAATTGCTGCTGTCGGGCCTTGAGCCGGGTTTCGGGCAGGGCCAGCGTCGCGAGATCGCCGAACGCGAAGCTGCGGGTGATGCCATAGGGGTCGGCAGTATCAGGATCGCGGATCGGCATCCATTCCAGATAGGCCTGAACCGCCGCAGCCTTTCGCAGCTCCCAGTCGCCGTTCGCCGCCGGATCGTGATGCTGGGCGCCGTGCATCCAGTCGTCGTTCGCGATTTCATGATCGTCCCACATGCAAATCCACGACGCGCGGGCATGGGCATCGCGCAGGGCAGGATCACGACGCCACTGTGCATAGCGTGCGCGATAGTCGGCGAGCGTGACCGTGTCGTGCGTCGGCTCGATCGCCCGAACATCCATGAGCGCGGCCATCGAATTGGCGCCATATTCGTAAATATAGTCGCCGACGAAGAGGATGAGGTCCACCGCTTCCCGATCGGCAATGGCCCGGTAGGCGTGAAATTCGCCGAACATATACATGGCGCAGCAGGCGAGCACGATATCGAGACGATCGATGCGTCCCGTTGGCAGGGTTTTTGCCCGCCCGATCGCCGATACGCTATCCAGAGCACGGAAGCGGTAGAAATATTCGCGGCCCGCCTTCAGGCCGGAGGCGATCACCTTGACCGTATGGTCCCGCGCCGCCGATGTGCTGAACGATCTGCGCGCAGCGATGCGCGTGAACAGTTCATCCTCGGCCATTTCCCATGTGCCGCTGACCGGCCCATGGGCAGGATCGGTCACGCGGGTCCACAGCAGGACGCTGTCGGCATGCGGATCGCCGCTCGCCACGCCATGCGCGAAGACCATGTTCGTTTTTGCCCCGGCAGGACCGGCGGCGAGCAAAAGCCCGCCCGCCGCCGATCCCGCAAGAACGCCGCGCCGCGTCAGCGCCATCAGAAGCGCGCCCCGAGCGAGACGCCCCAGGTGCGCGGCGTGCCGCTGAATGCCTGCGTCGCCGAACCGCCGGTCGTGTAATCGACATCGGCGATGTTGCGCACGAAGCCTGCCACCGTCCAGCGCTGGTCGATCTTGAGATCGATGCGCGCGTTGACGAGCGCGAAATCCCCGACCGGCGCCGTGTTGTCGAGATCGCCATAATAGGCATCGACATAGCGGGCGTCGATCTGAGGCGTCAGCGTCATACGATCGTTCAGCGCGAACTCGTAGCGGATCGAGCCGTTCAGCGTCATGTTCGGCGCGAACGGCAGGTCGTTGCCCAGGCGCGCCTTTTCGGCAGCGGTGATCGCCTCGATCGCGGTGACCTTCGTGTCGAGCAGCGCGACGCCGAAATTGATGGTCATCGGGCGCACCGGGCGGATCGTGAAGCTGGCCTCGCCGCCATAGCTGCGCGCCTTGCCCACATTGGTGCGTACGCTGGTGGTGGCGCCATCATAGGTGCGGAAGGAACCGGCCTGGATGTTCGAGAAATCATAATAGAAGCCCGCAACTTCGAACTGCACGGGGCCGCGCGCAGGCATGAACTTCACCCCGCCTTCATAGGCCCATACGCTTTCCGACTTGAATGCATCGGCTTCGGGGGTCGACCAGATCGTGCTGCCGTCGAAGCCGCCAGCACGGAAGCCGCGTCCGACCGAGCCATAAACCCGTGCATCCTCGCTCAGTTCATACGTGACCGTGGCGCGACCCGAAGGGCTCGTCTCGCTGAGCTTGTTGTCGAATTCGGCGGGCAGGGCGAACACCAGCGATCCGATCGACACGCCATAGGGGTTGAGATCGTGGGTGTAGCCGCTGAAGCGGTTCTTTTCGTTGCTGATGCGCACGCCCAGATCGGCGCGCAGGCGTGGCGCGACCTTGAAATCGACGTCTGCGAAGGCCGCGAGGCTTTCGCGCCGCTGCAGATAGTTCGCTTCGAACACGGTGCGGAAGGTGTCGGCGCCGTCCAGCGTGCTGAACAGGCTGATCTTGTCCTTGAACCAGGCGCCGCCGACCGTCCAGTTGATGTTGCCCTTGTCGCGATTTTGCAGCCGTGCCTCGATCGAACCCTGCTGCACCTTGTCGCGATAATCGATGTCGAACGTGCGCGCGGTGGAACCGTCGTCCCACAGGAACTGGCTCTTCATCCATTCATAGCCGCCCAGAACGGTCAGCAGGGCGTTGTCGCCGACATCCTGCTGCAGCGTGATCGAACCGCCGACATTCTTGCGGCTGCGCGAGGGATCGATATTACCGTAATAGCTGTAGGGCGGCGCGCTGCCATTGGTGGGTTGACCCTGCGCCTGACCGCCATGGTCCTTGAAGCCATGCAGGTTGAGCAGCAATTCTGTGCCCGTGCCCGCATCGATCGAAAGCAGCGCGCGGGCGCCATAAAATTCGGAATGGGCTGTCTTGTCGTCCCGACCCGGATCCGTGTTGCCGGGGATCACACCCGGCAACGGCGTTTTGCCGCCGGCCCCATTGGCGCCCAATAGCGTCAGATAGCCATCCGTGCGGTCATACAGGCCCGAAACGCGCAAGGATACCGTGTTGGCCAGCGGCACGTTGACGGCAGCTTCGCCGCGCACGGTATTGAAGCTGGAATAGTCGAGCGTCGCGAAGCCCTCTGTCTTGTCGGAGGGCTTGTTGGAAATCACGTTGACCGCGCCGGCCGTGGTATTGCGGCCGTAGAGTGTGCCTTGCGGACCTTTGAGGATTTCGACACGCTGGACGTCGAACATCTGGCCGCCGATCAGGGCAGAAGACCCTTGGTAGATGCCGTCGAAATGGACCGCCGCCGAAGGATTGCCGTTGGGGCGGAAGTCGTCGAAGCCGATGCCGCGAATGGTGAAATTCTGTACGGTCGGGCCGCCCACCAGCGCGGTCGAGACGATCACGCCAGGCGTTTGCTGGGCCATGTCGACAAAGGTCTTCACACCCCGTTCGCGCAGAGTTTCGCCGCTCACGACGAGCACCGACGACGGCACCTCCAGCAGGGTCTGCTCGCGCTTGTTGGCGGTGACGATGATCTCTCCGCTGGCATTTTCGATTTCGTCGCTCGAACCCTCCCGTGCGGCTGCGGACGTTGCGCCGGTGAGGAGGAGGGCAAGGGCAGGCACCCCCGATGCGGCACGGCATGCGATCTTAAAATAACGGTTGTTCAATTTCTTCATCCCCAATGGCTGTCCGATCGTTCCCAGCAGGGTGACGACAGACAGCTGCGCACACTCGAATGCCGCACAGTGCGTAACGGCAATTCAATGGGCGCGCCTCTAGGACGCAACTGCGTCAGTTTGGTGACATCAGTTCAATTGCGCGTTCGGACAAATCGCGCTCATAATGCCAATATATTCGGGTTTTTCGGGAATTTGTCCGATCTTCTGTTTTCTCAAAAAACAAAGGTTCAAATTTCTGGCGTGGCCGATCCCGTCAGCGCTTCCAGAACGGCCACCATATCGAACACAGGTTGGTCCGCGACCGAATCGACGATTCGGAAGAGGGCGTGCGCCTTGATCCAGATGGAAAAGGCCGATGCTGCGGCGGGGTCGAGGCGAAACTGATAGGGCCACACCTTCAAGCTTGCACTGTGGATGCCCATACCCTCGATCGCCCGGAGTTGTCGGACCAGGGGGACGAGTTCCTGCCGTTGGCGTGCGAGCAGGCAGACCTGGCCTAGAATGCGGGCATAGCGCAGATAGAAGCCCTTTGCCCCGTCCGTCGCTGCAGGATCGACTGCCGTTTCCAATCCGGACAGCCAGCCTTCCCGGGCGTCCCTGTCGGCGGAGCTTGCGATGTCGAGATAGCTCGGCAATTCGTGCGTCATGGCGCGACAGATCGCGGCCGACATGAATGCGGCGAAGTCGCCATAATGATAGATGATCAGCGAGGGCGGGACGCCGGCTTGCGTGGCGATCCGTCGCAAATTGATGTCGCTGATGCCGTCGCTGACGATTTGTTGGGCGACCGTGGTGAGCAGGTCATCCATCGGAGAGCGCTCGTCGACCTTCTCACTTGCCGCCGGAAAGGCCTTTGCCCGCGCCCAAGTCAGAACGGGAATATCCGCTTTCGGGTCTGCCGGGATGCCGCCGCGGCAGGTGGCGAGGGCGGTCATGTGCAGTAACTGATCATAATCCAACTCATCGCGCAGGATGATGCAGAATGCCTGCTCCATAACCGTGTAGCCAGCAAGAAGGCTGACCTGCGCGGGCAAGAGGGCGGACGAGAGGCGGCTCCAGAAGCTTTCGCGCATCGCCATCCATTGCTGCAGCCGCGAGCCGGCATCGGTCAGGCGATCGATGCGCAAAAGCGCTTCGAGGCAGAAGCGAGCCGTGGCCGATTGATCGGCGGCGCGGACATAAAAGGCGACCAGCCGCGCCATGGATTCGGCGTCCGTAGGCAAGGCGCCAATGTCGGCCAGCATGGCTTCGTGGCGAAGATGCTCGCCAGCCAGTGCATGATCCAGCGCTGCGTCCAAGAGGCCCTGCCGTCTGCCGAAGTTCTGGAAGATAGTGGTCGTGCTCTTGCCGATCTCGCCGCTGACGGAACGAAGGCTTATGCCGTCAAACCCGCCAATGTAGACCAAGGCCAATGTCGCCTCCAGCAGTGCGTGGCGCACCGAGGGCGGCGTATCGTCATTTGCCGATGCCGAAGCGTCGTCCTTGCGTGAGCGAGAGGTCATCATCGCCCCATGCCCCTGCCCTCTTGCGGCCTCAAGTCTAAAAGAAGCCTGTCATCCTATCTGCAACCGGCAAAAACCATCATGATCTGAAAGTCGTGAAAGGGCGGTCACCGAATATTGATGGGATCGGGAATTGCAGATGTAAGGGACGACGGAACTTCCGGGTCACGCAGGGGTTGTGCGCGCACAGTCCGACGATATCCGCTCGCGTCGGCCAGGGGGCAATTTCATGACAAACCCGCTTCACGGTCCACAACTCCTGGCATTCGATGGCCTTGCTCCCGAGCTGGATGGCGAGCTTGGCGATATCGATTTGCTTCATCGGATCAGCGTGGCGCTCATCAACGAGCAGGATCGCTTCGAGCTGTACGGCAAGATCGTCGAGGCGGCGGTGACGATTACCGGGTCGCAGTGCGGCACAATGCAACTGCTGTGCCCCACCGGAGACTCGTCGGGCCATGGCGGAGAACTGCAACTTCTGGCCCATCGCGGCCTGCCCCCGGAAGCGGTCGGCTTCTGGCAATGGGTCAGCCCCGCTGCGTATAGTAGCTGCACCCTGGCACTGAAATTTGGCCAGCGTGCTATCGTTCCGGACTTCGAAACATGGGATGAGATCGCAGGCACGCCTGATCTGGAGGCGTTCCGCGCGGCGGGCATCCGTTCGGCGCAGACCACGCCCTTGCTCTCGCGAAGCGGCAAGCTGCTGGGCATGATATCGAACCACTGGAGCGAGCCGCATCAGCCCTCCGACCGCGACCTGCGTATGCTCGACATCGTGGCCAGGCAGGCGGCCGACATTCTGGAACGCACGATCGCCGAGGAACAGCTACGCGAGCTTGCCGAGACGCTGGAGGAGCGGGTCGAGGAGCGGTCACGCGAACTGATGGCGTCGGAGGATCAGGTCCGCCAATTGCAGAAAATGGAAGCCATCGGTCAGTTGACCGGGGGCGTCGCGCACGACTTCAACAATCTGCTGACGATCATTCGGTCTTCGGCCGAGCTTCTTGCCCGCCGTGAATTACCGCGCGACAAGCAGAAAAAATATATCGATGCCATCGCTGAAACCGCTGATCGCGCCGCGAAACTGACCAGTCAGCTTCTCGCCTTCGCCCGCCGCCAAGCGCTCAAGCCCGAAATATTCAACGCCGCAGACAAGGTCGCCAGCGTAGCGGACATGCTAAGAACCGTCGTGGGATCGCGGATCGCGCTCACTGTGGATCCGGTATGCTCGTCTTGCCTCGTGGAGGTCGATGTCAGCCAATTCGAAACGGCGCTCGTCAATATGGCGGTCAACGCGCGTGATGCCATGAATGGCGAGGGGCGTATCACGATCGCGATCGAGGCGGCCGGATATATTCCGGCAAGGCGCGGCCATGCCGCGGCCAAAGGCGATTTCGTGAAGGTCTGCGTGACCGACACGGGTTCAGGCATGCCCGCCGATCAGCTTGATCATATCTTCGAACCATTCTTCACCACGAAAGAAGTCGGCAAGGGGACCGGCCTGGGCCTCAGCCAAGTCTACGGCTTTACCAAGCAGTCGGGTGGCGAGATCGATGTCGACAGTCAACTCGGCCAAGGCACGACTTTCAGCCTCTATCTTCCGCGTTGCAAGGCGGGCGCCATAGAAACCATTTCGCCTGCTGAGAAGATCGTCGCCTCACAGGCCAGCATCCTCGTCGTAGAGGATAATGATCAAGTCGGGGAGTTTGCATCCCAATTGCTGGGCGATCTGGGCTTCACAACCCAACGCGCCGCCAATGCGCAGGAGGCGATCGCTATCCTGGAGCGTGAGCATCGCGAGATCGATATTCTTTTCTCCGACGTCATCATGCCTGGGATGGATGGCGTGGAACTGGCCAGACAGGTTCGCAAGCGCTGGCCCGACCTGACCATCGTCCTGACGAGTGGATATAGTCATGTGCTGGCCGACGATGCCCGTCACGGCTTTGCGCTCTTGCACAAACCCTATTCCGTCGACGAACTGTCCCGTGTCCTGCAGGATGCCCGCCAGGCACATAGCTGCTAATCGCCAAAATCGAGCCATGTGCCAGAGCACAAAGTGATGGCGAGCCCGTTCGCTGTTTTCTTGTGCGTAGATTGGAAGGTTTGGGAGGCAGGCCAGCGATCATAATTGCTGGTTCGAGCCAGCCGACGGTTTGAGTTACCGATACATGCATTTCGGCGTCGGGTTGCCTGACTATGCACGGCTGATCACGACCGGAACCGACTTGGCCGCGAGAACATGGCTTTGTTCCGCGTGATGCTCGACGGGTATCAGGCTGTTGCACTCGGGATAATAGGCACCAAGGCACCCGGGCGGAATGCTATAGGGCGTCACGATCAGGCCGGGGCGCCGCCGGGCCACGCCGTCGTCCCACGAAGTTTCGAGCGTTACGATATCACCCTCGTTCAGCTTTTCGCGCACCATGTCGTCAACATTCATGAAAAGAACGTCCCTTGTGCCTTTCACACCGCGAAAGCGGTCGTGATAGCCGTAGATGGTCGTGTTGAACTGGTCGTTCGAACGTAGGGTCATCAGGCGATATTGCCCGGCAGCGTCAGCGAAGCCGGTGGCCGACAGGCCGGATGGCACATGGAATTCCGCTTTCTGGCTTGGCGTCAGCCAGATGCGCTCCGATGCCTTATTGCCTTTCCAGAAGCCGCCAGGCTGGAAAAGACGTGCGTTGAAATTCTCGAATATGTCCGGGTACGTCGCTTCGATCGCATCACGGATGCGGGCATAGTCGGCGACCCATGCGTCCCAATCTACCCGCGGATTGGATGGCACAATCCGTTTGGCGATGGCGGCCACGATCGCAGGTTCGGACAGTAGGTGCGGGCTGGCGGGCGTGGCCTTGCCGACCGAACCATGGATGCAACTGCTCGAGTCCTCGACAGAGACGGCTTGCGGGCCGCTGGCCTGAACATCCTGCTCGATCCGGCCGAGGCAGGGCAGGAGGTACGCGATCCGGCCCGGCAGGAGATGGCTGCGATTGAGCTTGGTGGCGACATGGACGGTCAGGTCGAGCGCGGGCCAGGCCGCTTCCATGGGGCCGGTGTCGGGGATGGCGCGCAGGAAGTTGCCGCCCAGTCCGATAAATGCCCTGACCGATCCGTCGATGACGCCTCGGCAGGTTTCGATCGTATCCAATCCTTTTTCCGCAGGTGGATCGAAGCTATATAGCTCTCTCAACTTGTCGACGGGCGCGAGTTCCGTTTTCTCCGTGATGCCGACGGTGCGCTGTCCCTGAACATTGCTGTGACCGCGCACCGGCGTCGGGCCGGCACCGGGCTTGCCGATATTGCCGCGCAGGAGGAGGAAGTTGACGACCATGCGGACATTCTCGACGCCTTTCACATGCTGGGTCAGGCCCATGCCGTAGATCGCCATGACGGCTTTCGACTGCGCATAGACGCGCGCCGCCTGCTCCAGCGCGTTGCGTTCCAGGCCGGATTCCCGTTCGATGTCGCGCCATTGGGTCGCACGGACTTTGTTGGCGAAGGCGTCGAAATCATGGGTGTGTCGTTCGATGAAATCATGATCGAGGACGGGGGGCTCTCGCGCTGCCCTTGCCGCATCGTCCCATTCGATGAGGAATTTGGCGAGGCCCGTGATCGCGGCAATGTCGCCGCCTGCCTTCACCTGATGATATTGGGTGGAAATCCCCGTTTCGGCCAATGTCACCATCTCCACCGGATTTTGCGGATCGGTGAAGCGTTCAAGCCCTCTTTCCCGCAAGGGATTGAAGGTGATGATCTCTACGCCACGCTTGCGTGCGCCGCGCAGGTCATGGAGCATCCGCGGTGCGTTGGATCCGACATTCTGTCCAAAGAAGAATATCGCATCACATTCTTCGAAGTCCTTGAGTTGGGTCGTGCCGACCGGCACCCCGATGGCCGCTTTGAGCGCGACGGAGGTGGATTCATGGCACATGTTGGAACTGTCGGGCAGATTCTGGTTGCCATACATCCGTGCCATCAGCCCATACATGTATGACGCCTCCAGGCTGGTGCGGCCGGAAGAATAGAAGACGACGGATTTGGGATCATATATGCGCAGCGCCGCCGCAATGGCGTCGAACGCCTCATCCCATGAACAGGCGACATATTTGTCCTGGTCTCTGTCATATCGCAGGGGGTGGGTCAGCCGACCATGCTGCTCGAGATCATAATCCCGCCACTGCCGCAATGCGGCGAGGCTATGTTCTTCAAAAAACGCAGGTGTCGTGCGCAGCTTTGTTAGCTCCCAAGCCGTCGCCTTTGCGCCTTCCTCGCAAAATTCGGCGGGATGCGGATGGGCAGGTTTGGGCCAGGCGCAACTGACACAGGCAAAGCCGTCGGCCTTATTCTGTCGGGCAAGCTCACGCAGGCCCTCGGCGGGCAGATGTTCGCGTGGCAGGATTTCGACCAGAGAGCGAACCGATCCCCAGCCGCCGGCAGGCCCCTCGAACGGCTCGATACGGGGCTTGTCCGATCTCTGCTTTGCCATGGCTGTTCCGCTCCTTCTTCCAGGCAATGGCAACGAGCGGAATGGGCGTTGGTTCACATGCCGGACCACACTGATGTGGATCAGCACGATTTGTTCGGAACGGCTTCTGCTGCCCTTCAGTTAATGCTGGAAAGGAGAATGTCCATGCTCAACCCGCCCGTTCGTTTTACCCGCGACGTCGAACAGTTTCAGCCAGATGAAGCGGAAACCATTGAGGGCTTGAAGCAGGCTTTTGACGTCATTCTGGAGCGGACGGCTGACGATTACGGTCATGCCGTTCGCTCGGTACATGCCAAGTCGCACGGGATATTGGAAGGCAAAATGCAAGTTGTGCCTGACCTGCCGCCTGAATTGGCGCAGGGTCTGTTTGCGCGGCCGGGCACGCACAAAGTCTATTTGCGCATGTCTACGAACGCGGGGGACATATTGCCGGACTCGATCAGCCTGCCGCGCGGGATGGCGATAAAGGTGCTGGACGTGGAGGGGGATCGGCTTCCCGGCTCGGAAGGAACGGCGCAGGATTTCGTTTTCGTCAATGGCCCGATCTTTCAGGCAAAGACGGCTGACAAATTTCTGGGCAATCTCAAACTGCTTGCCAAGACGACCGATCGCATGGAAGGCGCGAAGAAAGCGGTGTCTGCAACATTGCGCGGCGTACGTCACGCCTTTGAAGCTGCTGGAGCCAAGCCGCCAACGGCGCTCAATTCGCTGGGCGGCGCGCCGCAATCCGAGCCACTTGGCGATACCTATTATACGACGGTGCCCTTCCGGTATGGCGATCATATCGCCAAATTCAGCCTGGCGCCGGTCGCTCCATCCATGACCGCGTTGACGGGGCAGGAGATCGCGGTCGAAGGCCGCGAGAATGCAATACGCGAAGATGTGCAAAAGGAGATGCAAGGCATCGACGCACTTTGGGAGTTTCGCGTCCAGCTTTGCCGGGATTTGGAGAAACAGCCCGTGGAAGATCCGACCGTTGCGTGGGATGAAGAAGATGCGCCGTTCATCACCGTCGCCACGATCCGCGCGAACGCTCAGGACAGTTGGGATCCGGCGCTCGTGGAAAAGGTTAACGAACAAATGCGGTTCAGCGTGTGGACGGGCATCGCGGCACACCAGCCGCTTGGCAACATCAATCGCGCACGCCGCGACCCCTATCGCCACTCCGCCGATTTTCGTGCGGCCTTCAACAACTGCCCCTATCATGAGCCGCAAAAGAGCGAAGCCTCGTCTTGAACCGATCCGTACTGAATTGCGTTTCCAGTGCCTTCGCAAGCATAAGGCACTGGAAACGAACCAACTTACGCGACCGTTTGCGCGATTGAATATGATGGCGGGGAAGAGCCTGCCATCAACGTTCGCCGATAGGGCGGGCCGATTATTGTCGGCAGGTCGGATGTCCTGCGCATTCTACACGTCGTCATTTGCGTAATGCCCCTATGCCATCATCGCCGGATGCCCGATAAAAGCGCATGACCATCCTCATTCCTCTCCTCGGCGACCAACTCAGCCATGGTCTGGCGTCGTTGCGCGATGTCGATCCATCGGATGCGGTGGTGCTCCTGATGGAGGTAGGGGATGAAGCAACCTATGTGCGGCATCACAAGCGCAAGATCGCCCTGATATTTTCGGCCATGCGCCACTTCGCCAAAGAACTCGAGGCCAAGGGCTGGCGCGTCGAGTATATGTGCATCGACGACCCGGGCAACAGCGGGAGTTTTACCGGAGAGGTCAAGCGCGCGGTCGAGCGTCATCGGCCGAGCGCGATCCGCATCGTCGAGCCCGGAGAATGGCGGGTGAAGACGATGATCGATGGCTGGAGCAAAACGTTCGGACTTCCCGTGGATGTGCTGGTCGATGATCGCTTCCTCTGCGGCATATTGGAGTTCCAGACTTGGGCGCAGGCGCGCAACGACCTCGTCATGGAATATTTCTACCGGGATATGCGCCGCAAAACCGGCCTGCTGATGGAGTCCGATGGACAGCCGACGGGCGGCGCATGGAATTTCGACAAGGAGAACCGCGCACCACCCAGACGCGGCGTGAACTATCCTGAACCCATGCACTTTCAGCCCGATCAGATCACGGAGCAGGTGCTGGCGTTGGTAGAGGATCGTTATGGCCAGCATTTCGGGCGGCTGGAGAAATTCAGCCTGCCCGTGACGGCGGGGCAGGCACGCAGGGCGCTCGGACATTTCGTTCGGACGGCATTGCCGGATTTCGGCACCTATCAGGATGCTATGGTGACAGGACAGGACTGGCTCTACCATAGCTGGCTCAGCCCGGCGCTGAACCTCGGACTCCTGACGCCGCTCGAGGTCGCGCAGGCGGCAGCCGATGCTTATGCGGCTGGCGACGTGCCCTTAAATGCAGCGGAGGGCTTCATCCGTCAGATCATAGGCTGGCGCGAATATATCCGCGGCTATTACTGGCTCGAGATGCCGGAAGTGGGAGATGCCAACGCTCTTGCGGCAACGCGACCGCTGCCGGCATTCTACTGGACCGGCGATACCGACATGCTCTGCCTGGCAGAGGCGATACGCAATACGCGAGACAATGCCTATGCCCATCATATCCAGCGTCTGATGGTGCTGGGCAATTTCGCCATGCTGGCGGGCATTCGCCCTCAGGATGTCGCGGATTGGTTCCTGATCGTCTATGCGGACGCATATGAATGGGTCGAACTGCCCAATGTCATCGGGATGAGCCAGCATGCCGATGGTGGACGCCTCGCGACCAAGCCTTATGCGGGCGGTGGCGCTTATATCAATCGTATGTCCGACCATTGCGGTGGGTGCCGTTATGACGTGAAGAAGAAGGTCGGGCCGGATGCCTGCCCGTTCAATGCGCTCTATTGGGATTTTCTCGCGCGGCACGAACGACGCTTCCGCCGGAATCGCAGAATGGTTCAGATATACGCCAATTGGGATCGGATGAAGCCCGATGTCCGCGATGCCTATCGCGCAAGTGCGGCCGATTTTCTGGCGGCGCTAGAGCCTGCGGACGAAGGCTGGGTTCGATAGGATTTAGCGCCGAAAGGCGACGCCTTTGCCGCGACGGCACGCTTCAGTCCTAACAAATTTCAGAGTCATCCTTTGGTCGCGAACGCAGCATAGCGCTCCCGCCAGGCGGTTACCTCGGCTCTCAAATGCGCAGGGGCGGTTTCTCCCGACAGGACGAAACCGGCGACGTTGCTGTCGGGGTGCATCAGCATCTTCTTCGATCCGTCGGTGAACCAAACCGGTACCAACATATCGCAGACGCCGTCGAGGATGGCGCCGGCCACGCCATTTTCGATCGCCTCGCTGCCGGGGAGCAAGCGCAGCATGATCGATACGCCTTCGAAGCAATTGCGTGGCTCACGGACAAAATCGAGCGACACCAAAATGCCGGATCGATCCGGACGAGCCTCGTCAGGCAAAGCCGTCATCCTGCGCCAGCCGCAAAACCAGGTTCGGCAAATATGCGGGCGCACGTCATGAATGCCGCACCCATGATCCGTCAGATGCGTACAATGGGTGCCGGCCGGCTTGTTGAAATCGGGCGTATCGACGGTGAGGATGGTGCAACAGATCGTGCAGTCGCCGCACGTCCGTTCAGGAAGGACGGGGCCCAGCAATGTGGTTTCCAGATCATTCTCTGTGCGCATGCCGGGTCAGGTGCCCGGAGCCTGCCTGAAATGCAAGTAGGGTACGCGCGCCTGCCCAAGGTGACGCTGCGCTGCTGAGCGGCAGTACCACCCGATCATCCGATTTTGCCGTTGCAAAGGCTGGCGGGGCGACCGAAAGAGGGGGCATGAAAAATTGGCGATCCTTCGTTGCTGCCGGCCTTGTTTCCTTCCTCGCGTTGGGAAATCCGGGCTGGGCGCAATCTTCCCCTGCCGAACTGTACGGCGATCTGTTCCAACGCGTTCAGCTTGAAAAGCTGTTCCCCGACGGCAAGACCTTCGTCGACGCCACGCCGCGATCGGACCCGGCTGCGATTATGGCGGCCTATCGCCAGCAGCCACCCCAGGGCAAGGATGCGCTCAAGGCGTTCGTGCTGCGTCACTTCCGGGTGCCGGGCGTCAACGATCATGGCGCGTCCAACTTGCGCGCCCATGTGCGCACCCTTTGGCCCACCCTGGTTCGCCAGCCGGTCGAGCGGCAGGCGGGCAGTTCCGCGCTACCGCTACCCGCGCCCTTCGTCGTGCCGGGCGGGCGGTTTCGCGAAATCTATTATTGGGACAGCTATTTCACCATGCTGGGCCTGGCAGTCGATGGCCAGCAGCCGCTGATCGAAAGCATGTTGGTGGATTTCACCTCCACCATCGAGATTTACGGCCACATCCCCAACGGGATGCGCAGCTATTATCTCAGCCGGTCGCAGCCGCCCTTCTATGCGTTGATGCTGGATCTGTCGAAGGATGACAGCGCCGACACCGCCACCCGTCAATTGGCGGCGCTGCGCGCCGAACATGCCTATTGGATGAAAGGCGCGTCCTGCGTGCAGCCCAGCGGCGCGTGCGAACGCGTGGTGCGGATGCCCGACGGCACGCTGCTCAACCGCTACTGGGACGACAAGGATACGCCGCGCGACGAATCCTATGCGGAAGATGTCGCGACCGCGTCGGAAGCAAAGGGTGACAAGGCGATCACCTATCGTCATCTGCGTGCCGGTGCGGAAAGCGGCTGGGACTTTACCTCGCGCTGGTTCGGTGACGGGCGGACGATCACGACGATCCACACCACCGACATCGTGCCGATGGACCTCAACAGCCTGATGCTGGCGATGGAACAGCGGATCGAGGTGCGTTGCCGCAAGGCGGGCGACAGCGCCTGCGCCACCGAATTTGCAGGGCTGGCGCGCAAGCGCAAGGCCGCGATCGACCGTTATCTGTGGGTGGCCAAGGAAAGCCGCTATGCCGATTGGGATAGCAAGGCGAAGAAGCCGACAGCCATCCTTTCCGCCGCAACACTCTATCCGCTCTTCGTCGGCGCGGCGTCGCCTTCACAGGCCAGTGCCGTTGCGACCACCGTCCGCGCCAAGCTGCTGGGCAGCGGCGGCCTGCGCACCACGCCCAATGCGACCGGCCAGCAGTGGGATACGCCCAATGGCTGGGCCCCGTTGCAATGGGTGGCGATCGACGGCCTGGCGCGAAACGGACAGGAAAAGCTGGCCCGCGATATAGCCGGACGCTGGATCGGCACGGTCGCGGCCGCTTATGCCGAAACCGGCAAGATGCTGGAAAAATATGACGTCGAAGAACGCAAGCCCGGCGGCGGCGGCGAATATCCGCTTCAGGACGGGTTCGGATGGACCAACGGCGTCACCAGCGCGCTGCTGGACCGCTATCCCGACATAGCGGCCGAACTGGAAAAGGCGGACTGAACGAAAAAGGGGCCGGGCGATTGGATCGCCCGGCCCCTTTTCCATGGCGGGGTGCCCATGGACACCCCGCTCATCCCTTAGAAGCTGTAGGCAGCGCTGAAGCGGAAGGAGCGGCCCAGGATCGGGCGGGCCAGGATCGTGCCTGCACCCTGCGATCCGATGATGCGCGGATTGCCTTCGGTCAGGCCCAGCTCGTCGGTCAGGTTGTTGCCGGTCACTGCCAGCTTCAACCGCTGATTGACGTCCACCGACACGCCTGCGTCCAGCTGATAATAGTTGGGCAGCAGCTGTGCATTCTCCGGGTCGGAGAAGCGGTCGCCCGTATATTGCAGCGTGGCGAAGATGGACGGACGGAAATCGCCCACCGTCAGTTCGTAGCTGGGCGTCACGCGCCACATCCATTTGGGCTGACGCTGCACGCGGTTGCCGGTGTTGTCGATGGTGCCGTTGCCGCTGAAGAAGCCGCGATAGGTGCCATCCAGATAGGTGCCCGCCGCCGCGATGCTGAAGCCCGCGAACGGACGGATCACGCCTTCCAGCTCGACGCCGGTCGCCTTCGCGCCGCCGACCGATTCATTGGGCACGCCGTTGATGATCTGCGTCGTGGCCAAACCGTCGAACTTATTGTGGAACAGGGTCGCGTAGAGGTTCAGCATCGGGGTCGATACCTTCAACCCGCCTTCATAGGTGTCCACCTTCGAGATGATGGTCAGCCCTTCGCGCAAATTGTCGAACTGCGGGAAGCTGTTGCCACGGCTGTACCGGGCAAAGACGCCGATCTGGCTGGTGAAGTCGTAATTGGCGCCCGCCGTCCACGACCAGCGCGACGCGTTATAGTCGATGCGGCTGGCTCCGCCCAGCTGCACGGTCCGGTCGTACAGGGTGGCGGCGCTGCCATCCTGATCGAAGGCCGCGCCGGAAGTGGCGACATCGCCCACGACTTCGTGACGCTGCCAGCGCACGCCGCCATCGACGCGCAGCTTGTCGGTGATCTGAAGCTCATCCACCGCATAGAAAGCGATGTCGCGCCCTTCATAGCGGCCATTCACCAGGAAGCTGGCGCCGGAGGTGAAGCCGTCGCGGGTCGCGACCCGGCCGTCGCCCAGCGTCAGGTTCAGGCGACGGGCATTGGGTTCGGCGGTCAACAATACGTCATTGCCCAGCGCCCAATTGTCGCGAGTGGTGTAGTTGGCGAGATAGAAGCCGCCGGTCAGCGTGTTGCCGCCGGTCTTGAACTCCAGTGCCATGTCGTTGACGAAAGCGTCGATCCGCTTGCGCACGTCCCAGATGCCGGCACGCATGACCTGCGTGCCGGCCGCTGCCGCGCCGCCGCCCGATGCGTAGGTCAGGCTGCCCACGGTCGAGCCCGCACCGCCCAACGTGGTGGCCATCGCCGCCGCGCTCATCGGCGCGTCGGTGGGAACCAAGCCGATGGTATTGGCCGTGCCCCACATATAGCTGGCACGTTCGCGAATGCTCAGCCCGTCGACCAGCTCATAGTCGAAGCTCAGGCCCAGATTGCCCAGCTTCGCGCCGCGACCATCGGCCAGATCGACGGTGCGACCGGCATTGTTGGTGGTGACGCGCACATCGCGACCGGCAAGCGCGCCGGTGCCGTGGTCGAAATTGGCATATTGGCTGATCTTGCTGCCGTCCTGATTGACGGGGATGGGCAGCAGCCACTGGCCATGATCGTTCAGATAACGGCCGTAGATCAGCAGCGAACCGCGACCGTCGAAATCATGACGGATGTTCGCGGTGATCTGACCACCCTTTTCAGCGCGGAACTGCGGATCGCGGATGCCGTTGCCCTGCGCATAATAGCCGCCGACCATGAAGGTCGTGTCTTCGCTGATCGGGCCGGAAATCCAGGCGTCGCCACGGATTTCGTCATAATCGGTGTAGGACAGCTTGGCAAAGCCCTTGAGCGTCTGGCCGCCTTCGCGCTGCTGCACGTTGACGGTCAGGCCCGGCTGGCCGTTGGAAAAGAGCGAACCGGTGCCGCCTCGCACGGCTTCCACGCGATCGACGGTTTCGTCGAGGCGGATCAGCTGCGAATTTTCAAGGAAGGACAGGGTTGAAGGCGGGAAGAAAGGCACGCCGCCCAGCTGGAACGTCACGAACTGCGCGTCGCCGCCCGACGGATAGCCGCGCACGAAGATGTTGGCGCCGTTCTGGCCGCCGGAGCTTTCGGCGCTGACGCCCGGAATGGTGCGCAGCAGGTCGGCCGTGCTGTTGGGCGCGGCGCGGGCGATGGCATCGCTGGACAGGCTGGTGACGGCAAAGGCCGCATCCTGACGACGCGTGCCGGCGCCTGCGGTGCCGACGACGACGATGTCGGCCTGATTCTCATCGGCCGCCACGTTGGGCGCATCCTGCGCGGCAGGGGCGGTCTGGGCCATCGCGCTCCCGGCGAGCAGGGCGAAGGGGGCGGCGCCGGCCAGAAGCAGCCTGGACGCGGATGAACGGAAAGTATGCATTATGATATTCCTCCTGAGCCTCCGGCATTCTCAAAGGAGCCGGATCGCAATCATGTTCGGGAAGCCGCGTTGAACGATATCTTCCACCACCCGCATCTGAACGCGGGCGCAACGGCGCCCTGATCGCTTAATCGCGCGCTCGCAAGAAAGTTTCACACCTGTTGCAATTCGATAATTGGGTGTGATATTGATGCATCACAGCGCTCGCATGGCCGTGATGGGCGCCAGCCTTCTGACGAAGCCTTTGAATCAATTCGCCCCGACACACGCAGACGATCTGACAGCGTCAGAGCCTAGACGCCAAACATCGCAAGGTTCCGAAACTGCCAAGGTAGTCGGCCGAGCGATATGTCTGGGCATTGCAAGGACTGGTGGTTGCGCCGGTCGTCGGCCTTATGCCGTCGTCAGCACGCCGCTATATGCGGGATCCTCCAATGCTTTGCCGGCTCCCATTGCTACGCAGGTCAACGCATCGTCCGCCACCCGTACCGCCAGACCGGTCTGCTCTGACAAAGCCTGATCGAGATGGCCGAGCAAAGCGCCACCGCCGGTCAATGTTATCCCCTCATCTATGATGTCGGCGGACAATTCAGGGGCTGTCTGTTCCAGCGCAGACATGACGGCCAGCTTGATCTGGCCCACGCCTTCGACCAGCGCTTCTGCGATTTCCGCTTCGCTGATCGTAATTTCCGCGGGACGGCCATTGACCAAATCACGGCCCTTGACCTGCATCATGCGCCCTTGATCAAGCGGTATCACCGCCGAACCGATATTATGCTTGATGCGCTCGGCGGTCATTTCGCCGATCATCAGATTGTGATTGCGCCGCACATGAGAGGCGATGGCCTCGTCGAGCTTGTCGCCCCCCATGCGAACGGAATTGCTGTAGGCGATGCCTTGCAAAGACAGGATCGCCACTTCCGTCGTGCCGCCACCTATATCCACCACCATGGCGCCGAGCGGCTGGGTGACCGGCAGGCCCGCGCCGATCGCCGCCGCCATGGGCTCGTCGATCAATTGAACGCGCGATGCACCTGCGTTCATGGCCGCGATCTGTATCGCGCGACGCTCCACCATCGTCGATCCGGACGGGACGCAAATGACGACCGCATGGCGCCGACCAAGCCGTCCGGACGAACCGACGGCCTTGGCCATGAAATGCTTTATCATCTGTTCGGCCACGTCGATGTCGGCGATGACACCGTCCCGCAATGGCCGGATCGCCTGAATATTGGCAGGAGTCTTGCCCATCATGGGCTTTGCTTCATTCCCCACAACCTTGACGCGCCGAACGCCGGCTATGGTTTCGAGGGCGATAACCGACGGTTCGTTGAGCACGATGCCACGATCGCGCACATGGATAACCGTATTCACCGTGCCAAGGTCGATCGCCATGTCATGAGCGGAGGAGGCAAATAGTCTGCGAAACATCTGATATCCGATTGGGAACAGCCAAAGCCCTTGCTTGCGCCGCTTGACGGCGCAATGGCTGTACGCTGAGCTGGATGATTGTCGGGATCATCGGAGTTTTCGGGGCGGCGCCTCGGTGAGGTGACGTTACCGCATATGCTGCGTTCAACTTGCCTTGTCAGGCGTATGTTCGGATCATGCGCTGGCAATGGAACCGGCAGAATCAGTACCGATCAAGCGCCTTGAGCTCGGATCGCATATTCAGCCGACGTCATTCATCATTGTCTTGCTGCGCTTCGTTCACCCCGGCGACGACCATCTCCAGCACGCGCGTCGCCAATTCCATCTCTTGCATGCTCAGATTGACAAATACCTTGGTTCGAATGTCGGACAGGATAGGCTGCACCTGTTCGACCACCGCCCTGCCAGCGGCCGTGATCTCGATATAGCGCGAACGTTTGTCGGTCGGGTTTTCTACGCGTCGGATAAGACCATCTGATTCCAGCGAATTCAAGGTCCTGATCAGCGGCGGCCATTGGATGGCGAGGCGAGCCGATAATAGGGAGGTGGTGATAGGCGGCGTGGCAACGCTGAGTACGAACAAAGTCTGCCATCTGGACCGGGACTGACCGGTCGCTGCCATCATCCGATTTTCGACATGCGTTCCCCAGCGACGGGCTGACAGCGAAAGAATTCGGGTCAGTCGAAATTCGACATCATCCCGCGATCCTTCGGGAAAATAGGCGCGATATTGTGGTGTCGTGCTGTCGAACGGATCGACCGGATTCGGATTGTCAGAGGTCATGCCATTCCCATCGCAATGCAGGCGAACCGAATTTAAGCCCGCTCTTCGCTCATAGCGACGCGCATGGCGAACTGCAAAAACGCCGAATTTCTTGGGTTTTCTTTCAGCGATAAGGGCCGTTGACAAACTATGTACCTAGATACATAAATACGGATGAGGCCGCAGCAGAAGGCCAGGAGAGGGAAGACAGATATGCGATTGAGCACGCAGCGCATCCGCACGAACGCGAGTGTCCTGGCCATTGTCGGCTTTACCATGGCGATAGTGCCTCAATATGCGGCGGCGCAGGAGGCGGCGACAGCCCCACCGTCCGCCTCGGCCCAGCCCGCAGGTGAAGAACAGAATGTCGCCGCTCCGGCCGGCTTGCCGGTGACGGACATCGTCGTCACGGGTACGCGCCTTGGCTCCAGCTTCAACGCACCGACGCCCGTAACCTCGATCGGTGCGGAACGGCTGGATGCGTTGGGCATCACCAATGTCGGTGAAGCGCTGAATCAGTTGCCCAGTTTCCGCGCATCGAGCGGCCCAGCGGCTCAGGCCAATCTGGGCGGCAATATCGGTGCGCGCCTGCTCGATCTGCGCGGCCTCGACCCGCAGCGCACGCTTGTCCTGGTCGATGGCAAGCGTTTCGTGCCCAGCACCGTGCAAGGGTCGGTCGATACCAACCTCATTCCGTCATCCTTGCTCCGCACGGTCGATGTGGTGACCGGGGGTGCGTCGGCGGCCTATGGTTCGGATGCCGTCGCTGGCGTCGTCAACTTCGTCCTGGACCGGAAGAAAGAAGGTCTGGACGGTGAATTTGCCGCCGGCATGTCGCAACGCGGCGATGACGGCAACCTGTTTGCCAGCCTGTCGGGCGGCATGAGCTTTGGCGACCGGATCCATGTAATCGGCGCGGTCGAATATGAAAAGCTGGATGGATTGGGTACGTGCACAAGCCGCAGCTGGTGCAACAGCCAGACCCTGATCCTTGGCAATACGCCCGGCGCCGGCGGCCTGCCCGCCAATCTGATCATCGGGGGGGTCAATACATCGACCATGTCTCCTGGCGGGCTGATCAACCGTTCCTATAATGCGGCGGGTCAGGCGATCGGCACGACGGCGACGGACCCCCTGCGCGGGACCAAGTTCCTGGCTGACGGAACGCCTGGGCGTTTCCAATATGGCACGCTCGTCGGCCCGCTATTCATGCTCGGCGGCGAGGGGCAGGGGCGTAACGGCTTTATCTCGGCGCTGCGGCTCAAGGTGCCGCTGGAACGAGTGTCCACCTATGGCGCGCTCACGGCGGAATTGACCGACGATGTGACGCTTACGGCCGACGTGTCTTACGGGCGCGTGAAAGGCACGGTCGATGGTGCGATCTTCCGCGACTTCAATGGTACGCTGATGGGCCGTATCAAGCGCGACAATCCCTTCATCCCGGCCGCCGTAGCGTCCGCCATGGACGCCAATGGTGTCGCATCCTTCATCCTGGGCAAGGCGGCATTCGACCTTGGCCCGGGCCGGGCGACATCGACGACGGAAACATATCGCGGCGTTCTGGGCGTCGAGGGTAAGCTGAGCGACAAGTGGACGGTCAACGGCTTCTATCAATATGGCCGAACCAACTTCACCCAACGCGCGACCAATCTCGTCAATCAGGCCCATCTTCTGAAGGCCGTGGACGCGGTGCGGTCCGGCGGCCAGATCGTATGCCGTGTCAATGCCGACGCCATCGCCAGCAATGACGATGCCGCCTGCGTGCCCTTCAATCCTTTTGGCGAGGGGCAATTTAGCCAGGCATCGGTCGGTTATATCACCGGCAACGGTCTGCAACATACGGTCAATGAGCAGCATGTGGCAGGCGTGGACCTGCGCGGCGAACTGTTCGACCTGCCCGCCGGCCCCGTGACGGTGGCGATCGGCGCGGAATATCGCCGGGATACGGTGGATGGCACGGCCGATCCGATTTCGGCCGCGAACGGCTTCTATTCGCTCAACGGCTCCGCTCTGTCCGGCGGCGTTACCGTCAAGGAAGTGTTCGGCGAAATCGCGGTTCCGTTATTGCGGGATTCGGCGGTCGGCCATGCGCTCGACCTCAATGGCGCCGTCCGTCGTACGCATTACAGCACGACGGGATCGGTCACGACCTGGAAAGCGGGGCTCGTCTATGAGCCGGTCGAAGGCGTCCGCTTCCGTGGTACCCGGTCGCGCGACATTCGCGCGCCAAACATCTTCGAACTGTTCGGACCGCAGACGCTTCGTTCGATCGGCCTGTCCGACCCGCTGAACGGCGGATTGCAGACCAATCCCTTCGTCATTACCGGCGCAAATCCGGACCTGTCCGTTGAAAAGGCGGACAGCTGGACCGGTGGCTTCGTCATCGCGCCGCGTCATGGCATTTTCCAGCGCATGCGCCTTTCGGTCGATTATTACGACATCAAGGTCGCCGATGCTATCGGCGCGCTTGGTGCCCAGACCCTCGTCAATCGCTGCGCGCAGGGCGCCACCAATTTCTGCAGCCAGATCACGCGCGATGCCAATAACCAGATCCTTCAAGTGCGCGACGTCATCCTCAATTCCAATGCGCTCAAGACCAGCGGCTATGATATCGAGCTTCAATATCGCCAGCCGCTCGGATCGTGGGGCGAGTTGAACGCACAGTTGATCGCGAACATCACCAAGGAGCTGACCACTGTCGACGCCTTGGGCGCAGTGGATCGCGCGGGCCAGACGGGCGTGCGTACCGGAACGATACCGGGCGTGCCCGACTATGTGCTGGACGGCGTCTTGACCTGGACGGTGGGCAAGTTCCAGCTGACCGGCCATGGCCGCTACATTCCTTCGGGCATCTATTGGACCAACTTCGTTGGCCCCGATCAGGATGGTTATGCCGCCACTGCCCCGAACAGCGTCGACAATAATAATGTTCCCAGCCGCTTCTACCTCGACATGACGGCGCGGGTGAATGTCGAAACCGGCAATGGCCGGACCTTCCAGCTGTTCGCCACGATCAACAACCTGCTCGATCGGGATCCGCCGGCGATGCCCGGCCCATCGGGTGGCACTAACCAGATCCTGTTCGATCCGGTCGGCCGTGCGTTCAAGGTCGGTGCGCGTTTCCACTTCGGCAAATAAGGCGCAGGCGCGAGAGGCATTGAGATGACCATGAACGCAACCGATCCATCTCCCCCCGGCGTCATCATGGTGACGGACGTGATTGAGCGCCAAAGGATCAATGCGTTCGTCATCCGCCTCGTCGCGATATCCTGGACCGTCACCTTTCTCGACGGCTTCGACATGCTCGTCATTTCCTTCGTCGCACCCTATTTGCGCGACGGGTTTGGCGCCGATGTCATTTCCCTGGGCGAATTGTTCGCCGTGGGCGTGTTCGGCGCGATGCTGGGCGGGATCGCCTTCGGCTGGCTGGGCGACCGGTATGGACGGCGCCCGATCATCATCGCGTCAGTCGCGGCGTTCGGCGCCACCAGCATGGCCATCGCGCTCGCGCCGGGCATGCAGGCATTGTTGCTGCTGCGCTTCCTGAACGGTGTGGCCCTGGGCGGGTTGATGCCGCTCGCCTGGGCACTCAATATCGAATTTGTGCCCAGCCGCTATCGGGCTACCGTCGTGACCATCATCATGATGGGCTATACGCTGGGCGGCGTGGTCGCCGGACCGATGACAGTCTGGCTCGCGCCCCATTGGGGCTGGCAATCGGTATTCATGGTATCGGGCATCGCGACCCTGCTGCTCGTCCCGCTTCTTTTCGTCCTGCTGCCGGAATCCGCCCGTTATCTGGCTGTCAAGGGGCGATCGCCCGAAAGGATCGCCAAGGCGCTGAACGCACTTGAGCCGGGACTTGGCGCAAGGCCGGAGGATCGTTTCGTGGTGACGGACGAAGTGGCTGGTTCGACAGGGCAGGGCTTTCGGATCACGACCCTGTTCAAAGGCGATCTGCGCCCGATCACCACCTTGCTCTGGCTGGCCTATATCGGCAGTTCGATGGCGGTCTATTTCAAGTCGAACTGGGGGCCGATCATCTTCGAGGATGTCGGCTTTACCCGGACCCAGGCGGCGATGATCATGTCGGTCAGCTCGATCGGCGGTTCGCTTGCGGGGCTGGCGCTCATGCGCTTTACCGATCGACTGGGTCCGATCGCAATCGCCTTCTATCCGATGCTGGCGGCGCCGTTGCTGTTGCTCATGGGGCTGGCACCCGTCTCGCTACAGGGCCTGGCCGCATTCTCCCTGCTCAGCATGGCGATGATCAGCGGTACGCATTTTGGCATGCACTCCATCGCCGGCATCTTCTACCCCAGCGCGATCCGGGCCAATGGCGCGGGATGGGCGACGTCCGTGGCAAAGATCGGCTCGATCTTCGCACCGCTGCTGGGTGGCTATCTGCTGGCGATACACATGCCGCCACGCCTGTTGTTCGTCCTGCTGGCGGCAACGCCTTTGCTTTCCGCCGTTGCGCTCGTCCTGCTTGCCCGCGTCGGCAAGCGTCAGCGTGGCGGCAATCCCCACCCCACCGAAAATATCGTCCTGCCGGCGCAAGCCGTGACGACCAGATCCTAAAAGGAAAAAACGATCATGGCTTTGATTACGACCCCCATCACGCCCCGCTTCGGTGCCGAGCTTTCCGGCATCGACATGAGCCAGCCACTGAGCGAAGCCGACTTCGCGGCGATCAAGGATGCGATGAACATATGGGGCGTATGCGTCATTCGCGGGACCGGTTTCGACAATGCGGCGCATGTCGCCTTCAGCCGCCATTTCGGTCATCTGGAGACAGCGCCAGCGGTCAAAAATCGCCCGCGCCGCCATCCGCATACGCCCGAAATATTCGATGCCAGCAACTTGACCCCGGCCGGAGAGATATTGGTCGACGAGAATATGGTCCTGCACAAGAAGGGCGACCGGCTGTGGCATACGGATTCGTCTTTCATGGATCTACGCTCGGCCTATTCGCTGCTGCTTGCCTATGAAGTGCCCAAGGAAGGCGGCCTGACCTATTTCGCCGACATGCGCTCGGCTTATGAGGATCTGCCCGCCGATATTCGGGAAAAGATCGGTACGCTCGAGGCGGAGCATTCGCTCTGGTATTCTCGCCTGCTCGCCGGGTTCCCGATTACGGAGGAGGAGATCGATGGACGACCCAAGGCGCGCCAGCCCATGGTCATGCACCAGGAAGCGACGGGGCGCACTGCCATCTATATCGGCAGCCATGCGATGGATGTGACAGGTCTGCCGAAGGAGGAAGGACGTGCGCTCATCAAATATCTGATCGACTTCGCAACCCAGCCGCAATATATATTCGGCGTTTCCTATCAGCCGGGGGACATCGTTATCTGGGACAATCTGGCAACGATGCATCGGGGCGGCGATTTCGACATCTTCAACGAACGACGCGACATGCGCCGCACCACGGTGCGCGAAGGCGATGCGCCCGAGCATGCGGACGATCCGTTCACCGCCTATTTCGCTGCTTCGGCCGCGACGAACTGAGCGGCCAATATGTCAGGCAAGCCCCGGATACTGGTTACGCGCAAATGGCCCGAACGGGTAGAGGCCTTGATTGCGGAGCGGTACGACGCGACCTTCAGCGACGACGATCGTCCATTGACGGACGCCGCATTGATGGCTGCGATGCGCGACTATGATGCGATCTGTCCGACCATCACCGACAAACTACATGCCGGCATCGTCGGCGTTGCGGGACGACAGGTAAAGATCATCGCCAATTATGGTGCCGGTTTCGAACATATCGACCTGGCGGCTGCTGCGGCGGCCGGCATTGTCGTCACGAATACGCCGGGCGTCCTCACCGACGCGACGGCCGATATCGCCGTTACCCTGATGCTGATGACGGCCCGCCGCGCTGGAGAGGGCGAACGGGAATTGCGCGCCGGGCAATGGACGGGTTGGCGGCCGACCCATCTGCTCGGCACCAGCCTGCGCGGCAAGACGCTAGGACTGGTCGGCTTCGGTCGGATCGCGCAGGCTGTGGCGGAACGTGCCCGCTTCGGCTTTGGCATGAACATCGTCTATTTTTCGCGTCGTCCCGGCGCGCAGGACGACGTGCAGCGGCTGGACGCCCGGTATATGTCATCGCCTGGCGACATGGTGGCGCAAAGCGATGTGGTGTCGCTGCATGTTCCCGGCGGGGCGGCGACGCGCAACATCATCGATGCGCAGATGCTTGGCCGAATGGCGCCCCACACGATCCTCATCAATACGGCGCGGGGAGATGTCGTGGACGAAAGCGCCCTGATCGATGCCCTGGAAAGCGGCCGGCTGGGTGGGGCTGGCCTTGATGTGTTTGCAGGCGAGCCTGAGATTTCCCAACGTCTTCGTGACGCCCCGAACACGGTGCTTCTGCCGCATCTGGGCAGCGCAACCCGCGAGACGCGCGAAGCGATGGGATTGCGCGCGCTTGCCAATCTGGACGATTGGCATGAAGGCCGAACACCGCGAGACAGTCTTTGAAGCAGGCAGGCATTGACGATATTATCGCGGCGGAGCGCTTGCCGCCTTCGTACAGGGCGATGGTCGATCGTTGGTGGCAGCCATTGGCGCGACAGATAGGTGAATGGAACAATGATGCCGGACGCCCGATAATCGTCGGCGTGAATGGCGCGCAGGGCAGTGGCAAATCGACTATTTGCCGGTTTCTGGCATCCCTTCTCCTGCCAGAGATCGGATTATCGGCGGTCGTCGTCGGGCTGGACGATCTCTATCTGCCGTCTAAGGCGCGGGAGCGATTGGCTCGAGATATTCACCCTCTGTTTCGGACACGCGGAGTGCCGGCTACGCACGATATCGAACTCGGCCTCTCTATACTGGATGATCTGGCCGGCGGGCGGCAGGCATTGATCCCGCGCTTCAGCAAGGCATTGGACGATCGGCTGCCGCAAAGCGATTGGATGCGCCATTCCGGCAATGTCGATGTCGTCCTGTTTGAAGGTTGGTGCGTCGGTGCCCGCCCGCAGGACGAAGCGGACCTTGTCGCGCCGATCAATATTCTCGAGGCGGAAGAGGATAAGGGCGCTGTTTGGCGCACGCATGTGAATGATGCGCTTCGAACATCCTATGCCCGATGTTTTTCGGTCATCGACCATATGATCATGCTGAAACCCCCATCGTTCGACCATGTGCTGCAGAACCGCCTGCTGCAGGAACATAAGCTTCGCGCTCTGACGCCCGATGCTGCGGGTATCATGCGTGATGAAGAGGTGCGGCGTTTTGTGAATCATTATGAGCGGTTGACCCGCCATATGTTCGCGGACCTGCCGGACCGCGTCGATCTGCTTTTCAGCCTCGACGCCGGACAGGATGTTATGTCCTGCAGTCGGGCGGGCCTACGCGACATGAAAGAGAGGGATGGGCATGTCGGATGAAAATCTCGTGCCGGACGACGCCATTCGGCCGGGTCTGGAATTTGTCTATGCCGCCCATGCGCAATTGGCCGCGCCGATTCAGATTGGCGACACACCGGATGGAACGCGTCGGATCATTCCGATCCTTTCCGGCACGATTGACGGACCGCGGATCCGGGGCCAAATCCTGGGCGGTGGCAGCGATTGGCAAGTGCGCAGGCCGGATGGTGTAACGGTGGCAGATGCCACTTATGGAATCCAGACCGATGACGGCGCTGTCATCCAGATCAGGAACCGCGGCCTGCGTCATGGCCCCGCCGACGTCATGGCGCGATTGATGGCCGGGGACATCGTCGATCCCAAAAGCTATTATTTTCGGACCGTGCCGGAATTTATGGCGCCGCTGGGCCGATATACATGGCTGAACGAAAATATCTTTATTTGCTCCGGCGCGCGTTATTCGGACTCCATCCGACTATGGGTCTGGCGTATCGTCTAAGCGGAAATTGAACCAGGATTTGGGATCGTGCCGGCGCGTCTTCTTGCCCGTTCTTCCGGAAAGGCGCCCTTGACCGAGACGAACCCCTATCTATTTCTCACCGCACCAGTGCCACGCCGATGCGCAGGCGCGTGGTGCGGCGATTATAGTCCAGCAGATTTTCGCCATAGCCTACGAAGCTCTGTCCAAAGAGATAGAAATCAGGGCCGCCGCCCAGGATATGGCGAAGCGGATAGGACAAGTCGGCCGCGATCGACCCCTTGCCGCTGCCGAAGTTGATGCGGCTGGTCGTGGAGAGGCGCAGGCCGTCGTCCTGGCCAATTTCGACAGACAGGCCGCTATTGCCGCGATAACGGCGAATGTCGGGATTATCCGACAGGTCGCCGGCATAGAGCCATGCGCGCGGCGCCACGGTCAGGCGTGTCTCTTTGCCCAGAGAGAAGGCTGCCATCGGCGCGACGTAGATGGTGTTCAGGCTGCGCGAGAAATCGCCGTCGCGTCCGTTGGATTCGTGGCGCAGGCCGACCTGCGCGCTAAGCGTCGTCCTATCCGACAGCGCCTTGGGCGGTGTGGTGTAAAAGATTTCCGGTTGGAAATCGATATTGCGGAAGGGGGAGGAATCCGCCCCCAGATCCCAGAACATGCGCTGGGTGTAGGCAAAGTAAAAGCCGTCGCCCAACGCCGGATGGTCCTTGCGAGCCTGGCTGCCGAACAGCTGATATTTGAAGCTGAGCTGGATGCGGGCCTCGCTATTGGTGCCGGGACCATAGACGGCATAGATAGGCTGATAGGCGCTCAGATTTTCGAGGAAGGCGTTGCCGACGGTACGGTCGCTGGGTGAAGGGGTAGCGGGCACAGGCGAGCCGACAGGCGCTTCGGCAACCGTCCTGTCGATATGTGCGGTGGCATGGCCGGCGCGAGTGGACATGGGCGCAGCGGCCAATGTCACCGCCTGGCCGTTCCAGCCGGGGATGGAGAGACGCGCGCCATCCTGAAAGGCATCCGGTTCGAGCCGATAGCGCGCTGTGGCGAAACTGCCCGGCGCGATGCTGAGCGTAGCGGGGGTGGCGGGGTCGCGCCGCAATATCACGGTACGACCGGTGCCCAGCGCGCCCGGCCGGTCCAACTGCGCCTCCACATTGTCGGCCACATCGGCCTGTATCGCGGCTGTGCCGATGTTGAGCAGGCGAATATCGACCAATGCTCCGCCGCCTGTCTGTGGTTCCACATGGCCGATCAGCGGCTCGACGCCATTCTGGGCGAAGGCCGCGTCCGGCACGGTCGCGGCCAGAAGGGCGGCGAGCAGGAACCTTGGAGCGATCTTCATAAGGGCGTCTTCTTCGCAGCGGATGGTGCGCCCCCCCTTACCCGATTTCTCCGGTCGAACGACATATTTGTGCGATTGTCACGATGGGACGGTCCGGCATCTTGCGCGACATGCGCGTTTCGGCACGGCTTCAGCCGTGGTGCGCAACCGGATCAATAGCGTTCGACCCATGGACGCAGTTCGACCTCCCAACTCCACGCGCTGCGATGCTGGGCCAATATGGTAAGATAGGTCTGGGCGATGCTTTGTGGATCGAGTGTGCTGTCGGGGGCATCCTGAGGATCGGCGCGCGCCTGACTGCGCACGGACCCATCGATCACGAAATGGGCGACATGGATGCCCTTTGGCGCCAGTTCGCGGGCGGCGCTCTGGGCCAGGCCACGCAGGCCGAATTTGCCGATGGCAAAGCTGGCCGAATTGGCAAAGCCCTTCACACTGGCGGTCGCTCCGGTCAGCAATATCGCACCACGTCCGTGGGGCACCAGCCTCCTGGCAGCCTGCTGCGTCACCAGAAACGCTCCGAACGACGATACTTCGATCGATCGTCGAACCAGTTCCGGGTCCAGTTCCGTCAAAGGGCCGCGCACGCGCCCGCTGGCATTATACAGCACCACTTCCGGCACACCGATCGCGCGTTCGGTCTGCTCGAAAAGGTGCGCGACGGAGGCCGGGTCGGTCGCATCGACCTCCAGTCCGATGGCGTCGCTCGCACTGGCGACGTCGCGCAGCCGGTCCGGGTTGCGGGCCGCGACCACGACCTTGAGGCCGGCCGCCGTCAGCGCGCGCGCGACGGAAGCACCGATGCCGGGGCCGGCACCGACAACCAACGCCGTCTTGTAGGGAAGATCAGCCATGATGGGCCTCCCGTTAATAATGGATGGCGCGAGGACTACCGCCGCCCGCCGCGATCGCGTCGCCGTTGATGGCCACGCTGCGGGGGGAGGCGAGGAATGCGACCACCGCTGCGACCTCCTCTGCTTCGACGATACGGCCGATCAGCGATTGGCCGAACAGCGCCTTTTCCGCAGCGTCCGGGCTGATATCGTCGGCCGCCGCCTTGGCCGCCACGGCATCGGCGGTCTTTTCCGTCCGGGTCGCGCCGGGATGAACGACGGTGACGTTGATGCCCTTTGGCCCCAACTCGTCCGCCAGATTTTTGGTGAGTGCGGCGATCGCGACATTGCGGGTCGATCCGGGGATCGTGCCCGATTGCCGCGCGGCAAGGCCGCTGATATTGATGATCCGACCCCAGCCATTGGCCACCAGATGCGGCGCGGCGGCCCGCGCAACACGCAGATAGCCGACCAATTTGGTATTGAGTTCGTCCAGCAGATAGTCGGATGCGACGCCCGCGACACCGGGCACTTCCGGTCGCGCGCCCGGACGGGCGGCGTTGTTCACCACGATATCGAGGCCGCCCAACTGTGCGATCGCATGGGCGATCAGCGCATCGACCTGATCGTCATCGCGCGTGTCGGCGATGAAGGCATGGACCTCACCCCCCGTTTCGCGCGCCAGTTCTTCGGCCGCAGCGGTTGCGGCCGCCAGATCGCGCGCAGACAGCAGGACGCGGACGCCCTCCTGCGCCAGCGCGCGGGCGATCGCCTTGCCGATTCCCCGGCTGCCGCCGGTTACAAGGGCGCGCTTGTCCTTCAGTTGCAGGTCCATGGCATGTCCTTTCGCTTATTTGGCCCGCGGATTATTTCGGAAGCCAGACATTGTCCGCCTGTGGCCGCAGTTGCGCGGCGCGCAGGCAGTGGTGGAGGATCCGATAATAGCGGCCCACAAATTGCGGTCCCTGAAGGAAGGGATTGGCCCTGTCCGGGGCTGCCGCGATCGCTTCGATGCGGGCACGCGTCCCATCGGCAAAGATATGGGTGTTCAACACCCCTTGTGCGGATGCCGCCCGGCTGATCTTCGCAAAGCGCAATACGGAACTGTCATAGGCCTTCAACCCACCGACCTTCTCGGTCGGCTCGATCGAGGCTGGGAAGGCGGTGCTGCCCAGAAGCGAGAGATTATGTACCTTGCCGTTCGACCGGACCGGCACGATCGCCGATACGGCGCCGGGCGTATGACCGGGCGTCACGTAAAGGGCGACCTTGGTGTCGCCCAGCGTTATGGTCTGCCCGTCGCCGATGATGATGTCGCGTTTGGGCAATTGGGTACCGCTACGTTCGATCGCATCGGCCGGGGTGTTTTCGATCAGCGTCCAGTCCGCGGCGCTGATCGCTACCTGCGCGCCATAGGTTTTCTGCAACCAGGCCGAACCACCGAAATGATCATAATGGCCATGGGTCACGATGACGTAGCGGATAGTGGTGGGGTCCAGCCCGAGTTTTTGAAGGCCCGGTATCAGATGTTCCCGCGCCTCCGTCTCGCTTTGTGCCGCGTCGAACAGGATCAGCCCCTCGCTCGTCTTGAGCACGAACACGCCCACGAAGCCGTTGCCGATATAGAAGAGATTATCGAACAGCTTCGTCGGTTCCAGCCATTGCTTGCTGTCCGTTTCCAATGCCCGCCGTACGACGCCGCCGCCGTGCAGTTCGCACAGGAACAGGGGCGCCTTTAGGTCCTCGCCGGCAATGGCCCGCGCCTTGGCCGCTTCGGCCAGGGCGGCGGGGGTATCGGACACCGGCTGCGCGCCTGCCGTCGCGGCGAGCAGGGCGCTAGCGATCGGGATGATGGAGCGATACATGGCTTTCCCCGTCAGAAGGTCTTGTTGATGAAGATGTTGACCGTGCGCGGTTCGTTATAGGCGCGGTAATAATTGACCTGCGATCCCGCATTATTGGGCGAATATCCCCCGGCCTGCCCCCGGCGCAGGTCGAAGATATTCTTGACGGCGACGCCCGCGTTCCAACTGCCATCCTCGCCGGCATAGTTGATCGTGCCGTTGACGAAGGTCTGGGCACGAACCTTGGTCTGCGCCGTATTGTAGATGTCGACGAAGCGGCGCGATTCATATTGCGCGTCGGCCCCGATCCGCCATTTGCCGGGCGTGGCGATCGGCAAAGTGTAGTTGATCGCCACCGACGACTGCCATTTGGGGGCCAGCGGAAATTCCAGACCCAGCAATGTCGTGCGGCCGGGGACATTGGCGGGCAGGGTCGCGGTAAAACTCTTGTAGAGCGTCTTGGTATAGGAGCCGCTGGTATCTATGCGCAGCCCGTCGATCGGCGCGATCGACAGTTCCAGTTCCACGCCCTTGGACACACCGTCGCCCGCGTTCAGCACGCCGTTGAAGGCCGGCTGGGTCGGGGTGGCAGGCGACGTGGCGCGCACCTGGAAATCGCTGATGTCGTTATAATAGACGGCGATATTGGCGATCACGCGATCGTGCAGGAACCGGGTCTTCAAACCCGTTTCATAAGTGGTGATGACCTGCGGCTCGAACGGTACGGTCGATCCCAGCAGGCTGGCGCTGCGCAGGTCGAAACTGCCGCTTTTGAAGCCTTTGGAATAGGAGGCATATTGGAAGATGTCGGGCGCCCACTGATATTGCAGGCCCAGCTTCGGCGTGAAGTTGGAGAAATTCTTGGGGTCCGGCCGCGCCGTGAAGGTCGACTGATAAGGGCCATATTGTGCTTCATACACGTCGGGATCGAAATTCCATTCGGTCGGATTGTGCAGCTGCACGCCCACGCTGTTGCCGACGAAAGACACATATTTGCGCCGGTCGACGGTATAGCGTGCGCCCACCGTGGCGGTCAGCGCATCCGTCACCTTGTAATTGAGCTGACCGAACGCCGCATAGCTCCAGGTGCGCAGCGTGTTGCGGATGCGGGATACCGATCCGATATCGTCTGTCCGCGACGCTGTCGCCTGATTGAGGCGATTGTTGAAGAATTTTTCGTAGAAGAAATACAGGCCGGCGACAAAGTTGAACCGGTCATATTCACCGTTGAGGTTGAACTCCTGCGTCAGCTGTCGCTGGCTGAATCCCGCATAACTATCGCCTTTTATCGCGGTGACGCCGTCATTGTCATAATAGATCGGGCCTTCCAGCCCGCGCCATGCGGTGACGGATTTCAGCGTCAGATGATTGTCCAGCTCATAGGCCGCCGTCAGCGACGCGCCGAAGCTTTCCGTCGAATTATAGGGCGGCGTATCGGCCCAGGTCAGGTCCGGATCCGTCTTCTTGCCCGACGGTACACCATTGGGTTGGTTGACCGGCGTATAATAGCTTTGGGTCGATCGGTCGAACATGCCGTCGGCCGACAGGGTCAGCGTCAGCCTATCGGTCAGTTCCGACTTCAACTTGCCGCGCAGGACCAGCAGGTCGATGTCGTTGACATGCTCGTTCAGCGGTACGCTATATTGCCAGCCGTCACGCTTGCGCCGGATGATGGAGAAGGCGCCGTTCAACTTGTTATCGGGCAGGATCGCGCCATTGACGCGCAGGCGCAGGTCCAGATTGTCGAAGCTGCCATAGGTGGCGCCCACGAAAATCTCCCGGTCGGCGGTCGGATCCTTGGTAATGAAGCGGATCGCACCGGCGCTGGAGTTGCGACCGTACAGCGTGCCCTGCGGTCCGCGCAGCACTTCTACGCGCTCCAGGTCCGGCGTGTCGTAGAGCGACCCCACCGTGCGGGCGAGATAGACGTCGTCGACGTAGACGGCGACGGTCGGCTCGGGATAGGTGTCGATTTCGCCAATGCCGCGGATCGAATAGGTTTGCGTGGTATAGGCGGTGGAACGCCGGGGCGCGAGCAGGCTGGGAACGCGGCCGGCCAGATCGCGAAAGTCCGAAATCTTCAGCTGGTTGATACCGTCCGCACCCACGGCGGTGACGGCGATCGGCGTCTTCTGGATATTTTCCGACCGTTTCGACGCGGTGACGGTAATTTCACCCAGCCCCTGTTCTGGCGCATTTTCCTCGGCCACGGCCGGCGTGCTTGCCACCGGCTGTGCGAGCGCCGTGCCGGCAAAGAGGAAGGCGAAGGCCAAAGCGGCCGTCGAAGTGGTGATCAGTCCTGAATGGCGCGCAATGCGACGTCCGGCGTCATGGCCCGGTATCATCGTCAGTCCCCCGAAATATGATGGTGAGAGAGACGGGCTAGGGTTGGAACAGCTTGGCTAACAACAAAGTTAAACTGGCTGTCGAACAACTTATTATGCTTATTGCTTGTGAAAATATGTGACGGATTTCACTTATATATTTTGCTTCTCTCAAGTCATTCTGTCGAGGCGTCATAGATTGAGTTCTGGCGGCGACCTATAAGAAGAATGAATGATGCTGCTTGCAGCTTGGGGGGTAGGTCAGGGGGAACTTTTCCTTCCCAACATTCTGGCGCCCTGCATGACTGACAAGCCTGACCTGAACGATATTGCCGAACCCGAAATCCCCAAAGGATCCACGCCCATCAATCGACGCAATCTGCTGATCGGCGGAGCTGCGGCGGCGGGTCTGGCCGGCGTGGGCGGCTACGCCGCGCTGCGGCCGCAGGATCTGCCGCGTAACGCCAAGGGGCAACGAAAGCTGACGCTGGCCTGGAATGCCAATGCCATCTGCCTCGCGCCCGCTTTGCTGGCCAAGGAATATGGCATTTACGACCGGTTCGGGCTGGATGTGGAGTTGCTCAACTTCTCGGGCTCCACCGATCAACTGCTCGAAGCCATTTCGACGGGCAAGGCGGATGCAGGCGTGGGCATGATCCTGCGCTGGATCAAGCCGCTGGAGCAGGGCTTCGACGTCAAGCTGATCGCGGGGACGCATGGCGGCTGCATCCGCGTGTTGGGTTCGCGGCGACAGGGTATTACCGACGATATCGGCAGTCTGAAGGGGAAGACGATTGGCCTGTCCGATATTTCCGGGGCAGGGCGCAACGCATTGGCCGTGCTGCTGAAATATAATGGTCTGGACCCCAATCGCGACGTGGAGTGGAAGGCATTTCCTGCCCCGTTGCTGGCACAGGCAGTGAAAAAGGGGGAAATCCAGGCCTTCGCCGATTCCGATCCCATCGCCTATGTCCTGCAAAAGGAATCGGGCGGCGACCTGGTGGAGGTTTTGTCCAACCTGTCCAAGCCATGGGATAATCGCGTTTGCTGCGTATTGGGGGCCAGCGGATCGCTGGTCCGGGACGATCGCGAATCTGCCGTCGCCCTGTCCAAGTCGCTGGTCGCGGCGGCATCGCTCTGCTCGGTCCAGCCCGAAACCGTGGCGAAGGTGTTCGCACCCTATGCCAAAGCCAGCGTAGAGGATCTGGTGGCGGTGTTGCACACCCAGACGCACAACCATCATCCGGTCGGTCGCGACCTGCATCGCGAAGTCGCGCTCTATGCCGGCGAACTGCGCGACGTCGGCGTGATGATGCCCAACACCGTGCCCGACGTCTTCGCGTCGAAGGTCGTCGATACGCTGGATGCTTGAGGAGGCGATATGAACAGCATAGCCGAAACCGATCGCTTCGCCCTGCTTGGTGCGTCGTCGCAGGATAAGTCCGCCCCGATCCTCCCCCCTCTTTGGCGTGGCGGACTGGCGGCGGCCGCGGGCTGGGCCGTTGCTGCGAGTCTGACCTGGTTCTGGCCGGATCTGACGCCATGGGCGCGCACGGACTTGCTGGCCTTGCTGGAACTCGGCGTCGCGCTGCTGCTGGCGGCGGTGGCGCTGTTGGGCGGAAGTCGTTTTGCCCTGATCCATCCCTATGATCGCTGGTTCGGGGCGCTCGCCGGCATATTGACCCTTTGGCAGGTGCTGACGGCAAAGACTGGCCTGCTGCCGCTCCCCTTTTTCCCGCCACCGCAATCCATATTGGAAGTCTATACCGATGATGCGGCACGCCTGTTCGAAAGCGTCTGGCGCTCGCTCTTCCTGCTGATCCCGGGCTATGCCATAGGCGGGATACTGGGCTTCACGACTGGCGCATTGATCGGCTGGTCGAAGGCGGCCAATTATTGGGGACATCCGGTGCTGCGCTTCGTCGGGCCGCTGCCGGCCACCGCATGGCTGCCCATCGCCTTCTTCTTCTTCCCCGGATCGCATAGTGCGAGCACGTTCCTCGTTGGACTGGCGACCTTCTTCCCCGTGGCGGTCCTGACCGCGTCGGGGGTGAAGGGCGTCAATTCCGCCTATTATGACATCGCCCGCACCCTGGGCGGGTCGGAACGCTTCCTGATCCTCAAGGTCGCCGTACCTGCCGCCTTGCCCAATGTCTTCGTGGGCCTGTTCATGGGACTTGGCTCGTCCTTTGCGGTCCTCATCATCGCGGAAATGATGGGGGTGAAGGCGGGTCTTGGCTGGTATCTGCAATGGGCGCAGGGCTGGGCTGCCTATGCCAATCTCTATGGTGCGCTGATCGTGATGGCGCTGCTCTTTTCGGGCCTCATCAGCCTACTCTTCTTTGTGCGCGACCGGGTATTGGCCTGGCAGAAAGGCATAGTGCGGTGGTAACGACCCTGGATGCGCCGGCGAAAGCTGGCTTGTCGATTCAGACCCGTGCCGTCGGTCATTGGTTCGACAGCAAGGATGGCCGGCTGGATGTGCTGGATGATGTGACGATCGACGTCGAGCCGGGCGAGTTTGTGGCGTTGCTCGGTCCCAGCGGCTGCGGCAAGTCCACTCTGTTGCGGCTCATCGCGGGTCTGGAAGCGCCACGGACGGGGAAGGTCGGCGCGGACAAGATACGGATCGTCGGCCCGGATCCTTCGCGCCTGCTCGTTTTCCAGGATCCCACCCTCTATCCGTGGCGCACCGTGCGGGAAAATGTGGCGTTGGGGTTGGAAGCGACAGGGCAGATAAAAGGATCGCAGGCGCGGATCGACAGGGCGCTCGATCTTGTGGGGTTGCGTGATTTTGCCGGGGCCCTGCCCAATGAATTGTCGGGCGGCATGGCGCAGCGCGCGGCGCTGGCCCGGGTATTGGTGAACAATCCGCGCTTGCTGCTGCTGGACGAACCGCTGGGCAAACTGGACTCGCTCACCCGCATGACCCTGCAAGCGGAACTGGTGAAGCTGTGGAAGGATGCGGGGTTCACCGCGCTGCTCGTCACCCATGATGTCGAAGAGGCGCTGTTGCTGGCGCAGCGTATCCTGGTGTTCAGCCCGCGACCCGCGCGGGTGGTGCGGGAAATTCGCGTCGATGCCGCTTATCCACGGCATCGCGATGCACCGGAATTGCAGGGTTTGCGGCGGGAAATACTTGTTTCCCTTGGCCATGATCATGAACTGTGACGTGGATCGCTCAGGTTGCGCGATCCCGGAACCCGGCTAATTGAGCAGGGGGTTGGCGCGCAATCTTGATACCGCCATGTCCACAAAGGCCCTGACCTTGGCCGGGGCATGGCGTCCCTCCGGATACAGGATATGGATCGGCAATGGCGGCTCTTCATGCTCAGTCAGCACGATCTGCAATTCGCCTGCGGCCAGCGCCGGCCCGATCTGATAATTGAGCGGCCGCGTCAGCCCCCATCCGGCCTTGGCGGTGGCGATGCTGGCTTCGTTGGTATTGCATTGCAGCGTGGGGTTGATCGTCACGCGCTGACCGCCGGCAAATGTCCACTCGGGCGATGCCCATGCACTGGTCGATGCCACCACCCGATGCAGTTTCAGGTCGGTCGGTGTCGAGGGGATGCCATGTTTCTCGAAATAGGCGGGCGCGCCGCATATGACGCGCCGAACGCTGCCGACCTTGATCGCGGTGAAACCGGAATCCGGCAAATGGCCGATCCTGACCGCGACATCTATGCCTTCCTCCACGATATTGACGGGTCGGTCGACGAAGAATGTCCTGCCCGACATGGATGGGTAGGCATCCAGATATTCCGTCATGATCGGCAGGACATGCATTTGTCCGAACCGGAGCGATGCCGTGATCGCCAGCATGCCTGTGGGCGTGGCATAGGATCCCGCGGCGCTCGCCTCCGCCTCCAGCATATCGGCCAGAATCCGCCGGCAGTCGTCCAGATAGCGCCCGCCCGCCTCGGTCAGTTTGACCGATCGCGTCGTGCGAACGAACAGGCGCGCGCCGATCAGCTCCTCCAGCGCAGCGATCGAACGAGTCACGGCGGGCGCGCTCATATGCAGGATCCGCGCGGTTTGCGCGAAACTGCCCGTCTCCGCCACGCGGACGAAGATCCGCATCGCCTGCCATCGGTCCATGCCATATCCCTGCCTGCCGCGCGGCTGCATGCGCCGCGTCAGATATGCAGGGTGCATAGCGTCATTTGCCGCGAGCAGGTCATGAAATAATCCGCCGCTACTCAGGGGCGCCGCCCCGATCCATGCAGGTGGGTACGAGGCGAACCTTTCCCTTCGCTTTTGGAGCGGCGATGGGTCACAGCGCGATCCTGATGCTTTCGCCATCGTCCGGCTGGGCCGGCACCGCCGAGCAGAGCAGCACTTCATCATCGCCGACCGTTGCGCCCGGCTTTTTCAGATAAGTGACCTTGCCCGCCAACAGCTTGACCTTGCAGGTGCCGCAACTTCCTTCCCGACAGCTATAGTCCGGTTCCAGCCCGCGTGCTTCCGCCAGCTCGAGCAAGGGACCGGACCCCGGCTGCCAGCGCGCCTCCTTCGCCGTTTCGGTGAAGATGACCTTGACCGGATCGACGGCGGGGGGCACCAATGGTGCCGCCATCGCAGTGGCACCCTCACGACGCGTCAGTGACGACGGCCCGAAGGTTTCGGCATGGATACGGCCGTCCGCAATATTGCGGTCGCGCAACCCGTCATACATTGCCTGGGTGAAAGTGGGCGGGCCGCACATATGGAAATCATAGTCGTCAAATGCCAGGAAGCGCGTGAGCAGCGGCATGTCGATGCGCCCGGCCACCTCATGGTCGATTCCTTCTTGCGCGCCCTGCGGCGCGCTCAGCACCCGGATCACGCGCACGGCGCCATAGGATGCCTCCACCAATTCTGCGAGTTCGCGGTCGAACGCCCGTTCCGCCTTCGATCTGGCCGAATAGAACAGGGTCGTGGGTCGGACGCGCTGCGTGCGCACGCCTTCATAAACGATATGGCGCAGCATCGCGATCATCGGCGTAATCCCGACGCCCGCCGCAAGAAGGACGGCGGGCCGTTGCGCGCGCGCATCGATGGTGAAATCGCCCGCAGGCGCCCGCACCTCGATCCGGTCGCCGACCGCGATCTGGTCGTGCAGGAATTGCGAGACAGCGCCATCGCGCTTCACGCTGATGCGATAGGCCTCGTCGGACGGTGCGACGGACAGCGTATAGGTGCGAATGACCGGTTTGCTTGCCCCCGGCAGCATCACGCGGATCGGCAAATGTTGCCCGGCGGCATGGGGCAGCCGACCTGCACCATCATCCGGTTGCAGATGAAAGGATCGGATCGTCGCGCTTTCATCGACGATGCGGGTGACGCGAAAGGGCCGCCACCGACCGGCCAGTTCGGCCGCGACAAGGCGGTCGGCAGCCTGCGCCCAATCCCCGGTCATGATCGAATGGGGCGACGCACCACCGTCTCGCGCCGTCCAGCGGAGCGCCAGTGCGCCACGCCGGCGCACGATCCTGCGCGGGCGAAAGGTCCAGAGCCGCTCCGCGCCCTGGAATGCGGCGATCTCCGGCGAATCCAGGATGACCTTCGCCTCGCCTGTCATCTGCACCATGTCGCCCGTTGCAAAATCGGCGAACAGCAGCCCGGCCTTGCCGTTCGACATGATGTTGCCCAGCGTGTTGAAGAACAGGTTGCCATCGAAATCGGGAATGGTGAGCAGGCCATCGTCGCTTATCCGGACGAAGCCCGGCTTGCCCCCGCGATGGGACATATCCACCTGACGCCGATCGTCGCGCTCGGCGTAGGAGGCGACGAAGAAAGTATCGGCCGCGCCGATCATATCCCGCGCCTCTGCGTTCAGGCCGCCATATGTCTCTGCGGGAACCGGATGCGGCGCGGCAGGATCGCGGCTGAAGGCGAAATCCCGCAAATGGATGTAGCGCGGACAATTGCCGAAACTTTGATCGACGTCGATATGCAGCCCGGCCCCGGTGCGGGTGACGAACCCGTTCATCCGGTTGCGGCGGCGCGTATGCATTTCGATCCCCAGCAGGCCGACCGGATTGCCATCCTGCATGCCTGTCGCTGCCGGATCGCCAAAACCGGGTAGCGCCGCCAGGTCGAGCGCGGTCGGCGTGGGGGAGGTCATGAAGCCTGGCTGCCCCTCCAGGAAAGTCGCCCAAGCGTCACCATCGGGATCGACACTGCCAACGGCGATAAACGGTAGTTGCGCATAAAAGTCGCGATGCTGGTCGGGCATATGGTCGCGGATCACCCGCTTGCCGATCGCTTCCATCCGCTCCACCATGCCGACACTGGCCTGAATGGCCTTTTCGCCGGCGTGCCAGACGTCCAATATTTGCCGGGGCAGTGGCTCGCTCATGGCTTCCTCCCTATTCAATATGGCCGGGGCCGCGCTACACGTCGCCCAGCTCTTGATGGCCCTATGTGCCGTTGGCGGTCAGGCCAGCCGGCGTCCGGGCGAACGGCACAAAGCCTGGCAGCGCCTCGATACGGCGGAGATGCGCGTTGACGGCGGGGTAGTCCGACAGGTCCACATTGCCCTCGGGCGCCCGCGCGACATAGCTGTAGAGGGCGACGTCGGCGATGGTCGGCGCATCGCCGACCAGCCAATCTTGCGCGGTCAGATGCGCTTCCAGCTTCGCGAGCAAATCATGCGCCCGTGCGATCACCTCCTGGGGATTATGGTGCGATCCGAACACCGTGACCAGCCGGGCCGCTGCCGGGCCATAGGCGATTTCCCCTGCGGCCACCGACAACCAGCGTTGCACGGCGGCGGCGGCAGGTTCCTCCGGCAGCCAGTCCGTCCGGCGATGTTTTTTGGCCAGATAGACCAGAATGGCGTTCGAATCCGAAATCACATGCTCCTCATCCTGCAGCACGGGCAGCTGGCCGAACGGATTGAGCGCAAGGAAGCTCGGCGCCTTGTGTGCACCGGCCGCAAGATCGACTTCGATCAGGTCATGCGGCAGTCCCAGCAACGATACGAAGAGCCGCGCGCGGTGGGCATGACCGGATAGAGGGTGATGATAGAGTTTCATGAACGCGTCTCCCATATATGGACGGGGGCCGCCCCGTTCCGTGCGTCCCTTTTCCCTGAAGATCATGCGCGAGAGAATGGCGTTGCTAGGCACTTCATCATTGCGTCTTACGTAATGATGGTTTGGCGATTGCGGTCGCGCCTGACCTGTCTCACCCGGTTTGGAAATCCGTTATCTCGTCTCGAAACTAGCCAAAATCGTAGCATTTCCGTCATATTCGGTGCGGAGTTGTAACATTGCGGCGTTAGGGATTCGCTCCCGAGGACATTGATCTTTGGGGATCGTATCATGAACGCCATCACCCGACTTCCCTTCCTGAGCGATATGGAAGAAGGCGTCGACGACCGCTTCCATATCCCGGAACGGGAAGGGCAGCGGCGCCGCTATCGCACCATCTGGATTTCGGACATTCATCTTGGCACGCGTGGCTGCAACGCGGCGATGCTGATCGATTTTCTGGATAATGTGGACAGCGACACCATCTATCTGGTCGGCGACATCATCGACGGCTGGCGGTTGAAGAAGCGCTTCTACTGGCCTGCCAGCCATAATGACGTGGTATGGCGTCTGATGAAGCGCGCCAAGCGCGGCACGCGGGTCGTCTATATCCCCGGCAATCACGATGAAATGTTCCGCCAATTTACCGGCATGAGCTTTGGCGGCGTGGAAATCCGGCGCAAGGCGATCCATCAGACGGCGGACGGGCGCAAGCTGCTGGTCCTGCATGGCGACGAGTTCGACACGATCATGCTGGCACATCGCTGGCTCGCCTTTGTCGGTGACGCGGCCTACACCACGCTCATGCGCCTCAATGTGGTCGTGAACGCCGTGCGCCGGCGCATGGGGCTGCCCTATTGGTCGCTCAGCAAAATGGCCAAGCACAAGGTCAAGAACGCGGTATCCTTCATCTCTCGCTTCGAAGAAGTGGTGGCGCATGAAGCCGGCGCGCGCGGTGTCGACGGCGTGGTATGCGGTCACATCCACAATGCCGAAATGCGTGAGATCGAAGGCATCGAATATTATAATGACGGTGACTGGGTCGAAGGCTGCACCGCGCTGGTCGAGCATGGCGACGGCCAGATGGAAGTGCTGCATTGGGCCGATGAGATCGCCAAGCGCGAACGGGAAGAGCAGGATGCGCGCGAGCGGATCGCGGCTTGATTCTTGATAGCGGATTTGAAGCAGCAACCGTTCGCTCGAAACGAACGAAAATCAGCGCAAGAGGAAACGACCCAATGCGCATAGCGATCGTGACCGATGCCTGGAGTCCACAGGTCAATGGCGTCGTGCGGACGTTGCAGACGATCCGCGCGGAACTGGAACGGATGGGCCATGTGGTCGAGGTGATTTCGCCCGACCTCTACGGCTCGATTCCCTGCCCGACTTATCCCGAAATCCGGCTGGCCCTGGTCCGCTCGGCGGTGGTGGGTCAGGCGATCGCCGCGTTTCAGCCCGATGCGGTGCATCTGGCGACGGAAGGGCCGCTTTGCCTGGCCGCGCGGCGCTGGTGCCTGCGCAGCCGCGTACCCTTCACCACGGCCTATCATACCCATTTCCCCGATTATGTGGCGCAGCGCACCGGCCTGCCGGCTGCCTGGTTCTGGCGCTATATCCGTTGGTTCCATGGCCCGGCGCAGGCGGTGCTGGTATCGACCCGGTCGGTGCGCGAACAGCTGCGCGCGCATGGCGTGCCCAATGTCCGGCCTTGGGGGCGGGGGGTGGATCTCAGCGCCTTCACGCCCGAAGCGCCGCTGCCTGCCGCCTTTGCCGATCTTCCGCGTCCGATCATGCTGTATGTCGGCCGCGTCGCGGTGGAAAAAAATCTGGAGGCGTTTCTCGCCACGGATCATCCGGGCACGAAAGTCGTCGTCGGCGACGGCCCGGCTCGTGCCTCGCTGGAACGCGCCTATCCGCAGGCGCGGTTCACCGGGCCGATGTTCGGCGCGGATCTGGCCGGCGCCTATGCCGGGGCGGACGTGTTCGTTTTCCCCAGCCGTACCGATACGTTCGGCCTGGTGATGATAGAGGCGCTGGCTTGTGGGACGCCTATCGCCGCCTATCCCGTCACTGGCCCTGTCGATATCGTCACGCCTGAAACGGGGGCCTTGTCGGAAGATCTGGGCACCGCGATCGGGCAGGCGCTCCGCTGCGATCGGGTTGCCTGCGCGACATATGGCCGCAGCTTCAGCTGGGAACGCAGTGCCCAGGAATTCCTGTCGGGCCTGCACGCCATCGACCCTGATGTCATGGAAAGCGCAGCCTGACGCTTTTCTTGGCGGAATTCCTTGCCGGATGCGGCGGGATGTTCTATCTCTGATCCGTCGTGGCCGCCCTGATTGGGCGGCCCTTATCGTTTTTACGTGCGGAGAACTCCCGTGTCCCAGCCTCTCATGCCCCACGCGACCGCCAGTTGGCTGGTCGATAACAGCGCTCTGAGCTTTGACCAGATCGCTGAGTTTTGCGGGCTTCACATTCTGGAAGTACAGGCGATCGCCGACGATACCGCCAGCATCAAATATACCGGCCGCGACCCGGTGCGCGCCCATGAAATCACCGTTGAGGAGATTCACAAGGGCGAAGCCAATCCCGACTATAAGCTCAAGATGCTGAAAGGTCCGGAACCCGTCCGCCGTACCAAGGGGCCGCGCTATACGCCGGTCAGCAAGCGTCAGGACAAGCCCGACGGCATTGCCTGGATCCTGCGCAACCATCCGGAAATTTCGGACGGCGCGATCGGCAAGCTGATCGGCACCACCCGCACCACCATTGCGGCGATCCGCGACCGCACCCACTGGAACATCAGCAACATCACGCCGAAGGATCCGGTGACGCTGGGCCTGTGTTCGCAGCGCGAACTGGACGGGCTGGTGACGAAGGCGGCGAAGAAGGCCGGTATCGAAGCACCGACCGATTCGCGCCTGGACGGCGATCGTGAGGCGCTGATCGAAGAATTGCGCCGCGAACGCCAGGACAATGCGCGCCGCGCCGAAGAGGCGTTGAAGAGCGAGTCCGAATTTATTTCAGGCGCCGCGACCATCCTCGACCCGTTCAGCAGCAACAAGGGCGAGGTCTGATGCCGTAGCGTCATCGCCTGCCTGTTACAGGCCGGCCATGACGCAGCAAGTTTCGAGGGCCGCGCAGGGCAACCTGCGCGGCCCTTTTTGCTGTGGTTGACGCTTGCGTAAAGTAACTGCTGCCCATAGACTTCATGCCATGGAGAGCATGGAAAAAACCTGGAGAGAGCGGTACCAGCACCCGACGGTCTGGGACCAGAGATTCACCCCGATGTCGATGGGAGAGATGGTCGAGGCAAGCGCCCTTGCGCATCCCGACGCCCCGATGATCGATTTCATGGGCCGGCATTTCAGCTATGGCGCGATGCTGGACCAGATACGCCACATCGCCTGCGGCTTGCAAAAAATGGGCGTAGAGAAGGGCGACCGGGTCGGCCTGTACCTCCCCAACACCCCCCATTATGTCGCGGCTTATTATGGTGCGCTGATGGCCGGCGCCATCGTCGTCAACTTCTCCCCCCTCTATACCGCCGCCGAACTGGAACATCAGGTCGAGGATAGCGGGACGAAGATCCTGTTCACCTTGTCGGCCAAGGCGCTGCTGCCGACCGCGCTGGAGGTGCTGGACCATAGCACGCTCGAAACGCTGGTGGTCGGATCGGTCGCTGAGATGCTTTCGCCGGTCAAATCGCTGCTGTTCCGCTGGTTCAAGGCCAGCGAAAGCACGCCTCTGCCGGATGATCCACGCATCATCCGTTATGATCGGCTGATCGCCAATGCGGGCGCCTGCACCGTGCCCGCCATCGACCCCATCAACGACGTCGCGCTGTTGCAATATACCGGCGGGACGACCGGCACGCCCAAGGGCGCGATGCTGACACACCAGAATCTGACCGCCAATGCGCGACAGGCGCAGGCGATCGACCCCCATGCGAACGAGCCGGACCGGATCATCGCGGTGCTGCCTTTCTTCCATGTCTTCGCCAATACCTGCACCTTGAACCGCACCGTGCTGAACGGTGGCGAGATGGTGATGCTGCCCCGCTTCGATGCGGCGCAGGTGCTGGCGGCGGTGCAACGGGTGAAGGCGACGTCGCTGCCCGGCGTGCCGACCATGTTCCAGGCGCTGCTGGACCATCCCGCCATCCGCAACATCGACTTTTCCTCGCTGCGCGCCTGCATTTCCGGTGGTGCCCCACTGGCGCTGGAGTTGCGGCAGAAGTTCGAGGCGGCGACCGGCGCCAAGCTGATCGAGGGCTATGGCCTCACTGAAACCAGCCCGATCGTCTGCACCAATCCCTATGAGGGGCTGAACAAGACCGGCACGGTGGGTCAGCCGGTGCCGGGCACGCGGGTCAAGGTGGTGGATCGCGAAGACCCGACCCGTCCGCCGCCCGAGGGCGAGCCGGGCGAACTCCTCTTTGCCGGGCCGCAGGTGATGAAGGGCTATTGGAACCGTCCGGACGCCGATGCCGAAGTCTTTGTCGGCGAATTCGTCCGCACCGGCGACGTCGGTCTGGTGGATGAAGACGGTTATGTGAAGATCGTCGATCGCCTGAAGGACATGATCGCGGTCGGCGGTTTCAAGGTCTTCCCCAGCCAGGTGGAATCGGTCCTCTACCATCATCCGGCGGTCAAGGAGGCGCTGGTGATCGGCGTGCCCGATCATTATCGCGGCGAGCAGCCCAAGGCCTTCGTGACGTTGAACGATGACGCGGACATTGACGGCGCGACGCTCAAAGCCTGGCTCAACCCGCAACTGGGCAAGCATGAACGCGTGTGCGAAGTGGAGGTGCGGCTGAACCTGCCCAAGACGCTGGTCGGCAAGTTGTCGCGCAAGGAACTGGTGGCCGAGGAACGGGCAAAGGCGGACGCCGCACGCGCGGAGGCTGGAACCGCCGCCTGATCGTCCCTATCTGTGCAGCCAAACATGGATAGGGAAACGATCATGGCGCAGGAAATCGCAACGCTGGCCGGTGGCTGCTTCTGGTGCACGGAAGCCGTCTATCAGAACCTCAAGGGCGTCGAGGGCGTCGAGAGCGGTTATATCGGCGGGACGGCCGCCAACCCGACCTATGAACAGGTTTGCTCGGGCGCGACCGGCCATGCCGAAGCGATCCGCATCAGCTATGACCCGGCGGTCATCAGCTATGCGGACCTGCTCGACATTTTCTTTGCAACCCATAACCCCACGACGCTGAACCGCCAGGGCAATGATGTCGGCACCCAATATCGCTCCGCCATCTTCCCCCATTCGGCGGAGCAGGAAAGCGAGGCGCGCGCCGGCATCGAACGCGCACAGGCGGACCAGAGCGATCCGATCGTGACCGCGATCGAACCGGACGCGCCCTGGTATCCGGCCGAGGATTATCACCAGAAATATTGGGACCGGGTCGGTGATCAGAACCCCTATTGCATGGCCGTGATCCCGCCCAAGCTGGCAAAGCTGCGCAAGGGCTTCGCCGCGCGGATCGAGGGCTGATCTTTCGCTACGGCCGGTCGCGTATCGCAGCGTCCTTTATGGGCGGTTCATCCGTCCTGTGTTAAGGACGCGCGAACGTGCAAGTCGGGGATGGAAGATGAAGACGAAATTGTTGATCGCGACGCCGTTGCTGCTGCTGGCGCTGCCCGGTTGCGTGCGGACGGTCGCCAGCGTGGTGACCGCGCCGGTGCGGGCTGGGTCGCAGGTAGTAGACTGGACCACTACCAGCCAGGACGAAGCCGACCGCAACTACGGCCGCAAGATGCGCAAACAGGAAGCGCGCGAAGGCAAGGAGCGCAAAAAGGCCGACAAGGAACGGCGCGATCAGTGCCGCAGGGCTGGCTACGATAATTGCGGGTGATGTGGGCCTGAGCGCCAAATTCCCGCATTGGCGGGAATGTCGGCGCTCGGACTATGGGGGTGGGTAAGCAAGCGCCTGTTTTTCCCACCGCCATCCCGGTTTCACCACCGTCATCCCAGCGAAGGCTGGGATCTCAGGCATCGTAGCGCGTCATCGCCGGCGACCCCAGCCTTCGCTCGGGTGACGAGTGATTTACACCCAGTCAGTCGGCGCTCAGGCGGCCGCGCGCCGCAACCTGTCGTTGATCGCCGCGCCGATGCCGTCCGACGGGATCGGTGCCACTGCGATCCGGCTCGAAGCGGCGGTGTCTGCGATATGCAGCGCTGCAAATAGTTGCGCCGCCGCCTCGCGCAGATCCGCCTCCTGGCTGAGGTTGATGTGGCAAGGCATCAGGCCGAAACCGATCAGATATTCGTCCTTGTCCGCGCGCAAAGCATTGAGCCGCACCGGTTTGGATGGCGCATAATGGCTTTCCAACTGGCCGGGCGCCTCGATCTTCGCGTCGCCGCCGATCACCACCGGCAGGCCGGTCGCTTCTTCGAGCATGGCCGCCGTCACAGGGCCGGGGCGCAGCAGGCGGATGCGGTCCACGTCCGGCGCGGCGATCGTGGATTCCAGCCCCTCGCTGGTCGGCCCTTCGTCCAGGATCATGCGGATCTTGCCGTCCAGGCTGGCCAGCACATGGTCGGCGCGCGTGGGACTGATCGACCCGCTGCGATTGGCGGAAGGGGCAGCCAGCGGACAGCCACTTTCACGGATCAGCGCGCGCATCGCCGGATGGGCGGGCAGGCGCAGCGCCACGGTCGGCAGGCCGGCAGTCACCAGTGGCGACAGGCCACTGTCGGCCCGCACAGGCAGCACCAGCGTCAGCGGCCCCGGCCAGAAGCGATCGGCAAGCAGCGCTGCGGATAGCGCAATGTCGGCCAGTCGTTCCGCCATCGCCCGGTCTGCGACATGGACGATCAGCGGATTGAAGCTGGGGCGTCCCTTGGCGCTGTAGATGGCGGCGACGGCGTTGGTGTCAGTGGCATCGGCGGCCAGGCCATAGACCGTCTCGGTCGGCACGGCCACCGGTTCCCCCGCCCGGATCAACAGCGCAGCCTCCCGCAGGGCCTCACTGCCATAGCGGACGGACTTGGTGGAAAAGACTGGATGAGCGATGGTCACAACCCCCGCGATATAGATCGCGGTTCAAGCGATTAAAAGGCCATTGCGTCAGCGCCATGACAAGCGGGCCATAACAGGATAGCGATTGCCATCCATATGCTTGCGGCTGGCAACAAGCAGGGTTAAGCCCGCCGCCATGAACGACGCCCTTCTGACCCGCATTGCCGACGCGCTGGAGCGGCTGGCACCACCGCCTGCCTTGTCCGCTGATCTGACCGCGCATTCCGCTTATGTGTGGGATGGCCGCGCGATCCGCGCGGTGGAGGCGTTTGCGCCGGTGGATTATGATTTGCTGACCGGCATCGACGCGCAGAAGGGGCAGTTGCTCGACAATAGCCGGCGTCATGCGGCCGGCCATGCGGCCCATGACGCGCTGCTGTGGGGCGCGCGCGGTACCGGCAAGTCGGCGGTGGTCGCCGCCGTCGTCGGCCAGCTTCAGCAGGAAGGGCTGGATATCGCCCTGCTGCAATGCGCGATCGACGAACTGGCCAGCCTGCCGACGCTCTTCTCTCTGCTGCGCGGCACCAACCGGCCCTTCATCCTGTTCCTCGACGATCTGGGCTTTGACGAGGGCGGGGTGGGCGACGCCCGCACGCTGCGCTCGCTGCTTCAGGGTGGCACTGCCGCGCGCCCGGCCAATGTCCGCCTCTACGTCACCTCTAACCGCCGCCACATCGTGCCGCGCCATCTGTCGGAACAGGACGACCCCATCAATCCGCGCGACGTGGTGGACGACCGGATGGCCTTGTCCGACCGTTTCGGCCTCAGCCTAGGCTTCCATGCGCTCGATCAGGACGCCTATGTCGCGATCGTGGGCGGTTATGCGGCAAAGCTGGGCGTCAGTTTCGATCCGCTGGACGCGATCCAATGGGCGACCCAGCGCGGCAGCCGGTCGGGCCGCGTCGCCTGGCAATATGTGGTCGAACTGGCCGGACGAAACGGGCTGACGGTTTAACCTTCCAACGTTCGTTCATTTCGCGCCTGTCGAGAAACCGCCCGCGTATCGCTGGCCGTTTCTCGACCCTTCGAAAGGCTCAGGACAGGCTTCGCTCGACACGAACGGACGTGCGAATTACTGCGCCTTCGTCACGCGCCACACCACGCCGCCGACATCGTCGCTGACCAGCAATGCGCCCTTGGCGTCGGCGGTGACGTCGACCGGGCGGCCATGGGCAGCGCCATCCTTGTCCAGGAAGCCGGTCAGCACATCGACTGGCTTGGCCTTGCCCGCTTCGCCATCGGCAAAACCGACATAGACGACCTTGTAGCCGGCGGCCGGCTTTCGGTTCCAACTGCCGTGCAGGCCGACGATCGCGCCGTCCGTAAAGGGCGCGCCCAACTGCAGCTTGTCGACGAAGGTCAGGCCCAGCGGCGCGACATGGTTGCCCAGCGCATAGTCGGGCCGCTTGGTATATTCGCGGATTTCCGGACGCTGCGGCTGCACCCGGCGATCTTCATAGCCGCCCCAGTAATTCCACGGCCAGCCGTAGAAGGCGCCGAACTCCACTCGCGTCAGATAGTCGGGGACCAGGTCGCCGCCCAGCATGTCGCGCTCGTTCACCACGCCCCACAATTCGCCGCTCTTCGGCTCGAACGCCAGACCCACCGGATTGCGCAGGCCCGACGCGAAAATGCGCTTGTAGCCGGTCTTGGGGTTGACCTCGAACACCAGCGCGCGGTTCTTTTCCACGTCCAGCCCATTGTCGCCGATATTGCTGTTGGACCCGACACCGACATAGAGCAGCCCTTCGGGGCTGGCGGCCAGGCTCTTGGTCCAATGCTGATTGGGCGCTTGCGCTGGCAGGTCGATGATCTTGCGGCCCTTGTCCGTGATCTTCGTGTCGCCTTCCTTGTAGGGGAAGGCCATCAGCGCGTCGGTATTGGCGACATAGAGCGTGTCGCCGATCAGGGCCATGCCATAGGGCGAATTGAGGCCGGTCAGGAACGCCGTCTTCGTCTCCGCCTTGCCGTCACCATCGGTGTCGCGCAGCAGGGTGATGCGGTTGGCGGACGGCACGCCGGCCCCCGCCTTGTTCATCAGGAAATTCATCACCTTGTTGACGATGCCGCCCTGCGGACGCGGCGGGCTGTTGGTTTCGGCCACCAATATGTCGCCATTGGGCAGGCGCAGCATCGATCGCGGATGAGCCAGCCCTTCGGCATAACGGGCGACGGTCAGCCCTTGGGCCGCCACCGGCTTTTCATTCGCGGTCCATGGCTTCACCTCGGCGATGTTCACCGTCGGCAACATCTCGTTCTTCGCGGTGGTGAAGACCGGCTCCTTGCCCGTGTCCGCGCCCGGCGGCAGCTGTGCCGTATTGCCTTGCGCCAGATAAAGGAACGTGCCGCCGCCAATCAGCAGCAGGATCGCGGGGATGGCGATGATATGTTTTTTCATGACGCCACATCTATGCGGACGCATGACCGTGGGCAAGAGGGCGGTGATGGGCGCGTTGCGCCTTATTTGCCCCGTTCGCGCAGCCACAGCAGCAGCGCGATCAATATGCCCGCGGCGGTGCCTGCCAGCAGGCCGATGCTCGGCTGGCCCATCAACCCGCCACCGATCGTCCCGGCCAGGATCAGGAATGCGATGATCGCGCCGGCGCCGGTCGGTTCTTTTTTGCGCTTGGTCATTCTTGCCCCTTGCCATGATAGGGGGATCAAGGCCAGATGCTTTGGTCGCAGGTGCGCAGCTAGGATGCGGTGGCTCGTTTTGGGATCATCCATCCCGTTTCGGGAAATATGTCCCGCCATGGGACTTCCCTAATGATGCATTGACTCTCGTAAGGCGCCTGCGCCACCAAAGCGTTGAAATGGCACGGTGATTGATAGGCCTGTTCCCGTATAAGTCGCCAAAAATATATCGGGGGTTGCAATGCAGGTTCCATATCTTTCGGATCGAAAGAGCTATGATGACGCGGCCGAACTGATGGCCATGTTCGGCGCCAATGCCGGCTATGAAGCCGCTGCGCGCGCTGACCGTAGCCTGGACATGGGCAACCACATCCATTTCTGCCATTGGCGCCAGATCGAGCGACTGATCGTGTTGCTCACCTACGACCAGCCGCTCGGCACCATCCATTAAACTTGATCGTTAGAGGCGCAGGCCTGCGGTTTCCGGCAGGCCCGCCAGGATATTGAGATTCTGGACTGCGGCACCCGCCGCGCCCTTGCCCAGATTGTCGAGCGCCGCGACCAGTCGCGCTTGACCGTTTGCCGCGCTGCCAAACACGAACAGCGCCAGCCGATCGGTCGCCCCGACATGTTCGATCGCGACATTGCCCAGCGCCGCGCTCTCGTCCAGCGAAGCTACGCTGACGATCTGCGATCCGGCATAGGCGCCCGCCAGCGCGGCGTGAATGTCGCCCAGCGCCGGTGCGCCCGGCATGGCGCGCAACTGCAACGGCACTTCCACGATCATGCCGCGATAGGCATTGGCCACAGCCGGCGCGAAGAGCGGCGGATGGGACAGGCCCGAATAGCGGGTCATTTCCGGCACATGTTTGTGGCCCAGCGCCAGTCCGTAGGGGTGGAACGCGCTCGGCGCGCCTGTGTCGCCCTCATATTCGGCGATCATCGCCTTGCCGCCGCCCGAATAGCCCGACGCGCCTGACACGGTGACCGGCCAATCGGCAGGCAGCAACCCAGCCAGCACCAGCGGACGCACCAGCGCCAGAAAGCCGGTGGGCCAGCAGCCGGGATTGGCGACGAAGCGGCTGTCGGCCAACACGTCGCGATGCCCAGGCTCCAGTTCGGGGAAGCCGTAGGTCCAGCCGTCCGCCACGCGATGCGCGGTCGATGCGTCGATGACGCGCGTATGGCTATTGTCGATCAGCGCCACAGCCTCCCGCGCGGCATCGTCCGGCAGGCAGAGAATGACCACATCGGCCGCGTTCAGCGCGTCCCGGCGCGCACGGGCGTCGCGGCGCAACTCTTCGGGCACCGTGATCAGCGACAGTTCCGGGCGACCGGCCAGCCGATCGGCGATTTCGATGCCGGTGGTGCCATGCCCACCGTCGATAAAGACCTTCGTGCTCATGCGCTGATTCTCCGCCGGGCGATAATGGGCTGCGGGTGGGCGTCGGCAAGGCGCGCGACGACGTCTGCCAGTGGCTCCTGCACTACCGCCATCCAATGGGCATTGGCATGCAGCAGGGTCTTGGCGTCACTCATGATGCCGACATGACCGGGAAAGAAGATCAGGTCGCCACGCTGCAACGTTGCATCGCTGTCGATCGGCGCGCCGATCCCCTCGCATTGCAGGTCGGTGTCGCGCGGTACGGCGATCCCTACCTGGCCCAGCGCAACCTGCACCAGTCCCGAACAGTCGATCCCGCGATGGCCGCGCCCGCCCCAGATATAGGGCTGTCCCAGATAGCGCTGCGCCGTCGCAACCCAGTCGGCCGGTTTTGTATCGGCCGGCTCCGCATGGCGGACGTGGATATAGCCTTCGGCACAGGCGATGAAGCTGCCCTGCGCCTCGCCCGAAAACAACGCGCCGCCCGGCCAGTGATCGGCGATCGACGATTTGATGTCCGGAGCGCTGAACAGCGGCGCGCTTTCCACCTTGATGCGGTGAGTCGGCGTTTCCAGCAGGTCCAGTGCATCACGGCGAATATAGCCGACATAGCCGTCATGGCCGCAAAAGCCCCAGGCCCAGTCGGTCATCACATCCAGCGCATGGAATGTTTCACCGCGCAGCAATTCGCTTACGGCTTCGGCTGTCGGCGATGCGGCCGACACGATTGCCGCGCCGGGGGCCACGCAAGTCAGTGGAACGGCCTTGGCATAATGGGCGGAGAAGAGAACGCCGGCCAGTGAGAGATCGGCCAGGTCGCCACGCGCGGCATGGATGCGGCGGTCGAGCGCTACCGAACGCCCGTCGAGCTTGAAACGGGTTCTTTCAGGCGGTGCGTTCCGCGCGGAGTTGATCGTGCCTGTCATCGCGGCCGGTTCCTGCGATGAAATGGTGAAAGGCGTCAAGGAATTCCGCCCCTTTTGACGTCCGAGTGATGAAAATATTGCGACGATCGGCGACATCGCGCTCTCGGCGGAGGTAGCCGAGTGCCGAAAGCTTGTTCAGCGCGCGGGTAATGACGGGTTTGGAAACATGTAGCGCCTCCGCCAGGCCGCGCACCGTATGCGGGCCAGACCCGATATAGACGGTCATCATCAAGGCCATCTGGCGGTTGGTCAGGTCGGGTTTCCCCGACCGGACATAATCGACCAGCGTGCGCATCCACTGTCCCAGGGGTTGAAGGGCGGGGCGCTCGGTTTCGGTGAGGCTATGCGCGTTCATGCCCCTTCAACGCACGATTCCCAATCCGGTTGCGTAACGGAATGAGAACCGGTCGCAGCTTTAATGGCTTCTGCCGTAGCGGCTCTGAAGAAGGTGGAAAACCGCGCGCAGGCCCAACGCCTCGCCGCCCTTGGGCCGACCGGGTTTCGATGCAGGGCGCCAGGCAAATGTATCCAGATGGAGCCAGGGCGTCCCCTCCGGCACGAAGCGCTTGAGGAACAGCGCGGCGGTAATCGCGCCGGCAAAGCCGCCGTCCCCCGCATTGTTGATGTCCGCCACGTCGGACTTCAACATGTCGGCATATCCGTCCCACAGGGGCAGGCGCCAGGTGGGATCTTCGACCTGCGTGCCTGCCGCTGCGATGTCGGTCGCCAGAGCCTCGTCATTGGCGAACAAAGCCGGCAGGTCGGGGCCGACCGCGACCCGCGCCGCGCCGGTCAGCGTGGCGAAATCGACGATCAGATCGGGCTTCTCCTCGCCCGCGCGGGTCAGCGCATCGCCCAGCACCAGCCGCCCTTCGGCATCGGTATTGCCGATTTCGACGGTTAGGCCCTTGCGCGTGCGCAAAATGTCGCCGGGGCGGAAGGCATTGCCGGCAATCGCATTTTCCGCCGCCGGGATCAGCAGGTGCAGCCGCACCGGCAGCCGCGCGCCCATGATCAGTTGGGCCAGCGCCAGGGCATGTGCCGCCCCGCCCATATCCTTTTTCATGATACGCATGCCCGCAGACGGCTTGATGTCCAGGCCGCCGCTGTCGAAACAGATGCCCTTGCCGACGATGGCGATGCGCGGATGCGCGGCATCGCCCCAGTGAAGCTCGATCAAGCGTGGCGCGAAGCTCTTGTCCGCCGCCTTGCCCACGGCATGGATCATCGGGAAACCCTGCTCCAACGCGTCGCCCCGGATGGTCGACACGCTCGCGCCGAACGCCGCGCCGACCTTCTCCACGGCCGCTTCCAGATCGGGCGGTCCCATGTCGGCGGCCGGCGTATTGACCAGGTCGCGGACCAGTGCGACCGCCTGCGCCAGCTGCACGGTTTGGCCGATCCGCGCCACATCGCCCGTCAGCAGGACGCGCGCGCCGGCCTGCGCCTCATCCTTGCGATAACGGTCGAACCGATATTGTGCCGTCAGCCAGCCCAGCGCCGCCGCACCGGCCGATCCCTCGGCCAGGCGATAGCTACCCTCCGGCAGAGTCTCGGCCAGCCGGGCAAGGCACCAGCTGCCCAGGGCTTCGCGATTGGCGACCCCGGCAACCACCGACCAATCATTGTCATGTTCGCCCGGCAGGATGGCGTGCTCATGCGGAAGCCCCTTGAACTTCTGCGCCGCTACCAAGGCGCGAACGGGCGCGGGGCGACTGGCCAGCCAATTGTCGAAACTCTTCGCGTCGATCAGGTGGATCGAACGGGCGGGCTGCTGATTGTCGGCTTTGAGCAGGTCTGAAAAATCGGTCATCCTGGCGATGTAAGGGAAAGGCGTCGGCGAAGGGAAGCGCAATTTTTTCATCGCTGCGCCGCCACGCTCGGCCCTTTCTTCATTTGCGATGTGAACCGGCTGAGCCTAGCTTCGTTGCATAAGCAAGAAGGAGACGGACGATGATTCATGGTGATGACCGCAGCTTGCAAGCTGTCAGGGCAAGGGCCTATGCGCTGGCCGAAACCGGTCAGTTCGACAACAGCAACGCCGTTCAGAAGGCATTGATTGCAGAGGGCTGGTCCAATGCTGGCCGCGCGATGGACAGCGACTATGCGCGCCAGGCGATCGGCGAACGTTGTCGCGCCGCTGCAAAGGCGCATTGATGCGGACAGGGTTTTTTGTTCCGGCGGCGGTCCTGCTGATCGCCGCCTGCACGCCATCGCAGGACAAGCAGAACGCCAGCGCCGCCGACAATGAGGCGGCGGCGCGTTTCGCCGACAAGATGGCGGGTACGCCACAGCCTGCGCCGCCCGCAAAACCGTTCGCGCAGGCGGATAAGAGCGAGTTTCTCGAATTTTCCTATGCCTATCCGGCGCAAGCGGCGGCAATTCCTTTTCTGGTCGACAAATTCGGCAAGGATGTGGCGTCGTCAAAGGCCAATGCGTTGAAAATGGCGAAGGAAGACAGCGTTTCGGCCAAGGAGGCGGGCTACCCCTTCCGCCCGCACAGCATCGAAACCAAATGGCAGGTGCAGGCGGACACGCCACGCTTCCTGTCGCTGGAGTCGGAATCCTACGTCTATACCGGCGGCGCACATGGCATGACCGGCTATGACGTGGTTCTGTGGGACAAGGCACGGCGTCGCGAAACCAGCGTCAAGGCGGTGATGACCTCGCCGGCGGCTTTCGCCGCAGCGATCCGCGATCCCTTCTGCAAGGAGCTGGACCGTCAACGTGCGGAAAAGCGCGGCGAGCCGGTCGTCCGCGGCGACGACGACTTCACCCAATGTATCAATCCGATGGAACAGGTGCTGGTCCCGACTTCCAGCAACGGCAAGCTGATCGACAGCATGACCGTGGTGGTCGGCCCCTATAATGCCGGTCCCTATGCGGAGGGCAGCTATGACGTGAAGCTGCCGGTCGACGCCGCCATGCGCAAGGCGATCAAGACCGAATATCAGGACGGATTTGCAAGCCCCTGATATCTACAAGCAATGATGTGAACTATGGCTCCGCGTTCCCCGGCTTGCGTCGGGGAACGATACACATGAGTCAACCTAATCGCATCGAGCAGCGACGAGGTAGGTTTAAGCCGGCACGCCGTATAGGTCGTGATCGTCGGCGTCCTCGATCAGCACGTCGAACATATCGCCGGCTTTGCGCCCTTCGCCCACATCGCGCAGGAAGACATTACCGTCGATTTCCGGCGCGTCGGCTTGGGATCGCGCGGTGGCGCCGATGCTGCTATCGTCCTCATCCGGTTCGCCCACTTCGTCGAGGATGACGGGCAGGACGCGACCGACCTTCGCCTGCAATTTGGCGGCGCTGATCGCGGCGGTCTTTTCCATGATCCGCTGATAGCGTTCTTCCTTGACCTCCTCGGGCACGGCGCCCGGCAGGTCATTAGCGGCAGCCCCCTCGACCGGTTCGAAGCGGAAGGCGCCGACGCGGTCGAGCTGCGCTTCGTCCAGCCAGTCGAGCAGATATTGGAAATCCGCCTCCGTCTCACCGGGGAAGCCGACCACGAAGCTGGAACGGATCGCGATGTCCGGGCAGATGTCGCGCCATTTGGCGATCCGGCTCAGCACCTTGGCTTCGTTGGCGGGGCGCTTCATCGCCTTCAATACGCTGGGCGACGCATGCTGGAACGGAATGTCCAGATAGGGCGTCAGCAGCCCGTCGGCCATCAGCGGAATGACCTGATCGACATGGGGGTAGGGGTAGACATAGTGCAACCGCACCCATGGCGCCTTGCCCTCGGCCGTGCGCAGCTGGCCGAGTTCGCGCGCCATGTCGGTCATGTGCGCGCGCACCTCGCGGCCCTTCCACATGCGCGGGTCGTGGCGCGTGTCGACGCCATAGGCCGACGTATCCTGACTGATGACCAGCAATTCCTTCGTGCCGGCCGCGACCAGCTTCTCCGCTTCACGCAGCACCGCGTCGATGCGCCGCGACACCAGATCGCCACGGATCGAGGGGATGATGCAGAAGGAGCAGCGATGGTTGCAGCCTTCCGAAATCTTCAGATAGCTGTAATGGCGCGGCGTCAGCTTTAGCCCGCCTTCGGGGACCAGATCGACGAAGGCGTTGGGGATGGGCGGCGACGCGTCATGCACCGCATTGACCACCTGCTCATATTGGTGCGCGCCGGTGACGGCCAGCACCTGCGGAAATTTGGCGCGGATCACATCCGCTTCGTCGCCCATGCAGCCGGTCACGATGACCCGACCATTTTCCGCCATCGCCTCGCCGATCGCCTCCAGCGATTCCTCCTTGGCGGAATCCAGGAAGCCGCAGGTGTTGACCAGCACGACGTCGGCGCCGGCATAGTCGGCGGACATCTGATAGCCGTCGGAGCGCAGCTTGGTCAGGATACGTTCGGAGTCCACAAGGTTCTTGGGACAGCCGAGCGAAACCATGCCGATTTTCGGCGCGTCTGGGATTTTGGTTGCCATGATCGCCGCGCACATAGGGATTTTTACGGCAAATGTCACGGGGGCCGCGAAAATGAGCAGAGGCGCGCCGTTGCCGACGCGCCTCCGCTGTCTTCAAGCGACTGGATCGCTTACATTTTATAGGACAGGCGCAGATAGCCGAACTGGCCCGGCACGTCATAGCTGGTCGTGTCGAAATTCGCCCCGTCGCAGGTGCCGCACAGTGGCGGATCGCGATCGAACAGATTGTTCACGCCGATCGTGAAGCGCGCGCGATGGTCCATCCAGCCGGGCGAGAAATAGGCCTGGATGTCGCCGTAGAAGGTCGCTTTCATGACGTTGCCGTCGCTTTCGGTCACCTTGCTCAGATACCGGCCGGTGAAGGACAGGCCATAGGCTTCGGTCGAATAGTCCAGCGTGGCATTCGCCTTGAAGTACGGATAGGCCTGATCGCTCGACCCGCAGCGTTCCGTACCGGCGCATTTGATCGTCGGTGCGCCCAGATCGGCTGGCGGCTTGATGTTATACTTCAACAGATAGGCGGCGTTGACGTTCAGGCCGATCGATCCGTTGCCGACCATCTTCGACCGATAGTTAAGCGTGCCGTCGATCCCGTCCGTCTCGATCGCATTGAGGTTCTGGAGCACGCCGTTGATGCCCGCAACCGCGCCGCTGCCGGTGCGACTGATGGCGGCGCAGCTGATCGGATCGGCCTCGAACGCACAGCGTTGGAGCGTCAAGGTCGCGGGGACCGAGTCGATCGCATTCTTCAGCGTGATCGTGTAATAATTGACCTCGATGCTGAACTGGCTGGCAAAGCTGTCCCGCGCCCAGGCGGGGCTGTAAACGCCACCTGCCGTCCAGGTCTTGGACGTTTCCGGCTTCAGACCGGCAAAGCCCTGCGAGAAGACGCCCAACTGGCCGCCCTGCGGTTCCGCATAGCTGCCGCTGGCCGGCACGCCATTGGCGATGCAGTTGGCCCGCACAGTGGCGTTGGTCTGCCACGCGCTGCCCGCCACATTGGTGCAGGGGTCGTTGATCGTTGCGTCGGTGCGCGACCGGCCGGCATAGAGTTCGCCGATGCTGGGCGCGCGCAGGCTTTCGGCATAGCCGCCGCGTAGCAGCAGGTCGCGGGTCGGCTTCCACAGCCCCGAAACGGTATAGGTCGTGTTGCTGCCAAAGCTGCTGTAATTGGAATGGCGCACCGCGCCGTCCAGCTCCAGCTTGTGGAAGAAGGGCGTGTTGGCCAGGATCGGGATGCGCAGCTCGCCGTAAAATTCATCGACGTTGAAACCGCCCCGGGCCGGACTGGTCGGCACGTCCGCGCCCAGACCTGCGGTGATGATCGGGTCGGGCGTGTAGGACGCCTGCTGATCGCGATGTTCATAACCGATGGCAAAGCCCACCGGCCCGCCCGGCAGGTCGAACAGGTCGCCTGACAGGTTGGCGGTCACGTCCCACAATTCCTGTTCGCTGCGGTCCCGCTGGTCGAACGTCACATAATCCAGCATCGCCTGCGTGATCGACCCTGCGCCGCCGAAGATGTTGAACGGCACGCAGGCGCCGGTGCAGCCCGCCACCGGGCCCAGCGCCTGGGCGAGCTTCGCGGCATTCAGGTTGCCGGTAAAGGTCTGATGCGCATTGTTGGTGCCGTAACTGCCATTGACGTCCCAATACCATTTGCGGTCGCCGACATCGAACGTGCCTTCCAGCGTCGCCGCCATGGTCAGCGTATCGACTTCCTGGCTGAAGATGCGCGGGCCGCCTTCCACGAAGCGGCGGCGGATGGTCGAATAATTGGCCGGCGTACCGTTCGCGCCGGAAGACAATGTTACGCCGAACGGGTTGAACGGGTTGCTGGCATCGACCGAAATGGTGTCGAGCAAATTGCCGTTGCCTGCATCCGGCCCGATGAACAGCGGCAGGAACGCCGCCTGCGTGGTGGATTCGCGATGCTGATAGACCAGCCGCGTGCGCAGGCTGACGGCATCGGAAAATTCGAATTTGCCGTTCAGGAATGCGCCATAGCGTTCCGACGGGGTCAGCAGATAATTATAGGGCGAAAAATTGAAGGAGTCGGTCGACGAATTATAGGCGCGATAGTCGCTCCGCACCGGCGCGCGGCCGATGATCGGGCTGCCGAGCGTCAGGCTTTGCCCCAGCACGTCGTAGCGACCGTTGGGCGTGGCGCTGGAACAGCCGCCATCGGCGCAGCTGCTGCCGCCTGCCGCGGGCCATTGCGATATGGAGCGATCGGCGGTGCTGACCCCCTCCTGCTTCACATAATTGCCACCGACGACGACGGAGACGCGGTCGCCCTGGAAACCATAGCTGGCATTGATATCATAGGTATGCCCGTCGCCCTGGCGATAGGTGCCGAACTGGGCCGACATATCCAGGCCCTTTTGCGACTGGCGGGTGATGATGTTGACCACGCCGGCGACCGCGTCCGACCCGTAAAGCGGGGATGCGCCCGATTGCAGCACTTCCACCCGCTCGATCATGCTTTGCGGAATGGTGTTGAGGTCGACCGAGGCCGGGATGCCGCCTGCCGCCGATCCGTTGACGTAACGCATGCCATCGACCAGCACCAGCGTGCGCTTGGCGCCCAGATAGCGCAGGTCGATTTCGGCCGAACCCGAAGACACGCCGGTGCCGTCCGGCGGACCGCCGATATTGCCGGCATTGTTGGTCTTGGTATTGAGGCCGCCGGCGGCGCTGGGGATGCGTTGCAGCACGTCGGCAACGGAGGTCAGGCCGGTGCGGGCGATTGCCTGCTGGTCGACCGTGACGATCGGCTTGTCCTGGTCTAGGGGATCTCTGCGGATGCGCGATCCGGTGACGATGATCGCGGCGCCATCTTCGGCTTGCGGTTCGACGGATTGGGCGAAGGCGGGAACGGTCCAGGCGACGACGGACAGCATGACGCCGCATTGCAAGGCACTTTTAAAGCGCATGTTACACCCCTTTTTTCAGCGACCTGTCTGGCACAGGTTCTGGGAAGGAGTGTTTGCGCTTTACAACAGTATAGCAATCGGGCTGGTGACCGACGTAAAAAAGTGTAGCGCTAATATTGCAAGTTGTTGCCGCGCTGCAACAAAGGTGAACGCTTCGTCTCTGTTAAGGCTCTATTTGTCGGACTCGCCGCCATCGCCTTCCGTCACCTCGATGATGAGGTCGCCGGTCTGGAGCCGCGCCGCGCCCTCCTCCCAGAAACCGATCGGCCGATCCTCGCGATAGATGCGCAGGCCGATGCCCGTCTTGATCGCTGACAAAGGCCCGCCAATCTCCTGTGGCAGTACGGCGCGTTCGTTGAGTTTGATACGCCCGCCGGTCGCGGCGAGGTCGGTCATATAATCCGCGATGTGCCGCCCGCTCGTGCTGCCTGCCAGCAGCAGGCCGGCAAAGCTGACCGGGTTTATCACCGTGGTGGCGCCCGCCTGCCGCGCGGGCAGTTCATTATCCTCGTTCCGCACCACGATGCTGATCGGCAGGCGCGGCGCCAGATGCCGCGCCGTCAGGGTGATCAGGATGGACGTATCGTCCCGCCCCGCCGACACGATCATATTGCGCGCGCGATGGATGGCGACGTCCTTCAACGTCTTGTCTCGCGTGGAATCGCCGCACAGGATATTGCATCCCTGCGCCTCAGCCAGCGCCAGCGCCTTTTCATTGCCATCAATGACGACGATCTCGCGCGGGTCGGTGCCGCGGGCGAGCAGTTCGTTCACCGCCTCCTGCCCGCTGGTGCCGAACCCGGTGACGATGATATGATTGTGCAGATCGGCCTGAATACGTGCCATGCGCCACCTGTAGAGGATGTTGCGGAGGAAGAGATTATAGGCCGTGCCTAGGAAGATCAGCCAGACGAACAATCGGATCGGCGTCACGAAGATGGATTCGAACAGCCGCGCTTCCGGCGTCACGGGCACGATGTCGCCATAGCCCACCGTCGTGACGGTCACGGTGGTGAAGTAGAGGACGTCGATGAAGCTGATCTGATTGTCGTAATTGTCCTTCAGCCCGTCCCGCCCGACCCAGTGGAGCAGCAGCACCAGCGCGATCAGGCCGAAGACCAGCCCAAGCCGCCAGACCAGATCGGCCCAGAGCGGCAGGGACGATCGCCGTCGCAGAAAGCCCGCCGTGGCCGAGGACGCGATCGGCTGGCTGATCCTCATGCCGGGGGCAACTGAGGAATCGGGTTCACCGGCACGCGGTCCTTGCGCAGTTCGAAATGCAGCTTGGGCTTGCTGGCATAGCCGGTATCGCCGGTCAGGCCGATAATCTGCCCTTTGGTAACCTTCTGTCCGCGCACCACATCGACGCGGCTGGCATGGCCATAGGCGCTGACCCAGCTGCTGCCATGATTGATCAGCACCAGCCCGCCAAATACCGCCACCTTGTCCCCCGCATAGGCAACGACGCCGTCTGCGCTGGCGCGGATCGGCGTCGCCATCGGCGTGGCGATGTCGATGCCATTATTCTTTGCGCCGCTTTCGCCGGGGCCGAAGCGAGACAGGATGGCGCCTTTGACCGGCCAGGCAAAGCTGCCGGCGAAGCGTGCGGGCTGCGCCGCCGGCACGTTGGAGGGCAGGGGCTTTGCCGCGCTGGATGCGACTGTTCTGGGCGCCTTGTCGGTTGTGGCGGGCTGGCCGCCGGTCAGTACGTCGTCAATGTCGATACGGAAGGCGGCGGCCCGCTGCTCGATGTTGCTGGGGGCGCGGGTGGGCGTGCTGTCGGGCAGCAGGAGCCGTTGGCCCCGGCGCAGGATATAGGGTTCCTCCAGCCCGTTGACGTCGACGATCTGCCGCCATGGCACGCCATAGGCCCCCGCGATGGCGATCCCCGTCTCTCCCTCCGCCACCAGATGATATCGTCCGCCGGGAATTTGCAGCCTCTGCCCGGCGCGCACGCCATAGGGCGGTGTCAGGCCATTGGCCTGCGCGATCGCTTCCGACCCCGCACCGGTCCTGTTGCCGATCCCGCGCAACGTATCGCCCGGCTGGACGACATAGGTGGATGCGGCGACCGTGCGCGCGCTGGCGACCACCTGCTGCGCGGTCCAGACCGGCTGCGTTTCGGCCAGCTTCACATTGGACGCGTCCGCATCCATGCGCGGCGGCGGCGTAGGGGCAGGATCGGCGCGATCCGCCTGATTGGGAATACAGGCGGCCAGCAAGAGCGGACCAAGGGGTAGGATCAGGAGAGACGGGCGCTGCATCGCGCTCTGTTTATCTAATCCTGCCATGGTTTCCAGCCTTTTAGGGAAGGGCCAGGGGGAAGGTTGATTTTTACCTCACCCGTTCGTTTCCGGCGAAGTCGAGAAACGGGAAGCGCGGCGCCAGACACTTCTCGACTTCGCTCGAAGCGAACGGAAATGGTTGGCAAGATAACGAACTTGGCGCCGCGCTTATTACCTGTCCAACTCGCTGTCGCACATCGCGCAGACTATCGCTTCAGCGCGGCTCCAGCGTCGTGATCCCGCCCATATAAGGGGCCAACACGGCCGGCACGGTCACGCTGCCGTCGGCCTGCTGGTAATTTTCCAGCACCGCGACCAGCGTACGGCCCACGGCAAGGCCCGACCCGTTCAGCGTATGCAGGAAGCGCGTCTGCTTCTCCCCGTCCGGCTTGTAGCGGGCATTCATCCGCCGCGCCTGGAAATCGCCGCAGTTGGAGACGGAGCTGATCTCGCGATAGGTTTCCTGGCTCGGCAGCCAGACTTCCAGATCCCATGTCTTGCGCGCGCCAAAGCCCATGTCGCCGGTGCACAGCAGCATCTTGCGATAGGGCAGCTCCAGCGCCTGCAAGATACCCTCGGCCGCCGCGACCATACGTTCATGCTCGGCGTCCGATTCCTCGGGCGCACAGATTGCGACCAGCTCGACCTTCTCGAATTGATGCTGGCGAATGAAGCCGCGCGTGTCGCGCCCGGCGGACCCGGCTTCGGACCGGAAACAGGGCGTCAGCGCGGTCAGCCGGATCGGCAGGCTGTCGGTCGGCACGATCTGCTCGGCGACCAGATTGGTGAGCGAGACTTCGGCGGTCGGGATCAGCCAGCGACCGTCCGTGGTACGGAACAGATCCTCGGCGAACTTCGGCAATTGTCCGGTGCCGAAAAGCGCTTCGTCGCGTACCAGCAAAGGCGGATTGGTTTCCTCATAGCCGTTGGTGCCGCTCTGCGTATCGAGCATATATTGCGCCAGTGCCCGGTGCAGCCGGGCCATCTGGCCGCGCAACGCGGTAAAGCGCGCGCCGGACAGCTTTGCACCACCCTCGAAATCCAGGCCCAGTGCCGGCCCGAAATCCGCATGGTCCTGGGGTGCAAAATTGAAGCTGCGCGGCGTGCCCCAACGGCTCACCTCGACATTGTCCGCTTCGTCAGCGCCCTGCGGCACATCGTCGCCGGGCAGGTTGGGGATGGCGGCCAGAATCGCGGTCAGCGCTTCGCCGACCTCCTTGTCTTGCGCTTCCAGCGCGGGCGCGCCTTCCTTCAGCGCGGCGACTTCCGCCTTCAGCGCTTCGGCCTTATCCATGTCCTTGGCCGCCATCGCCTGACCGATGGCCTTGCTGGCTTCATTGCGGCGGGCCTGGCCCTGCTGCAATTGCGTCTTGATCGCCCGGCTCTGCTCATCGAGCGCAAGGATGTCGGCGGACAGAGGCGCCAGTCCGCGACGGGCAAGGCCTGCGTCGAAAGCGGCGGGGTTTTCGCGGATGAAGCGGATGTCGTGCATGGGGCCGTCCTATGCCGCCGTGCGACGAACCGCGCAACCCTGTGCGCCGCCGTCCGTTGGTTCTGCATCGACGAAAAAGCAAAGGAGACGGCGATGCAGATCGATCATGACGCGATGATATTGGTGGCGGACGGCCGCAAGCTGCTCTTTTTCCGCAACAAGGGTGATAGCGCCTATCCCCAGTTGGAGGCGGAAACGGTCGAGGTGCAGGATAATCCGTCTCATCTGGAACAGGCGTCCGACCGGGCCGGTCAATCTTCCTCCACCGGCACCGCGTCCGGCACTATGGGTGAGAATAATTTCCACGAACTGGAGGAACAGCGCTTCGCCGCCCATGCGGCTGACCTTTTGAAGCGTCGCGCCTTCGCGCAGGATTATGAAAAGCTGATCATCGTCGCGCCGCCATCGGCGCTCGGCGAAATGCGCAAGCATCTGCATAAGGAAGTGCAGGGCCGACTGGTGGGAGAGATCGCCAAGGATCTGACAAATCACCCAGTGGGCGAGATCGAAAAGCTGATCGCGGCCAGCTAAAAAAGCGTCAGTTTTGCGCATATGAAAAAGGGGCGGCCCCGATAGACGGAGCCGCCCCTTTTTTCACGCGCCCTTCCGCTGTCAGGCGGCGGCTTGCGCCTTGCGTTCGGCAAAGCGGCGCCGGGCGATAAGTGCCACGGCGGCCGCGCCGAACAGGAGCACCATGGGCGGCGCCGGAACATCCGTGCCCCCTGTGCTACCACCCGAGCCCCCGCTCGAGCTGCTGGACGACGAGCTGCTGCTCGAAGAGGAAGAAGAGGAGCCGCTAGACCCGGAGCTGCCGCTGGAGCCGCTCGATCCGCTGCTGCCCGAACTGCCGTTGCTGCCGCCCGTGCTGCCGAAGCTGGACGATCCGCCCGACGAGGAACTGCTGGACGAGGAGGAGCCGGACGACGAAGAGCTGGACGACCCGCCATCGGACGACGACCCGCCGCTGGAACCCGAACTGCCCGAAGACCCGCTGCTGCCGCTCGATCCGGAAGAACCGCTGGAGCCAGAGGAGCCGCTCGACCCGGAAGAGCCGCTGCTGCTGGACGATCCACTAGAACCGCTAGATCCACTGGAACCGCTCGATCCCGACGACCCTGAAGATCCGGACGAACCGCTGCTGCCGCTGGAGCCCGACCCGCCGCTCGACGTGCCATGGCCGGGCTTTCCAGGCTTGCCGCCGCTCGATCCACCCGAGCTGCTCGAAGAGGAGCTGGAGGATGAAGAGGACGAACTGGAGCTGGACGAGGAAGAACTGCTACTGACGCCCGAAGAGGTCGAGACGTTCCCCGAAGAGGTGGAGACGTTGCCGGACGAGGTGGACACATTGCCCGACGACGTCGAGACGCCACCGGTCGAGGTCGACACGCCGCCCGTCGAAGTGGAGACGCCACCCGTCGAGGTCGAAACGCCACCGGTGGTCGAGCTGGTCGAACTGCTGATGCCGCCGGTCGAGCTGCTGGTCGAGGAGATGACGACCGATCCCCCACCGCTGCCACCACCGCCGCCGCCGAAGAAGCCGCCGATGAACCCGCCGCCGCCAAAGCCGCCGCCACCGCCCATCACGACCGGCACGGCCCCACCGCCGCCCGACATCATCGGCATTTCCGCCATCGGCATCGCCGCAGGCAGAGGAATGGGGGCAGGCTGGGTCGTGACGGTCACGACCTGCGGCGCTGCTGCCATGCGAACGGTCTTGACGACCTTGCGCTTCACGGTGCGGACGGCCAGCCTTTTCTTGGGCGCGGCCTTCACGCTCGTATAGCTGTGCACCACGGCAGGGCGCGCATTTTCCGCGACATGGACGGCACCGCCGCCAATGATCGCCCCGCCACAGGTGCAGGCGCATAATTTCGCCAAAGCCATCCGAACCGACATAGGATCTACTCTTTTCTCGTTACCCCCGTACCCTTTGCCGAATCCCCTTCAGCGCCAGGTTCACGGGAACTTCCTATGCGTATAGAACGCAAAAGAAAGGGTTAACTGCAATCCCGTTAACCCTCAATATAGGGTTCGGGGCGCAGGAAAAGCTACTGTTTGCTGAAAGTAAATGGTTAACGTCCCACTATGAAACGGCCGGCGGTCAAGGTCTGAACGTGAGCGTGGGGCGCCTCGCCGCATATGTGCCGCACACGCCGGTCAATGACAACTCCTGTCATTTGTTGGAGAAAATCGCCTAAACCATGTTCCGAACCCTGGATTGCCCGCTTGTGTCGGCCTGCGCCGATGGCTATGAGGCCCGCACAATCAATATTTGGGCGCCCGGAACATCAAGCGCCGGGGCCTGACGAGTCGGAGAGCCAGATGGCATCGGTCCTGAATCCCGATAAAGACGGTGAAAAGCCGCCCAAATCGACTGTGACGCTTCCCGCCGATTACCGCCCGTCGGCTGACGAAGAATTTATGAACCCGCTTCAGCAGGAATATTTCCGCCAGCGCCTTTGGGACTGGAAGAAGCAGATCCTGACCGAAGCGGAAGGCACGCTGGCCGTGCTGCAGAATGAACCGCTTCGCGAGCCCGACCTCAACGACCGCGCGTCGAGCGAGACGGACTGGTCGATCGAACTGCGCACCCGCGATCGTCAGCGCAAACTCATCTCCAAGATCGACGCAGCTTTGCGCCGCATCGACGACGGCGAATATGGTTATTGCGAAGTGACCGGCGAACCCATTTCGCTAGGCCGGCTGGAAGCCCGTCCGATTGCGACCATGACCGTCGAGGCGCAGGAGCGTCATGAGCGGCAGGAAAAGATATCGCGCGACGATTAACGGTTTTTCCATCAACCCATGGTTATAATGGCGCTATTACTGCTTTCTTGACCATGGGTTGCTGCATGAACGACGAACGGGATATTTCGGGCCGGGGGCCGGCGCGCGCTGCGCCGCGTGATAGCCTGTTCCTGCTCACCACCCTCAGCACGCCGGATGGCGTTCAACTGGGCAAGGCGCGCGTTCGCAATCTGTCCTCCACCGGCCTGATGGCCGATTGCGAACGGGCCGTGCCCGCCAGCATCCAGATCATCTGCGAATTGCGGGGTGTCGGTCAGGTTACCGGTACGGTCGCCTGGTCACGCGAAGAAAAGATCGGTATCGCTTTTGACGAGCCGATCGACCCGCAACTGGCGCGCAAACCTGTTGGCACCGGCGCGCAGAAGATGCCCGATTATTTGCGTGTCCCTCAGCATGGTGCACCCCGCCGCTAACCGCGCGGTTCGATCCATCCGTGTAATGCGGTCCAGGCTTTGCAGCGTGTGCTTTGCGGCGGCGAAGTCTTTATCGACCTGCGGCCGCCTTACCCCATCAGTGTGAAGGGAGGGCCGACGATCTGCATCGCCCAGCCCTTACCTCCTTTATCGACTGTCGCTGCTTCTCAATGCTGCGCCGCCAACTCTTCCTTCAACCGCAATTTCTGCTTTTTGAGCGAGGCCACGAGGATGGCGTCGGGCATGGGCCGACTCGACTCCGCCTTGATTCGTGCTTCAAGGCCGGCATGCTTGGCTGAAAGGGCTGAGATGTGGCTATTTTCCATGACATTCTCCTTACGGGTGGCGATGGATGATCAAATAAATCATGATTCGCCCCGCTTGTCTCGCGGTGTTTCGTCCTTTGCGACGGGCCGCCCAAAAATTTGCGATGGCCCGCGCCGCCCGCTCGCGTTATCAGGCCTTGTTCGAGCCAAGTAATAGAAGGGGCAGCAAGGCGTCGTGAGCCGGGAAGACATCATGCGCCGCTTGGAACTGCTGCGTGTCGAGCATCGCGATCTCGACAGCGCGATCGCCGCCTTGGTCGATGCCGGCGGTGGCGACCAGATGCAGATCGCGCGCCTCAAGAAGCGCAAGCTCCGTCTACGTGACGAAATTTCCACGCTGGAAGATGCGCTCGTCCCCGACATCATCGCCTGAGTCAGGATTTTTCGGTTAACGCCGCGCTAACCGATCATAAATGGGACAAAGGGCTGTCCAGGCCCGGCAATGGGCCTGACAAGGTTGCGAAAATATGGCAGCAACAGGCGATGCAAAACCCCGCTTTCCTTGATCCCGGCCTCCATCGCCGGCTGGTCGACGGACTATATTTGGAAGCCATGGTGATGGCGGATGAGGCGCGCGCCTATTTCGACGGCAGCGCCTCGCTGGACGATGGGGTGGAGGATCCGATGCGCCGGGTCGCCTTCGCGTGCGAATCGTTGAAGGTCACGACCCGGTTGATGCACATCATCGCCTGGTTGCTGAGCCAGCGCGCCTGGCAGCGGGGTGAAATCGAGCAGGTCGATCTGACGGATGAGAAATATCGGCTGGGCCGCGCGTCGCATACGGATGTTGATCTGGCCGCCAGCTTTCCCTTCGCCGCCCGCGCGCTGATTGATGCCAGCCAGGAATTATATGAGCGCGTCGCCCGACTTCAGGAGCGGCTGGATGCGATGAGCAACGCGGCGACGACTGCGCTTGCCAGCCCCGCTCGGGCGCTGCTGGACCGGTTGAACACCGCATTCTGACAATTACCCTATAAATGAAGGCGATTCCCACCTTCTGGGGCTGGCCTTCACGCCCGGTTCTGGTCTAGACCGACCCCATGACCGAAGGTTTGCGGACCCAACGCCGCTTTTCAGGCCGCCCGCATACCGCCCGGCTCCTGCTTGCGCCGCTTCTGCTGGCCGCGCCCGCATCGCTGCGCGCGCAGGAAACGCCGCCATCCGTCTCGCCCGACCCTGCCCAGAGCGCCGATCCTGCGCCCAGCCAGGCGCTGGATGCCATGCCCGATATCGGCGTCGATTGGCCGGACATGGGCCAGCCGGACAGCATCACGCCGCTGCCTGATGATCCACTGGAATCACAGGCGACCGTTCCGCCATCTGCCGACCCGACCGCTCCGGCGCAGCCGGCCTCGCCTGTGCTCGCCTTTCCGACCGATGATGCCGATGCGACCGCCGAGCCGGTCGACGGCAATGCCAGCTTCGCCGACGCCAGCGAGGAACGCCGCTATACCGTGCAACTCACTGGCTTGGACGCCATAGCCGACGATCAATTCACCCTGCGCTTCGACGAACTCTCCGTGTTGCGCCAGGGGCAGGGCAAGTCTGCCAACCTGGCTCAGATCAATCGCCGCATGAAGGAAGATGGCGAACTGCTCGACCGCCTGTTGCGGGCGAAGGGCTATTATGCCGCCCGTATCCGCAGCGCGGTGGTCGCGCCGCCGCCCGGCAGCGATCGCCTGTCCGTCACCTTCGATATTGTGCCGGGCACCCAATATCTGCTGGAATCGGTCGATGTCACCGGCCTTGTCGAAACCGCCGGGCAAGAGGCGCGGCTGCGTGCGGCCTTCCCACCCAAGGCCGGCGATCCGGTCGATGCGGACGCGATCCTGGCGGGTCGCGACGCGCTCAGCACGGCGCTGGCCGAAAGCGGCTTCCCCTTCGCCCGGGTCGATGAACCGGAAGTGCGGATCGACCATGAAGAGCGTAAGGGCGATTTGGACATCATCGTCGCGCCGGGCGGATTTCGTCGCTTCGGCGCGATCCGGATGGACGATACGAAGCTGTTCGACGCCCATCATGCGCAGGAAATTGCCCGCTTCGATCCGGGCGACACCTATATGGCGTCCGATGTCGAGGATCTGCGCCGCGCGATCGTCGCCACCGGCCTTGTCTCCTCGGTCAGCCTTAAACCGGTCGAAGCCGGCGATGGCGAGCATGTCGATCTGGACGTCGACCTGCGCTCCGCGCCGCTGCGCACCATTGCCGGCGAACTGGGTTATGGCACGGGTGAAGGCTATCGCGCCGAAGTCAGCTGGCAGCATCGCAACCTCTTCCCGCCCGAAGGCGCGGTGACGTTGCGCGGTGTGCTCGGTACGCAGGAGCAGACGGCGTCCTTCACCTACCGCCGCAACAATTTCCATCGGCGCGACAATGTGCTGACTGGGCTTGTATCGATCAGCAATATCCGGCGCGACGCCTATGACGCCCGCACCATCAATCTGTCTGGCGCGATCGAGCGGCAGAGCAACATATTGTTCCAGAAGAAATGGGTCTGGCGTTTCGGCGGTGAATTGATCGCATCGGATGAAGCCGACGCCTTCAGCGGCGGTGCTCGCCGTACCTTCCTGATCGCCGCCGTGCCGGTCAGCCTGACTTATGACGGCAGCGACGATCTGCTCAACCCGTCGAAGGGCTTCCGCCTCGGCGCGCGCGTCAGCCCCGAACTCTCCTTCCAGAACACGACCTTCGGCTATGCCCGCGTGCAAGTGGACGGCAGCGTCTATCAGCCGATGAGCGACCGGGTGGTCGTTGCCGCGCGCGCCCGTTTCGGCACCATTTTCGGATCGACGGTCGAACAGATCGCACCGTCCCGTCGCTTCTATGCCGGCGGCGGCGCGTCGGTGCGTGGCTATGGCTATCAGGCGATCGGGCCGCGCTATGGCGATGACAATGATCCGGTCGGCGGCAAGAGCCTCGCTGAATTTTCGCTCGAAAGCCGCATCCGCTTCGGCAATTTCGGCGTCGTGCCCTTTGTCGATGCCGGCAATATCTCCACCAGCTTCCTGCCGCGCTTCCGCGACCTGCGCATCGGTGCGGGCATGGGCCTGCGCTATTACAGCAATTTCGGCCCCATCCGCGTCGATGTGGGTACGCCGCTCAATCCGCAGTCGGGCGATCCCAAGATCGCGGTCTATGTTTCGCTGGGGCAGGCCTTCTGATGGCCGACGACGCAGCGCCTCCGGTCATGCCGCCACCGCCGGCACCTGTGCCGCGCCGCCGCGCCTGGGACGGTCGTTGGCAACGCTGGCTGGCCGGGCTGATCGTCACGATCCTGCTGATCGTCGCGGCGGCGGTGGCGTGGCTGGACACGAGCGGCGGCCATCGCTTCCTCGCCACCCGCATTGCCACCATCAAATCCTCCTCTGGCCTGCGCATTCATGTCGGTGCGATCGAGGGTAGCATCTATCGCAAGGCCGTCTTGCGCGACCTGATCCTGTCCGATCCCAAGGGGAAGTTTCTGGAGGCGCCCCGCGTCGAACTGGACTGGTGGCCCTTTGCCTGGCTCTCCAACCGGCTGGATATCGACCGGCTGGTGATCCCGCGCGCCACCCTGCACAAATTGCCCAAGCTGAACCCGACCGAGCGGCGCGGACCGATCCTGCCCGGCTTCGACATTCGGCTGATGCAATTTTCGGTCGGCCAGCTGGATATCGCCCCCGGCGTCACCGGCCGGGTACAGCGCGCCACCATGTCCGGCGACGCGGACATTCGCGGCGGCCGTGCGATTATCGACCTGTCCGCCCGCACGCTGGACGGCAGCGATGCGCTGACCATCGCGCTCGACAGCCGGCCGGACAAGGATCGCTTCGCCCTCGACGTCACCGTCAATGCGCCCAAGACCGGTGTGCTGGCAGCGATGGCTGGCCTGAAGCAGGACGCCAACCTGCGCATCGGCGGCAAGGGTAGCTGGAGCCAATGGGATGGGCGCCTTGCCGCCACGCTCGATGCTGCGCCGGTCGCCGACTTCACTCTCGCCGCCCGCAGCGGCGCCTATTCGGCGCGCGGCACGGTGGAGGGAAACGCGATCGCCGGCAACGGCCTGGTCCGTCGCATCGCCGCGCCGCGCCTGACCGTGCGCGCCGACGGCACGATGGTCGAGCGGGTGATCGACGGCCGCCTCTCGCTCCGGTCGGCCGCTTTGGATATGACCGCCGATGGCGCCATCGACCTGCGCAACAATGCGCTCGACAATATGCGCGTCGATGTGAAGCTGGCCCGGCCCGAAGCGCTGATCAAGACCATGCGCGGCAAGGATATCGCGGCTAAGGTCCGGCTGGACGGCGCCTTCACCGCGCTTGGCTATGAATATCTGCTCACCGCGCGGCAGATAGCCATCGAAAAGGCGATCATTAACGACGTCCGGGCAGAGGGCAAAGGCCGCGCCACCGGCAAGGGGCCGACGCTGATTCCATTGCGGTTGCGTGCGCGCAGTCTGGACGGGCAGGGCGATCTGGTTGGCGGGATCGTTCGCAATTTCCAGCTGGATGGAGTGCTGCAACTGGACGGCCAGAAAATCGTCAGCAATCCCATGCAGCTGCGATCCGACAAGCTGCGCGGCAAGCTGACGGTGATCGCCGATCTTGCCACCGGCCGCTATGATGCGGGTCTTGACGGCCAGATCGTCGGACTGTTCATTCGTGGCTTGGGCGTGGTCGACCTGACCTCCAAATTGCGCGCCGTACCACGCAGCGATGGCGGCTTCGGCCTCAGCGGTAACGCATTGGCGCGGGTACGGCGGCTGGACAATGATTTCCTGCGAACGCTGGGCGGTGGCCTGCCAACCTTGCGCAGTCGGCTCGAGTTGATGAAAGACGGCCAATTCGCGCTGTCCGACATGCAACTGACGTCGCCCCTGCTCAATCTGACGGCGCGCGGCATACGCCATCGCGATGGATCGCTCCATCTGGAAGGTAGCGGCCGGCACGGGCGTTACGGGCCGGTCACGCTGACGCTGGACGGCATGATCGAGCGGCCTACCGTAGACCTGCTGCTTGCCCGGCCGATGGATGCGCTGGGCCTGCGCGATGTGCGGGCAAAGCTGATCCCGGACGCCAATGGCTATAGCTACACCGCCAATGGCGGTTCGACGCTCGGCCCCTTCACCGCTCGGGGCGTGATCCTGCTGCCGCAGGGCGGGCAGGCGGTTGTGCGGGTTGCCAATCTGGCCGTGTCGGGCGTCACCGCCAGCGGCGATATTCGCCCGATCGCCGGCGGGCTTGACGGCCAGCTCAGCGTCATGGGGCCGGTCACCGGCTATATCAATTTCAAGCCGATCGATGCGAACCAGCAGGTCCAGCTGAAACTGACGGCCAGCGATGCCGCGTTCGAAGGGCCAACGATCATAGAGGTTCGGCGCGGCACGCTGGACGGCACGATCCTGCTCGACCCAACGGGCACCACCGTTACCGCCACGGCGCAGGCGCGCGGCTTGCGCGTTGGCGGCGTGCTACTCGGCCGCTTCGCCGCCAATGCCGAACTGGTCGATGGCAAGGGCAAGATACGCGGCAGCCTGTCTGGCCAGCGCGGTCGCCTGTTCGACCTTCAGGGGGAGGCGCAGGTCGAACCCGACCGCATCCGCCTCACCGCCGCCGGCACGATCGACAAGCGCCCCATTCGCCTGACCCGCGCCGCGCTGCTGACACGGGCGGAGGATGGCTGGCGCCTGTCGCCCGCAACCATCTCTTATGCCGGCGGGTCGCTGCAACTGGCCGGCGAACTGGGCGGAGAATCGACCCATATCGAGGCGCGGATGCAGAAGCTGCCGCTGGCGCTGCTCGACATCGCCTATGACAATCTGGGCCTTGGCGGCATGGCGACCGGGTCGCTCAGCTATGTTCAGCCGCGCGGCGGCCTGCCCACCGGCAAGGCGGAATTGCGTATCCGGGGCTTGTCCCGCTCCGGCCTCTCGCTTAGCAGCCGTCCGGTCGATGTCGGCGTCAATGCCGTGTTGACCGGCGAACGGCTGGCGACCCGCATGGTCTTCGTCGCCGATGGCAAGACGATCGGTCAGGCGCAGGCGCTGCTCAACCCGCTGGGCACGGAAGGGGGGCTCGTCACTCGCCTCAACAGCGCGCCCTTCTTCGGGCAATTACGCTTCAACGGCACGGCGGACACGCTCTGGCGCCTGACCGGGGTGGAGATCGTCGATATCGCCGGTATGGTCGGTGTATCGGCGGATGTGCGCGGTACGCTGGGCGCCCCCGTCATCACCGGTAACTTCACGACCGACAATGCCGCCATCAACAGCCCCGTCACGGGCATGCGGCTGAAGGGGGTCAAGGCGCGCGGCCGCTTCTCCGGCGCGCAATTGGTCATTTCCAGCTTCGCTGCGACCGCGCAAAATGGCGGCACCGTCAACGGCACCGGCCGCTTCACCTTCAACGGCATTGCCGGCGTCGGCATGGACCTCAGTCTGCAAGCCGACAATGCCGCGCTACTGGAACGCGATGATATCGCTGCGACCGTTACCGGCCCCATCACCCTCAAATCCGACGGTGTGGGCGGCACGATCGGCGGTGACCTGGTCCTCAACAAGAGCCGCTTCACCATGGGCCGCGCCGCCGCCGTGGCGCAGATCCCCGAACTCAAGGTGGTCGAGGTCAACCGGCGCGGCGACGAGATTGAGCGGCCGCGCACCAACGTCCCCTGGGCGCTGGCGATCAAGGCCCGGGCGCGCAATCGCCTGACCGTCACCGGCCTCGGCCTCGACAGCGAATGGCGCGCGGACCTCGATATCGGCGGTACCGTCACCAACCCCGCCATCGCGGGTCGCGCGCAACTGGTGCGCGGCGGCTATGAATTTGCCGGCCGCCGCTTCGAGCTGCGCGAAGGCAATATCCAGTTCGACGGCAAGGTACCAGTCAACCCGACGCTTGACATCAGCGCCGAAGCCGATGTGAGTGACCTGAGCGCCACCATCCATGTCGGCGGCACGGGCCTGAAACCCGACATCACCTTTACCAGCGTCCCCGCGCTGCCGCAGGACGAACTGCTTTCGCGCATCCTGTTCGGCACCTCCATCACCAACCTGTCCGCGCCCGAAGCGCTGCAACTCGCCTCGGCGGTCGGATCGTTGCAGGGCAATGGCGGCCTCGACCCGATCAACGCCGTGCGCAAGGCAGCGGGCCTCGACCGGTTGCGCATCATCGCCGCCGACCCGACGCAGGGGCAGGGCACGTCGATCGCGGCGGGCAAATATCTGACCCGCAAAACCTATGTCGAACTGATCACCGACGGTCAGGGCTACAGCGCCACCCGCATGGAATATCAGGTCACGCGCTGGCTATCCCTGCTGGCGGCCATCTCCACCCTCGGGCGCGAAAGCGCCAACGTACGTATTTCCAAGGATTATTGATGTGACGAAGAGCGCGATCGACGCGGCCACCGCGATCAGCGTGATGGACCTGTTCACCATCGGCATCGGCCCGTCCAGCTCGCATACGGTGGGGCCGATGCGCGCCGCGCTGATGTTCATGGACACGCTGCCGCAGACGCCGGTTCGGGTTCAGTGCGAATTGTTCGGATCGCTGGCGCTGACCGGCCGGGGCCATGCGACGGACAGCGCCATCCTGCTCGGCTTGTCGGGCTATCGTCCCGAAAGCGTCGATCCCGATGCGATCGGGTCCATCCTGGCGGCGATCCGCACCGATGGCCGCATTCGGGCGGGCAGCGCCGTGGATCACTGGCTGCCGTTCGAGGAAGCCCGCGATCTCCTCTTCCATATGGGTGATTTTCTGGAAGCGCACAGCAACGGCATGCGTTTTACCGCCTGGCTGGACGGGCGTGACGATCCGATCGTACGCGACTATTATTCCATCGGCGGCGGCGCGGTGCTGCCGGGTGTCGTGCCGGTCAGCGACGACGCGCCGCTAGGCCATAATGTCGTCCAGCCCTGGCCTTTCTCCTCCGGCGCGGAAATGCTGGCGCAGGGCGACGTCAGCGGCCTGTCGATCGCGACGCTGGTGCTGCGCAACGAAGGCGCGTGGCGGGTGCAGGCGGAAACCGAAGCCTTTCTGGACAATGTCATCGACGCCATGAGCGCTTCGATCGACCGGGGCCTGATGCAGGAGGGGCTGCTGCCCGGCGGCCTCAAGGTCCGCCGTCGCGCTCGCGCCATTCATCAGCGGCTGCGCTTGCAGCAGGACGCGCTCGGTCCCGCCCAGATTTTCGAATGGGTCAGCCTGTTCGCGCTCGCCGTGAATGAGGAGAATGCGGCCGGCGGTCGCGTCGTCACCGCCCCCACCAACGGCGCGGCGGGCGTCATCCCGGCGGTGCTGCATTATTATCGCCGCTTCGTGCCCGGCGCCGACCGGGACGGAGAGCGCCGCTTCCTGCTCACCGCCGCCGCGATCGGCTTCCTCTACAAGAAGCGCGCTTCGATCTCCGCTGCCGAAATGGGCTGTCAGGGCGAAGTCGGTGTCGCCTGTTCCATGGCTGCCGCCGGCCTCGCCGCCGTCTTGGGCGGCACCAACACGCAGGTCGAAAATGCCGCGGAAATCGGCATGGAACATAATCTCGGTCTGACCTGCGATCCGATCGGCGGTCTCGTGCAGATCCCCTGTATCGAACGGAACACGATGGGCGCGGTAAAAGCGATCAACGCCGCCTATCTCGCGCTTCAGGGTGACGGTCGCCACATCGTCAGCCTGGACGCGGTGATCGAAACCATGCGCCAGACGGGTGAAGACATGGCCAGCCGCTATAAGGAGACATCGCTGGGCGGTCTGGCCGTCAATGTCGTGGAATGTTGAAAATCGTTCCGTCGCTTCATCGTCCGTTCGGCACGGTCGCACGGCGAATGGAGCCCATTTCGTGACATTAATGGCACAGAATCAAGCGTTTATCTGAGGTTCATGGTAGCCGGGGCAGATTGCCGGGCGGGGGGTTCACAAGAGCACCGAGTTCTGATTCAAGATACCCGTGAATCGAAACGGACCCGCTCTTGATAATGACCCCTCGCTGTCGGATCTTCGACGGGT
>Ga0180008_1000062_pt1 | contig 106684 bp, 89 predicted proteins | sample MM_PW_MetaG_FD_121121 | JGI IMG/M metagenome (GOLD analysis project Ga0180008, IMG submission 121121) | Groundwater microbial communities from the Aspo Hard Rock Laboratory (HRL) deep subsurface site, Sweden - MM_PW_MetaG | ecosystem: Environmental > Aquatic > Deep subsurface > Groundwater... | reverse complement strand
GGGCGGGACATCGTGATAGCCCACCCCGCTGCGACTAACGCGCTGCGCGCGTAAGTCTCACTGCCCCTCCCGCAGGCGGGCGGGGATTATATTCTTCGCACCTTCATCCACCGCCACCAAAAAAGGCGCCCGGTTGCCCGGACGCCTTTTCATTCGTGACGGTGGGAGCCGTTTACGCCTTGTAGACCTTGTCCACGGCCGCGCGGAATTTGGCCATGTCGTCGGCGCTGCCGACGGTTACGCGCGAGACGGTGGGCCAGATGGGCCAGTTGCGGCCGATCTGTACCTTTTCCGGGGTGGCGAGCAGGGCGGCCTGCATTTCCTTGGCCGGCTTCTTCCAGTTGACCATGAACATGTTCGCCTGGCTGCCGGGCTGTACTTCGATGCCCTTCTTGGCCAGCCATGCGATCGTTTCGTCGCGGTTGCCGATCATTTCGTTGCGGCGCGCCTTGATGAGGGCGGCTTCCTTGTACACCGCATTGCCGCAGTGCATGGCGGTGATCGCCAGGCCGCCGGCCGAGGGGCCGAAGAGCGAAATGCGCTTTTGCACTTCGGGATCGGCGAAGGTGAGGCCGAGGCGTACGCCGGCCATGCCGAACAGCTTCGAGAAGGTCCGCATGACAATGATGTCCTTGCGGTTGCCGATCAGCGAAGCGGCGCTGGGTGCTTCGGAGAAGTGGATATAGGCTTCGTCCACCAGCAGCATCGCGTCGGCGGGCTTGTTGTCCAGCAGCCACTTGATGTCGGCCAAAGGCGTGATGGTGCCGGTCGGGTTGTTGGGCGTGCAGATATAATAGAGGCCCGCGTTCGGATTGGCGGCCAGCATCGCCTTTACGTCATGACCCTTGCCGATCGCCTGGGGCGCCTTGGCAATGGGCGCCTTCATGTAGTCGGCGGTGCGCCATGCGGATTCGAAGGTCGGGTCGGCGGTGACCAGGCCCTTGGTCGGCGAGCAATAGGCCGCCACGATGCTGACCAGCGGGCCGCCCGAACCGGGCCAGGGCATGACCTGCGCTTCGGGAATGCCTTCGACCGTGGCGACGGTGGTGATCAGGTCGCCCTTATAGTTGTCCGGGTCGTACCAGTTGCCGAACGAAGCGGCTTCGGCCGCGGCCTGAACGCCCGAGGGGAAGGGGCCGGTCCAGCATTCGTTGGAGCCGATGCGCACCGCGCCCTTGACGCCGCGGGCGGCCTGCTGCTGCGCCATGGCGCTGCCGCCCAGAAGCGAGCTGGCGGCGACGCCGGCGCCCAAAAGCGCGGCGACTTCACCCAGTTGGCGGCGCGAATAGCCGCGCTCTATCAGATCGTCCTGGGCATCCTTGTTCAGCATCATGGTCATGTCGTCCGTCCCCTTGTCCTGCAAACAATGTGGTCATGGGGAAAGACGAAAGGGCGACGCATTTCCGCAATGCGCCGCCCTTTCTTTTCTGTAATTTTTCTGGAGTGTCGCACCGCTCTGGCGACATGAATGAAAAGTGGGGTGTCCTGCTGTCCGGATGCTGTTGCGTTAGGCCTTCCACACCTTGTCGACGGCGGCGTTGAAGGCTTCCATTTCGGCCATCGAGCCGACCGACACGCGCGAGACATTGGGCCAGATCGGCCAGTTGCGGCCGATCTGCACATTGGCGGCGAGCAGGGCGGCCTGCATGTCCTTGGCGCTCTTCTTGCCCCAGTCGACCATAAACATGTTCGCCTGGCTGCCGGGGATGACCTTGATCCCCTTGGCCTTCAGATGGCTGACCGATTTTTCGCGGGCGGCGTTCATTTCGGCGCGGCGCGCCTTGATGAGGTCGGCCTGCGCGACCGAGACGGTGCCGCAGGCGACGGCGGTCATCGGCAGCATGCCGGTCACCTGTCCGCCGTCATAGCGCATCATCTTTTCCATGAGCGTGGGCGAGGCGAAGGTGAGGCCGAGGCGCATGCCGGCCATGCCGAACAATTTGGAGAAGGTGCGCAGGATCAGCACGTCGTCGCGGGTGGCGGCGAGCTTTGCGGCGTTGGGGCCATCGACCCAGTGGATATAGGCTTCGTCCACCACCAGGATCGAATCCTTGGGCTTGTTGTTGGCCAGCCATTCGATGTCGGCGACCGGCGTGACGGTGCCGGTCGGGTTGTTGGGCGAGCAGATATAATAGACGCCCGCATTGGGGTCCGCCGCCAGCATCGCCTTTACGTCATGGGCGTAATCCTTGGTCAGCGGCACTTTCTTGACCGGGGCGCCGAGCCAGGCGGCGGTGCGCCAGATGGCTTCATAGGTAGGGTCGGCGGTGACGATGCCGCGCGTGGGCGAGGCATAGGCGATCGCGACGCGGCTGAGCGGATCGGACGATCCGGGCCAGGCGACGACGCGGTCGGCCGGAATACCTTCGACCGAGGCGACGGCGTCGAACAGCTTTTGATGTTCATTGTCCGGTTCGTAGCGATTGCCTTCCTGCACCAGCTTGAACGCGGCTTCGGCCGCGACGGGGAAGGGGCCGGTCCAGCATTCGTTGGCGCCGATGCGCACGGCGCCGGCAACTGCCTTGGCCGCCTGTTGCGCGCCTGCGCCCGTGATGCGGATGACAGCCGCGCCGGCGCCCAGCAGCGCCGCGACCTTTGCCATCTGACGGCGCGAATAGCCGCGTCCGATCAGTTCCTGTTCCATTGCCGGTTCGAGTTGCGTCGCCATGATCCCTCTTCTCCCTCCATGCCCGCGTGCGGGCTTTCAGCCTGCTGGACGAATGTACAGATTGTTCCCGCCATGCAAATCAGCTCTGCTTAACAATATTGCGGGTCCGATCATAGGAAACGCCTTGGAAAGCGGTGCGTCAATCTGATAGCGCAATGAAATGCCCAGCACCCCCGCCGCCGCCGCTCGCCAGATCCTCATCCGATTGCAGGAGGTCATGGCCGCGCGCAACAGCGCCCAGGCCAAGCTGAACAAGGTGGTGGAGATTATCGGCGAGTCGCTGTCGAGCGAGGTCTGCTCCATCTATCTGGTGCGTGAGGGCGTGCTGGAACTGTTCGCGACCCGCGGGCTGAAGCAGGAGGCGGTGCATGTCACCCGCATGGCGATGGGGGAGGGCCTGGTCGGCCTGATCGCCACCAATGTCGAGACGCTGAACCTGGACGAGGCGGCGTCGCACCCCGATTTTTCCTATCGCCCGGAAACCGGCGAAGAATTGTTCCACAGCTTTGCCGGCGTGCCGATCGTGCGGCGCGAGCGCGCCATCGGCGTGCTGTGCGTGCAGCATGCCGACCCGCGCAAATATGAAGAGGTCGAGATCGAGGCGCTCCAGACCGTCGCCATGGTGATGTCGGAGCTGATCGCGAACGCCGAACTGGCCGATGACGGCCCGGCCGACGCGCGGATTGCCGATACCGGCACCAGCATGTTGCACGGCCTGCAACTGGTGATGGGCATGGCACGGGGGCATATCGTGTTCCACCAGCCGCGCGTGCATATCGAACATACGGTGGCCGAGGATGTGGAGGCGGAGCGGCAGCGCGTCTTTTCCGCCTTTGCCAAGATGCGCGAACAGATCGACCGGATGACCGGTGCGGCCGAGTTCGGCATGGAGGGCGAGCATCAGGAGGTTTTGGAAACCTACAAGATGTTCGCTTATGACGAAGGGTGGACGCGGCGGATCAACGAGGCGATCGACAGCGGCCTGACCGCCGAAGCGGCGATCGAGCGGGTGCAGCAGCGCACGCGCATGCGGATGCGGCAGATCGACGATCCGTTGCTGTCCGACCGGATGCACGATCTGGAGGATCTGGCCAACCGGCTGCTGCGCATCGTGTCGGGACAATTGGGCACGGCAGCGCAGATGGGGTTGCGGCAGGACGCGATCCTGATCGCGCGCAACCTGGGCCCGGCCGAGCTGCTGGAATATGACCGCCGCCGGTTGAAGGGCGTCATATTGGAGGAAGGGTCGCTGACCGCCCATGTCACCATCGTCGCGCGCGCCATGGGCGTGCCGGTGCTGGGGCGCGTGCGCGACATCCGCCATCTGGTGACGGAGGGCGATCTGGTGCTGATGGATGTGGGCGCGAACGCGCTGCTGATCCGCCCGACCGCCGACATGGAAGAGGCGTTCGAGAACAAGTTGCATGTTACGCAGAAGCGCCGGGCCGAATTTACGGCGATGCGCGACCTGCCGTCGGTGACCGCCGATGGGCAGCGGGTCGAGTTGATGGTCAATGCCGGGCTGCGCGAGGATGCGCAGGCGCTGGACCTGGTGGGGGCGGACGGCATCGGCCTGTTCCGCACGGAATTCCAGTTTCTGGTGTCGGCCACCCTGCCGCAGCGGGAAAAGCAGCAGCGGCTCTACAAGGATGTGCTGGACGCGGCAGGCGACCGGCCGGTCATTTTCCGCACCGTCGATATCGGCGGGGACAAGGCGTTGCCCTATATGCAGCGCGACGATGACGAGCATGAGGATAATCCGGCGATGGGCTGGCGCGCACTGCGGCTGGCGCTGGACCGCGACGGGTTGATGAAGGCGCAGGCACGCGCGCTGCTGGAGGCGGCGGCGGGCAAGATGCTGCACATCATGTTCCCGATGGTGTCGGAACCATGGGAATATGAGCAGGCGCGCGCGCTGGTGGAACATCAGCGCGAATGGCTGGTGTCGCAGAAGAAGAAGCTGCCGATCGCGGTGAAATATGGGGCGATGCTGGAAGTGCCGGCGCTGGCCGAAGTGCTGGACCTGTTGCTGCCCAAGCTGGATTTCCTGTCGATCGGGACCAACGACCTGACCCAGTTCCTGTTTGCCGCCGATCGGGCGCATCCGCGGCTGGCCGAGCGGTACGACTGGTTGAGCATCGCTATCCTGCGCTTTCTGGACCGGGTGGTGCGCACCTGTCAGGACCATAAGGTGCCGGTTGGCGTATGCGGCGAGATGGGCGGGCGCACGCTGGAGGCGATGGCGCTGATCGGCCTGGGCATCCGGCGCCTGTCGATCACGCCCGCGTCGGTGGGACCGGTCAAGGCGATGATCCGGGCGGTGGATGCCGAATCATTGCGCGCGCTGATGCGCGAGATGCTGGATGGCGGCGCGGTCGACATTCGCGCGCGGCTGACGCAATGGGCGGTCGAACGGAATATCGAACTCAGTTGATTAGGCGGGATGCGGCGTTGACAACGCCCGTCCCGCAATGAGACAAGGCCGGCCATTACAGGTCGCGGAGCAGCATGGCAGACGAAGCAGAAACCCAAGCCGGCGCCATCGGCGCGCCGGACGCGCAGCTTTCCACCCCCGGCGCGAAGTTGCGTGCCGCGCGGGAGGCGCAGGGCCTTTCGATACAGGATGTTGCGACCCGCACGCGCATCGCCGTGCGCCAGCTGGAAGCGGTGGAGCGGGACGATTATGCCGCGCTGCCGGGCATCCCCTATGCCGTCGGTTTCGCACGCGCCTACGCCCGCGCTGTGGATCTGGACGAGGTGGAGATCGCTGCGGAGGTACGCCATGGCGTGCATAACAGCGATATCGGCGCCAACCGTTATGAGGCGTTCGAGCCGGTCGATCCGGCGCGTGTCCCGTCGCGGGCATTGGCCTGGACCGCTGCGCTGATCGTGGTCGTGCTGATCGCGGGCTTCACCATCTGGCGCACCCAGTTGCTGACGCCGCCCACGGCCGAGGAAATCGCGCAGGACAAGCAGGAAGCGATCGCCGCGCGTCCGGCCGGCGTTGCCCCGGCCGCACCCGTCGTGCAGACCGTGGTGTTCACCGCGGTGGACGATGTGTGGTTACGCATTGTGGACGAAGCGGGCGAGCGGCTGAAGGACGGGACGCTCAAGAAGGGTGAGAGCTTCACCCTGCCGGCCGAGGCCAAGGGGCCGACCATATTGACCGGTCGCCCGCAGGCGCTGACCGTGACCGTGGGTGGCAAGACGATCCCGCCGCTGGGCGCGCCCGATCGCACCATTTCCGACGTGCCGGTGAGCGCGGCGGCGCTGTTGGCGCGGGCGGCGGAGACGCCGGCCGTGCCGGGCGCTGCGCCGGCCGCTACCGCGCCCGCGCGTACACCGGCTCCGCGTCCTGCCCAGCGTCCGACGGCGGCGGCCCCGTCGGCAGCCAATGGCCAGATCGCCGGACAGCCCGGCGGGTTGAGCGTGCCGTTGCCGGCAGCGCCTGCGCCGGCGGCGGGCGGCGCGACCGGTACCCAGCCCTGAGGCATGTCGCGCTTTACCGCGCGGAATAACGGCTTATGGTCAAGCCAACAGATTTAGTCGGGGATCATCATGCGTAACGCCCTCTTTGCGACATCGGCCGTGCTGCTGGCGATGGCCGCGCCCGCCATCGTTCAACCTGTTGCCGCGCAAAATGCGCCGGTCGAGGTCCGGGTTGATCGGCTGGAAAAGGAAATGCGCGCGGTGCAGCGCAAGGTTTTCCCGGCCGGCACGCCTATCGAGGCGGAGATTACCCGTCCCACCACGCCCACGGTCGCGCCCGGATCGCCGGCATCGACCCCGATCGCGGACCTGACCGCGCGGGTGGGGGCGCTGGAATCTCAGCTGGCCTCCATCACCGGACAGGTAGAGGAAAATAGCTACAAGCTGCGCCAGCTGGAGGCGGCCTTCACCAAATATAAGGCGGAGAATGACGCGCGGCTGGCGGAGCCGGCGCCGGTGGCGCCCGCCGTGTCGGTTCCGGTCACGCCGACGCCGACTGCTGCTGCGCCCAAGCCTGCCGCACCCAAGCCCGCAGCGGCGGCGCCGGTCGCCAGCGAAGCGCGCAAGGCCGCCGTGGCGGCGGTGGAGCGGCCCGATACCGGCGATGCGGCGGGTGACGCCTATAATTATGGCTTCCGCTTGTGGGACGCGAAATTCTATCCCGAAGCGCAGGGGCAGTTGAAGGCGACGGTGGAAAAATATGGTTCCAGCCCGGTCGCCAGCAAGGCGCAGAATCTGCTGGGCCGCGCCTATCTGGACGATGGCAAGCCGGCGCTGGCGTCGGTCGCCTTCTACGAAAATTACCAGAAGCGCCCGCGTGGCGACCGCGCGGCCGACAGCCTGACCTATCTGGGCGAGGCACTGATCCAGCTGAAGAAGCCGGCCGATGCCTGCAAAGTCTATCAGGAACTGGAGCAGGTCTATGGCGAGAGCCTGTCCAACAGCCTGCGCGGGATGATGACGGCCGGGCGCGCCAAGGCGAAGTGCAGCTAAAGACGCAGATTGCGGCGCTGGAGGCGCGGCTGATCGCAGCGACGCGGGCGCTGGTCGGGGACGATCCGGCGGCGCGGTTCTGCGTGGCGGTATCGGGCGGGCCGGACAGCATGGCGCTGCTGTTTCTGGCCGCGCGCGCCTTTCCGGGGCGGGTTGCGGCGGTCACGGTCGATCATCAGTTGCGGGCGGCGTCGGCGGACGAGGCGGCGATGGTCGCGCGCTGGTGCGCCGAACGCGCCATTCCCCATGCCATATTGACGCCCGATGCGCCGGTGCAGGGCAATGTTCAGGCCTGGGCAAGGGCGACGCGATACCGGTTGATCGAACATTGGTGCGCGGGGCAGGGGATCGCGTGGATCATGACCGCCCATCATGCCGACGACCAGCTGGAAACGATGCTGATGCGGTTGAACCGGGGATCGGGTGTCGCCGGGCTGGCTGGGGTGCGGGGGCGATCCGGCCGGGTGATCCGGCCGCTGCTGGGGATGCGCAAGGCCGATTTGCAGGCGTTGGCGGACGCGGAAGGGCTGCCCCATGTCCAGGATCCGTCCAATGCCGATCCGCGATTCGACCGGGCGGCGATGCGGACGGCGCTGGCGCAGGCGCCCTGGCTTGACGCGCAGGCGGCGGCCCGCAGTGCGGCGGCGCTGGGGGAGGCCGAAGCGGCGATCGCATGGAGCGCGGCCGAACTGGCGCAGGCGCATGTCCGCAGCGACGGGGCAGGATGGCGGCTGGAGCGGACCGACCTGCCGCGCGAATATCTGCGGCGGCTGGTGCTGCATATGGTGGCGCTGGCCGATGCGCCGGTGCCGCGAGGCGAGAGCCTGGATCTGGCGCTGGCCGAGGCGGCCGCCGGGCGGCAGGCGAGCCTGGGCGACTGGCTGCTCAAGGGTGGCGCATCATGGACGTTGATGCCCGCGCCGCCACGGCGCTAACCTGTGGATCGATCGTTACGGAAAGGTTCCACGGACTATCGCGCAAGCCCCACGCTTTGCCGATTAGGCGCAGCGAAATGACCTTTCCTTAACGCGCATCATGCTATCGGGCGGGCTTTCTAGCGGGGAATTTGGTGCATGGTGGAGTTTGCGGCGCTGACCTATGGCCTGTTGGCCAGTGTCATTCTTTCGGCGGCGAAGCGGAACCGGATGCTGGCGCGGCCGCATCCGCCGCTGCTGCTCTATGTCGGTTATCTGCTGTGTGGCCTGTCGGCCGGGTTGGCGCTGGCGCTGGGCTATGTTGCGCTGACGTTGCTGGGCGCCTGACCGTCGACGAGAAGGGCGTGAAATAGCGGGCGCGTTGGGCCTGAGCCTGCTTGCGCTTTTGCGGACGCGCCCTATCTTGGCCGGTGAAAGTGAGTGATGATGAACGACGAGAAAGACCCGCAGGGCAACCCCTGGATCAAGAGCGCCATGATTTGGGCGGGCGTGATCGTCGCCCTGCTGCTGTTCGTGTCGCTGTTCGACAGCCGCACGACATCGGCTGCGGGATCGGCCATCGCCTATTCGGAATTCCGTTCCAAGGTGCAGGAAGGGCAGGTCAAGGACGTCGCGATCGCGCCGGACCGGATCAGCGGCACCCTGTCGAGCGGCCAGAAATTTTCCACGGTTCCGGTCAATGATCCGGGCCTGACCGGCTTGCTCGACGACTATAATGTCAAATATTCGGGGCAGGCGCAGGACCAGCCGAGCTTCTGGCAGATATTGCTCTACCAGTCGTTGCCGTTCCTGCTGATCCTGGGCATCGCCTTCTTCGTGCTGCGCCAGATGCAGAAGGGGGGCGGCGCCGGTGGCGCGATGGGTTTCGGCAAGTCCAAGGCCAAGTTGCTGACCGAAAAGCATGGCAAGGTGACGTTCGATGACGTCGCCGGCATCGACGAAGCGCGCGAGGAATTGCAGGAAATCGTCGAATTTCTGAAAGACCCGAGCAAGTTTGCGCGTCTGGGCGGCAAGATCCCCAAGGGCGCATTGCTGGTCGGTTCGCCCGGTACCGGCAAGACATTGCTGGCGCGCGCGATCGCGGGCGAGGCGGGTGTGCCCTTCTTCACCATTTCGGGGTCTGACTTCGTCGAAATGTTCGTGGGCGTGGGCGCAAGCCGCGTGCGCGACATGTTCGAGCAGGCCAAGAAGAACGCGCCCTGCATCGTCTTCATCGACGAAATCGACGCGGTCGGCCGTCATCGCGGCGCGGGTCTGGGCAATGGCAATGACGAGCGCGAACAGACGCTGAACCAGCTGCTGGTCGAGATGGACGGGTTCGAGGCCAATGAGGGCATCATCATCGTCGCGGCGACCAACCGCCCCGACGTGCTGGACCCCGCACTGCTGCGTCCGGGTCGTTTCGACCGTCAGGTCGTGGTGCCCCGTCCCGACATCGAGGGTCGCGAGAAGATCCTGGCCGTCCATATGAAGAAGGTGCCGCTAGCGCCCGACGTCAATCCGCGCACGATCGCGCGCGGTACGCCGGGCTTTTCCGGCGCGGATCTAGCCAACCTGGTCAACGAGGCGGCTTTGACGGCGGCGCGGCGCGGCAAGCGGCTGGTCGCCATGGACGAGTTCGAGTCGGCCAAGGACAAGGTGATGATGGGTGCGGAACGCCGCTCCATGGTCATGACCGACGACGAGAAGAAGATGACCGCCTATCATGAGGCGGGTCATGCCATCGTATCGGTCCATGAGCCGGCGTCCGACCCGATCCACAAGGCGACGATCATCCCGCGCGGCCGTGCGCTGGGCATGGTGATGCGCCTGCCGGAACGCGACAGCTACAGCTATCATCGCGACAAGATGCACGCGAACATGGCCGTCGCCATGGGCGGGCGCGTGGCCGAGGAAATCATCTTCGGTTACGACAAGGTGTCTTCGGGCGCTTCGGGCGACATCCAGTACGCTACCAAGCTGGCGCGCGACATGGTCACGCAATGGGGCATGTCGGACAAGCTGGGTCCGCTGCAATATGAAGAGCAGCAGGGCGAGACGTTCCTGGGCTATTCGCAGAGCCAGCGCGTCCACATGTCGGACGAGACGGCCAAGCTGATCGACGCGGAAATCCGCGCTCTGGTGGAGCAGGGCTATGCCCGTGCGCAGGACTTGCTCAAGGGGCATGAGGACCAGCTGCACCTGCTGGCCAACGCGATGCTGGAATATGAGACGCTGAGCGGCGAAGAGATCAAGGCGCTGCTGGAAAAGGGCGAGATCACCCGCGACGACGGCACGACGATCAAGCCTTCGGTCATTCCGGTGGCAGGCTCTTCGATCCCGCGCACCCGCAAGCGCAAGGGGCCGTTCGGTGAGGCGTCGCCTGCTGGGGCCTGAAGCCTGGGTTCAGGAATGTAATGAAAAAGGGCGTGGCCGATGGCTGCGCCCTTTTTCATTAGCGCGGGGATAGCGCCACGTAAAAGCGTCATGCTGCCGATATAGGTTTGTCGGGAATATCAGGAAGGTGACAGCGTGAACGGGTTGGCGGATATGATGCTGGCGATGGCTATGTTTCTGGCTGGTCCGCTGGACGGCGGTGCGGAAACTGTATCGGCGGCGTCCGTCCGGACGCTGGAGCAGGCGGCGCGTGCAGGGCAGATGGCGCTGGCGAAGGATGGACATGCCGTTCCTGTCCGGGGCGTGGCAGTGGCCGAATGCCTCGTCTTTTTCGAGACGGCTGCGCAGCCTGGAGTGGTCGGGGGCGTGTCGTTCGACTTTTCGACGGAGAGCGTCGTCAGGGATGTTGCGGCAGATCTTATCGAGATCAGGCACTTGGCGGGCGGATCGCAGCCTTTGCTGATCCGCCATGAGTCGCGTGGAACGGATCTGCGCGACGCCCTGCTGGACGTGAAAGATCATTGCCGGAACGGGACGTCGATCTTTTAGCGATAGGCCGGCGGCGACCGGGTATTCGGGTTGTTCCGCCCGCGCGCGCATGAGGGGCGATGTCGCACAGTGTCGACCACGGGGGCCTGATGGCGTGTCGGGCGTGGCCGATGGTGGCGCCCATCTCGGATCCTGGCGCATGGGGTGCGAAGGCCCTATGCCCTTTGGGGCATATCGGTCGGCCCGCGCGTTTTGGATCGTCGTCATTCCTGCTGCGTTCAGCAAAGGGCCGCTATCGCAGGCAGCCATTGGCCAGGAGATATAGCGTGCTCATTCGCCCTCCAGCGGACTTTAAGGATTGCGACGTCACCGATCATGGTCTGTACCTGCGCCGGCGGGAATTCATTCTCGGTTCTGCGGGGGTGGGCGCGGCATCGCTGATCGGCGGATCGGCGGCGCAGGCCGCGGCGCTTAAATATAGCCCCAATCGCATGGCGATCGACGAGGACAAGACGCCGCTGAAGGACGTCACCGGCTATAATAATTTCTACGAATTCGGGACCGACAAGAGCGACCCCGCACTTTACGCCAAGATGATGAAGACGCGCCCCTGGACCGTGACCGTGGCAGGGCTTTGCGAGAAGACGGGGCAATATGGGATCGACGACCTGATCCGTCGTTTTCCGCTGGAAGAGCGCATCTATCGCATGCGCTGCGTCGAAGCATGGTCGATGGTGATCCCGTGGGTCGGATTTCCTCTGGCCAAGCTGATCAAGGCGCTGGAGCCGACGTCTCAGGCGAAATATGTCGCGTTCCAGACGTTGCGCGATCCCCGGCAGATGCCCGGCCAGCGCAGCGACATATTGGATTGGCCCTATCAGGAGGCGCTGCGGCTGGACGAGGCGCTCAATCCCCTGACGTTGATGGCCGTCGGCCTGTACGGCCAGACCCTGCCCAATCAGAATGGCGCGCCGATCCGGTTGGTGACCCCATGGAAATATGGGTTCAAGGGCATCAAGTCGATCGTGCGCATCCAGTTTACCGCCAACCGCCCCAAGACGAGCTGGAATATATTGGCCCCGCGCGAATATGGATTTTACGGCAATGTGAACCCGGACGTTGATCATCCCCGCTGGTCGCAGGCCAAGGAGCGGCGGATCGGCGAATTTTTCCGGCGCAAGACTTTGCCGTTCAACGGCTATGGTGATCAGGTGGCCGGCCTGTATCGCGGCCTCGATGCCCGAACGCTCTATTGATGGCGCGCGCGACGGGGACCATGGCGCGCCGGATCGAGTCCGGCCTGATCTGGCTGTTATGCGTGATGCCGCTCCTGATCCTTGCGGGGCAGGGGCTGACGGATGGGCTGACGGCCAATCCGGTCGAATATGTTCTGCGCGCGCTGGGCGTGTGGGCGTTGCGATTTTTGTGCGTCACGCTGGCGATCGGCCTGATCGCGCGATTTGGCCTGTGGCGGCGGGCCATGGTCTATCGCCGTCGCATCGGCCTGTGGGCGTTCGCCTATGTCTGCCTGCATCTGACGACCTATATCCTCGTCGATCAGGCGCTCGACTGGCCCGGCATAGTCAAGGATATCGTCAAGCGCCCCTATATCACCATCGGCATGGCGGCCTTCATCCTGTTGATCCCGCTGGCGGTCACATCCGTCAACAAGGTGCGGCGGGCGATGCGGCCGCGTCACTGGCTTTGGCTGCACCGGTTGGTTTACCTGATCGCGGTGCTGGGCGTCGTCCATTATTATCTGCTGGTAAAGGCCGACCATCGCGACCCCATCCTTTACGGGGTCGTCATCCTGGCCCTGTTGGGTGTCCGTTTGATCCCCCGGCGGCGCGGCGCAATTAAATGAGTCATGGGGTCTGGCCGTTTGGCCCCGGAGTGGTTACATGGGCCGCCACAAATCCCCAGGGGTCAGCCAGCAGCCCCGCAGCAGAAAGTGGCTTTTTCCATGGACATCCGCCTCGGCCTCACCTTTGACGACGTGCTGTTGCAGCCCGCCGAATCCGATGTGCTGCCCAGCCAGGCGGATACGTCCACCTATGTCACCAAGGCGATCAAGCTGAACATCCCGATCCTGTCGTCCGCGATGGACACGGTGACGGAGGCCGACATGGCGATCGTGATGGCGCAGTTGGGCGGCATCGGCGTGCTGCACCGCAACCTGACAGTCGAGGAACAGGCCGATGCGGTGCGCGCGGTCAAGCGGTTCGAAAGCGGCATGGTGGTCAATCCCATCACCATCCTGCCCACCGCCACGCTAGCCGACGCGCAGATGCTGATGCAGCGGCACAAGATCAGCGGCATCCCGGTCGTGGAGCAGAGCGGCAAGCTGGTCGGCATATTGACGCACCGCGACACGCGCTTTGCAGAGAACCCCGCGCAGCCGGTCAGCGAGCTGATGACGAAGGACAATCTGGCCACGGTCAAGGTCGGCGTGGGTCAGGAAGAGGCGCAGCGCCTGTTGCACCAGCGCCGGATCGAAAAGCTGCTGGTGGTGGACGATGCCTATCATTGCGTGGGCCTGATCACCGTCAAGGACATCGAAAAGGCGGTCACCTATCCGCAGGCGACCAAGGACGGCACCGGCCGCCTGCGCGTGGCCGCCGCCTCCACCGTGGGGGAAAAGGGGCTGGAGCGCAGCAAGGCGCTGATCGACGCGGAATGCGACCTGATCGTCATCGACACCGCCCATGGCCATAGCCGTCAGGTGGCGGTCGCGGTGGAAGCGGTGAAGAAGCTGTCCAACCATGTGCAGGTGGTCGCCGGTAACGTCGCCACCGCCGAGGCGACCAAGGCGCTGATCGGCGCGGGCGCGGACTGCGTGAAGGTCGGCATCGGACCGGGCTCCATCTGCACCACGCGCGTCGTCGCGGGCGTGGGCGTGCCGCAGCTGACCGCCGTGATGGATTCGGCCGAGGAAGCGCACAAGCATGGCGTGCCGGTGATCGCCGATGGCGGGCTGCGCACGTCGGGCGACGTGGCGAAGGCTCTGGCGGCGGGCGCAGGTTGCGTCATGGTCGGGTCGCTGCTGGCGGGCACGGCCGAAGCGCCGGGCGAAACCTTCCTGTATCAGGGCCGGGCGTATAAGAGCTATCGCGGCATGGGCAGCGTCGGCGCGATGGCGCGCGGCAGCGCCGACCGCTATTTCCAGGCGGATATCAAGGACCAGATGAAGCTGGTGCCCGAAGGGATCGAAGGCCAGGTGCCGTTCAAGGGTCCGGCCAAGGATGTCATCCATCAGCTGGTCGGCGGCGTGAAGGCCGCGATGGGCTATACCGGCAGCGCCACGATCAAGGATTTGCAGGAACGCGCGCGTTTCGTGCAGATCACGAACGCGGGGCTTTCGGAAAGCCATGTTCATGACGTGACGATCACGCGGGAAGCGCCCAATTATCCGACGCGTTGATTTTTCTTCATTCCCCTCCCTTTTAAGGGAGGGGTTAGGGGTGGGTGCGCCGCGTAAGCGGCGCCTCTGCCCAGCAGGGCGAGCATGCTGCTCGCTTCGCTCGCACCCACCCCCGGCCCCTCCCTTGAAAGGGAGGGGGGAGGAATGGCATGACACCCTCTGCCCGCATACAGGCCGCTATCGATCTGCTCGACGCCATCATCGCGTCGGCGCGCGATGGCGGGCCGGCGGCCGATACGCTGATCGCACGCTATTTTAAGGAACGGCGCTATGCCGGGTCGCGGGATCGGCGGGCGGTGCGCGATCATGTCTATGACGCGATCCGCCGCGCAGCCGAGCGACCGGAGACGGGGCGCGAGGCGATGATCGGCGTGGCGCAGGCGCGGCCGGATGTCGCGGCCTTGTTCGACGGATCGGCCCATGCGCCGCTGCCGATCGAGCCGGGTGAATTGGGCGCGCAGGCGGGCGCGGTGCCGGCTTGGTTGCAACCCTTACTGGCCGCGCCGGTGGAGCAGGATGCGTTGCTCGGCCGGGCGCCGGTGGATGTGCGCGTGAACCGGTTGAAGGCCGATCCGGCCGCCGTCGCGCCGATGCTGCCCGATGCCGTGGCGATCGCGGGGCTAAGCGATGGGCTGCGCCTGCCCGAAGGCTATTCGATCGAGCAGCAGGCCGCCTGGGCCGACGGGCTGGTCGAGGTGCAGGACGCCGGGAGCCAGTGGATTTCGGCCGCCTGTGGCGTGCAGCCGGACATGACGGTCGTGGATATGTGCGCGGGCGCGGGCGGCAAGACGCTGGCGCTGGCCGCGGCGATGGCCGGTCAGGGCACATTGATCGCGGCGGATACGATCCGGTCGCGGCTGGCCCGGCTGGAGCCGCGCGCGGCGCGGGCGGGCGCGACCTTCATCGAAACGCTGCTGCTGGACCAGAGTCATGAGGCGCGGGGCCTTGAGAGCCTGCGCGGCAAGGCGGATGTGGTGCTGGTCGATGCGCCCTGTTCGGGCACGGGCACCTGGCGGCGCAACCCCGAAGCGCGATGGCGGTTGACTCAGGCGCGGCTGGATCGGCTGGTTGGCGAACAGGCGCGGATATTGGATTTCGCGGCACCCTTGCTGGCGCCGGGCGGGCTGCTGGTCTACGCGACCTGCGCGCTGACCGACCGGGAGGGACGGGGTCAGGTGGATGCCTTCCTGCGCCGGCATGATGGCTGGAGTGCCGAGCCGATCGACCTGCCCGTGGGGCGCTCGCATGGCGAGGGACTGTTGCTGACGCCGGGGCATGACGGCAGCGATGGGTTCTTCTTTGCGCGGCTGCGCCGGGGGGCGTGAAACAGGCCATGGACAAGCGCCCGCAAAATAGCGACACTTGTTCCGAATTAACGCCTGAAACATGGCTGGAGATAGTAATGCGTTTTACCCCCGCCTCGATCGCGCTTGCCGTCGTTTTGACCACCGTGTCGAGCGTGGGGCTGAGCCAGAAGCCCGATAGCCAGATCAGCCCGCAGTCGGTGGAATGGCAGAAGGCGGGCGAAGCCGCGCACAAGGCCGGCAATCTGGAAGGTGCGACCGATGCGCTGGAAAGCGCGCTGGCGATCGACCCGCGCAACCGCGCTGCCTTCGTCGAACTGGCTGAGGTCGCGCGCGCGCAAGGACTTCAGGGCAAGGCGATCCGGCTCTACAAGGAAGCGTTGCTGCTGGATCCGACCGATATCGTGGCGCTCGCCGGGCAGGGCGAAGCGATGGTAGAAAAGGGCGCGATCGCCAAGGCGAAGGATGTGCTGGCGCAGGCGCAGGCCGTGTGCAAGGGCGACTGTGCGCCGGTCGGCAAGCTGGCCGCCGCGATCCAGAAAGGACCGCCGGCTGTCGCGATGACGACGGCGAAGGACACTGATCCTGCGGCCAAGAAGGCGCCGACCGAGACGCAATAAGGATTGGTTGGCAGTCAGCTCAACCAATCCTGATCCTTTTGACTTCGCCGTCCGGGCGGGGCAAGGCCGGGGCGACGGGCGCATGATGCGGGTCGTTTTCTGGCGAGATTTTCCATGACCTTCACCGACTTCGACGTCGACCTGTTCCTGCGCGACTATTGGCAGAAGAAGCCGCTGCTGATCCGCAATCCTTGGGGCCGCTGGGTCAATCCGGTGGAGCCGGACGAACTGGCCGGGCTGGCGTGCGAAGAGGGCGTCGAATCGCGGCTGATCGGTCGGGCGGACGGGCGCTGGACGGTGGAGCATGGCCCGATGCCGGAGGATCGCTTCGGGCATATGGGCGCGGCGCCCTGGACGCTGCTGGTGCAGGCGGTGGACATGCATGTGCCCGATGTCGCGGCGCTGATCGCGCCCTTTCGTTTCGTGCCCAACTGGCGGATCGACGATGTGATGGTCAGCTATGCCACCGACGGCGGCGGCGTGGGCGCGCATTATGACCAATATGACGTGTTCCTGATCCAGGGGCTGGGGCGGCGGCGCTGGCGCGTGGGGCAGCATTGCGATGCGGATACGCCCTTGTTGTTGCAGGAGGATCTGCGCCTGCTCGCCGAGTTCGAGCAGACGGACGAATGGGTGCTGGAGCCGGGCGATATCCTCTATGTGCCGCCGGGGATCGCGCATGATGGCGTGGCGATCGGCGACGATTGCATGACCTATTCGGTCGGTTTTCGGGCGCCCGCACGCAGCGAACTGGTCGAGCAATTTTGCGCCCATGTCGTGGGTGAGATGGTGGACGACGATCGCTATGCCGACCCGGACCTGACCGTGCAGGCCAATCCGGGCGAGATCGATGCAGCGGCGCTGGCGCGGTTGCAGGCGATGGTGATGGATGCGGTGCGCGATCCGGCGGCCTTTGCCCGCTGGTTCGGGGCTTATAATAGCGAGCGCAAATATCCCGAACTGGACTTCCGGCCGGAGGAGCCGATCGCCGCCGAGGATGTGCGTGAATTGGTGGAGGATGGCGTCGCGCTGTGCCGTAATCCGGCGAGCCGGTTCGCGTTCGTGGCGCAGGGGGAAGGCGGGCTGACCCTGTTCGTGGATGGGCAGGCCTATGATTGCAGCGGAGCGGCGGCGGTGCTGGCCGGACAATTATGCGCGGCCGACAGGCTGGTGATCGATTCTGCGCTGATCGAGGATGAGGCGGCGGTGGCGCTGATCGTGACGCTGTTCAATGAGGGCAGCGTCAGCTTCGACCCGGAGGACTGAGCGATCCGCACGCGGCTGAGCATTTGCGCGAAGAAGACGCGCTTTGCGTCGCAAGAGGCGGCACTGGCGGTGGCGTTGCGCGCGGATGTGCCTTTGCGGCCCTATCGGTGCGATCGGTGTCGGCAATTTCATCTGACCAGCCGGACCAAGGGGAAGCGGGTACTGCCCGGGACGATTGTAGGCGGAAATTGATGCGTCATTGAGAGCGTGTAGTGGGCGTTCCCCGGCCTTTGCCGGGGAACATGAAAGGCAAGGGCAGCTAAGGGTTAGCCGACTTGCACTTCGCGCCATTGCCCCGGTTGCAGGCCGTCCAGCGTCCAGTCGCCGATACGCCAGCGGACAAGGCGCAGCGTGGGATGGCCGACGGCGGCGGTCATGCGGCGGACCTGGCGGTTGCGGCCTTCGCGGATGGTGAGGCTGATCCAGCTGTCGGGGATGCTCTTGCGCACGCGGATCGGCGGGTTGCGGGGCCAGATGTCCGGCGTGTCGATGCGTTCGACATCGGCCGGGCGGGTGAGGCCGTCCTTGAGGTCCACGCCCCGGCGCAGGTCGGCGAGCGCTTCGTCGGTAACGTCGCCCTCGACCTGCGCCAGATAGGTTTTGGCGGTCTTGTACTTGGGATCGGCGATGCGCGATTGCAGGCGGCCGTCGTCGGTCAGCAGCAATAGGCCTTCGCTGTCGCGGTCGAGGCGCCCGGCGGGATAGACGTCGGGAATGGCGATGCAGTCGGACAGGGTCGCGCGCGCGGTGTCTGTGCCGCGATCGGTGAATTGCGAGAGCATGTCATAGGGTTTGTTGAACAGGATCAGGCGGGGCATGGGCTATCCAGACTATGCTTCGATACGAGCCTTCGACAAGCTCAGTCTCTACTCAGCAGGAACGGATTGGCTGAATAAAGGATGGTTTCCTAGCGGCTCAATATGCGGGCGACGTCGACAAATTCTTCGACGCTGACCGTTTCGGCGCGGCGTTGGGGGTCGATGCCGATCTGCTCCAGCGCGTCGAGCGCGCCGGGGAGGCCCTTGAGGCTCTGGCGCAGCATCTTGCGGCGCTGGCCGAAGGCGGCGGCGGTGAGGCGTTCGAGAAATTTGAGCTGTACGCCGTCGGGCGCGGGCTTTGGCGTGATGTGGACGACCGCCGACATGACCTTGGGCGGGGGCGTGAAGGCGCTGCGGTGGACCTTCATCGCGATCTTCGCGTCGCTGCGCCATTGGGACAGGACGGCGAGGCGGCCATAATGATCGGTGCCGGGCTTGGCGACGATACGTTCGGCCACTTCCATCTGGAACATCAGCGTCAGGCTCTGCCACCAGGGGAGCGGGGACCATTCCGCCGAGAGCCAGCCGACCAGCAGGGGCGTGCCGACATTATAGGGCAGGTTGGCGATGATGTGCGCGCCCGCGCCCGTTTCGGTCAGGGCGTCGACCTGCATCGCGTCGCTGGAAATGACGCGCAGCTGGCCGGGGAAGGCTTCTTCCAGTTCGGCGAGCGCGGGGAGGCAGCGATGGTCGCGCTCGACCGCGACCAGCTTTGCGCCGGCGCGCAATATGGCGCGGGTCAGGCCGCCGGGGCCGGGGCCGACCTCGAACGCCGGGGCGTCCCTGAGCGGGCCGGGGATCGCGGCGATGCGATCCAGCAACTGTTCGTCGAGCAGGAAATTCTGGCCGAGCGCCTTGCTGGCATTAAGGCCATGGCGCGCGATCACGTCTCTGAGGGGCGGCAGGGCCGGGCGGGTGTCAGCCATAAGCGATGCGGGCGCGGGCGGCTTCGGCCGCCATCTTGAGTGCGGCGATCATCGCGCCGGGATTGGCGCTGTCGGTGCCGGCGATGCCGAAGGCGGTGCCATGGTCGGGCGAGGTGCGCACGATCGGCAGGCCCAGCGTGATGTTGACGCCATCGTCGAAATTCAGCGTCTTGATCGGGATCAGCGCCTGATCATGATACATGCAGAGCGCCGCATCATAGGTTTCGCGGGCGCGGGCGTGGAACATGCCGTCGGCGGCGAGCGGCCCGAATATGTCCAGCCCTTCCGCGCGCAGCGATTCGATCGCGGGGCGGATGACGTCGATCTCTTCCCGGCCCAGCGCGCCATTTTCGCCGGCATGGGGGTTGAGGCCGGCGACGGCCAGACGCGGGCGGGCGATGCCGAAATTGCGTTGCAGCCCCTTTACCGTGGTCAGCGCACGGGCGCGGATCAGGTCGATCGTCAGCACGGACGGCACGTCGGCCAGGGCGATATGGATGGTGATCGGCACGACCTTCAACGACGGTCCGGCCAGCATCATCACCGCATTATGCGCCGACACGCCGCAGCGTTCCGCGACGAATTCGGTCTGGCCCGGATGGGTGAAGCCGACGCCGTACAGCTGTTCCTTGCCCACCGGAGCCGTCACGATCCCGGCGGCGGACCCCTGACGGGCCAGGCCGACCGATACTTCGAGCGCCTGGAAGGCGGTGCGGGCGCCGTCGATGCTGGGCGTGCCCGGCACGATGGCGCCCGCGTCCGCGACCTGAAGGCAGGGCAGCGCCTTGTCGAAGACCGATGCGGCCTCCTCCGGGGAGCCGATCGGTGCGATCGGTCCCAGCCAGACGGCACGCAGCGAGGCCGCGTCGCCCACCGCGAAGAAGGGCGGCAGGCCGCGCGCTTCGCGCATCACCCAGCTTTTCGCGACGATCTCCGGCCCGATCCCGGCGGGATCGCCCAGCGACACCGCGAAGGGTGCGAGAGGCAAGGCGTCAGTTATATTCGATCACCGCATCGCGACGAAGATCGCGCAGATAGATGCGGGCGCGCTTGTTGACGCGTTCCTCTTCCAACTGCGCCATGATCTGTTCGGCGTTGGGCGCATTGGCCGAAGCCGGTTCGTCACGGCCGCAGACCACCAGGACGCGGACACCGTCATTGATCGAACCGAAAGGCGGCGTGGCTTCACCGACCTGAAGGTTGACGAGAATGTCCTGCAACTGCGGCGGCAGGTCGCGCACCTTCACATTGTCGTTATCGACAACGTCGGCGCCGATCTTCTGACCGACCTCATTGGCCTGACCGCAGCCCTTGATCTCCTTGATCGCGGCGGCGAAGCTGGCGGCCTTGGCGCTGGCCTGTTCCTTGGTCGTACCCTGCGGGAAGAGGACCGACAGCTGTTTCAGGCTGAGCAGCGAATCGCGCGGATCGGCGGTCAGCACCTTGCGCTTATCCATGACGTAGATCAGCGACACGCCGCCGGCGACCGGGACCGGCCCGGCAATCTGACCGACCTGCATTTCGGTCGCGGCCTGCGCCAGTTCTGGCGGCAGCTGCGCCGGGCGGACCCAGCCCAGATCGCCGCCGACCGCCGCCGTGGAGGCTTCGGAAAACTGGCGGGCATAGGCCTGGAAGCTGCCACCCTGCTGAATCTGCTGGATGATGTTGCGCGCGTTGGCGATGATCTGTTCCTGATTTTCCGGCGTCGCCGACAGGTAGATTTCACCGATGCGATATTCGTCGCTGCCCTTGGACGCGTTCAACCGGTCGACCACCGACTTCACTTCGTCTTCAGACACGTTGACGAAAGGCTGGATGTTGCGCCGTTGCAGGCGGCTCCAGGCCAGTTCGCCCTCGATCTGGCGCTTGATGCTGGCGGCAGAGCTGCCCTTTTCGCGCAGATAGGCGTCGAACTGGGCCGGCGACTGACGGAAATTCGCCGCAACGCGCTCATAGCTTTGCTGGATTTCGGCCGGGTCGATCTTGATATCGTTGGCGGCGGCTTCCTGGATCTGGAGCGTTTCGTCGATCAGATTGCGCAGCACCTGCACGCGCAGACGTTCCTTTTCCTCCGCTTCCACCTTGCCGCCATTGGCGGTGATGATGAGGGCGAGGCGCTGGTCGATGTCGGTGCCGGTGATGATCCGGTTGTTGACGATCGCGGTCGCCTTGCGGACGTTCGGGTCGCTCTTGCCGAAGACGGTGACGTCCTTGGGCAGGTTCAACTGCTGGCTGGCGACATTGCCGTCATCATCGACCGTCTGGGCGACAGCCGGCTGAAGGCCGGCGCCGAGCAGCGCGGAGGACAGGAGCAAGGTGCGAAAGCCCGAGCGAACGCCATGAAACAGGCTGTTGGGCGAGGAAACGACAGGCAGCATCGTCGGCAATAATCTCCAATACGAACCCGCACATGATGCGCTGGTCCGCCTTAACCGGCCCTGACGGGGATGCAGGAGCCTGTTCCTTATATACCAATATTGCGGAAAGCTAGACGTAGCTGGAAGCCATTGCCCTTTCGCGCGTCGCCATTGGTCTGGTAACTGCGGACCCAGGTGAAGCCCAAGGTCAGGCAATCATCCTCATAAGCGAAGCCCAGGCGGTGGCGGACAGGTTCGAACCCGTCGGCTTCGCTGATCGGATCTTCCTTCGCATCGGTCAGGTCGATGACGGTCGAACCGAAGACGGACCAGAAGCGCGCGAACTGGGCGCGGGCGCCGAGGCGGATTTCCTCGCGGTCCTGCAAATCCTCGAGTCCCGACATGACGTTGCGGTTGAGCCGCAGATAGCCCGCCATGACATAGGTATTCTTGCTGCCGATCGTCGTGTCGATCTCGTTCCGGCGGACCGACAGATTATCCTTGTCCAGCCGGTAGCGGTGGGTAAGCGCAATGAAATCCTTGTAGCGCACAGTGGTGCGGCCGACGATGTCGGACGTGCGATCGGACAGGCCGGTACCGTCGGGCAGGATGCTTTCGCGGCTGTCGAGGCGATAGCTTTGACCCACGATGCTCTGAAGCGAGAAATTGGGCAGGTCGAGGCTATATTCCAGGCCATAGGTGATGCGCGAACTATCCTCGAACCGGTCGTAGCCGGCGAAGCGGTTGAGCGCGAAAAGATTGCTGTCCTCCAGATCGACGGCGCGGGCGTCTTCATTGGGGAGGGAGAGGTTGGCGATCTTGGGCGAGGCGACGATCTGAACGCGCGGGGCGATACGCTGGACGCCGCCGAACGCTTCGCCGATGAATGGCCAGCGCATGTCGATGGCCGCCGCCGCGATGCCGCGCGATTGCCAGCCCGGATCGCCGGCATAGCTGACCACGGAGGTCAGCGCATTGTCGCTGCTGTGATAGACGTCGCCGCGCAGATAGCCGGTGAAGGTCACTTCCTGACCCAAGCCGGTCAGTTTGCGCAGATTCCATTCGGCCCCGACGAAGGCGCGCTGCGTATCCTGCCCATGGGTGCGGGTGATGGCCAGCGTGTTCGCCTGCAATTGCAGCACGCCGCCCAGCAGCGGGTCGGCGATCCGGCGACGATAATCGATGAGGGGGAGCGCGATCGGCGTCTGCCCCTGCGAATCGCCCTGACGCAGCGTCTGGACCGCCCAGCCACGAATCGACAGATAGCTTTTGTCGTCGATCCGCTGCGCACCGATGGTCGAACGCAGGCGATCTTCGCGACTGATATCGTAGCGGCGCAGGAAGGTGCGGTCGGTGGCGAGGCGGATCGAGCCGTCCAGGCTCCATTCGGGCGACAGCTGCATCTTGCCGCTGGCGTCGATATAGCCGCGAATATCCTTTTCGGCGTTGGTCGAAACCGCGTCGCTGCCGATGCCCAGGCGGCGGCCATAGGTGGCATAGCCGGTGACGGTGTAGGCGCCGCGATCATAGAGATGGCGGTAGTTGGCCTCCAGCATCGGCAGGACGCCGGTATAGACGTGCGGCGTAATGGTGACGTCCCGATTGGGCGCCAGTTTGAAATAATAGGGCAGAGCCGCTTCGAACCCATTATTGCGGTCGTAGCGCAGATTGGGGACCAGCAGGCCGCTGCCGCCGCCTTCGCCCACCGGATGCGACAGGCCGGGCAGCGGGATCAGCGGCAGGCCGAACAGTTCGATATTGGCGTTGGTATAGGTGACGCGTTCGCGGGTTGGGTCGTAGACGACCTTGATCGCGTTGATCTGCCAGGTGGGTTCCTTGGGGCAGCCGTCGCTGTCTTCCACCGCGCAGCCGGTATAGGTGGCGCGATTGAGCGTGTAGACGCCGTTGACCCGCGTGCCCTTGACCGAGGCGAGGCGACCGCCGGACTGCAGCACCAGCAGCATATTGTCGACCGCGCCGTCCTTGAGCGTGTCGGTGACGTCGAAGCGATCGCCATAGGCGATATTGCCGTCGGCATCGATGATCGAGACGTTGCCCTGCGCCTCCACCTTGCCGCTGGTGCGGTCCCACACGACCTTGTCCGCGCGCAGGCGATTGCCCTCCCGCAGCAATTGCACATTGCCGTTGGCGGTCACGACCTCGCTATTGCTGTCATATTGCAGCGCGTCGGCGGCAAAACCGATCTGGTCGTCATTTTCCGGCGTGGGTGCGTCGGGCGCGCTGATCGGCGCGGCAGGCTCGTTGAGCTCTTGGGCCAACAGGTCCGGCGCGGCGCCAAGCGCAGCGGTGCCCAGCAGGGCGGCACGGAAGGAAAGGGAGAACAGGGCGTTTTGCAAGCAGTGGTGCCTCAATAGACAGGCGCATCAGGCTGACCCGCCTATCGCACACAAGCCGTGTCGGCAATCGCCCGTCGTGCATTGGCCATGGGAAAATCGGTCGAACGGCTTTGCCAGACGGGGAAAGCCGCACTATCTGGCAGACAAGAGCGGTGCGCGCCGCATCAGACAAGAGGAAAAGAACCCCGATGGATATCCAGTTCAGCCCGACCCGTCCCGAAGCCGACACGCTGGCCTTCGTCGTGCCCAAGGGCGGATTCGACGCCCTGCCGCTGGCCGCTGCGCCCGTTCTGGCCGCCGGTGCCACCGCGTCGCGCTTCACCGGTGAGGTCGGCACGAGCTTCGAAAGCTTCGTCGAGGAAGGCGGCAAGACGCTGCGCGTGCTGTTGCTGGGCGTGGGGGCCGGCAGCGAGCAGGACTATGAAAAGGCCGGCGCAGCGCTGACCGCCAAGCTGAACAATAGCGGCGCGACTCATGCCGCCGTGGAATTTTTCGGCGGGGCGAGCGCCGAGCAGGCGGCGCATCTGGCGCTGGGCGTGCAATTGCGCGGCTGGCGGATCGATACCTATCGCACGCGCCAGGCCGAAAAGGCCAAGCCCACGCTGAAGACCGTCACGCTGGTGGCGACCGGTGCGGACGCGGCGTGGGACAAGCAGGCGGCGATCGCGTCGGGCGTGGCCTTCACCCGCGAACTAGTGTCGGAGCCGGCGAACATCCTCTATCCCGAAAGCTTCGTGGAACGCTGCCAGCATCTGAGTGAACTGGGCATCAAGATCACCGTGCTGGACAAGGCGGCGATGGAAGCGCTGGGCATGGGGTCGCTGCTGGGCGTGGCGCAGGGGTCGGTGCGCGAAGCCCGGCTGATCGCGATGGAATGGGACGGCACCGGCGGCACGTCGGACAAGCCGGTCGTCTTCGTCGGCAAGGGCGTGACGTTCGACACGGGCGGCATTTCCATCAAGCCGGCCGCCGGCATGGAAGACATGAAGTGGGACATGGGCGGCGCGGGCGCGGTCGCCGGCGCGATGAAGGCGCTGGCCGGACGCAAGGCGAAGGCGCATGTGGTTGGCATCTGCGGCCTGGTCGAGAATATGCCCGACGGCAATGCGCAGCGTCCCGGCGATATCGTGACGTCCCTATCGGGTCAGACGATCGAGGTGCTGAACACCGACGCCGAAGGGCGGCTGGTGCTGTGCGATGCGCTGACCTGGGCGCAGCGCACCTACAAGCCGGAAGTGATCGTCGATCTGGCCACGCTGACTGGCGCGATCATCGTGTCGCTGGGTACGGAATATGCGGGCATCTTCTCCAACGACGACGGTCTGGCGGGCGACCTGATCGCGGCGGGGCAGGCGGCGGGCGATCCGCTGTGGCGCTTCCCGCTGTCGCCGGCCTATGACAAGCTGATCGACAGCCCGATCGCCGATATGAAGAATATCGGCCCGCGGTTCGGCGGGTCGATCACAGCGGCGCAGTTCCTCAAGCGCTTCATCGAGGATGGCGTGAAATGGGCGCATCTGGACATTGCCGGCATGGTGTGGGCGGACAAGCCCGGCGCGACATGGGACAAAGGCGCGACCGGCTATGGCGTGCGCCTGATCGACCGGTTCGTGGCGGATAAGTTCGAAGCGTAAGGATAAACGTCATCCCCGCGCAAGCGGGGATGACGAACTTCTATTTACAAGGGTATCGTCCATGCAGGTCGATTTCTACCAGTTGAGCCGCGATCCCGTGGACCAGGTGCTGCCCGCGATCGCGGCGCGTATCCTGGGCCTGGGCGCGCGGCTGCTGGTGGTGGCGCAGGAGGATGATCGGCTGGAGCGGATTTCCGCGGGGCTTTGGGCTGGGGCGCCGGAGAGTTTTCTGGCGCATGGCCGGGCGGGTGCAGGCGGCGAGGCGCATCAGCCGATCCTGCTCGGCGCGACCTGCGACGCGGGCAATGGCGCGCGGCATATCGCGCTGGCCGATGGCGTCTGGCGCGACGAGGCGCTGGGGTTCGAGCGCGCCTTCTACTTCTTCGACGCCGACACGATCGATGGTGCGCGGGCGAGCTGGCGGGTGCTGAGCAAGGCCAATGGCGTAGAGCCGCGCTTCTGGCGGCAGGATGGCCGCAAATGGGTTCAAGGGCCGTAGGCAGGCCCTCAGGCCGCCCAGCCGGGCCTGCGAAGCGCGCTATTCTGCGCTCCGGTGCTCACATACTTGAAGTACGCTGCGCTCCGGTGCTCGAACATCACGCTTCTCGGCTCCGCCCGAACGGCCTGACGACCTACCTACGCACATAAGCGAAGCCCCCTTGCGGCCCGGCGCGGGCGCGTCTAAAGGCCGCGCAACTTTATTCCCAACAATCTGGAGTTTCGAGGGCCATGGCCGTCACGCGCACCTTTTCGATCATCAAGCCCGACGCGACCCGTCGCAACCTGACCGGCGCGGTCGCCAAGATGCTGGAGGAGGCCGGTCTGCGCATCGTCGCTTCCAAGCGCATCCGCATGAGCCGCGAACAGGCCGAAGGCTTCTATGCCGTTCACAAGGAACGCCCCTTCTTCGCCGACCTGGTCGCCTTCATGATTTCCGGCCCGGTCGTCGTGCAGGTTCTGGAAGGTGAAGACGCCGTGAAGCGCAACCGCGACATCATGGGCGCCACCAACCCCGCCAACGCCGACGCCGGCACCATCCGCAAGGAACTGGCCGAATCGATCGAAGCCAATTCGGTCCATGGTTCGGACAGCGAAGAAAATGCTGCGATCGAGATCGCCTATTTCTTCAAGCCGGAAGAAATCGTCGGCTAATCACCGATCGTCCCGATGGACACAGAAAGGCCCGGCGCTCTTATGGAGCGGCCGGGCTTTTTCTGTTTTTCTCCACATCCGTTCGGTTCGAGTAGTCTTCGAGCGTAGTCGAGAAGACGTATCGAGAATGTTAGCGCGGACTTCTCGACGGACGGTTCTCGACAGGCTCGAACCTGCTCGAAGCGAACGGTGGGTGGGATGGTTAATGTGGCTGGATTGGCGCGGGGGCTTCGACCCGCACCGGGTCGGGCGTGCGGGCTTTGACGAACAGCTGCCAGGAGGACAGGGCCAGCACACCCGCCAGCAGCGGTTGCAGCACCTTGTCCGGGGCGTGGGAGGAGAGGTAGCTGCCCACGATCACGCCGGGGATGGAGCCGATCAGCAGGTTCATCAGCAATATGCCGTTGACGTCGCCCATCAGCCAGTGGCCCGTGCCGGCGATCAGCGCCAGGGGCACGGCATGCGCGATGTCGGACCCGACGATGCGGGCGACCGGCAGGCGGGGATAGAGGATGAGCAGCACCGTCACGCCGATCGCCCCGGCGCCGACGGAAGAGAGGGACACGGCCACGCCGATCAGCGCGCCCAGCGCCGTGGTGCCGTAGAGGATCGTGCCGGCCGAATGGGTGGTGCCAAGGTCGCCGCGATGGCGGAACAGCCATTTGCGGCCGATCACCGCCACCGACGTCAGCGCCAGCAGCGAGGCGAGCGAAATGAGGATGATATGTTCGGTCGACTTGCCGACATCGCCGATCCATCCCAGGACGACCAACGTGACGAGCGCGGCCGGTACGCTGCCCGCCGCCATGCGCCGGACGATCGGCCATTCGATCGTGTCGCGCTTGCCATGGACGGCGGACCCGACGATCTTGGTCAGGGCGGCGAAGAGCAGGTCGGTGCCCACGGCGGTCTTGGCACTGACGCCGAACATCAGCACCAGCAGCGGCGTCATCAGCGATCCGCCGCCGACGCCCGTGACGCCCACCAGCACGCCGACCAGCAGCCCGGCCACGGCATGGAAGAGGTCGATCGATCCCAACACGCTCATGGCGCCCGTCTTATCCTTATAATATGCAACCCTGCGCCTTGCCTTCCAGCCGTTTCAGGGGCGTAACACAAGCGGGTTTCGGGTTTCAGGGCGTGAACTTCAGCTTTTGGTGAGGCGTGCCCAGCGCGCATCGGCACTTGGCTGGGCGGCGTCGGCCTTGACGGTTGCGACCCGCGAAATGCCGCGCAGCGCCACGCTGTGCCCTGCGATCCAGCCGCCCTTGATGCCATAGCCGATATCGTAGAGCGCGACATTTTCATGCGCGTCGCCGCCCACCACGAAACGGGTGGTGATGACGACCGGCAGCCGCTCGTCGCCCACGCTGTCGTCGGGCAGCTTCGCCTTGGCCCGCGCTTTCTTGAGCGCGCTTTCGAACCAGCCGGCCTCGATCCGCGGGTCGCCGGTGGTGTCGACCGGCGCGATGCCGAGCGCGCGGGGGAAGATGATGGTCTGGCTCTGGATCAGCTGGTCGGGATCGGCGGTTTTGAGCGCGATCCGATCATCCTTCACCGACTCGGCGTTCAGGACCAGGATGGCGGCGCGGCTGGACGCCTTGCGGCTTTCGGCGGCGCGTTCGGCGGCCTTGTCCGCGCGTTCATCCTTCTTGTCCGCCCAATTGAGATAGAGGGTGAGGGCGGAAATGGAAACGGCCAGCACCGCCAGCACTTCGCCCAGCGTGATCCAGCGGCGGCGAATCGCGGCGGCTTCCGCTGCGCGCTCCTTCGCGGCCTCCTTGGGCATTTCGGGCGTATCGCTCATGGGCGTTACACCGCCTGCGGGGGGATTTCGAACCGGTCGATCACCCAATCCTCCGCCTGGGCGCCGCCGATCCATTCCTGCATCCAGGGATGGGCGATGACGGCGCGCATATAGGCTTCGGCGAAGCGGGCGACGGGCAGCTGATAGGTGATGAGGCGGGTGACGACGGGCGCGAACATTACGTCCACGGCGCCGAACGCCCCGAACAGGAAGTCGCCTTCGCCACCGTGACGCGCGCGGGCCTGCGCCCAAAGCTGCATGAGGCGGGCCAGATCCTGCGCTACCGCGTCCGACGGGGGTGTGGCGGGGTAGATTTGCCGGATGTTCATGCTGTGCTCGCGGCGCAGCGCGGCGAAGCTGCTGTGCATTTCGGCAGCCATGGACCGGGCCATGGCGCGCGCGGCGGGATCGGTCGGCCAGAACAGGTCGCCATCCGTCTTTTCATTCAGATATTCGACGATGGCCAGGCTGTCCCACACCACCACATCGTCGCCATCCCACAGGATCGGCACCTTTCCGGAGGAAGGAGCGAACTCGTCGCCCTCCCGCCGTTTCTCCCACGCCTCGTCATAGAGAGGGACGACCACTTCCTCGAAAGGGAGGGCGGAGAGTTTGCAGGCCAGCCAACCGCGCAGGGACCAGCTCGAATAGGCCTTGTTGCCAATGAACAGCTTCATCATGTCCCCTTCTTAGACGGGGGAGCGGCGACAAGTCGAGAAGGAAGGCAGTGTCGGGATGGTCATCGGGGGCGGGGGGCACTATCCTGTCGGCGACAGTCACTCGCTTGGAATCGGACCGGTATATTTCATGGGCATGCACGTTCTTCTGGCCGAAGATGACAGGCAGTTGCAGCGGCAGCTGGCCGAGCAATTGACGCAGTTCGGCCATCAGGTGGAAACCGCCGACGACGGGCTGGGTGCATTGGCGATCATCGGCCAGAAGGCGTTCGATATCGTCATCCTGGACTGGATGATGCCGGGCGTGGACGGGATCACCGTGCTGCGCCAGTTGCGCGAAGGGGGCATGAACGTGCCTGTATTGATGCTGACCGCGCTGGGGCAGGTGTTCGACAAGGTCGAAGGGTTCGATGCGGGGGCGGACGATTATGTCGTGAAGCCCGTCGATCCGCTGGAATTGAACGCGCGGGTCAATGCGCTGGTCCGCGCCCGCCGCACGACCGACCAGCCATCCGACACGGTGAGCGCCGGGGATATCACGATCAGCCCGTCGCGCCTGCGCGCCTGGCGGAACGGACGGCCGCTGAACCTGTCGCAGACGGAGTTCAAGCTGTTGCTGGAACTGGCGCGGAATGCGGGGACGATCGTCACCCGGCCGATGCTGATCGAGCGGATCTGGGGGCTGGACTTCATGCCGACGACCAATCTGGTCGATGCCCATATCCGCCATCTGCGCGTGAAGCTGACCGAGCATGGCGACGATCCGATCAGCACGCAGCGCGGCATGGGCTATCTGCTGCGCGCATGAGGTGGCGTCCGCAATCGCTGCGCGGGCTGACCATCGCCTTTCTGGCGCTGTTCCTGACCGTGACGATGGCGGCGGGACTGGGTACCTTCTTTGCGACGCTGTCCATGGTCACGGCGCTGGTGGACGAGCGGGTCGAGGCGGAAAGCCATGCCATCGCTCCGGTGGGCGCGGCGTTCGACCAGGCGGAATGGCAGGCGCGGATCGCCGATATGGCGCGCGAGCGCGACACGGCCGACCTTGGCATGTTGCTGACCGACGCGCAGGGACGGCGGATTGCGGGGAATGTGCGCTTCACCCGACCATTGCCGCTGGGCTTTTCCGCGCTGGACCGGCGCGACCGGATCGAGGGGCTGAGCGCCGGCCGGGTGCTGGTGCGCGACCTGGGGCAGGGGGTGCGGCTGGCGGTGTTCGCCGAAACCGAGCCGATCGACGATTATTTCGCGATGCGGCGGCGCATTTATATTGCGGGTTTCGGGGCGATCGTGGTGGTCGTGCTGGCCGGGCTGCTGCTGTTCCGGCGGTTGATCGGCGAGCGGATCGAGCAGATGCGCCTGACTGCCGAATCGATCATCGACGGCGATATCGCCCGCCGCGTGCCGCTGGTCGGGGATGGCGGCGAGTTCGATCGGCAGGCCGGCGCGCTCAATCGCATGCTGGATCGCATGGGCCAGCTGATGGCCGAGGTGCGCAACGTGTCGAACGATATCTCGCATGAGATGCGTACGCCGCTGGCGCGGTTGCGCGGCGAACTGGCATTGCTGGAGCAGCGGGAGGTGGCGGAGCCGGTGCGCGATGCGCTGCAATTGGCGATCGGGCAGGCGGACGAGCTGCTGGCGATGTTCGGGGCGATGCTGCGCATTGCCGAAATCGAAAGCGGTGCGCGCCGGGCCGGGTTCCGGCCGATCGCGCTGGACCAGCTGGTCGAGGAGATGGTCGAGATGGTCCGGCCGGCGGCAGCGGAGAAGGACCAGCGCATCGCCATCATCCTGAACGAGCCGGCGCAGTTGGAAGGCGACCGGCAATTGCTGTCGCAGATGCTGGTCAACCTGCTGGAAAATGCGGTGCGCCATACGCCCATGGGGGCGGATGTGCGGGTGTCGCTGGAGCAGGCGAGTTCGGGGATCAGGCTGGCGATCGCAGATAATGGTCCGGGCATAGCGCCGGATCAGCGGGCGCTAGTGATGCGACGGTTCGGCCGGACGGATGCGAGCCGGCATAGCAAGGGCCATGGGCTGGGCCTGCCGCTGGCCGATGCGATCGTGCGGCTGCATCGCGGCGCCCTGACGTTGGAAGATGCAGGACCGGGCCTGCGTATCGTTATGACCTTTCCCACATAAAAAACCGGCGTGGCGGTTGGCCGCCACGCCGGTTCAGAGCAAATCACTGGTCCCGAAGGATCAGTCTTTTGTTGGTCGCATTTTGCGAGCCGTCAGCTGTGCCAGCTGACTTCAAAATGCTTAGAATTTGAAGCTGGCTTCCACGCCGTAGGTGCGCGGCGCGTTGAAGTTGCCATAGTCGCCCAGCACATTGGCGATGCTGCCGCTGGTCACGCTGCTGGTCGGCGCGGCAGGCAGGCTGTTCGACGGGTCGCGGCGGAACACATATTGTTCGTTGAACAGGTTACGGCCCCACAGGCTGAGCGTCAGGTTGCGACCGTTGCCCGTGCCGATATCGGCCAGCGAAACGCGACCGTTGAAGATCAGCGAGCTGTCATTCTTCGTGGCGAACTGGTCGAAGGCTTGGGTAGCCTGCGAATAATTGCCGTCGAAGTGGAATTTCAGCTTCGTGTCGCCGCCGCCGACCGGCACCGCATAGTCGATCGATCCGCTCGCGGCGTTGCGCGGCGTGAACACGATGTAGAAATTCTGATAGACGCTGGTCGAACCACCGGCTGCGGCGGTTGCGGTGATCAGCACCGGCGGGATCTTTGTATAGGTGTAGGCGTAGGAGGCGTTCAGCGTCAGACCTTCGACCGGGTTCACCGTCAGGTCCGCCTCGATCCCGCGGATCTTGGTGGTGCCGGGCGCGTTGATCGTGACCAGGTTGTTGAAGCTGCTGGCGCCGACGAACTGGATGGAGCTGATGTCCACCTGGCTGTCCTTGCGGTCCATGATGTAGCCGGCCAGGTTGAAGCGGGCGCGGTTGTTCCAGAAGTCCGACTTCAGGCCGACTTCGTAGGACTTCACGTCTTCAGGATCGAAGGCCTGATAGTTGGACGTGCGCGAGCTGGCGCCGCCGGCGCGATAGCCGGTCGCATATTTCGCATAGACGTGCAGTTCGTTGCTGACGTCATAGGCGACGGTCGCCATCGGGTTGAAGCGGTTCCAGCTGGCATCGAGCGGCTGGTAGCCGACGCTGGCGGCAGGCGGGTTGGTGTCGTAATTCACATTGCGCGAATAATGCAGCACGCCCTTCTTCTTGTCGTGCGTGTAGCGGCCGCCGACGGTGATGTGCAGCGCGTCGGTGGCGTTCCAGGTCAGCTGGCCATAGCCGGCATAGCTTTTCGACCAGACTTCCGAAGCGCGATCGATCGAGCAGCCATTGACCGCCGAGCCGACGAAGGCCGGGGTGGATGCGGTGCAGAAGGGGATGGTGACATAATTATAGCCGGTGATGGCGCCCGCTGCGTTGCGGATGGCGACTGCGCCCATCGAGCTGGGGGTGGCGGCGTCATCGCTGACATGTTCGTTGAAGTAGAACAGGCCCGCGACATAATCGATATTGCCGAAGGTGCCGACGGCCTGAAGTTCCTGGCTGAACTGGCGCTGGCGCAGGTCGGCCAGGCTGTAGCGGCTGAAGGCGCAGGGTGCGGCAGCGGTGCAGCCGGCTGCGGTGCTGCCAAGGGCCGGGCTGACCAGCGGCGGGCGATGGGCGCCACCGCTATTGTCCCACTGGGTGGCGTCCACGCCGCGCCATGCGGTGATGGAGCGCAGTTCGATCTGCGGCGACACTTCCCACTTCAGCATATTGGTAAAGCCGTGGGTCTTGTCGACGCTGACCTGCTGCGGCACGCCGATGTCGGCGGTCTTCATGCGGGTGTCGCCGTTTATGACCACGCCGGGCATCAGCGGCTTGACCGGGCCGCCGGTCAGGTTGGTGTAGGCGGTGCCGGGCAGGGTGCAGGCGGCATGCGATGCCTGGGTGCCGTTGGCGCAGCCATTGGGGTTGTAGTTCAGCAGCTGGCTGTAGAAGGGCGTATTTTCGTCCTTCGCGACATCATAGGAGAAGTCGTTGGTGATGCTGCTGGTCGGCTGCCAGCGAACCGCGGCGCGCAGGCCCTTGCGGTTATAATAGTTGAAGCCGGCCTGACCCGCCATCGGGTTCTTGGTCGTGGCGTCCTGATGTTGGATCACGCCGTCCAGCTTGACCGAGAAGCCGGCGATCGAGGGCAGGTTGATATGGGCATTGGCGTTGCGGCCGCCATAATTGCCCGCGCCCGCTTCCACGCGGCCGCCCCATTCGCCGGTCGGCGCCTTGCTGACGATGCTGAGCGCGCCGCCTTCGGTGTTGCGGCCGAACAGGGTGCCCTGCGGACCCTTGAGCACTTCGACGCGCTCGACGTCGAACAGTGCGGCGTTGAGGCCATGCTGGCGGCCCATGTAAACGCCGTCGACATAGATGCCGACGCCCTGTTCGCGGGCGGGCTGGTTGGCGTCGAGCGGAACGATGCCGCGAATACCGATGGTCAGCGCGGACTGGCGCGCTTCGAAGGTCGCGATGCGCAGCGAGGGTACGGCGCCATCGGCCAGATCGTAAAGGCTGGAGACGTGGCGATCCTTGAGCGCCTCCGTGCTCATCACCGCCATGGAGATCGGCGTTTCCTGAAGATTGGTTTCACGCTTGGTCGCGGTGACGACGATTTCGCCAAGGCCGGCGTCGCCCGGCGTGTCGGCAGCGGCGGTCGCATCGGGCGTGGCGGGCTGGGCGAAGAGGGTCGGCGCGCTCAGGCAAGCAAGTGCGGCCCCGGCGAGCAGCGTCGCCCGAGTGAATCGGTTTAACATGATGAAAACAAACCCCTTTTCAACGTTTATTCGTTCGTCGAAAGGGCTGATATGGCGCTATCAAGACAGTTGGATGCAAGATTGAAGACAAGCGCGGCGCCGGACCTTCATCTTCGCATCATTTAAGGCGCATGTGCCTGATTTTCAGGATGTTTATAGGCGCCCAACGAGCGGAAAATAATTTTGTCGTGGCAGCATGCCGGAAGCCGATGGGGCAAGGCAAGGGATAAATCCCGTCAGGCCGACAATCGCCCGCGCGACTCCATCGCCCGGCATGCCCGGCTGCCATGGTCGATGATGCAAATGAGAGTCGCAGCCACGCGAACAGATTTGGAGGCCCGAGCCGGAATCGAACCGGCGTGCAAGGATTTGCAATCCTCTGCGTCACCACTCCGCCATCGGGCCTCGGCGTGGGACGCCGCAGATGTGCGGCTTTGGACGCAAAGTCAAGCCGCCACTGTCGTCATAGCGTCAAGAATCTTGGGTCATGCCGCGCAAAGCCGCTTGGCGCGGGGCGCATGCTGATTTAGAGGTCCGATGACATGCTTAGTGTATTGCATTGCCAATACAGTTGTGCCAAGCCCACTGGATCAAGCGAGAACTATCGTGACCGAGCAGAATTATTCTTCGATGCGAACCGCCATGGTCGAGAGCCAGTTGCGCACCAGCGACGTTGATGATCAGCGCGTGATCGCCGCGATGGCCAAGGTGCCGCGCGAAGCCTATGTGCCCGCAGAACGCCGGTCCATGGCCTATGTCGATCGGCCGATCCCGCTGGCGGGCGGCCGTGCGCTCAACCCGCCGCTGGTCACCGGCCGCCTGCTGACCGAGGCGCAGATCGCGCCGGGCGACAAGGTGCTGCTGATCGGCGCCGCCACCGGCTATGCCGCCGCTTTGCTGGTGGACATGGGCGCGGTGGTGACGGCGGTCGAGGAAGAGGGCGTTCTGGAGATCGCGGTGCCCGGCATCACCGTCGTACGCGGCGCGTTGAATGCAGGCGCGGCCGATGGCGCGCCCTATGACGTGCTTTTCATCGACGGCGCGGTGGAGGAAGTCCCCGCAACGCTCGTTCAGCAACTTGCCGAGGACGCCCGCGTGGTGACGGGCGTCGCGGATCGCGGCGTCACGCGCCTGAGCAGCGGCCGGGTGGTTGCTGGGGCGCTGGGCCTCAACAGCCTGGTCGATATCGAAATGGTGGTGTTGCCGGGGTTCGGCGCACCGAAGGCTTTTGTGTTCTGAAATATGATGGGCGGGGATAGATGACGGCGAAGCGCATATTGTATCGGCATCATGCCGCAGCCGCTTTGCTGTTGCTGTCCTCCGCCCTTTCCGGCCCCTTGGCGGGTGCGGCGCAGGCCGAGACGCTTCAGGGCGCGCTGGCCAAGGCCTATACGTCCAACCCGACGCTGACCGGCGCGCGTGCCGGCCAGCGGGCGACGGACGAGAATGTGCCGATCCAGAAGGCCGCCGGCCGCCCCAATGCGGACGTGACCGGCAGCTTTTCCGAAAGCGTATTGAAGCCCACGATCAGCTTCACATCGCCGCAGCGCACGGTGAATGCGCAGGCCAGCCTGAACGTGCCCATCTATTCCGGCGGCGCGGTGCGCAACGGCGTGAAGGCGGCCAAGGTCCGGGTCGAAGCAGGCCAAGCCAATCTTCGCGGGACCGAGGCCAGCATCTTTTCGCAGGTGGTCGCGGCCTATATGGACGTGCTGCGCGACAATGCGGTGCTGTCGCTCAACCAGTCCAATGTGAAGGCGCTGGAGGTCAATCTTCAGGCGACCAACGACCGGTTCGAGGTCGGCGACGTGACGCGCACCGACGTGGCGCAGTCGCAGTCGCGCCTGGCGATCGCCCGGTCGGACCTTCAGACGGCCGAAGCCAATCTGGTGTCGAGTCGCGAAAATTATCTGGCGCTGGTGGGTGAGGCGGCCGGCACGCTGGATGCGCCGCCCGCACTGCCGGGTCTGCCTGCCACGCCGCAGATCGCGGTGCAGGTCGCGCTCAACGACAATCCCGACATATTGGCGGCCAAGCAGAGCCGGATCGCGGCGGGCTATGATGTGAAGGTGGCGCGGGCAGGCCGCCTGCCGACCGTCACCGGCTTCACCCAGGCGGGCTATACCAATTATCTCCATACGCTGGGCGGCACCGCGCAGGATGCGCAGGGCAATGCGGTCGAAGGGCCGCAGATCAACAAGCAGGCCGCCGCCGGCGTGCAGCTCAGCATCCCGCTCTATCAGGGCGGCCGGCCCGCCGCGCAGGTGCGCCAGAATCAGGCGCTCGAATCGCAGGCGATCGAGCGTGAGATCGAGGTGGAGCGCAGCGTCATTTCCCAGACGCGTGCCGCCTATGCCAGCTGGCAGGCGTCGTTGGAGAGCATCGTATCGAATCAGAAGGCGGTGGAAGCCGCGGATCTGTCCTTGGAAGGCGTGCGCGCGGAAAATAGCGTGGGCAGCCGCACCATCCTCGATATCCTGAATGCCGAGCAGGAAGCGCTCAATGCCAAGGTGTTGCTGGTGACGGCGCAGCGCAACGCCTATGTCGCGGGTTTCAGTGTTTTGGCGGCCATGGGCCATGCCGAAGCAGGCGATCTGGGCCTGGATAGCGGCACGCTCTATGACCCGATGGTCAATTATGAGCGGGTGAAGGGCAAGTGGCTGGACTGGGGTTTCGACGGCAAGCCCGCGCCGGTCGCCACGCGGACCGTTGACACGCCTGCGCAAAACGCCAATGTCGCACCGGGCACAAAGCAGCCTTAACCGCTTGTTAACCCGGCTGGGTAATTTTAACGGTTAAGGATGCGCAATGCGGGTTGGACGGGGACTATCCATGGGTGACATGACCAAGGAACCCTCGATGGAAGAGATACTCTCCTCCATCAAGCGGATCATCGCCGAAGAGGGCGAGGAAGCGGTTCAGGCCGCGCCCCGCCGTATGCGGGCCGAAGCGAAGGCCGCGCCCGCGCCGGTGGAGCCGGTCCATATCGAACCCGTCGTCGAAGAAGTATTGGAACTGACCGACGAAATTGCGGAGGAGGAAGCCGTGCCCGCCCTCAAAGCCACGCCCAAGACCGCACCCGTCGCCGAGACGGATACCGACGATTCGATCCTGTCGGTGGAGAGCGAAGTCGCCGCGCGCCATTCGCTGTCTGCGCTGTCCTCCATGCTGGTCACGCCCAAGGATGGCGGCGACAATACGCTGGAAGGGCTGGTGCGCGCGATGCTCAAGCCCATGTTGAAGGAATGGCTCGATACGCGCCTGCCTTCGATGGTCGAAGAGATGGTGGCGAAGGAAATCGCGCGCATCACCGGGCGCTGATTCGCGTTCTTGCGGTCGCTTTCGCGGCGGCCTAGACCCTTGGCATCCTGACGGCGCCGATCGCGCGCCGCCTGCACGATGTTGGACTGTTCGATCCAGGGGTGATTTTCATGAAGAGATTTTTGCTCGCAGCCGTCGGCGCGATGGCTCTGGCCGCCGCGCCCGCACTGGCGCGTCCGTTCACGCCCGCCGACATGGTGGGGCTGGACCGTATCGGCGCGCCTGCGGTGTCGCCGGATGGCAAATGGATGGCCTATCAGTTGCGCAGCACCGATCTTGCAGCGAACAAGGGGCGGACGGACCTCTATCTGCTGGACATCGGCAAGGTCGGGCAGGCACCCAGGCTGATCGCGTCGAAGCCCGACAAGAATGAGGCGTCGCCGGTTTTTTCGTCCGATGGATCGGCGCTCTATTTTCAGTCCAACGCCAGCGGCGACGACCAGTTGTGGCGCGTGGCGCTGAGTGGTGGCGAGCCGGTGCAGATCAGCAAGGCGCCGGGCGGTATCAGCGGTTTCCTGCTCAGCCCCGATGGCAGCAAGGTCGCGTTGTGGGCCGATCGGCCGGTGGGCGCGAAGACGATCGACGATGTGAAGGCGGACGCGCCCAAGGATGCGGGGTCGGGCCGTGTCTACGACCAGTTGTTCGTGCGCCATTGGGATACATGGGCGGACGGCCAGCGATCGCAGATCTTCGTCATGCCGGTCGCCGGCGGCCCCGCCGTGTCGGTCATGGGCGCACTGGTCGGCGATAGTCCGTCAAAGCCCTTTGGTGGCGCGGAGGAAGTCGCGTGGAGCAAGGATGGCAAGACGCTGTTCTTTGCGTTGCGGGAGGCGGGGCGAATCGAACCGCTGTCGACCAATCTCGACATCTTCTCCGTGGTTGCCGATGGCAGCGCGGCGCCGGTCAACCTGACGCAAGCCAATGATGCGACCGATACGCTGCCGACCGTGTCTCCGGACGGCAAATGGCTGGCCTATGTCGCGATGAAGCGGCCCGGCTATGAAGCGGACCGGCAGGTGCTGATGCTGCGCAACATCGCGACTGGCGCGACGAAGGCGCTGACGGAAGGATGGGACCGGTCGGTGGCGTCGATCGCCTGGGAAGCCAATGGCAAGGGGCTGCTGGTCACGGCCAATGACGTGCTCGACAATCCGGTGTTCCGGGTCGATGCCGCGTCGGGCAAGCTGGTGCGCCTGACGCAGAAGGGGCATGCGGGGAGCGTCGTGCCCTTGCCGCAGGGCGGCTTCGTCTATGCGATGGACAGCATCCAGTCGCCCGCCGATTTCTGGAAGATGCCGGCTAAAGGAAAGCCGGTCCGCCTGACCGATGTGAACGCGGCCAAGCTGGCCGGGGTGGATGACGTGTCGGTGGAGCGGTTCAGCTTCAAGGGCGCCAATGGCGACACGGTGTGGGGGCAGATCGTCAAGCCGCTCAACCCGTCCGCCAGCGGCACGGTGAACAAGCGGCCGGTCGCCTTCCTGGTGCATGGCGGGCCGCAGGGCAGTTTTAACGACAGCTGGTCCTATCGCTGGAATCCCAAGGCGTTCGCGGCGCATGGCTATGCGGCTGTGATCGTCGATTTCCATGGCAGCACGGGATATGGTCAGGCCTTCACCGACGCCATCAACAAGGATTGGGGCGGCAAGCCGCTCGAAGACCTGAAGCTGGGGCTGGCGGCGGCTGCGGCCAAGGATGCCGAAGTCGACGCGGGCAATGCCTGCGCGCTGGGCGCCAGCTATGGCGGTTACATGATGAACTGGATCGAGGGGCTATGGGCCGACGGGTTCAAGTGCATCGTCCAGCATGACGGCGTCTTCGACGCGCGCGCCATGGCGTATGAAACCGAGGAATTGTGGTTCGATGAATGGGAGCATGGCGGCCCCTATTATGAGAAGCCCGAAGAGTTCGAGAAATGGAACCCGGTCAATCATGTCGCGGCGTGGAAGACGCCGATGCTGGTGGTGACGGGCGAGAAGGATTTCCGCATTCCTTATACGCAGGGGCTGGCCGCCTTCACCGCGCTCCAGCGGCGCGACATAGCATCGAAGCTGCTGGTGTTTCCGGACGAGAATCATTGGGTGCTGAAGCCGAAAAACTCGCTGCAATGGTATGGCGAGGCGCTGGGCTGGCTGGACAAGTGGACGGGGAAATGACCCTTTGAGCAGATCGCCCGGCCTGCTATATTGACCCCATGGCAAAGATGAAGGTCGATATCGTCGATGGTCCCATCGACCTCGGCAAGCCGGGCAAGCCGAAATACCGCACCGTCCACAAGGACGGGAAGGTCGTGAAGCTGCGCGTGGTCGATGCCGACAGTCCCAATTTCGGCGCGGAGTTTCTGGCCTCGTTCAAGGCGAGTGTGCGCAAGGCGCGGGAAGAGAATCGCGCGATCAAGGCGAAGGATTGAGCGGGAAGGGCCATGCCCGCCCGCGCCTGTGGATCGTGGCGGGGCCGAACGGCTGCGGCAAAAGTTCCGCTTATGGGCGCAGCGATGTGGCCGAATTCGATGGGTCCGTGTGGATCATCAATCCCGATCTGCTGACGGTACGCCTGCGCGATGGCGAAAACCTGGATCAGGAAGCGGCCAATCTGGCGGCGGTGCAGCGGATCGAGGCATGGCTCGATGCCTCCATCGATGTGCATCAGACGATCGGCGTCGAAACCGTCCTTTCCAGTCCCAAATATCGCCGGCTGGTGGAGAAGGCCCAGTGCAAGGACTTCGAGATTCTGCTGATCTATGTCTATCTGGATTCGGTCGAGCGGCAGTTGGAACGGATCGCCTATCGCGTGGCCAAGGGTGGCCATGATGTGCCGCCGGACAAGGTGGCGGCGCGCCGGGCGCGGTCTTTCGCGCAACTGCGCTGGTTCTTCGACCGGGCGGACAGGGCCTGGATTTTCGACAATAGCCTGTCCGAACCGCAACTGGTGGCGCGCAAGGGCGATGGCGGCATCACCATCCGGTCGGGATTGCCGCAGGAGGTCATGGTTAGCCTGATCTGACGCGTTGCCTCTCTTGCGTGTCGCGCCCCAGCCGTTAAAGCGCAACCATGACCGAACTGCCCAAAACCTTCGACCCCGCCGATATCGAATCCCGCTGGTACGCCCATTGGGAGGCGAACGGCCTGTTCCGTCCCGAACGACCGGACGCGGTGCCCTTCACCATCGTGAACCCGCCGCCCAACGTTACGGGCAGCCTGCATATCGGCCATGCGCTCGACAACACCTTGCAGGATATCGTGATCCGGTACGAGCGGCTGCGCGGCAAGGATGCGTTGTGGGTGGTCGGCACCGACCATGCGGGCATCGCGACGCAGATGGTGGTCGAGCGGCAGTTGAACGCCAAGCAGCAGAAGCGCACCGATTTCACCCGCGAACAATTTGTCGAGAAGGTCTGGGAATGGAAGTCCGAGAGCGGCGGCACCATTACCGGCCAGCTGCGGCGGCTGGGCTGCTCCATGGACTGGGCGAACGAGCGCTTCACCATGGACGAGGGCTTTTCGAAGGCGGTCGTGAAGACCTTCGTGGAACTGCACAAGCGGGGCCTGCTCTATCGCGACAAAAGGCTGGTGAACTGGGACCCGCATTTCCGCTCCGCAATCTCCGACCTTGAGGTCGAGACGGTGGAGACGAAAGGCGGCTTCTGGCGCTTCCGCTATCCGCTGGCCGATGGCGTCACTCTGGCGGACGGCAGCGACCATATCGTCGTCGCGACGACCCGGCCGGAAACGATGCTGGCCGACATGGCGATCGCCGTGCATCCCGACGACGAGCGCTACAAGGCCGTCATCGGCAAGGAGATTCTCCAGCCCATCACCGGCCGCCGGTTCAGGATCGTGGCCGACGAACATGCCGATCCGGCGCTGGGCACCGGCGCGGTCAAGATCACGCCGGGGCATGATTTCAACGATTTCGACGTGGGCAAGCGTGCGGGCTTCAAGGCTGGCGACATGCTGAACATGTTCGATGCCGACGCCAATGTCGTGCAGACCGCCGACGGGCTGATCCCCGATCGCTTCATCGGGCTGCACCGTTTCCGGCATGACGGGCTGGACGGCGCCCGCGAGGCCGTGGTGGCGGAGATGAAGGCGCTCGGCTTCCTCGTCCCCCATGTCACGAAGAACAAGGAAGGCGAGGACGTCGTCGCCGATTTCGAGCCGCGCACGATCCAGACGCCGTTCGGCGACCGGTCCAACGTGGTCATCGAACCCTGGCTGACCGACCAATGGTATGTCGATGCCGAAAAGCTTGCGGTGGCGCCGATGCAGGCCGTGCGCGACGGCGCGATCGAGATCGTGCCCAAGACATGGGAAAAGACCTTCTTCAACTGGATGGAGAATATCCAGCCCTGGTGCGTGTCGCGCCAATTGTGGTGGGGGCATCAGATCCCGGCATGGTTTGGGCCTGCGCGTCTCGGAGAAGAGCCGGATGAACATTCCGTTCGCCCTGTTCCTTTCGTTGCTGAAGGCGAGCAAGATCTCCTGCAACAGTTGCGGGCATATTATGGTGAAACTGCGGATTTCGAAGTTTATGGCAGCACCGAAGATTTTCTTAAGCGTGGCTTAGAGACAGAAAATACGCTGAAGCTGGACATTGTTCGTGATGATGACGTCCTCGACACCTGGTTCTCCTCCGCGCTGTGGCCGTTCGGAACGCTGGGCTGGCCGGAGCAGAGCGAGAAGCTCTCTCGCCATTATCCCAATGATCTGCTGATTTCCGGCTTCGATATCCTGTTCTTCTGGGACGCGCGCATGGCGATGCAGGGGATGGAGTTCATGGGTGAGGCCCCGTGGAAGAAACTCTATCTCCACGGTCTGGTCCGCGCGGCCGACGGGCAGAAAATGTCCAAGTCCAAGGGCAATGTGGTCGATCCGCTGGGCCTGATCGACAAGTTCGGCGCGGATGCGCTGCGCTTCTTCATGGCGGCGATGGAAAGCCAGGGCCGCGACGTGAAGATGGATGAGAAGCGGGTCGAGGGGTACCGCAACTTCGCGACGAAGCTGTGGAACGCCGCGCGCTTCCTCCAGTCGAATGGCGTCACGGCCTCGACCAGTCATGAAGCGCCCCATGCCGCATTGCCGGTCAACCGCTGGATCATCGCGGAGACGGTCGCGACCGTGCAGGCGATTGACACGGCGATGGTCGAACTGCGCTTCGACGCGGCCGCCAACGCCATCTATCATTTCGTGTGGGACCAGTTTTGCGACTGGTATATCGAACTGACCAAGGGCGCGATGGACGAAGAGACGCGCGCCGTCGCGGGATGGGCGTTCGACCAGATTTTGGTGATGCTGCATCCCTTCATGCCGTTCATCACCGAAGAATTGTGGCACCTGACCGGCGAGCGGTCCAACGAGTTGATCGTGGCGCAGTGGCCGCAGGCGCTGGCCGCCGTGGATAGCGATGCGCAGGCGGAGATCGACTGGCTGATCCGGCTGGTGAGTGCGATCCGCACCGCGCGGACCGAACTCAACGTACCGCCCGGTGCGAAGCTGCCGATGGTGGTGCGCGACGGATCGGAAGAGACGCATCGCCGCCTCGATCGTCAGGGTGTGGCGCTGGCGCGGCTCGGCCGGGTCGAAAGCCTGACCTTTGGCGAACCGCCGGCGGGCGGCGCAGCGCAGATCGTGGTGGATGAGGCGACCTTCATCCTGCCGCTGGAAGGCGTGATCGACATCGCGGCAGAAAAGACCCGCCTTGCCAAGGCGTTGGCCGCGGCGGAGAAGGAGCGGGATGGTCTGGGCGGTCGCCTGTCCAACCCCAGCTTCGTCGAGAAGGCCAAGCCCGAAGCCGTTGCCAAGGCGCGTGAAGATCATGCCGAGAAGACCGCCGAAGCCGAGCGGCTGAAGGCGGCGCTGGAGCGACTGGGATAAGGTAAGCCCCTAACAGCCGGGCATAAAAGCTACTATCGTTCGTGCTGTGCTTGTCGAAGGTTGATCCACTCTTAGAAGAGAGAGGACGGCCCTTCGACAGGCTCAGGGCGAACGGAGGGAGAGAATGTCTCTCCCTTGGATCGGCCTGCGTGGAGGGAAACAGAACATGGCAGCGAGCAGACCGGGCAGCAAAGACCTGACGCAGGGGCCGATCGGCGCCACGCTGCTGATGTTCGCCATTCCCACGCTGGCGTCAAACATCCTCCAGTCGCTCAACGGATCGATCAACGCGATCTGGGTCGGGCGCTTTCTGGGCGCGCAGGCGCTGGCGGCTACCGCGAACGCCAATATCATCATGTTCCTGATGTTTTCGGTCGTGTTCGGCTTCGGCATGGCGTCGACCGTGGTGATCGCCCAGTCGGTCGGTGCGCGGGATATCGACGCGGCGCGGCGGGCGTTCGGATCGGCGGTGGGCTTCTGTTCGATCCTTGGGCTGGGCGTCGCGATTGCGGGCTGGATCGGGGCGCCGGCGCTGCTGCGCATGCTGGCGACGCCCGCAGAGGCCTATGATCTGGCGCTGGTCTATCTGCGCGTCATCTTCTTCGCGATGCCTGCGACCCTGCTGGTCGTGATGATCATGATGGGTCTGCGCGGCGCGGGCGATGCGCGCACGCCGTTGATCTTCATGATCGTGAGCGTCGCGATCGATCTGGTGCTGAACCCGGTGCTGATCCTGGGGCTGGGGCCGATCCCGGCCTATGGCATTGCCGGGTCTGCGGCGGCGACGGCGGCGGCTGGGATCATCAGCCTGATCGGGGTGGTCGCCTTCATCTATGCCAAGGATATGCCGTTGCGGCTGCGCGGCGCGGAATTGCGCTATCTGTGGCCGGCCGCCGACCAGCTGCGCATCCTGGTGGCCAAGGGGTTGCCGATGGGATTGCAGATGATCGTCATGTCCGCGTCAGGGCTGGTGATGATCGGCCTGGTCAATCGGGAGGGGCTGCTGGTGACGGCGGCCTATGGCGCGGCGCAGCAGATATGGACCTATTTGCAGATGCCGGCGATGGCGATGGGCGCGGCGGTCAGCGCGATGGCGGCGCAGAATGTCGGCGCCGGGCGATGGGACCGGATCGGCAAGATCGCCGACTATGGCATTTCCTATCTGCTGGCGATCACTGGCGCGATGATCGTCATCATCCTGCTGTTCCATGCGTCGTTGCTGTCCCTGTTCCTGGGGAGCAATCAGGCGGCGATCGACGCGGCCTGGAACATGCAGTTGCTGGCCAGCTGGAGCTTCATGATCTTTGGCGTTACCATGATATTGTTCGGGGTGATGCGCGCCAATGGGGTGGTCGTGGCGCCGCTGATCATCCTGACTTTCACGCTGTTCGGGGTGCGGCTGGGCTTTTACGAGCTGGGCTATCCGGTGCTGGGCGCGGACGCGCTGTGGCTCAGCTTCCCGGTGGGGTCGGGGGTGGCGCTGCTGCTGGCATGGGCGGTCTATGCGCGCGGCGGGTGGCGCAAGGCGCGCCTGATGGTGCCGGTCCATGAAGAGGAATGCCGCGAGGCGGTGAACAGCGAAGCGGAACCGGCCGGGCGGATCGCGCCGGTCGGTTGACGCCCCTGCCTAACGTCTCTTCCTAACGCCCCTGGTTGCGCCAGCGGGTGATGGTGCGTTCCAATATGTCGGCTTCGCTGCCGGACTGCCGCCACAATTCGGTGAAGCTCGGGTCGCCCGATGCGGGGCGGCGATGTTCTTCCAGATTGTCGAGCGCGACGCGGATCGGCACGGCGACGCCTTCGCCGCAGATGATCGCCTCCCGATTGCGCAACGCGGGGATCGAATCGAGGAAGCCGCGCGCGCCTTCAGGCATGGCGGCCTTCACGAAGGCCTGATCGCGATCGTTGTTGAGGCGCATGGAAATGATGGTGCCGCATTGCGACAACACGCCTTCGGCAAGGTCGGACGGGCGCTGGGTGATGAGGCCCAGCGATATGCCGTATTTACGGCCTTCCTTGGCGATCCTCTCCAATATCTTGCGCACGGCTTGACCGTTGCCGGTGGTGGTGTTGGGGATGTAGCGATGCGCCTCTTCGCAGACGAGGAGGATGGGCCGCTGCGGTTCGTCGCGCGCCCAGATGGCATAGTCGAAAACCAGCCGCGACAGCACCGACACGACGGTCGAGGTGATGTCGGACGGCATGGCCGACACGTCGATGATGGAAATAGGCTTGCCGTCGGAGGGCAGGCGGAAGATCTTCGCCAGGAAGGCCTGCATCGTGTCGGCGACCAGCATGCCCGAAAACATGAAGCTGTAGCGCGGGTCGGCCTTGATCTCGTCGATCTTGGTCTTCAGGCGCATATAGGGCAGCGAATTGGTGCCCTTGTCCAGCTTGCCCATTTCATTCTGCAAGATGGTGGTCAGGTCCGACAGCAGATAGGGGACGGGCGAATCGACAGTCAGGCGCCCGATGCTTTCGGCCAGGCGGTTCTTCATACGCGCCGCGAGCAGGCATTTGGCCAGAATGTCGCTGTCCACCGTGCGTTCGGAGCCGGAGGAGGTGACGAACACTTCGCAATGTTCCTCGAAATTCATCAGCCAATAGGGCAGGGCCAGGTTGCTGACGTCATAGACTGCGCCGTTGGTGGCGAAGGCCGCGCCATATTCGCCATGGGGGTCGATCATGACGATATGCCCCTGCGGCGACAGGTCGCAGATGCGGTGCAGGATCAGCGCCGCGCTGGTCGATTTACCCGTACCGGTGGAGCCGAGCAGCGCGAAATGCTTGCCCAGCATGGAGTCGACATAGAGGGCCGCGCGCGTATCCGTGGTGGGATAGACGGTGCCGATTTCCACATTGGCGCGGTCGTCGGCGGCATAGATCTGCTGCATGTCATGGCCGGACACCGGAAAAATGTCGGTGCCGGGCGTGGGATAGCGGGTGACGCCGCGCCGGAAGCGATAGATGCGACCGGTCAGCTTCTCCTCATCGCCTTCGCCCAGAAAGTCGATGTCGGCGACGATGCCCTTGCTCGCCTGATCCAGTGTCATGGCGCGGACGCTGGCGACCAGCCAGCTATTGCCGACGCGCATCTTCACCTGGCTGCCGACCTGGCCCGCCATGGCGATGCAGGGATCGGGATCCTGGCCCAGGATCGCCAGCGTCTGCGCGTCGATCAGCACTTTGGAGCTGGAGCCGGCGATCTGGAACACCATGCCCATCGATTGGACCGAGCCGGGATGTCCGTGCGTTGCGGCGGCAGGGGTGAAATGTTGTGCACCCGGCATATGGGTCATGAGCCTTCGTCGTCCCTTCGACCGGAAAGGCTTCCGGTTAACAGGCCGCTTCTAGGGAAAAGAGGTAAATATTGGCTTAGCTGCCTTGCTCGCCACGCTACCGGGCGCCCCGCCAGCATGAAGCGACAGGGTTAAGAGACGCCGAGCCGGGGTCCGATATGGACCAAATGCATGTTCGGGCAGGAACATGGGAGGAGGTTCGGGCATTGAGAAGGCGTAACAATCTGGATGGCCGCTTGCCCGATATCCCCAATCCTGATGGAGCGCGCCGCTCCGACGCGATCGCGATAGCCAGGGTCATCTGTATCCTGGGCGTCGTTTACGTGCATGCCTGGACGGGTATGAATGGAGAGGCGCTGCATGCGCTGCGGGGGACGGGCCAGGAAAATCTGCGCTGGTTGTTGATGGAATTGTTCGGGCGCAGCGCGGTGCCGCTGCTGGGCCTGATCTCCGGCTGGCTGGTGGCCAATAGCCGGCGCACCCGCGACTGGGGCGAACATGTCCGGCGCAAGGCGCGCACGATCCTGCTGCCCATGGCGCTGTGGAACATCATCGGTATCGTGCTGGTGTCCGGCGCGGCCTGGCAATTGGGGCTGGCCGCACCGGTGCCGCAGTCGGTGTGGTGGACGATCGACGAGATTTTCATCATTACCCGCAATCCCGACATCAATGTGCAGATGCCGTTCCTGCGCGACCTGTTCCTGTGCATGATGGCCGCGCCGCTGCTGGTACGCCTGCCCAACTGGTCGTTGCTGCTGATCGCGCTTGTTGCCGCCGGATGTCAGATTGCCGGTTTTGGCCCGCCTGTGCTGATGCGGGCATCGATCCTGGTCTTCTTCGCGCTCGGCATATTGGCGCAGCGTGGCGGCTGGGCGGAACGCGTGGCGGCGCGGCCGATGCTGTTGCTGGCCCTGCCATTTGCGTTGCTGATGGCGGGGCAGCTTTATGTGGCGGTTTCCACCACCGACGATGCCTGGCCCGCGGCGCAGCGGGCGCTGGATCTGACGTTGCGGATCGCGGCGGCTGTCGCCTTCTGGCGTCTTGCCTGGGGGCTGGCGGCCAGTCCTGCGCGCGCGGTGCTGCTGCGGATCGAGCCCTATGCCTTCTTCCTGTTCAGCGCGCACCTGATCCTGATCTGGCTGGGTGGGCCGGTGCTGGGCGGCGTGTTCGGGCGGATGGGTTCGCCCTTCTACCCCTTCTACCTCGTCGCGCAGCCGTTCATCATATTGGGCGTCGTGATGCTGATCGGCGGCGGGTTGCGCAGGGTTGCGCCGACCGCCGCCGGCATATTGAGTGGCGGCCGGCTAAAAAAGCCTGAACCTCAGACGGTTTCGCGGCTCGCCACCTGCTGAGCCGCCGCCATGGCGATGGCGAAGCTGTGCTTGCGTGCGGCCGGATCGAAAATCTGGCCGGTCAGGATCAGCTCGTCCGCCTGGGTACGACGGAGGAAGGCGGCGATGTCGCGTTCCACATCCGCCTGCGTCCCGATGCTGGAGACGCTGAGCACGTCGGACAGCATCGCCTGTGCCTGCATCGGCAGGCCTTCATAATATCCCGGCACAGGCGGTTGCAGCTTGCCCGGCTGACCGGTGCGCAATCGCACGAAAGCCTGCTGCATCGAACTGGCGAGCAGATGCGCTTCCGCCTGCGTATCGGCAGCGAAGACATTATAGCCGGCCATCACATAGGGATATTTGAGCTGAGCCGAGGGCCGGAAGTCGCGGCGGTAGATTTCGATCGCCTCGTCCAGCGCGGCCGGTGCGAAATGCGATGCGAAGGCGTAGGGCAGGCCGAGCGCGGCGGCGAGTTGCGCGCCATAGAGGCTGGAGCCGAGGATCCAGAGCGGTACGTCCGCGCCGGCGCCGGGCGTCGCCTGGATCGACAGGCGTTCGTCATTGGCGAAATAGGCCTGCAATTCCATCACGTCGCGCGGGAATTGGTCGGGGCCGCCGGACAGGTTGCGGCGGATCGCCTGCGACACGCGCTGGTCGGACCCCGGCGCGCGGCCGAGGCCCAGGTCGATACGGCCGGGGAAGAGCGCGTCGAGCGTGCCGAACTGCTCCGCGATCAGCAGGGGGGCATGATTGGGCAGCATGATGCCGCCCGCGCCGATGCGGATGGTCGATGTCGCCTGGCCGATATGGGCCAGCACGACCGCCGTGGCGGCGGAGGCGATGCCCGCCATGCCATGATGTTCGGCCACCCAGAGGCGATGATAGCCCAGCGCTTCGGCATGGATGGCAAGGTCCGCCGCATTGGCAAGCGCCGTGGCGACGCTATCGCCTTCGCGGACGGGGACGAGGTCGAGCAGGGAAAAACGGGTCATGCCCCCCATATGGGAGCATGAAGGGTTTTACTTCAAGACCTGATCAAACGGCCCGGCCGAATGTCGGCGTGGGGGCTTCGGTGCGGCGACCAAAGCCGGTGGGGCGGCGGGCGACCAGCGGATTGGCGTCGCGGTCCAGCAACGCCATGGTTTCGGAAAAGCAAGGGCGCAGCGCGACGACGACTTCAATCAGTTCATCCGGGCTTTCGTGCATTTCGACACAGCGGCGGGCCACCATCTCGATCTCTTCGGCCATGCTGCTCAGGCGATAGGCGCCGAACTGGGCCGATTCGCCCTTCAGCGTATGGGCAGGACGAATCAGCTCTACGGCGCTACGGGCGCGAAACGCATCTTCGACAGCGCTGATGGACTTGACGCCATCTTCGCGGAAATAGCCAAGGATGCGCAGAAAGGCGGTCCCCAACTCACCGCGGGTGCGCGAAAATTCGCTCCAGTTGACCAGTTCGGTATCTTGGGACACCCGTGCCGCTCCTTCATTCTAGCGAAGCAAACATAGACGCTGCCGGTAAATAGCAGGTTAAAACGGGCGACGATGCCGTCGGTCGTGCGGGATGTTCAGCCGGCCCGTTCTAGGGCGAAACGATGATCGCCGAGCGCGGAAAACTGCCATCCCTGCGCCTGTGCCAGGGCTTCCAGTTCGCGCGGGGCGACCGGGTCGTCCGCCTCTATCACGATGGCGCGCGCATCGCGCAGGGCACGGGCGGCGCGCAGGGCGGGCCAGGGACATTTCATGCCCCTGGCGTTCACGATCGTCGGATCGGAGGCCATGGCCCTATTTGGTCGCGTAGGGGTTTTTCTGGCTGCGCAGCGTCAGGCGTACGGGCACCGCACCGAAGCCCAGTTCCCGGCGGATGCCGTTCACCAGATAGCGGCGATAGCTTTCCGGCAAATCGTCGAGGCGCGTGCCGAACAGCACGAACGTCGGCGGGCGGGTCTTGTTCTGGGTGATGTAGCGCAGCTTGATCCGCTTGCCGCCCGGCGCCGGCGGCGGATTGGCCTCCAGCGCGGTTTCGAACCAGCGGTTGAGGATGCCGGTCGATACGCGCTGCGACCAGGCGGTCCGCGTTTCGAAGGCGACATGGATCAGGTCGTCCAGACCCTTTCCGGTGGACCCGGAAATGGTCATGATCGGCACGCCGCGTACCTGCGCCAATCCTTCGTCCAGCGCCTTCTTGATCCCCTGGTAGAGCGCCGAACCATGTTCGACCGTATCCCATTTGTTGAGCGCGACGACCAGGGCGCGGCCTTCCTCCAGCACGCGGTCGGCGATGCGCAGATCCTGCGCCTCCAGCCCGCGGGTGGAATCGATCATCAGCACCACGACTTCGGCGAAGTTCACCGCGTTGATGCCGTCCGATACCGCCAGCTTTTCCAGCTTTTCCTGTACCTTCGCACGCTTGCGCATGCCCGCCGTGTCGATCAGGCGGACGGGGCGTTCCTGCCCTTCACGGCTGGTCCACATCCAGTCGACGGCGATGCTGTCGCGGGTGATGCCGGCTTCCGGCCCGGTCAGCAGGCGGTTTTCGCCCAGCAGCCGGTTGATGAGCGTGGACTTGCCCGCATTGGGGCGGCCGACGATGGCGAGCTTGAGCGGTGCGCCTTCCTCATCCTCGTAAAAATCCTTCTCTTCGGCCTGAAATTCTTCGCGGTCGAGATGGGGCAGAAGCGCCTGGAACAGGTCGGCCAGACCCTGGCCATGTTCGGCGGAAAAGGGAATGGGTTCGCCCAGCCCCAGGCTGAAGGATTCCATGACGCCGTCGTCGGCGGCCTTGCCCTCGGCCTTGTTCGCCAACAGGATGACGGGCGCGTCATTGGCGCGCAGCCAGCGGGCGATTTCCTCGTCCAGCGGGGTGATGCCCGCGCGGGCGTCGATCACGAACAGCGCGACGTCGCAATCCTCGACGGCGGCTTCGGTCTGCATCCGCATCCGGCCGGGCAGGGAGTTGGCATCCTCATCCTCATAGCCGGCGGTGTCGACGATGGTGAAGTCGAGGCCGAGCAGGCTTGCCTCCCCCTCACGCCGGTCGCGGGTCACGCCGGGCTGGTCGTCGACCAGCGCCAGCTTCTTGCCGACCAGGCGGTTGAAGAGGGTGGACTTGCCCACATTGGGACGTCCGACGATAGCTACCGTGGGCAGCATGCCCGTATTCCTTCCGATTCAAAACATCGTGCACCTGCCTGGGCAGGCATCACTTCAAAAACGCAATGCTCCTGCGAAGGCAGGAGTCCAGTCCAAAGGCAGGATCTGGACACCTGCCTTCGCAGGAGCACGCTGTAGCATGAATGGCGGCGTTAACGGAACGCCGTCAATTTTCCGTCATCGGCCAGCACATATAGCATGTTGTTGGCGACGATGGGGGACAGCGACATGGACTTGCCCATATCGACGGTCGACTGGACGGAGCCGGTCGTCGGATCGACATAGACCATTTCGCCGCGCGTCGACACGACGATCAGGCGGCCGCCGGCCAGGATCGGGCCGGTCCAGCGGATCGCCTTGTCCTTCTTCTTTTCCTTTTGCCAGCGGCGCAGCTGGCTGACCCAGCGGATCTTGCCGGTGGCGCGCGCGACGCACAGCAGACGCGCATCGCTCGTCACGGCAAACACCCATTCGCCGACCACGGCAGGCGTCGAAATGCCGGCGATGTTGATTTCCCACAGGCGCTGGCCGCTGGTCAGTTCGTAGCTGGCCATGCGACCGCCCTGACCGATGGCGAACACCCGGCCACGGTCGATCACGGGATCGGCGTCGATATCCGTCAGCGAGGCGACGGCGGTGGAGATGCTGGTGCGCGACAGCGCATCGCCCCACAATGTTCGGCCATTTTCATAGCGATAGGCGTTGATTTCACCCGAGCTGTAGCCTGCGATCACCGTGCCCTGCGCCGCGGCCGGCGCTGCCACGCCGAAGATGCCGGTCACCTGCAACGTACCGCTGTCGGTCCATTGGGTTTCGCCATCGCTCTGGTTCAGGGCGAAAATCTGGTTGTCCTGCCCCATCACATAGACATGGCCGTTTTCCAGCGTCGGTGCGCCGCGCAGCGGGCCGCCCGGATGCTTCTTCCAGACGATCGCGCCATCGGCGACGTTGAGCGAGAATACGTCGCCCAGGCCCGTGCTGGCGAACACCTTGTCGCCCAATATGCTGACGCCGCCGCCGAACAGCGCGCGGCCATTGCCCTTGCCCTCCGATGGCAGGTTGGTCTGCCACAGCTTCGAGCCGCTGGCCGCGTCGAACGCGATGACATGGGCGCCGGCGTCGGTGACGAACAGCTTGCCGCCGGACACGACCGGCGACGCGGCGAGGCGCGCCTGGGGCGAACTGCCCTCGATCTTGCTGCTCCACACCTGGCTGGGCGAACCGCCCAGCGAGACATGGCCCATCGTCTTGGACGGATCGCCGCCCGGCTGCGCCCAGGCATCGTTGACATAGGGGGCGGGCAGGGTGACCGGCACATCGGCCAGGCTCGGCTCCACCTCGACACCCTGTTCGTTGCTCAGGATCGAGACGCGATTGCCGACCACGGGGGTCTTGGGGCCGCCCTTCTTGCCGCCGACGACGCCGCAGCCCGCCAGCAGCGCGACCATGGCGGCCATCGTTACCAGCCGGCCCATCTTCATGCTTGCCATCCGCTCGATCATCCTTCGGTGGTTTCGGTCGGAATTTCGACCGCGTCGATGCCCATGACACCCGCCATCTGACGGGCGCGTGAACGGATCGATTCGGGCACATTGGCGTCCTTCGCCAGGCCCGCGAACATCGGACCGGCCAGGTCGGCCTTGCCCATTTTCATATAGGCGATGGCCACCAGCTCGCCGGCGCTGCCGAACCAGGGCGCGCCCTCTACGGCCAGCGGCTTCAGTCGATCGACGACCTGCTGGGGCTTGAGGCTTTCAAACTCCAGCGCGGTCTGGCGGATCAGCGCCAGGTCGCGATAGGGCTGGTCCAGTTTCGAGTCGGCGGCAATGGCGGCGTAGAGCGCGATCGCGCCCTTGCTGTCGCCCTTGCGCGACGCGACGCCCGCCTGCGTGAGCAAGGCAGCGGCGCGATAGCCCGGCTGGCTGGCCTTGGTCAGCGTTTCCAGCTGCTTGGCGTCGGGCGTGCCGCCGCCCGCAGCCGTCGTCAGCACCGTATCCATCTGCTCGGACACGGCCTCGGACTGGGTCTTGCTATAATGCTGCCAGTAGAGCCAGCCGCCGAACGCGGCGAGGCCAAGGACGACGAGCGCCAGAGTCAGGCGGCCATAGCGCTCCCAGAAGGTCAGAAGCTGGTCCTGGCGGACGGCTTCGTCGACCTCGCGCATGAAGGCTTCGCTGTTTTGCGGCGTGAGGGCCACGTCATTCTCCGAGAAATAGAACAGAAACTCTGCCGGAAGGCGCGATCAATAGCGGTGCTTATGCCACAGGCAAATCAAATTTTGGGTCGATACACCTGATCGTCGCCCGGAAAGCTGCGGTCGCGTACATCGGCGGCGTAGCGTTGCGCCGCATGGCTGATCGTTTCGGCGATATTGTCATAGCGTTTCACGAACCGGGCGGTGCGTTCGAACATGCCCAGCATGTCTTCCGTCACCAGCACCTGCCCATCGCAGCGGGCCGACGCGCCGATGCCGATGACGGGGACATCGACGCTGTCGGTCACGGCGTTGGCGATATCCTCCAGCACGCCTTCGATCACCATCGAGAAAGCGCCGGCCTGCGCCACGGCGCGGGCGTCGGACAGGATCTTGGCATGTTCCTCCTGCGTCTTGCCCCGCGCGCCATAGCCGCCCAGCGCGTTGACCGCCTGCGGCGTCAGGCCGATATGCGCCATGACCGGGATGCCGCGCTGGGTCAGGAAGCCGATCGTTTCCGCCATGGCGACGCCGCCCTCCAGCTTCACGCCGGCCGCGCCGGTTTCCGCCATGATGCGGCTGGCGCTGGCGAAGGCCTGTTGCGGGGAGGCTTCGTAGCTGCCGAAGGGCATGTCGACGAGCACCACGCTATGATAGCTGCCACGCACCACGGCGGCGCCATGGGCGATCATCATGTCGAGCGTGACGGGCAGGGTGGAGGGCAGGCCGTAAATCACCTGCCCCAGCGAATCGCCGACCAGCAGCATGTCGCAATGCGGATCGAGCAACTGGGCCTGACGCGCGGTATAGGCGGTCAGCATGACCAGCGGTTCCTGCGTCTTGCCTTCGAACTTGCGCCGCTGGATGGCCGGTACGGTCAGGCGTTTCATCGGCGAAGGCGTGGGGTTGGCGCGGCTGGTCGCGGTGTCGAGCGTGAAGGTCGTGGACATGAGCGCGGTCTAGCCGAGCGCAGGGCGCGGCGCAAATGGTGGGGTGGCGCCTTTTATTTTGGACCGCTGGCCAGCAGCCTGTGTGTCAATAAAGTTTGCATGTCACGGCGACCGTCGGCGATCATGAGGATGTCGACCACCTTATCGTCGAAATGATAGATGATGCGATATGGCCGTGACAGCAACTGCCGATAATCGCGGACGCCCAGCGCATCCAGTTCGTTTGGAACGCCCCCGCGCAAGGGGAAGGTTCGCAACATTGCCATACGATCCAGCAAATGATCGACCAGCCTGTCTGCCTCTTCGGGCGAACGCTGTTCTGCAATATGCGAACGGATGGCGGCAAGATCGTCCATGGCAGTATCGGCCAGTTGGACGGGGTAGGCCGGTTCAGTCATCGGTTTCGCGCCGTCGTGCTTCCAACCGTTCCTTCACATCAGCCAGTGGGGTGACGCGCCCTGCGCGGATATCTTCCATCCCCAACGCCAGAACCTTGAGCATCGCCAGGGTTTCCTGCGTCTGTTCGTAGGAGCGGATATCCTGAATGACTGCCTTCGCTTCGCCATTCTGGGTCAGGATCATCGGCTCGGCGCCATCGTTCAGGTCGGCAAGCACTTCGGCTGCGTTCGCCTTGAAATAGCTGATCGGCTTGATCCGTGTGGAATAGCGCATGATGATACCTCGGGCTGAATATGGACCATATATAGTCCATTTGCCGTGGCGATGCAAAAAAAGGGCGGCATCGCTGCCGCCCTTCTTACTTCACGTCGATCAGAAGCTGAACTTGATCGTGCCGCCCCAGGTCTGGGGATCGCCGACCTGGCCGGCGATCAGGCCGGTATTGCCCGGTGCGACCTGAAGATTTTCGATATAATTGACGTCGAAGGCGTTGCGGACCCAGCCGAAGACGTCGAACCCTTCGCCCCGGAAGCCGGCGCGGAAGTTGGTCAGCGCATAGCCCTTCACTTCGGTATAGATGGACGGCGAAGCGTTGCTGTTCCAGTGCGAGCGGTAATTGCCGTCGACGCCCAGATAGACCTGACCGTCCTTCGCCAGCAGCGTGACCGGAACATTATATTCCGCGCCGTAGGAGAAGGCCCATTTCGACACGCCGGGCAGATCCTGGCCGGAAATGTCGCATTGCGGGCGGCTGTAGGACGGCGTGGTGGCGGTGCCGGCCTGGCCGGCCGGGCTCCACAGCGCCGGGTTGGTGGTGATGGTGCCGCCGGACAATTCGGGCGGGCAGGGTGCGTTGGTGAACTTCTTATACTTGGCGTCGGTATAGGCGCCATTGGCATAGGCGGTGAAGCGGTCGCTGACGACGACCTTGAAGTCCGCTTCGATACCCTGCGACCGGACCTTTTCCGCATTGGCGAGGTAGCCGCGCACGGTGCCGAACTGGCCGCCATTCACAGTTGCCTGGAAATCCTTGATCTCCGTACGGAAGGCGGAGAGGTTGAAGGTCGCACGACGATCCCAGAACTGGGTTTTCAGCCCCAGCTCGAAATGATTGACCGATTCGGGCTTCACCGTGCTGGCGTCGTAATTGACGGTGTTGTCAGCGTTGAGCGGCAGGCCGTTCTGATTGATGCCCAGCGTCTTGAAGCTCTTGGCATAGGTCGCATAAGCGAGGATGTCGCGCGTCACCTTGTAATTGACATTGAAGTCATAGGTGAAGTTCCACGCGCTGTCCGACGGTGCGCTGACCTGCGGCTGATAGACGCCGCATTGCGACGTTGTGCCTGCGATGGTGCCGGGGGCCGGGGTCGCGGTGCAGCTGATCGCCTGACCCTGCGCGTTGGTCACGACCCGCTCATAATAGCCCGATTTCTTGTCGTAGTTCAGGCGCACGCCCGGCTGGATGGTCAGCGCGTCCGTCACCTTCCAGCTCAGCTGGCCGAACAGGGCGGCGCTGTCGGCCTTGAGATATTGGGTGTTGCTGGCGGTCAGGCCCTGAAGCGTGGCGGGGTTGGCGGCGTTCGCGCCGGTCAGGCTCCAGCGGGCAGCGTCAGCGCCCTGCTGTTCGGTGCCCTGCGTGTCGATCCGCTGCTTGAAGCCGAACAGGCCGACGACGAAGTCGACGTCCTTGCTTTCGTAATTATAGCGGAATTCCTGGCTATACTGGTCCTGCTGCGAGGGGTTTTGCGAGCGCGACACGACCGACAGGCCGGTGAAGTCGCGGTCGTTTTCCGGCTTCCAGTCCCAGAAGCGCCAGGCGGTGACGGAGGTCAGCGTGCCGGGGCCGACATCCCATTTGATCTTGGCCGATACGCCACCGATCTTGTTGCCGGCGTTCAGGTTGGAATCGAGGTCGCTCAACCGGTCATAGGGGTTGCGGCTGGGGACGGCGTAGTTGCGGCCCGGATTGGCGGCGTTGATCGCGGCGACCAGTGCATCATATTGACGGGCGATCGGGCGTTGCGTCGTACCGACCCGCACGAAGGTGGTGCCGCAGCATTCGGGGTCTTGCTTGCTATAGTCGCCCGACAGGGTGATGCTGAAATCTTCGCTGGGCTTGAACAGCAACTGGCCGCGAATGCCCAGATTATCCTGCTCGTTGATCCAGCGCTTGCTGGTCACATTATAGAGTGTGCCCCGGCGGGTGGTCGATGCGATCGCGATGCGGGCGGCGACCGTTTCGGACAACGGGCCGGAAATGGCGGCCTTGGCCTGCTTGTAATTGAGGTTGCCCACGCTCAGTTCGGCGCGGCCTTCGAAATCGAAGGTCGGCTGGTTGGTGGTGATATTGATCGCGCCGGCCGTGGTGTTCTTGCCGTAGAGCGTGCCCTGCGGGCCGCGCAGCACTTCGACCTGGCTGACGTCGAGGAAGTCGAAGGTCGCAGCGGCAACGCGGCTGTTATAGACGTCGTCAACATAGATGCCCACGCCCTGTTCGAACCCGTCGCTGGTCAGGCCGAACGGCACGCCCAGGCCACGGATGTTGACCGACGTGTTGCGCGGATTGGTGGTGTAGACCTGAAGCGTGGGGGCGAGCTGCTGCAGCTTCACGATGTTGAAATTGCCGGTCGCCTCGATGCTGTCGCCCTTCACGACGGAGATGGCGAGCGGCACTTCCTGCGCGGTTTCCTGACGGCGGCGGGCGGTGACGACGATCACGTCGCCGCGAACATTGGGCTGCTGGACTTCATCCGCCGCCGGCTGCGCGGCCTCCTGCGCAAAGGCGCCGGGCGTGATGATGGAAGCGCCAGCCGCACTGGCGAGCAACAGGAAACGCGCAATCATGATATTCCCCTTATATCCGGATGTCCGGTCGTTGTGATTGCGGCCATGCCGATGATCCGGTCAGGCCGACAGTGTCGGGGATGAAGCTGTGTGCGGCTCACCCCCCGCCGCATGGGCCGTCCAGCGGCCCGAAGATTAAGCGCCCCCTTGTTGACCCCTTAGTTGGTCAGGCGCGTCTTTTCCGTCACGTCGATCTGAACCACGCGCGCGTCATGAACGGTCAGCGTGATCGATCCGAAGCGCAACGCCTCCAGCACGCCGCGCACCTTGTCGATGCTGGCGGTGATGTCGGCCCGCTGCCCGTCGATGCGGGCGTGACGGAGTTCGATGGTTTTATGTTCGCTCATGGACACCTCTAATCCCGTCTAATATCTCAACTTTAGAGATAGACAAAAAAGCAAATATAAGGGGCGCGCAAGTTTGCCTTGTCGCGCCCCTCGGGGGTGAGCTTCTAGGGGTGGAGGGTAGGGCGCGGGGCTTTGCTGCTGCGATCCTGCTGGGCCATGGGCAAAGCGGGGCGCATCTGCCGCATGGCGGACGCCTGTTCCTGCGCATTGTCGATCAGCCGTTCGAGCAGTGTCTGTCCGAATTGCCAGTCGCCCAGACCCGATTGCGCGTTGATATGGCCGGCATAGCCTGCATCGACAAACTGGCTGCCCCAATTTTTGCCGATGCTGTGAGCGCGCTCGAAAAAGATGTAGGGGTCGTCGCGGCTACCCACCAAAATGGACGGGAAGGGCAGTTGCGCGCGCGGGGTCGGGCCGAAGCCGCCGATCGTCTCGGGCGTTTCCATCCGGTCGCAATCGGGCGGCGCCACTAGCAGAGCGCCCGTCACCGGCCAGCCATAGGCCTGGCTTTGCAAGGCGCCCCACCAGGCGACGGCCATGCAGCCCAGGCTGTGCGCGGCCAATATCACCGGCCCGTTCGCCTCACGAATGGCGGCATCCAGCCGCGTGACCCAGGCGTTGCGGTTGGGACTGGCCCAGCTGCCCAGATCGACGCGCTCGCAATCGCCGCGCTTTTCCTCCCACAAACTCTGCCAATGATCCGGCCCGCTGTTGTTCAGGCCGGGGATGGTCAACACGACCGGCTGGCGCGCGTCACCCGAAAAACCGAATCGCTCCATGCTCTGATCCTCATCCTTCAAGTCGAGCCTTCTACAGTAATTCTATTTATCCGGTAGACAATGGCCAAGCGATGAATTGTGGTGGAATCTAGGCAGCCGGAATGTCGTTACGCAGACATGTGAACGGCCGGGACGACACCGTGCCGTCCCGGCCGCCATGCGGGCATCGGTCGCGCGTCACCAGGGATACATAAGCCCATAATATTCGTACACATTCCGCCCATAGCCTTCGTCATAATCGGGCTGCCGGTCGGTGGCATAGCGAGGGGCGTTGTCGAGCAACTGCTTGTCCAGATCGACGACATAGCCGCCCTGTTCGGTTTCATAGGTCAGCATCGACCAGGGCAGGGGATAATGGTCATGGCCCATGCCCAGAAAGCCGCCGAAGGACAGTACGGCATAGCGGACCTGCCCGGACCGCTTGTCCACCATGAAGTTGGAAATCTTGCCCAGCCGCTCGCCTTGGCGGTTGTAGACGGCGGTGCCCTCGACCCGGTCGGAGGCGATCAGGTCGCCGCGATTTTCAAGCGGTAGATCAGTCATTGTCACTCTCCTGCACGATTGTCTCTGTTACGATGCAACCATGGGGGACCGCCGGGGTTCCTCCGGCTCACAACAAGGAAGATTGCCCATGAAGATCAATCGCAGCGGCTCGGCCGTATGGAGCGGCGGCCTGAAGGACGGGAAGGGCACGATCTCGACCCAGAGCGGCGCGCTGGACGCCTATCCCTACGGCTTTGCGACTCGCTTTGAAGGCGTGCCGGGCAGCAATCCGGAAGAACTGATCGCCGCCGCGCATGCCTCCTGCTTCACCATGGCGCTTTCGCTGATCCTGGGCGAAGCTGGGCTGACGGCGGAGAAGATGGAAACCAGCGCCGTCGTGACGCTGGAAAAGCAGGACGAAGGTTTCGCCGTCACTGCCAGCCACCTGACGCTCAAGGCCACCATCCCCGGCACCGACGACGCGACCTTTCAGGAACTGGCGGCCAAGGCGAAGGCCGGTTGCCCCATTTCCAAGCTGCTGAAGGCGGACATCAGTCTTGAGGCGGAGTTGCTAGGCTGACGAGCGGTTTCCTGGCGCGGCGATGCTCGCGCCAGGCGATATAGAGGCCGCTGGCGATGATGAGGGTCGCACCGATCCAGGTCGTCGCCATCGGCCAATCCTCGCCGATGGCCACACCCAGCAGGGTGGTCCAGATGATCGCGCTATAATCCATCGGCAGCACGACCGACACCGGCCCCCAACGCAGCGCTGCGGTGAGGCAAAGCTGTGCGATGCCGCCGAACAGGCCGATGGTCAGCAACAGGCCCCAGGTAACGGGATCATGCGCCTGCGCGACGAAGGGCATGGCGATGCCCAGCGGGATCATCGATAGGGCCGTGAACCAGAACACGACGACGCCGGCCGCCTCCGTCCGGCCCAGTTCGCGCAGGACCAGGCTGACGCTGGCGGTCATCAGCGCGGCGGCGATGGCGACGGCGACGCCCTGCATCGGGAAATGGCCGGCGTCCGGGCGGATCATCACCAGCACGCCGACAAAGCCGATCAGCACCGCCCCCCAGCGATGGATGCCCGTCACTTCCCGCAGGATCAGGGCGGACAGGATCGTGCCGAAAATCGGCATGGTGAAACCGATCGTCGCCGCCTCCGCCGGGGGCAGCAGGATATAAGACAGGAAATTCAGGAGCATGCCGGTCAGGCCCAGCATCATGCGGCTGGCATGGACGCGGATGCGCCGGGTGCGAATGGTCTGCAAGCCGCCAGCCATCGCGACCCAGGCCAGCACCACCGGCAGCGCCAGCGCCTGACGGTAGAAGAGCGATTCCACCACATGTACGCCGCGCTCGCTTGCCACACGCACGGTGATGAACATGACCGACAGGCAGATGACGGCGATCAGGCGCAGCCCAATGGCGAAGAACGGGCGATGGGGGCGGTCGGCGGCGGTCACGCTTCCGCCTTAGCCACGACGCAAAGTAGCGCAAGTCTAGCGATCATCATCTTCGTCGCCCCGGACTTGATCCGGGGGCCCGCTACCTTGTCGGTGGGACATGACTAACAGCTGGACCTCGGGGCAAGCCCGGGGTGACGGAAGTTGGCGATGTTTGCCTTGGTTTACTTGGCCGGCTTGCGGAATTTCAGCGTCATGCGGTCGCTTTCGCCGATCGCCAGATATTTGTCCTTGTCGACATCCTTCTGGCTGAGCGTCGGGGGGAGGGTCCAGACGCCCTTGGGCCAATCGGCCGTATCCTTGGGATTGGCATTCACGTCCGACGCGCCGACATATTCGAAGCCGGCGGCCTGCGCGATGCGGCGGATGGTCGACACCTTCAGATAGCCGCTGCTCTTTTCCAGCGCCGTGTCGCGATCCTCGGGCAGGCGATGATCGACCACGCCCAGCGTACCGCCGGGCTTGAGCATATCGAAGAAGGCCTTGAAGGTCGCGGCCTCATTGCCGGCCATGACCATGTTGTGCACGTTGCGGAAGGTCAGGACGGTATCGACGCTGTTTGCCGGGATGGCGCTGTTTTCCTCGGGATAGGCGACGACCTTCACCTTGCCATAGACGTCCGGCTTGGCGGCGAGGAACTGCTTGTAGCCATCCAGATAGCGGCCGGTCGGTTGCAGTGCGTAGAAGCTCCCATGGTCGCGCAGCAGCGGCGCCAGGATTTCGGTGTACCAGCCACCGCTCGGCGCATATTCGACGACCGTCTGCTTGGGCGTCACACCGAAGAAGGCGAGGGTTTCGGCCGGGTGGCGATATTTGTCGCGAACGGTGTTTGCCGGGGTGCGGCTGGACGCGGCGATCGCGGTGGCGATCGGATCGGCCGCCTGGTGATGGCCGGCATGTTGGGCGATGACGGCGCCGACCGGCAGGATGAGGGCGGCGGCGGCAAGCAAGGCGGGAAGGCGCATCGGGCAATCCTCTTATCGTGATGATTGTATCCGATGTGCCTGCCCTTCACTGGCATGACAAGCGTTTAGAATTCCCGGATCAGCCTTATCCCTGCCTTGGGTCGAAAGACGCCGCCATGCGGCCTTTCCGCGCCGATGCCGGCCTGCACATTGACCTTGTCCGCCAGCCGCTGGTGGATTTGGGGCATCGCCAGCATATAGCCGTCCGCGCCGCCGCGATAGTTGAGTTCCAGCCCCAATATCTGTCCGTCGGTGCTGTCGTAAAATAGCGAATGGTTGACGATGGCCGCATTGCGCCCGCGTCCGCCGGAAAGGGAGACGTTGCCAAGCCCCGCCATTGACACGCTGCTCCAGCGGTCATTGTAGCGATGCGCCACCATATAGGCGAAGCTGCTGCGATAATGGCGGGCATCGCGGTCGTAAATGCCCAGATATTGTACGCCATGGGCGCTGCGCCCGCCGTTGAACGTGCCGAGGGCCGCCTGCAACCCCAGCTTCAGTTCCACCAGCCGGCCATCCTCGAACGGCAATTCGCCTTCGATCGCGAAACCGTCGGCCAGCGCATATTCGACTTCGGGCGCCCATTGCACGCTGCGATCGGCGCCGGACAGCGATGTGGTCGCCAGCGTATTGGCCTCCATCTCGCCCCGTTTCGCGCCCAGCGGCCGCATCATGTCGAAGACCATCGGCTCGGGCACGTCGGGATAGTGTGTTTGGGCCTTCGCCGGTGCGCATAGGCCGATAAAAAGAAACGCCACCCCGTGGCTGACGGGATGGCGTATGGTTCGTCGAAACACTGGATACTCCCTGCATCGTTGCAACTGAGGCACTTACGCAGGGGGAGAGACTCTTATTCCATCAGAGACAGGCTTCCAGGAAAGGCTGATCGAAACCGAACATCCGCGCCTTGTCCAGCGTGTAGGGGCGCAGGCCCATCGAGCGATATTCGCCGATGATCTTCCCGCTGTCATCCTCGTCATGATATTCGAATTTGAACAATTCCTGGGTGACGATGACGTCGCCTTCCATGCCAATCACCTCGGTCACGTTGGTGATGCGGCGCGAACCGTCGCGCAGGCGCTTCACCTGGATGATCAGGTCGACCGAATCGGCGATCTGCTTGGAAATCGCTTCCTTTGGGATCTTGATGTCGCCCATCAGAATCATGTTTTCCATACGGCCCAGGCACTCGCGCGGGCTGTTGGCGTGGAGCGTACACATGGACCCGTCATGGCCCGTATTCATCGCTGCCAGCAGATCGAAACATTCGGCGCCACGAATTTCGCCCAGGATGATGCGATCAGGCCGCATACGCAGGGCGTTCTTGACCAGATCGCCGATGGTGATCGCGCCCTGACCCTCCAGATTGGGAGGGCGGGTTTCGAGCGGTAGCCAGTGGGGCTGCTGAAGCCGCAATTCGGCCGCGTCCTCGATGGTCAGCACGCGCTCGCCCGGATCGATCATCTTCGACAGGGCGTTGAGCATCGTCGTCTTGCCCGAGCCGGTACCGCCGGAAATGACGATGTTGAAGCGGCAGGCGCCGGCGATCTTCAGCGCCGTCGCCATCTTCGGCGACATCGCGCCCCATTGGGCCAGCATGTCGATGGTGATCGGCTTGGCCGAAAATTTACGGATGGAAATCGCCGTGCCCTTCAGGCTCAGCGGCGGCACGATCACGTTGACGCGGGAACCGTCGGGCAGGCGGGCGTCGGCCAGCGGCGTGGTCTGGTCGACGCGGCGGCCGACCTTGTTCACGATCCGCTGGGCGATCTGGAACAGATGCTCCTCATCGCGGAACTTGATCGGGGCAATGATCAGCTTGCCCTTCTTTTCGATATAGGTCTGTTCCGGGCCGTTCACCATGATGTCGGTGACGTCCGGGTCGGACAGCAATTCTTCGAGCGGACCAAGGCCCAGCAACTCATCGACCAGTACCTTTTCCAGCGCGAACTGTTCGCGCCGGTTCAGCGTCAGCTTCAGTTCCGCGAGCACTTCCATGATGATCGGGCGGAATTCCTCCGCCAGTTCATCCTTGGTCAGGGTCGCGGCCGCTTCGGGATCGACACGTTCCAGCAGGCGGGGGAGCACCTGCTCCTTGATCTTGTGGACGCTGGCCTCGAAACCCTGCGGTCCGGCATCGGGCAGATGTTCGGCATTGGCACGGTCGGACAGGCGCGCCATGGCATCGGCATTGCGCTGCATCTGGCTGGTCGGCGCCGCCAGCGGATCGAAGGCCGCTTCGCCCGGCAGGGATGCGATGTCCAGCGGCGGGAACTGATCGCCACCGCGCGGCGCCTCTTCACGCGTCGCCACGCCGCCTTGCATCGGCCGGGCCACCCCGAAGCCGGGCTTGATCCCGGCAGGTCCATTTTTCCGTCCAAAGGCGCTCATGCTTCTCCGCCACTTTGTCGCGACCGGCCCCGCCACCCCGGAAGGGTCCGATCATCTATGGGTGATAAAGGTGAATAGGCTGGAAACTTTGATAAAAGGCTAATGGCGCATTAGGATAGGCAGAGCGGTTCAGTTGGCCTTCCGCCAAGTGAATATACTGCCCATGGCGTAATTCCATACAGACCCAACCGCTGCCCCCGCCAGTCCTGCCAGCCACCATCGATAGCTGTTTTCGAAGAGCCACTCGCCCACACCCACATTGGCCACAGCTCCCAAGCCGCAAATAATGTAAAAGCTCAATAGGCCACCGAATATCCGAAGACCTTTCAGTCGCCGATCGCGATAAGTAAAACTGTTGTTGAGTAAAAAATTGAAGGTCATCGCACTGAACACTGCAGTGACCTGGGCAAAGCCAAAGCCCAGATTGAGTTTCAGCAGGAGCGACAGGATGGTCATGTGGACGATAAGGCCCAGTGCGCCGACGATACCAAATTTGATAAATTTGATCGGAACCCAGCGACCGACGCGCTTTTCGATCAGCATTTCCAGATAGTGAAGCACGACCATGGAATCGAGCTTGCTCTCACCATGCTGCCGAGCACGGAAAACATAAGGATGTTCACTCAACTTGAGCGGTGTTGGCGCCGATGACATGATGTCCAACAGGATCTTGTATCCGATTCCTGATAGCTGCGGAGCCAATTCCACGAGACGATCGTGGCGTATAGCAAAAAGGCCGCTCATCGGATCGCTCATTTTCGATCCTGTCAGGAACGTGGCCAGCCGGGTTGCGGCTTGGCTGATGCGTAAGCGCGATCGCGTCCAGTCTCCCGTCGACCCGCCTTCAGCGTAACGCGTGCCTGTGGCTATATCGTGTCCGCCTTCCATGATCGCGCGATAGAAATGCGGCAGCAGGCTTTCGTCATGTTGAAGGTCGCCGTCGATGACGGCAACTACCGGAGCGGTCGATGCCAGCATGCCTTCGATGACTGCAGACGAGAGCCCCCGTCTGTTAAAACGCCGTATCAGTCGGATGCGGCGGTCCTGTACAGCGATCTGGCTGATCAGTTCGGGCGTTCCATCTGTCGAACCATCATCGACGAACATAATTTCCCATTCTACGCCAATCAGGGCGGCCCCTATGCGTGGGATCAATTCGGCGATGTTGTCGCGTTCGTTCAGAACAGGGACGACAACGCAAATATCGATGGGACTAAGGGCAACGCCAAAGTCAAACTGGCGATGTAGGGCCTGTTGCATTCACATCTCCGAACGGGACATTTGACAAACGGGTAACCGAAATTGGTTAACGAAAAGGCGCGCAGCCGTTGGCGTGATGCAGATCAATAGTCCGCATAGGGCAGGAATGGCCGCATCCCTTTGCTCTTGGCTAAATCGTTCCGCGCATAGACGTAGAATATTCTGTCGGGGTGTCGGATGGCTGCAACCGGACGATAGTCTTTCATCAGGGCGCTACGGAGCACGGGCAGCGTATCTCGGTTCATCGTCGGTATCACCGGTGCCGCCGCTGTGATGATCGCGCCTGGCCGTGTGGCGAGCACTCGCCGCATTTCTTCCACCGTGTCTGCGCCAATCGCGTGCTTCTCTACCTCGTTGCTCAGATGGTCGGGATAGGCGAAGCGTGTGGGGATGCAGGCCTGCGTCGTCATGTAGACCACGGCTGGTCCGTCGAAAATGAACAGACAGTCCTTTTGGACATAGGGACTGACTGCGGCCGTCAGTTCCATGATCTTTTCATGCTTTTCCCGATTATAGGTGAAGCTGGAATAACCGGGCATACCCCAGATTATAAGGAAGATGCAGACTGGCACACCGGTCAGCGGCCGGATCATCAGTGGCGCTATGTAGATGAAAATGGGCGGCAACACTGGTAGGAAATAATGATCATAGAAATTGCCGATCATGACAAAGCCGATGAATGCCGCAAATAACCAACCCGTGATCAGGATGAAATCTTCCTGCTTCCCATTAAGGCGTTGCATTTGCCAACGGCGCATAACGGCGAAAGGGAAACAGACTTGAAGCGGAATAGTGACGATAAGAAAGAAGTCTCTGGCGTGGGCAAGAAATTTTGCACTAAGCCGACCACGATCGAATATTGACCAGAAATTGGCATAGGCAAATTCGGGCAAGTGCCCGATGGCCGCGTACCAGACCGTCGCACCCAATGTCGGTACGATACCCAGCAAACCATATCCTATGGCAATGGCGGCGACCATCATGGGGCGCTGTCCCGTCAGCCAAATTCGCCGTAGGAACCACAGGCCCAGAAAAAGACTTTCTGCAACGGCCGTATATTTGATCTGGAGTGTAACGCCGCATGGCGCCATCGCGACTGCGCCCAGGCGCGCGATGTGTCGAGGACATGTGCTGTCGTTCGAACGAAAAGCGAGCCATGCGGCCGCGGCGACAAACAGATTGTAGAATACCGGAGACTGGCCTGCGCTGCCCGAAAATAAGTTAAGCCAGCAAAGATAGCCTAGGCCAGCGAGAATTCCGGCCAAGTTGTTGGCAGAACGACGGGCGATCAACCAGATAAAGCCGGCCGTTGCCCCGGCAAAGAGGGCTGCGGTGATCTGATATTGGATGAAACCATCCCCACCCATCAGCCGCGTTGCAGCATATATCAAGAACAGGCCGATCGGCTTGCGATCCCATATGTCTACATAAGGAATCGCGCCGTGTATCATCCGGTCGGCCAAGACGAGGTAAAATTCCTCGTCCAGGCTGACATCTGAATCGCCATATGCGGGGCTGCGCAAAACAACGGCGAGGATGATCAGAAGAATGAAAGGATAATATCGCCGTAGGAAGCTCGGGATATAATGGGACTGGCGGAATATCGACCCGAAGGGACGATCCATATTTACAGGCCATAGCCGCGACATCACTGACACCTGTTATTTAGCTAACTTAGGTCGTGCATGTCGAGAAATGGTTAGGATCGCATTAACCGCGACCGGAAAGAAAATAAGGCCCAGACAAGCCGGGCCTTATTTTATCATATCGGATATATCGTGGCCGACGATCTCCGGCTGATCAGCCGGCCTTTTCGGCGAGAACCGTCAGGCCCTTTTCATTCACCTCGGCAAAGCCGCCTTCGACCGGAATGATTTCCGGTGCGGCGCCGGCCGTTGCGAAAAGCTGGATATTGCCGTCGCGCACGGTCGACATGAAGGGCGCATGACCCTCCAGCACGCCGAAGTCGCCGTCGGTGCCGGGAACGACCACCTGATAGACCTCTTCCGAGCGGACGAGCTTTTCCGGGGTCACGAGTTCGAAATGCAGTGCCATTTTTTCGATCCTAAGCCCCTCCCTTTCAAGGGAGGGGTTGGGGGTGGGCGCCATCGCAAGGCGATGGCCTGCAACCTCTAAGGATAGGTCAAAAGCTCGCTGCGCTCGCGACCCACCCCAACCCCTCCCTTGAAAGGGAGGGGCTTTTTATAGGCTTAAGCCGCTTCGGCGGCCAGCTTCTTGGCCTTTTCGACGGCTTCGTCGATGCCGCCGACCATGTAGAAGGCGTTTTCGGGCAGATGGTCATACTCGCCTTCGACCACGGCCTTGAACGACTTCACCGTGTCTTCGATCTGGACGAACTTGCCCGAAATGCCGGTGAAGACTTCGGCGACGTGGAAGGGCTGCGACAGGAACTTCTGGATCTTGCGCGCGCGGGCGACGGTCAGCTTATCTTCTTCCGACAGTTCGTCCATGCCCAGGATCGCGATGATGTCCTGCAGCGACTTGTACTTCTGAAGGATCGACTGCACGGCGCGGGCGGTGTCATAATGTTCCTGACCCACGGTGCGCGGCTCCAGAACGCGGCTGGTCGAATCCAGCGGATCGACCGCCGGATAGATGCCCAGTTCCGAAATGGCGCGGTTGAGAACCGTCGTGGCATCAAGATGCGCGAACGAAGTCGCAGGCGCAGGATCGGTCAGATCGTCCGCGGGAACATACACGGCCTGAACCGAGGTGATCGAACCCTTGTTGGTCGAGGTGATGCGCTCCTGCAGCGCGCCCATGTCGGTCGACAGGGTCGGCTGATAGCCCACGGCCGAAGGAATACGGCCCAGCAGAGCCGACACTTCCGCGCCCGCCTGCGTGAAGCGGAAGATGTTGTCGACGAAGAACAGAACGTCCTGATTTTCGACGTCGCGGAAATATTCGGCGATGGTCAGACCCGACAGGGCGACGCGCGCACGGGCGCCCGGCGGTTCGTTCATCTGGCCGTACACCAGCGCAACCTTCGACCCTTCGCTGATCGCGTTGCCGTCGGCGTCCTTGGCGATGACGCCCGCGTCGAGGAATTCGTGATAGAGGTCGTTGCCTTCACGGGTGCGTTCACCCACGCCCGCGAAGACCGAGGTGCCGCCATGGCCCTTGGCGATGTTGTTGATCAGTTCCTGGATGAGAACCGTCTTGCCGACGCCGGCGCCGCCAAACAGGCCGATCTTGCCGCCCTTGGCATAGGGGGCCAGAAGGTCGATGACCTTGATGCCGGTGACCAGGATCGCGCTTTCCGTCGACTGGTCGACGAACTCGGGCGCCTTGGCATGGATGGGCGAGCGCAGTTCGGTCTGGACCGGGCCACGTTCGTCGATCGGTTCGCCCACGACGTTCAGGATGCGGCCGAGCGTAGCCGGGCCGACGGGCACCTTGATCTGCGCACCGGTGTCGGTGACGTCCTGACCGCGGGTCAGGCCGTCGGTCGAGTCCATCGCGATGGTGCGAACGGTGTTTTCACCCAGATGCTGGGCGACTTCCAGCACCAGGCGCTGGCCGTTGTTGCTGGTTTCCAGCGCCGAGAGAATGGCCGGGAGTGCATCCGGGAAGGTCACGTCGACGACGGCGCCGATGACCTGCGAAATGCGGCCTACATTGTTGGTGGTTGCCATGACTTATGTCCTTGCCTGCACTTAAAGGGCTTCGGCGCCCGAGATGATTTCGACGAGTTCGGTGGTGATCGCGGCCTGACGGCTGCGGTTATACTGGATGTTCAGCTTGTTGATGAGGTCGCCGGCATTGCGGGTCGCATTGTCCATCGCGGTCATCGACGCACCCTGTTCCGACGCATTGTTTTCCAGCAGCGCCTTGAACAGCTGGATCGAGATGTTGCGCGGCAACAGATCGTCCAGGATCGCTTCCTCGCTCGGCTCATATTCCACCGTGGCGGGGATGGCGTTGCGGTCGGCATCCGCCGGGATCTTGACCGGGATGATCTGCTGTTCGGTCGGGATCTGCGCCAGGGCCGACTTGAAGCGCGAATAGAAGAGGTGCGCGATGTCGAACTTGCCGTCCAGGAACATCTTGCTCAGTTCCTGCGCGATGGCCTGCGCCTGGGCGAAGCCCGGCTCCTTCGTGCCGGTCGTGTCATATTGCGCGACGATCTTGCCGGGGTAGGTGCGGCTGATGACCGGACGACCCTTGCGACCGATCAGGTAGAATTGCACGGTCTTGCCGTCCAGTTCCAGCTCGCGCGCTTTGGCGAGAGCGGCCTTGACGATATTGGCGTTGAATGCGCCGGCGAGGCCGCGGTCGCTGTTGGCGACGACCAGCAGATGCACCTGATCCTTGCCGGTGCCGGCGAGCAGCGGCGAGGCGCCTTCGCCCGAACCGCCAGCGATCTTCGACGCGAGCGAGGCCACGACGGCTTCGAGGCGGCTGGAATAGGGGCGGGCGGCTTCGGCAGCGGCCTGCGCCTTGCGCAGCTTCGCAGCGGCGACCATCTGCTTGGCCTTGGTGATCTTCTGCGTCGACTTCACCGAGTCACGGCGAAGCTTCAGTTCCTTGAGGCTAGGCATAGTTCAAACATTCCGAGCAAGGGCCAGACGGCCCGCGAGACCAAAGAAACCGACGCCCATGGCGCCTTCGAACCAGCGCATCGCGCTGCTTTGACCGACCTTGCGGCCCGCCTTGGTAGCGAGCAGCGCGAGCAGGGCGCACCAGACGAAACCCAGTGCATAGACGATCGCGATCAGCAACATGCCCTGCCACGGCGCATCCGGGCCGGTACCGACGAATTGCGGCAATGCGGCCAGGAAGAAGATCGCGACCTTCGGGTTCAGCACGGTGCTGACGAAACCCTGCATGAAGGGCGATCCGCCGATCCGCAGCTTTTCCGTCGTCGCCGGCGCCGGTTTGATCGCGCCGCGCAACAGTCCGATGCCCATCCAGGCCAGATAGAGCGCGCCGGCGATCTTCACCGCCATGAACAACCCCGGCACCGCGTTCAGCACGCTGAGGAAACCGAAGCCGCACAGCAGCATGTAGAACAGGCCGCCCAGCTGGATGCCGCCGATCGTCGCCATCCCCGCCTTCAGCCCACGGCGCGCTGCGTGACCGGCCACCAACATGGTGTCCGGTCCCGGCAGCAGCACCAGACCGATCGACATCACGGTCCAGGCAAGAAGGGAGTGGGCGGTCAGCACTGACTTAGGCGAAGGTCTTGCCGAACGAGTCCAGCGCAGCCTTCAGCTTGCTCTTCGCGTCGTCGCCCAGATCCTTGCTGTCGCGGATCGCGGTCAGCACTTCGGGGTGGTCGTGACGCAGATAGGCGAGCATCAGCTCTTCGTAACGGGTCACGTCCTTGACGGCGACGCTGTCGAGATAGCCGTTGGTGCCCGCGAAGATCGACGCGGTCTGCTCTTCGAACGGCAGGGGCGAGAACTGACCCTGCTTGAGCAGCTCGGTCAGGCGCGCGCCGCGGTTCAGCAGCTTCTGCGTCGATGCGTCGAGGTCCGAACCGAACTGGGCGAAGGCCGCCATTTCGCGATACTGGGCCAGCTCCAGCTTGATCGAGCCGGACACCTTCTTCATCGCCTTGGTCTGCGCGGCGGAACCGACGCGCGACACCGACAGGCCCACGTTGATGGCCGGACGGATGCCCTGGTAGAAGAGGTTGGTTTCCAGGAAGATCTGGCCGTCGGTGATCGAAATCACGTTGGTCGGGATGTACGCGGAAACGTCGCCCGCCTGCGTTTCGATGATCGGCAGCGCGGTCAGCGAGCCCGAGCCATTTTCCTTGTTCATCTTGGCAGCGCGCTCCAGCAGGCGGCTGTGCAGATAGAAAACGTCGCCCGGATAGGCTTCGCGGCCCGGAGGGCGACGCAGCAGCAGCGACATCTGGCGATAGGCCACGGCCTGCTTCGACAGATCGTCATAAACGATGACGGCGTGCATGCCGTTGTCGCGGAAATATTCGCCCATGGTCACGCCGGTATAGGGGGCGAGATACTGGAGCGGCGCGGGTTCCGAAGCGGTCGCGGCGACGACGATGGAATATTCCATCGCGCCATTTTCTTCCAGCTGCTTGACGATCTGGGCTACCGTCGAGCGCTTCTGGCCGATCGCGACGTAGATGCAGTAGAGCTTCTTGCTCTCGTCATCGCCGGCGTTGGCGGCCTTCTGGTTGATGAAGGTATCGATCGCGACGGCGGTCTTGCCGGTCTGGCGATCGCCGATGATCAGTTCGCGCTGGCCGCGGCCGACGGGGACGAGCGTGTCGATGGCCTTGAGGCCGGTCTGCACGGGTTCATGAACCGAGGTACGCGGGATGATGCCGGGCGCCTTGCGCTCGACGCGCATGCGCTGGTCGGACACGATCGGGCCCTTGCCGTCGATCGGGTTGCCCAGACCGTCGACCACGCGGCCCAGCAGGCCCTTGCCGACGGGGACGTCCACGATGGTGCCGGTGCGCTTGACGGTGTCGCCTTCCTTGATCTCGGCGTCCGAGCCGAAGATCACGACGCCGACATTGTCGGCTTCCAGGTTCAGCGCCATGCCCTGCACGCCATTGGCGAACTCGACCATTTCGCCCGCCTGGACGTTGTCGAGGCCATGGACGCGGGCGATGCCGTCACCCACGGTCAGCACGGAACCGACTTCGCTAACCTGCGCTTCGGTGCCGAAATTGGCGATCTGGTCCTTGATGACCTTCGAAATTTCTGCGGCGTTGATATCCATGACTTAGCCTTTCATGGCCTGTGCGAGCGTATTCAAACGGGTGCGGATAGAGCTGTCGATCATCTGGCTGCCGATCTTGACGACCAGCCCGCCCAGGATCGCGGGGTCGACCTTCGCGTCGAGCGTGACGTTGCGGCCGACGCGTGCCTTGAGGCTGTTGGCCAGGGCAGCGATCTGGTCGGCGTCGAGCGGGTGGGCGCTCGTCACTTCGGCGCGGGCTTCACCCTTGTGATTCGACAACAGCGTTTCATAGGCGCGGATCACGGCGGGCAATTGGCCCAGGCGACGGTTCTGGGCGAGCACGCCCAGAAATTTCGTCGTCAATGCGTCGGTCCCCATGGAGGATGCGACGGCGGCGATCGTCTTGCCTGCTGCGTCACGGCTGAGAACCGGGCTGTTGATCAGCCCCTTGAAATCGGGCGACTGCGCAATAGCTTGTTTCAACCCGGCAAGGCTGTCCGCCACCGTGTCGAGCGATTGTGCGTCGCGAGCCAAGTCGAACAGCGCCACCGCGTAGCGGCCGCTGAGACTGGCCTGAATGCCGCTATTAATCTCCACGCGCCTGCCGTCCTCCGTGATTTGCGGGTCATGCAAAAAGAGGGCGCGGTCTGATCCCGTCCCGAGCCCCTGTTGCCGGGCCGGTTAGCAGTGCGATTATGACTATGCAAGTCATGTGACGCGATTCCAGCGATAGTGCGAAAAACGCCCTATTTGACTGAGTATTTCCGCTGCGACGAATCGGTCATTCGGCAGGATCGGCCGGTGCAAGCCGTCCCTTTTGGCAATGATAGACGATCCGCTCGTTGGGTTGAGCCGGAAGCAACGTTGTCACGTCGCTCTGGAGCGTCGCGATCCGCGACAGAAGTCCGGAGTCGCTGCCGCAACCCTTGATCGGCCCTTTGCCCGGTCCTTCCTTCAAAAGGGCGCGGGCCTTGTCCATCGTGTCGATGTCGGGCAGCCAGCGTTGCACGCGCAACGTGCCGGTGGCCGGATCGAATTGGCTGCTGGTCACATAATTGCCGTCGTCGGGGACGGAGGTGCGCTGCCACACCGTGCCCGACGCGACATATTGGGTATCGCCGTTGACGCAGCCGCCATCGGCCCAGTTCAGCCCGATATCATTGGGTTGCGATACGGTCAGGCGGCTGCGGGCCAGATCGACCTTGCAGATATTTTCGCCGGTCCAGGCGAAGGCGCCGTTGCCGACCACGCTCTTGTCCGCGGGCAGCTTCATCCGCTCGTCCACGCTGGCGAAGCTGGGGCGCAGGAAGAACAGGCCCAGCGCCGCCAGCAGCAGCACACCGCCACCGGCCAAGAACCAGGTGGCCTGTTTTTCCTTGCCCTGATTGTAGAAAAGGCCACCCGCGCCCAGGCCCAGTACGGCGAGTGCCAGCAGCACGGCGGCGCCGGCCATCGCATTCTCGCGCGCGGTGATGACGTCGCGTTCGGCCGCATCGCGGGCGCGGGTCATTTCCTGCTCGCGCGCGTCGGCGCTGGCGCGGCTCTTCTGTTCGGTCGCCTGCGATTCGCGCTGGGTGATGCTCGCTTCGGCAGCGTCGGCCTCCGCCATCGACCGGCAGGGGACGATGCTATGGAGCGACGATACGCCCGCCTGCCGCAGGAAGGAGGCGACCTCGCGCCAGGAGACGGCAAAGCCGAATTCCGCATCATTGCCGTCCGACACGGAGCCGAAGCTGTTGACGCCCAGCACCCGGCCGCAATCGTCGGCCAGCGGCCCGCCGCTGTTGCCGGCTGCCAGCGGGGCGGTGTGCAGGATGGTGTCGAAACTCTGGCTGGCTCGGCCCGAGGAGATGTTGCCGCTGGTCTTCACCGTGGCGAGCGGCTCCACCAACTGCTTGAGGCCCAGCCCCTGCGCCCGGTCGACCGTGCCGGGATAGCCGATGGCGGTGACATGCTGCCCATCCGTCACCGCGCCGGCATAGAAGGTCGATACCGGCAGATGGCCTTGCTCCAGCTGGATCAGGGCCAGGTCGTTGCCCGGCGAATAGGCGATGATTCGCCCGCCATAGGTTTTCGTCCCCTCCGACGGGATCACGCCGATGACCAGATTCTTTTCTTCGCGGGCCAGTTCGACGACATGGGCGTTGGTCAGAACCTTGTCCGGGGCGACCGCAAAGCCGCTGCCATGGCCCACGAAATAGGCGTCCGATCCATCGGTCGCGACCAGCGCGACGCGGACCACGCCGCGCGCAGCGGCGGCGATATCCTGCTGTTCGGCATGGAGGGACGCAGGCGCCAACAGCGCGAACGTCAGGCCAAGGATCGGGGCGAAGCGGCGGAGGAGGGCGGTCATAGCTGTGCGCATCAATATTGCATGGCGCGCGCCGCGCAATGTGGAAAAGACGAAATGCTTTGATCGCAAGGCGCGGGAAGCAGGGCGACGGGCGATCGTCTATCCCCTATCGTCATGAACCAGATGACTCGCCTTGTCCCCGCCCCCTTGCCCGACATGCCCGATCCGGACGCCTGCTGGGCCGCTTTTCTGCGTCGCGACCGGGCGATGGACGGGCTGTTCGTCGGCTGCGTGGCCACTACCGGCATCTATTGCAAGCCAAGCTGTGCGGCGCGCCACCCAAGACGGGAGAATATGTCCTTCCAGCCCGATCCTGCAGCGGCGCGGGCGGCGGGTTTTCGCGCCTGCCTGCGCTGCCACCCGGATGCGGTCGGGCGGGATCGGCTGGCGGTGGAGAAGGCGATCGCCTTTATCGAGGCGGCGGAGGAGGTACCCTTGTTGGAGACGATCGCCGCCCAGGCCGGCTATGCCCCGCATCATTTCCATCGCCTGTTCAAACGGGAAACGGGCCTGACCCCGGCCGCCTATGCGCGGGGCCTGCGCGCCGCGCGGCTGAAAGATGCGCTGGCGCGAGAGGGCCGCGTGACCGACGCCATCTATGAGGCGGGCTATAATGCGCCCAGCCGCGCCTATGCCGATGCGAGCCAGCATCTGGGCATGACGCCGAGCGCGTGGAAGGATGGCGGGCGCGGCGCTTCCATCCGCTGGCGCACGGTGGACAGCAGCCTGGGGGCGATGCTGGTGGCGGCGACGGACAAGGGGCTGTGCCGCATCAGCTTCGGGGAAGGAGAGGCGGAATTGCGCACTCGCTTTCCGCAGGCCGATCTGCAACCGGCCGATGCAGAATTGGACGCCATTGCGGCGCGGGTCGCCATGTTGGTGGATGATCCGGCTGCGGGTGCGGATTTGCCGACCGATGTGCGCGGCACCGCCTTCCAGCAGGCGGTCTGGGCCGCCCTGCGCGCCATCCCGCCCGGCGAGACGCGCAGCTATGGCGAGATCGCCGCGGCGATCGGTCGCCCCGGTGCCGTCCGGGCGGCGGGCACGGCGTGCGGCGACAATAATCTCGCCATCCTCATCCCCTGTCACCGTGTCGTGCGCCGCGATGGCAGCATGGGCGGCTATGCCTGGGGCCTGGACAAGAAGCAGGCGCTGCTCGCCAAAGAAAAAGGCAAGTAACGGGGAAATTTCATCTTTTCATTCAGCCAGCGCTCCGCCACCTTGCCCTCAAGGTCTTTGGGGAAAGAGTGGATCGATGCGATTCTGGGTGAAGGCGCTGGCTGGTTTTGGCCTGGCGATGGCGAGCATGGAGACAGCGCAGGCGGCCTGGTGGCAGGCGCAAACGCAGCATTTCACCGTCTATAGCGAGGGCCGGGACGAAACGCTGCGCGGCTTTGCCGAGCGGCTGGAGAAGTTCGACTTTCTATTGCGGCGCCTGACGGGCGTGGACAGCCCGGAGAAGGGCAGCCCGGTGAAGGTCTACCTTCTGTCCAGCGAAGCGAAGGTCCAGAAACTGGCGCGCAATTCCCGTATCGCAGGATTTTACACGACGTCGGATCGCAATGCCTTTGCCGTGCTGTCGCGGGAGAAGAAGGTCAGCAAGTTCGATTTTGGTGCTGAAGAAGTGTTGTTCCACGAATATGCCCATCATTTCATGCTCCACCATTTCCCCGCCGCCTATCCGGCCTGGTATGTGGAAGGTTTTGCCGAATTTTTCTCGGTCGTGAAATTCCCGCAGGATGGGGCGATCGAATATGGCCATATCCCCTTGGCACGCTTGCCGGGTATGAAGCTCGGGACGCCCTATCCGGTGCAGAATCTTTTCGCCCGCGATGCAAATGGCCTTAGCATTCGGGATGGCGACCGCTATTATGGCACCGCCTGGCTGCTCACCCATCTCTATCAATATGATAAGACCGGTCGGCGTGAGGAGATTAAGCGCTATCTCAATGATCTCGCCACCGGCGTTCCGAACGTGCAACCCGACACCTATTTTGCGGGTGGATTGGCGGGGCTCGAAAAGGCGTTGAATGCCTATATCAGGCGATCTTCATTGCCCTACAACAAGCTTACGGTGAAGGAGATGAATATCGGCACGGTCAGTGTCACGCCTATCGATGGCGCGCAGGCGGAGCTGGTCGAGGATGAATTGTCGTTGATCAACCATCCCCCGACTGACGCTATACCGGGCATAGTGATGGCCATCCGCACCACCGCCGCCAAATATCCCGACAGCGCCTATGCACTGGCCTTACTGGCGGAGGCGGAATGGGATGCCGATAAGGCGGACGCGGCGCTGGCCGACGCCGATCGGGCGATCGCGGTCGACCCCAAATCCTCCCGCGCCTATGCGATCCGCGCAGAAGCCTTGCTGGCCCGCGCCCAGGACAGCAACAAGGATGAGGATTGGAAGGCGGCGCTGACGTCCATCGTCCGCGCCAACCGCGCCGATACGGAAGACCCGGTGCCGCTTGCGCTCTTCTACCGCTATCACGCCATGCGCGGCGGCAAGATGCCCGATATCGGCTATGACGGGCTGTACAAGGCGTTCAGCCTGCTGCCGCAAAATCCCAATTACCGATTCCAGATCGCGCAGGCGATGGCCTATCGTGGCAACTATGCGGCGGCGTCGACCATGCTCGACCCGATCGCCTTTTCCCCGCACGGATCGGACATGCGGCAGGCGGCGATCAAGATGAAGGCGGACTATGACGCGCAGGCGGCGGAGAAGAAGGCCGGCGCAAAGGCTGAAAATCCCGCACCCGCTTCATGACCGCTGCGCGTTGCGTGTCGCCCAGGCTGCGCCAATGGACGATCTCCTCGATCGTCCGGCCGCAGCCGGCGCAGGCGCGTCGGTTCTGATCGAGCGAACAAAGGTTGCGGCAAGGACTTTCCATCCCGCGACTTTAGGCTGTGATGAATGGGCTTTCTACTCATTCGCCATGTGGTGGGCTTCTATAATCGTTCCCCGGCGCAGGCCGGGGTCCAGTCCCACGACCTGAACTGGCCTCGGGCCTGCGCCGGGGAACATCGTGTCGTAAGTTTGTTGGAATCGCATAGAAAATCCCGCCTGTCCGACGGCCTTTCGCCAGCGATGCCCCGCCCGCCACCATGCCATGTCGCGAGCGGAATGAATTTTGCTGTATTTTACGTCTGATTAACTATAGTCGAGCCGACCTTGATGAGTCTGGGGGCTGAGGTCGGGCTTGCGCAGTTTATTCTTCACTTTGTTGTTGTTGCTGCCGACCGTCGCGCTTGCGGTGCCATCAGTCCAGCCTGCCATGTTGCCGATCGGCACCGACGCGGATGCGCGCGCGGCCGGCACGGCGCGCATGGTCGGCGCGATGCTGGAATATACACGCTGGCCCACACCCCGACCGGTGCTTCGCCTCTGCCTTGCGGGCACTGCCCGCTATGCCGGGCGGCTGGCCGACATCAGCCTGTCCAACGGTGCGCAGCTGCAATTGTCCAGCCTGACCGGCGCGGGTGCGACCCGGTCCGAAGGCTGCGACGCCCTCTATATCGGCCAGATCGACTCAGCACCGATGCAGGGTCTGGTCGCGGGCACACGCGGCCAGCCGGTCCTCACCATAGCGGAGGATGATCCCGATTGCGGCAGCGGGGTGATCTTCTGCCTGCTCTACGCGCCGCAGACCCTGTCCTTTCAGCTCAATATCGACGCGGTATCGCGATCGGCCGTCCGGATCGATCCCCGCGTGCTGCGCCTGTCGAAAGGAGGCTATTGATCCATGTCAGCCCCCGTCGATAAGCCCCTGCCAACCCCCTGTCTGCCGACATTGGGTCAGGTGCTGGCCCGCGCGCATATGCGCCTCATCCTCTTTGCCGTGCTGATGGCGGGCGTGACCCTGACCGTCACCGGCGTGCTCGTCATTCGCGGCTATGCCGATCGCAATCTCGCGCTGATCGCACAGACGGTCGCCTATACGGTCGAGCCGGCGCTGATCTTCGACGATATGGAGGCTGCCCGCAGCGGGATCGCCGCCGTCGCCGCGTCCGAAAGCGTCCATCGCGTCGATGTGCGCACGCCCGATGGCCGGGCACTGGTCAGCTGGCGGCGCCCCGGCGACGATATCATGACCATGATAGAGGGCAGCATCGCCAATCTGGTCGCCTCCGCTCCTGCGACCGTCGATGTGCGGCGGGGGGATCGGCTGATCGCGCGCGTCAGCGTCCATGGCGGGGCGGAGGGGCTGGGCCGCTTCATCCTGTCGGGCCTGGCGACCGCGATCGCCTGCCTCGTCCTCACCCTGATCGCGACCTGGACGCTGGCGCGCCGCCTGCAACGCGACGTCACCGACCCACTCAGCCGAATCGCCGATGTCGCTCATGAGGTGCGCGCCAATCGCCAGTTCGACCGGCGTGCCCCCCATGCGCATATTCGTGAGGTTGATCAGCTCGGCCGCGATTTCAACGCCTTGCTGGAGGAGTTGAACGATTGGCATAGCGGCGTCCTGTCGCATAATCGCATGCTGGAACGGCAGGCGACCCGCGACGCGCTGACCGGCCTTGGCAACCGTGCGATGTTCGAACGCGCGCTGCCCGCCACCATCGCGCAGGCCGATGCGCTCAACCTGCCCTTCGCTATCCTCTATCTGGACGTGAACCGGTTCAAGCCGGTCAACGACACCTATGGCCATGATGCGGGCGACGCGATGCTGATCGTCATCGCCGCACGGCTGCGCGCCGGGCTGCGCAGTGGGGATCAGGCCTTTCGCCTGGGCGGGGACGAATTTGCGCTGATCCTGGCGCCGGGCGTGGGCCAGGAGGAAATGGAGGCGGTGCAGGCGCGCATTGCGGATGGCATGCGCCAGCCGATCATGCTGCCCGGTGGCGAGAGCGTCGACGGATCGCTCAGCATCGGCAGCGCCCGCTATCCGCAGGACAGCGCCGACGCGCGCGACCTGCTGCGCCATGCCGACGCGGCCATGTATGCGGCCAAGGGGCGGCGCGCAGGCGGCAAGGAATAAGGACTGGAATGATGCACAGGATTTTGCCGATCGGCTTGCTGGGTCTGCTGGCCGCCTGCCAGACGGTACAGCAGCAGCGGCCGGTCGGCTTCACGCCGCAACAGGTCGGCGCGCTGCAACGACAGGGGTTCGAGCAGGCGGGCGACGACTGGCAATTCGGCATGGCCGACCGGCTGCTCTTCGCCAGCGATGAAAGCACATTGATCCCGGATCAGAAGGTCGCGATCGGCCGGATCAGCGGCGCGCTCGTCGGGGTCGGCATCCATGGCGCGCGGGTCGAGGGACATACCGATTCGACCGGGGCGGCCAGTTATAATGAAGCGCTGTCGCTGCGTCGGGCGCAGGCGGTGGCCGACGCGCTGATCGGCGGCGGCATGACGCAGCCGACGATGCGGGTCGTGGGCATGGGCGCGCGAGTGCCGGTGGAAAGCAACAGGTCGGCGACCGGCCGGCGGGAAAATCGCCGGGTTGTCATCATCGTCTCACCAGCCGACGCCGGCTAAACTGCGTTTCCATTCAGATGATGACGAGTCGAAAATGGTGGATTTTCGTGACCCGGAGCGCAGCGTACTAAAAGTACGTGAGCACCGGAAGCGCGGAAAGACGCCATTTGCAGGCCGTCAGGGCTGAATGGCGTCACATGAAGCTGTAGGGATCGACATCCACCGCCACGCGCGTGCCTGATTTCCAGGCGAGGTTGCCCAGCCATTCGCGGATCGCGGCCTGAACATCCACCTGCCGCGTGGCGTGGATCAGCAGGCGGTGGCGATGCCGCCCGCGCAGCACCGACAGCGGCGCAGGGGCGGGACCATAGACGCGCATCCCCTCTATCACCGGCGCCGACTTGCCGATCAGCCGCGCGGTCTGCGCCGCTTCATCGGCATCCTCGCTGGACACGATGATCGCGGCGAAGCGGCCGAAGGGCGGGGCATTGGCGCGCCGTCTATTCTCCGTCTCCACGGCATAGAAACGCTCGGTATCGCCTTCGATCAGCGACTGGATCACCTCGCTGCCCGGCATGCGGGTCTGGATATAGACTTTGCCCGGCTTCTCGCCGCGTCCCGCACGCCCGGCCACCTGCACGATCTGCTGGAAGGTCCGCTCGGCCGCGCGCAGATCGCCGCCCTCCAGCCCCAGATCGGCGTCGATCACGCCCACCAGAGTGAGGTTGGGGAAATGATAGCCCTTGGTGACGAGCTGCGTGCCCACGATGATATCGACATCGCCCGCCTCCACCGACTTCACGAAATCGGCGGCGCGGGCGGGCGACCAGAGCGTGTCCGACGTGGCCAGTGCGATGCGCGCCTGCGGCCACAGCGCCTTCACCTCGTCCGCGATCCGCTCCACGCCCGGGCCGCAGGCGACGAGCGAATCCTCTTCCTTGCAGTCCGGGCAGCGGCGCGGCGCGGGGATCACATGGCCGCAATGATGGCAGGCCAGCCTGTGGGTCAGCCGATGCTCGACCATCCAGGCGGTGCAATTGGGGCATTGGAATCGATAACCGCAATGGCGGCACAAGGTCAGCGGCGCATAGCCGCGCCGGTTGAGGAAGAGCAGGCTCTGCTCTCCCTTCGCCATCACCTCGTCGATCGCCTTGACCAGCGGCGGCGCGATCCAGCGGCCCCGCTCGGGCGGATCGGTCAGCAGGTTGACGCCCTCGATCCCCGGCATCTGCGCCCCGCCGAAGCGCGACGGCAGCTTGATCTCCGCATAGCGGCCCAGTTCCACCTGATGCCGCGTTTCGATGGCGGGCGTGGCCGATGCCAGGATGACCGGGAATTTCTCGATCAGGCCGCGCATCACCGCCACATCGCGGGCATGATAATGGACGCCGTCTTCCTGCTTGAAGCTGGCCTCATGCGCTTCGTCCACGACGATCAGGCCAAGATTCGGATAGGGCAGGAACAGCGCCGACCGCGCGCCGACCACCACCTGCGCCTGTCCCGATGCGATGGCGCGCCAGGCCCGCCGTCGCTCGGTCTGGCGCAGGCCGCTATGCCAGTTGACCGGGATGGTGCCGAAGCGCTTTTCGAACCGCTCCAGAAAAGGTTCGGTCAGCGCGATTTCGGGCAGCAGCACCAGCACCTGCCGGTCCGCACGAATCGCCGCCGCGATCGCCTCGAAATACACCTCCGTCTTGCCCGACCCGGTGACGCCATCCAGCAGGAAGGGTGCGAAATCATGCGCGCGCACCGCGTCCGCCATCTGCTCGGCCGCGCTGGTCTGTGCCTCCGACAGGATGGGTTGGGCATGGGCCGGATCGGGCATGGGGAAGGGCGTATCGACGCTGACTTCGACAGGCTCGAAAATATCCTGCTTGATGAGGCCGCGGATCACCGCGTCGCTCACCCCGCCGATCATCGCCAGTTCGCGGATCAACCCCTGTCTTTCGCCGATCCGCTCCAATGCCTGCGTGCGCTGCTCCGTCATCCGGTCCGGCACTGCCCCGGTGGCTTTATATTCGATCACCGTCCGCGCGCCCTCCAGCGCCGCCATGGACGACAGCGCCATGCGCAGCACGGCTGCGGGCGGCGCCAGATAATAGTCCGCCGTCCATTCGATCAGCCGGCGCAGCGTTTCGGGCAGAGGCGGGGCGTCCACCACCTCCAGCAGGTTGCGCAGCCGATTGTCGCCGACTGTCTCGATATCGGGGAAGCTGTCCTCCTCCCACACCACGCCGATCAGCTGGCGCGGGCCGAGCGGGGCGACGACGATGCTGCCGGGCTTGACGGTCATGCCATGGGGCACGCGATAGTCGAGCGGGCCAAGGGCGGCGTTGAGGATGAGGACGCGAGCGCGGGACATTGCGCCCATGTAGGACAGGCGGCCCCCAAGACGCTATAGGCGCGGGCAACGAATCACTTTTTTGCGCAAAGGGCATCCCTGTGAAATTCTTCGTCGATACCGCCGACACCGCCGACATCCGCGATCTGGCCGCCACCGGCCTGCTGGATGGCGTCACCACCAACCCGTCGCTGATCGCCAAGTCGGGCCGCAAATTCCTGGAAGTCGTCGAGGAAATCTGCGGCATCGTGGACGGCCCCGTCTCCGCCGAAGTCGTCGCGCTCGACCATGAGACGATGATGAAGGAAGCCGAAATCTTGCGGAAGATCGCGGACAATGTCTGCATCAAGGTGCCGTTGACCATCGACGGCCTCAAGACGTGCAAGGCGCTGACCGACGAGGGTACGCTGGTCAACGTCACGCTGTGCTTCTCGGCCAATCAGGCGCTGCTCGCGGCCAAGGCCGGCGCCAGCTTCATTTCGCCCTTCGTGGGCCGTCATGACGATAACGGCTTCGACGGCATGGCGCTGATCGGCGACATCCGCCTGATCTACGACAATTATGGCTTCGACACTGAAATCTTGGTCGCGTCGGTCCGTCACCCCATCCATGTGCTGGAAAGCGCCCGCATCGGCGCCGACGTGATGACCGCACCGCCGGCCGTCATCCGCATGCTGTCCAAGCATGTGCTGACCGACAAGGGCCTGGAAGGCTTCGCCGCCGACTGGGCGAAGACCGGCCAGACGATCCTGTAAATATCGTCGCAGCGGATCGGGCGCTGACATCGGCGCCCGATCCCGCCACCAAATCCATCCGGCCTATTTGCCGGTCGTCAGGGCGTTTGCGCCTGACGCCTCAGGAGGCGATGGGCTGGCGGTGACGCCCGAACATGCGCGCGTCACCGATCTGGTCAGGAACCATCGTCGCCTGTCGCTGCGGTCGCCGTCAAACAGGCATGGCGCGCCGTGCGCCATGCCCGTCCAGGCGATGCATTATTTGCGCGTGCCGCCTGCGATCAGGTCGGCGACGTCGTGGGTGACGCCGTTCACCATCACCTTTTTCACCTTGAACGTATTGGCGATATTTTCGCGCGGGTCGCCATCCACCAGCACGATATCGGCCAGCTTGCCCGGTTCGATCGTGCCTGCGTCGAGGTTGAGATCCTTCGCCGAATTGACGGTCGCGGTCTGAAGCGCCTGGAAAGGCGTCAGGCCCGCATCGACATAGGAGGAAATCTCGGCGTGCAGATTGTTGGCGATCATCGTGTCGGTGCCAGCCGTGATCAGCGTGCCCGCATCATACATTTTCTTGAGCGCTTTATACTGTCCTTCCAGCAGGGGTTTCAGCATCGCGGCCATGGGATCGTTGCCGCTGATCGTTTCGCGCGCCCAGACGGGGTAGAGGTTCATGCGGGGATCGTCGCGATAGGTCGGGTTCTTCGCCAGATAGGGGTTCATCGCGCCGAAATGGGTGGGGGTGAGCGTGCGGCCGCTGCGGCCGAACAGCTGGATGACATCTTCATAGGCCATGCCCTGCGGCCCCTGTTTGGGGGAATAGCCGCGACGGCTGGTCGCGCCCATATGTTCGGTGGCGTCCACGCCGGTGAAGGCAGCCGGGAAGATTTCATGGCCGCTGACCGGGATGCCCATCTCATGCGCGGCACGGACGATCTGCCGCTGATAGAGGTCGGGCATGCGGACATAGCTTTTGATCATGTCATATTTGAGCGCGCGCATCCGGGTGAATTCCCGTTCCAGATGGGCGGGGCTGGAGACGGCGACGCCCATCTTGTAATAGACGCGTTGCCATTCGAGCAGCGGCCCCGCGACATAGAGGCGGGGTGACAAGCGCACGCCCGATTCCGCCGCTTCGCGATCCTCCACCGCGTCATAGACCTGCGTGCCCGGATCGCGCACCGTGGTGATGCCATAAGCGAGCCATGCGCGTTCGAGGTTGGACCCGAAATCCTTTTGTGCATGGCTGTGATGTTCGATGAGGCCGGGGATGGCGGTAAGGCCGGTGCCGTCCACGAAATGCTCCGCCTTGTGCAGGGCCGGGTCGTGATCGCGGATTTCGGCGATGCGGTGGCCGTCGACGATGATGTCCTTGTCATGCTGCGTCACGTCGCGGACCGAGTCCACGAGGTTGCTGACATGGATGACGGTACGACCCGTCGGATTGGCGATGCGGTAGGTCAGGTCGAGCGGGATATCCGTGATCGCGCCGGTTTCGATGTCGATGGATTTGAGCGCATCGGCCGACTGGAACAGGATCGTCTTGTTGTCGGCCGCCCAGGTCGGGAAATAGCTGATGTCCGAGGTGTAGGCGCGTGGCGGGCCGAGCGGCTTACCATCGGCGGCGACCGGCCAGATTTTGAGCAGCCCTTCGTAGATGGCGGCCATCTTCGTGCCGTCGGGCGACCATACCGGGCCGCCGCCCGCGCGGGTGTCCATCGACATATTGTCTTCCGGTATCTGCCAGAAGGGTTTTCCCACGCCATCCGATGGGATCATGTAGATCTGGTTCGTCCCTTCGCGGAAGCTGTTGGAAAATTTGTGAGAGAGCGCGATGGCGACATATTTGCCGTCGGGCGACCAGCTGGGGCTGCCGGGCTGACCCAATGATCCCTGAAGCCGGGTGATCTTGCCGGTGGCGACATCCACGACGCAGACGCCCGCCACGCCCCAGCGGCCGTCGACGTCGATATAGGCGATGCGCGTGCCGTCATGCGACCAGGCCGCACCCAGCGGCTGGGTGTCGATGTCGGTCAGACGGCGATCCTTGCCGCTCGACAGGTCGCGTATCCATAGCTGCGGCAAGCCGCCGCCCTTGTCGGAGGTGTAGACGAGGCTCTTGCCGTCGGGCGACCATGCTGGGTCGGTGTCGAGCGCGCCGTCCTTCGTCAGATTTTCCGGCGCACCGCCCTTGGCCGACATGACATAGAGATCGCCCAGCGCGGCGAAGGCGATGCGGCTGCCGTCGGGCGAAAGGGTGGGGTGGACGATGCCCAGCGCCTTGCGCGGGGCCGTGCTGTCCCAGTCGCGTTTGGCGCGGGCATAGACGGGCTTCACGACTTCGAGCGTGGCGGCGAAGTCCACGGTGGACAGCGCCGTGCCGTTGCGGCTGCGGATCTTGCCGTCCGAGACATAATAATAGCCGCCATTCTTCCCCCAGCTGACGCGGAAGGGGAAGACATTTTCGGTGCCGCTGACCGTCTTGCCGTCGATGTCGAGATGGCTGCCTGTCGCGTCCTGCACCACATAGGCGAGTTGGCCGTCGGGAGCGAAGGAGGGGGCGTCGATCTTGCCCTCCACCTGCTTGAGCAGGCTTTCCTTTCCGTCCGCGACGGTGGTGACGTAGAGGGCGGTCTTTGCCCCATCGATGCCGGCATAGGCGATGCGCGCGCCGTCGGGCGACCAGCTGGGCAGGCGATCCTCGCGACCGTTGCTGCTGATCTGCTTCATCGCCCCGCTGGCGATGTCGAGCGTCCAGATGTCGTAATTGCCGCTGCGGTCGGACGAGAAGGCCATGGTCTTCCCGTCGGGCGACCATGCGGGTTCGCGGTCGTCATAGGCGCCGTCGGTCAGCTTCTTCATGTCGCTGCCGTCCGGCTTGATCGTCCACAGATCATAGCCGCCGTCGCGATAGGAGAAATAGGCAAGGCGGGTGCCGTCAGGCGACCAGACCGGCTGGCGCGCATCGTTGAAATAGTCGGTGATCCGGGTCGCCTTGCCGCCCTTGACCGGCACGATCCACAGGCTGCCCTGCAAATCCATCGCGACCCATTTGCCGTCGGGCGATACCGATACGGCCATGGAGGTGCCTTCATGCACGTCGAAGGCGACGGGCTTTTCCCCGCCCGGCGGCGGCAGGTTGGCGGGCGCTTTTGCAGGAGATTGGGCGATGGCGGTAGTGGCGCTTGCCGACAACAGGGCGAGTGACAGGAGCTTGATGGCGGATTTCATGGTCGCTGTATTTCCCTTACCAGCCGAAGACATAGCGTTCGCGGCGGACATCCGCCCCGCCGCGCAAGGTGCCGCTGCCCGGCACGACGCCGGTCGCGACGATGCCGGTGGACACGGCGAACGGCCCCAGCACATCGAGTTTGTGGCCGCGCGCAGTGAGGTCGTCCCGCACCGCCTGCGGCACGCGATCCTCTATCTCCAGCACGCCCGGTTCGTCCTTCTTGATGCCGAAGGAGCCATGGAAATGGTTGGAATTGATGCGGGGCGCCTCGATCGCGGCCTGAAGCGGCTGACCGAAGGCCAGGACGCGCAGCAGGACGTTCATGATCTGCTGATCCTGATTGTCGCCGCCCGGCGTGCCGATGGCCAGATAGGGCGCGCCGTCCTTCAATACCATGGAGGGCGACAGGGTCGTGCGGGGGCGCTTGCCGGGTGCCAGAACATTGGGGCTGGCGGGGTCGAGGTCGAAGACGGTGAGGCGATTGCTCATCGGCACGCCGGTGTCGCCCGCGACATAGGCGCCACCGAGCATCCAGCCGCTGCTGGGGGTGCAGGAGAAGAGGTTGCCGTCTTTATCGACCACTTCGATCGCGGTCGTGTCGGCGGTGGGCTTGGGCGGAGCCTTGAGCATGTGCGGCGTGAAGACGGGCGTCTTGCGCGTCTTGCCCTCATACGCCCATGGATCGCCGAAACGATGGTCGAGCGACGCCTTCGGCCCGATCTGTTTCGCGCGGGCGGCGGCATAGTCCTTCGACATCAGCCCCTTCATGGGCACGGTCGCGAAATCGGGATCGCCGAAATACATGTTGCGATCGTCGAAGGCGAGTTTGATCGATTCCGCCACCGTATGGAGATATGGGGCGGACCCCGGTTCCATCGCCGCGATGCCGGCCGCTTCGGCGATGTTGAGGGCCATCAGCATGGCCGGACCCTGGCTCCAGAAGCCGGCCTTGTACACCTGATAGCCGAACACATTGGTCATTATCGGGGTTTCGATTTTCCCCTTATAGGTTGAGAGATCCTCATAGCGCATCAGGCCGCCGTCGCGCTCCATGGCGGCGCCGATGCGGCGGGCGATGCCGCCCTTGTAGAAGGCGTCGCGTCCGGCCTGGATGGCGGCCTTGCGGTCCTTGGTCTTCGTAAATGCTGCCCGGTCCGCCTCCGCGATGGTGCGCATGGTGCGGGCAAGGTTGGGCTGACGGAAGATCTCTCCGGTCTTGGGCAGTTTGCCGCCCGGATAATAGGCGTCGTAGGCGTCCTTATATTTGGACGTCGCCTTTTGCTGGCTGACGAAGACTTCGGCCAGGAAATTATACATGACGAAACCATCTGCCAGTTCAATGGCGGGCTGCATCACCTGATCCAGCGTCATCGTGCCATTGAGTTGTAGTGCCAGCGCCATGGCGTCGACCATCGCGGGGACGGTGCCGCCATTGGGGCCGTTGCCGGGGATGACGCCGGCGGCGGCGAACTTGTCCGGCGTGGCGAGGCCGGGGGCGACGCCCTGACCGCTCACGAGGGAGATTTTCTTCGCCTTCGCGTCGAAGATGATGGTCGGCGCTTCGCCACCGAAGCCGAAATGCGAGATTTCGGTGACGGCCGCGGCGAACACCGCCGCGACCCCCGCGTCGGTGGCGTTGCCGCCCGCCATCAATATGCGCGTGCCCGCCGCCACCGCATAATGGCGACCGGCCGCCACGATGCCGAAATTGCCGACGATTTCGGGACGAAGCGTCTCGCCGGCACTGACCAGCCTGGTCGGCTCGATCGCCGCCTTCGGCTTCATTTCTGTCGTCTGTGCCTGGGCGGATGTTGCCGTGCCCAGCGCCGCCAAACCACCTGCTGCCATCGTCGCGAAGTCGCGCCGGCTCAATCCCTGCTTTTCGGTATCGCTCATCAGTGAAAATCCCCTGTGGTCGGCATTGGAGGTGCAGCCCGAGGGAAGACGCGTGCCTGCCGACGTCATTCATAACGCGCAAGTCGCCCAGATCCTCCACCTGCCGAAGAAAATTGAAATATTACAAAATATTTCAAAATTCATGGCGGAAATTTCGCGTTCATTTGTTTTACATGAAGGATCGTACGTAATTGCGGATGTTGCGTCCGACTGACTTTGCCGCTGTGAGGGTAGTGGCAATCTAGGCAATCCGTGCCGGGAGAGAATGCCGGAACTCCAGTTTTCGGGAGGGTCCGCCAATGCAAGCTCTGAACCAACGTCAATTGTGGCGGCCGTCTTTCAATTTTCGGCGCCCTTATTTCGCGCCATCCCGATCGCTGAACTGAAAAGGTCTCGCGTCGGGAGGGTCGGCGCATGTGCTTCATAACAGGGGAAGAACGAACCATGAGCAGTAGCAGGAAGACAATAGTCGCGCTCGCAGGTGTCAGTCTTTGGGCATTGACGGCCGGCACGGTACAGGCACAAGGCGCCAACGACGTCGCGCCACAGGCCGACGAACCGCCCAGTGCGGAAATCGTCGTGATCGGTTCTCAGATCAGGGGCGCAAACACGGCCGGGGCATTGCCGGTCAGCATTGTGGGCGAAGACCAGATCGAAGCGGTCGCGGCCGTATCCGGCGCGGATCTTTATCGATCCATCCCACAACTTGGCGGCGTCACTTTCAATGAACAGGTACTGGGTGGCGGTAATGCGAATGCCGCGCGCGGCGACGTTTCGACCGTGTCCTTGCGCGGCCTTGGCCAGGGCAATACGCTGCTCCTGATCAATGGCCGCCGTACCGTATTGCACCCGACGTCGCAGGCGATCACGGGTGTCGTCGATTCCGGCGTGCCGACATTCGGCTATAATGCCAACACCATTCCGGTCGGCAATATCTCTCGTGTCGAAGTGCTTCGCGACGGGGCCGCGGCGCTATATGGATCGGATGCAGTCGCGGGCGTCGTCAACAACGTCCTCAACTCCGATTATAAAGGCGCTAAGTTCGACGTTCAATATGGCGGCGCCGAAGGGACCAATCTTCGCGAATTTCAGGCCAATGGTCTTGTCGGTTTCGATTTCAACGAAGGACGCGGCAATATCTCGATATTCGGCGGCTATGCGCAGAAATCGAAATTATATCTGAGCGATCAGGATTATACCGCCAGCGTCGACCGTCGTGGTTATGTGGCCGGAACTCCTTTCGCCAATGTCGCGGCATGGAACGGCACGGCTACGGCTACGCCATGGGGCACGTTCCGGGTCGTTCGCCCCGGCGGCGGCGCGGTGTTCCTGAACCGGACGCTGACCAGCAACGGCACAGCCTTCACGAACAGTTCCGGCCAGTTTCATATCCAGCCCAGCGCCAATGCAGGATGTCGCATCGCGTCGGGCACGCCCAACACCTGTTATGACGACGGCAATGGCGTGACGGAAATGTCGGGCGCGGATTCCAATCTTCGTTTCAATTCGCCCGCGACCTTCGACGACCTGACCGTGCAGCCATCGGTCAAGCGTATCAACATCTTCTCTTATCTGAACTATGAACTGTCTGACTCGCTGTCTTTCTTCGGCGAACTCGGCTTCTATCGTGGCAAGACCAGCTCGACCATCGGGGCGCCCGGATCGCTGGCCAATATTCCGATCACCGTGGCGGCCAATGCCTATTGGAACCCGCTTGGGCCTGTTGGATCGCCCAATCGCCTGCCGGGGCTGGATCCCGCGGTCGTCCCGGTAACCGGCCTGCCGATCCAGATCACGTCGCTGACTTACGCCGATGTGGGGTCACGCAAGGTGGACGTCACCAATTACCAATATCGGTTCCTGGGCGGCCTGCGCGGCAATGTCGGCAATTTCGAATGGGAATCGGCGGGCCTTTATAATTGGGCGACCGCTGCGGACACGCAGGAAAATTTCTCCAACACGTTGCTTCAGGCAGCCATCAATCGCACGACGTCTGACGCTTACAATCCCTTCAACGGCGGTTGCGTCAACACGCCATCGGTCGGCGATTGCACGCCCAACAACCAGGCGACGATCGACAGCTTCATGATAGAGGCCACCCGCAAGACCCGCACGTCGCTGGCCTTGTGGGACTTCAAGGTGTCGAATGCCAATCTGCTGGGTTTGTGGGCGGACAATAGCATCGGTGTCGCGGCCGGTATCGAATGGCGCCGCGAAACCTATCACGACAATCGCTCGACCTATCAGGGCGGCATTGCCGGCGTTGATACCACCTATACCGACGCCGTCACCGGCGTCTTCTACGGTTCGGACCTTGGCGGTGCCAGCCCCAGCCCGGACGTGCGCGGCAAGCGCAACGTGAAGTCGGCCTATGCCGAACTGGCCATCCCGATCTTCAGCCCGGAAATGAACATCCCGATGTTCCGGCGCCTGAATTTCCAGCTGGCCGGTCGGTACGAGGATTATAGCGACGTCGGATCGGTCGCCAAGCCCAAGGTCGCGGCGTCGTGGGAGTTGCTGGAAGGCATGATGTTGCGCGGTTCGTGGAGCCAGGGCTTCCGCGCGCCGAACCTGGAAGTCATCAACACGTCCACGCTGGATCGCGTTAATGGCGGTTTCGACTATGTGCTGTGCGACGCCGACGTCCGCGCCCGCCGCGCGGCCAATTTCTCCAGTGCCGTCTGCAACGTGTCGGTGCTGCGTCGCAGCGGCGGCAACCCCAATCTGAAGCCTGAAGAATCCACCAGCTGGAGCTTTGGCGCGGTCTTTTCTCCGCAACTGGGCGATGGCCTTGGCAAGGTCACCTTCACGGTCGATCGGTGGAAGATCCAGCAAAAGAATGTCGTAGGTCTGCTGGACTATCAGAATGCGCTCAATCTCGATTATCTGATGCGCGTTCAGGGGAGCAGCAATCCCAATGTCATTCGCCGTGATCCGACGGCGGACGATATCGCGCGGACGAACGGCACCGGCCTCGCGCCCGTTGGCGAACTTCTTTATGTCATCGCCAACTTCCAGAACCTGCTGCCGGTCACCGTCCAGGGTATCGATTTCAATCTGGACTATGTGCTGCCCAATACCGGGATTGGCAGCTTCTCGCTGAACGTCAACGCATCGCGCCTGATCAGCTATTTCGTCGATGCGCCTGCCGGTGTGCAGCAGGTGATTGCCGGACAGGCGGCCGGTCAGATCAACGCCGGTGTGCCGATCCAGGGCGGTGGCGACGTCATCGGTCGCGACGGCCAGCCACGCTGGCGCATATCGGCGACCTTTGACTGGTCGCTGGGTCCGTGGAAGCTAGGCGCCTTCACCCAATATATCGACAGCGTCTATGAAAATGGCGTGCGCGATGCGGCGGCCAATCCCTGGACCGTGAAGGGACAGACTACCGTCAACCTCTATGGTCAGTACACGATCAAGAATGACGGGCCGTTGAACGGCACGACCATCCAGATCGGTGCGCGCAACATCTTCGACAAGGATCCGCCGCTTTCGTCGGGCGGCTATCTGTCGAACCTCTACCAGCCGCAGGCGCGCTACTGGTATACCAGCCTGAAGAAGGTCTTCTGAAGACTATGGTAAAAGGATGCGGCGTCCGCCGGGATGCTGCGCCCTTTCTCTCCTGCGATCAAGAAAAGAGACTGATATGCCCTTGGACCGTCGGGAACTCATCGCCGCCGGCTTGACCGGCGCCTTTGTCGCTGCTCTGCCGGCACGCGCGCTGGCCCAGTCGGGGAGCCGGGCGCCCGATGCCCCCCGGACCGGCAGCGCCACCGTTGCGGCCCATCGTGTCGAGGTACCCATGCCCAACGGCGGGGTCACGGCCGGGCACCCGCTGGCGGCCATGGCGGGTACACGTATGTTGATGCGGGGCGGCACGGCGGCCGACGCCGTGGTCGCGGCCATGGCGGTGATGAATGTCGTGGAACCATGGGCATCCAGCGCGGGGGGCAATGGTTTTGCCACCTGTCTGGATCGCAAGGCAGGCAAGGTGCATTCGCTGGCCTTCACGGGCGCTGCGCCGCGCCTGCTGGACCCCCAAGGCGATCCCAAGGCGCTGGACCATGGGCCCAAGGCGCTGGCCGTGCCGGGCGCGTTCGGTGGCTGGATCGCGCTGGCGCGAAGATTTGGCAAACTGCCTTTGTCCACCTTGCTGGAGCCGGCGATCGGCTATGCACGCGACGGTCATCCGCTGGATGCATCGATCGCCAATTTCATCACCCGCGCGCGCAAGACGCTGGCACTGTATCCCACCAGCGCGGCCATCTTTCTGCCCGCCGGGGAACCGCCTGCGCCGCGGTCGCTGTTCCGCAATCCCGATCTGGCCAAAACATTCCAGGCGCTGGCTGATGCCGAGACGGCCGCGCTGAAAGGCGGCTTGGACCGGGACCGGGCCTTGCAGGCGGCCTACGACTATTTCTACACCGGGCCGATCGCGCAGGAATTTGCACGTTTCTCGACCCAGACGGGCGGCTGGCTGCGGCTGGACGACCTCAAAGCCTATCAGCCGCGATGGAGCGATCCGGTCACCACCAATTATCGCGGACTGGATGTTCATGCCAGCCCGCTGACATCGCGCACCGGGCTGGAGCTATGCGAGCAGCTGAATCTGGTGGAGGGGTTCGATCTGGCGACTTTGCCCGCCGACGGGCTGCGGCTGACGCATCTGTTGATCGAGGCGATCAAGGTCGCGAAAGCGGATGTCTATCGCTATGCGGCCGATCCTGCCTTTGCAAAGGTGCCGGTCGACATGCTGCTGTCCAAGGCGTTCGCGGCGCAGCGGCGCAAACTGATCGATCCCGCCAAGGCGGGCGTCTATCCCGAAGGTGCGCGGATTGCGGGCTTTGACCAGGCGACATGGCGTTCACGGGATGAAGATCGGACGCGGGGCGGAGACACGACGAGCCTGTCGGCGGTCGATGCGGACGGCAACGCCATCGCGGTCACGACGACGGTGGGCGGCGGCTTCGGCACGTTCCTGGTGATGGGCGACACCGGCATCCTGTTCAACAACGGGCTGCGGGTGGGGTCTTCCGCGCCCTATGCGGGGCATCCCAACGCCGTCGCGCCGGGCAAGATTGCATTGCTGGGCAATGGCCCCACGATCGTGCTGGACAAGGGGCGGCTGAAGCTGGTGTTCGGATCGCCAGGCGGCGAGACGATCGGCCAGACGCAGTTCCAGTTTCTGGTCAATGTCGTCGACCGCGGCATGTCGATACAGGCAGCGATCGAGGCGCCGCGCTTCGCGCTGGATGCGGACCCCAATTTCTACAAGGCGGGCGCGGCGATCACCGTGCAGGCGGAAGGACGTTTCGCCGACCCGGTGCTGCAAGGGCTGGGCGCGATGGGGCACCGGGTCGAGCAGGTCGGTCCCTATGCCATCGGCAGCGTGCAGGGGATATTGGCCGATGCGTCGGGCGCCCGCATGGGCGGGGCTGATCCACGCCGCATGGGCTATGCCGTGGGCTTCTGAAGCGGCACGGCGTGGCCCTGTATGTACGGAAAGGCGAAGATGGGCGCGCGCTCGAAATCGGCCATTCTTGCATCCCAGAGGATCACGAAAATGAACTGAAGGAGCAGTCTTACTGACAACCGACAAGTTGTGTCGGTTGTCAGCAAGACTGCTCCTGACCCCCCAGAGTTTCCGGTGCTTTTGTCATCAGAGGATCACGGCTGATTTTCAACTTCTGCTCCTCTGGAAGGGGGGCATTGTCAACTTCTGCTCCGATCCTTGTTTTATGGGCGCGGCAAAGGGGTCTGCTGGCGGACAAGTGTCGCTGGCGGCCATGCCGACAAATCAGATTCACGAAGATCGCGGCGAGGTCCGGGGTAGATCGCGGACACGTTCGGCGCTCAGCGGCATCATATCAATGATGACGAATGACGGAGCGCTTCTGAGGTCCATGTAGGCATTGCCGATGAAGCGGCCTCACAAAGCCTCTGCCTGATGTGCTGTGTTATTCCGATGGTTCTGTAATGCCCATAAGACGGGGGTTGGCTATTTTGGCAAATTGCGCCTTGTGTCTGGGCTGGTATGTAAATTTATTCGAATGATACTTATCGGCGCCATGATGTATATTCGATCGCATCATAGTTTAGGTAAAGTTAATCCGTGATGATATGGTGTATCAGTGCGCTATCATGGCACAATGATCTGATGTAACATTCAGAAACAGTCCAATATGCCGCGATTTTACTTTTGCAGATGACATTCTGCGGAAAGCCTACTATGTAGCCTGTCATGCGCCGCTTGGGACGTTTCCTGCTCTGCCTGATTTCGTTGTCCATGCTGACGACGACGATGGTGCATGCTCAGGAAGTTCCTAACGCTCAGGCGCCCACGATCGAATGCTCCGGTTACGTGCATAGCGATGGCGATGCCGACCAGACGCAGGGTGATGCCGACAAGGGCATGCCGCACCATCATGGTGGTTGTCAGGGCGCTCCGGCGTTTGTGCCGGCTTCGGCCAGCGATGATGTGCTCCCCTCCGCGGTGAACGCTCCTGCGTTCATTCCTGCGCCGATCCCGTCCAAGCGCTGGGCCATCGGTCCCGACCTACGCCCACCCATAGCCTGACAGAGCCATAGTGGACCGTTGCGCCTGAATTCAGGCCGCCGGTCGTCCATGACTCGTGTTCAGGATTCCTATTCATGTTCCGATCCATTGCAGCCTTATTGGCTGCCGTGTCCTGCGTCGCTGTGGCGCAGGCACAGGAGATGCCCGCTGCGGTAGCGGGGGCATCACCCTATACGCTTGATCAGGCGGTTGCCGCCGCTGGTGGCAGCGCCCCGGCGGCTGAAGCCGCGCAGGCCAATGTCGAAGCGGCCCGCGCCGCACGTACCGTCGCTGGTCTTCGTCCCAATCCCACCGTGCAGACGCAGGTGGAGAATATCGCAGGAAGCGGACCGTATCGCGGCGTTGGTAGCGCCGAGTCGACGGTCAGCATGGCTGTTCCCATAGAACTGGGTGGCAAGCGGTCCGCACGCATCGCGGTCGCTAATGCCCAGACCGACAAGGCGCTGCTAGTCTCGGCGATCACGCAGGCAGACATCAGGCTGCAGGTCACGCAGCTGTATATCGAAGCGGCTGCTGCCGAACGGCGTGTCCAGACGGCGCGCGATCAGGCGCGCATAGCCGGCGACGCCGCGAACGCTGCGAGTGTACGGGTAAAGGCCGGGCGGGCCTCTCCAATCGAGGAGCAGCGCGCCAATGTCGCGAAGATCAACGCCGATGCCGAACTGGTTCGGACTATCCGGCTGGCACAGGCCAGCCGCGCCAATCTCGAGCGTCGGATTGGGCAACCGATGGGCGGACCGCTCGATACGGCCTGGTTGGAGCGTTTGCCACGTGGTTATGGTCCCGAAGTCCCACCGAGCGCGGTAGGTACGCTGGCCCTGGCGGCCGCAGATGCGGACCTTGCCGTGGCTGATGCCAATGTTCGACTCGCCAATTCTCAACGAGTCCCCAATCTCGAAGCTGGCCCCGGTTTACGCAGGCTGTCAGCCACCAACGACACGGCCTTGATCTTCACGGTCACGATGCCGATCCCGATCTTCAATTCGGGCAAGGCAGCTGTCGCGCAGGCTCGCGCGCAGCGCAATCAGGTGGAAGCCCAGAAGCGGATGACAGTGCTCGATGTCGAGCAGGCAATCACCGACGCGCAGACATCGGCATCGAATGCCGCAGTCACTGCACAGACGGCTATTGGTCCTGCCCTTGAGGCGGCCCAGGAAGCAGCCCGTATTGCGCGCATCGGCTATCGCGAAGGCAAGTTCGGCCAGCTCGATCTGCTCGATGCCGAACGCACGCTGGCCCAGACGCGCCTCGCCGCCATCGACGCACTTGCCTCTTATCAGAATGCCCGCGCGCAACTGGAGCGCCTGACAGCGCCCGCGCCGGAACAGGGGAACTGATCCATGACATCCAAGAAGATCATCTACGCCGCCTTGCCCCTGTCCCTGATGCTGGCGCTCGCCGCTTGCGGAAGCGGTGCCGAGGAGAACCCGACCAACGAGGCGGCGCCCGCTGCTGAAGCAAAGACAGGGGATAAAGCCGAAGAGGGCAAGATCACGCTCTCGGCCGATCAGATCGCATCGGCTGGCATTCAGACGGCGCGCCCGATGATGGGCGGCTCGGGCACGATCGAGCTCCCCGCTACCATCGATGGCGACCCTCAGGGCACGCAGGTGGTATCGGCCGCGATCGGTGGCCGCGTGGTTTCGCTGACCCGTAACCTTGGGCAGTCGATCGGTCGCGGCCAGACGCTTGCCGTGATCGAGAGCCGCGAGGCCGCCTCGCTCAACGCCGAGACCGAAGCTGCTCGCGCACGGCTGTCTCTGGCGAACAGCAATCTCGCCCGCGAACAGCGTCTGTTTTCGCAGCGCGTCTCGCCTGAGCAGGATCTCATCGCTGCACGCACCGCAGCGACCGAAGCCCGCATCGCCCTTCGTCTGGCGCAGCAGCAGGTTTCTGCTGCGGGCACGGGTGGCGGCGGCCTCAATCGCATCGGCATCGTGGCGCCTATGTCGGGTCAGGTTATCGGCCGCAGCGTGGTGCTGGGGCAGACGGTCGCGGCGGATGCTGAATTGTTCCGCGTCGCCAACCTTTCGAGCGTGTCGCTTTCGCTCAACCTGCAGCCGCAGGATGCGGGCCGGGTGCGTCCGGGCGCAACGGTGAATATCAAGGCAGCTGGTCGACAGGCGACCGCGAAGGTGACGTTCGTGTCGCCGGCGCTCGATGCCAATACGCGACTGGTTCCCGTCATCGCGACTCTCGACAATCGTGATGGCCTCTGGCGCGTCGGCGAGCCGGTTACGGCATCGGTCGCGCTCACCGGCAGCGGCGGCGATGGCGCGATCCGTGTGCCGCTGACTGCCGTGCAGACGGAAGAGAGCCGGTCGGTCGTCTTCGTCCGGACCAAGACCGGGTTCCAGGCAACCGCCGTCCAATTGGGCGACAGTGCCGGCGACAGCGTGATCATCAAGTCGGGCCTGAAGGGCACCGAGGAGATCGCCACCGTCAATAGCTTCACGCTCAAGGCCGAACTCGGCAAGAGCGAAGCCGCGGAGGACTGAGCCGATGATCGCCCCAATCGTAACATGGGCGGTTCACAAGCGCTGGCTCGTCCTGCTGCTGACCGCCATTGCCGCCGTGATCGGCGCCGCCGCCCTGTCTCGCCTGCCTATCGACGCAGTGCCGGACATCACCAACAATCAGGTGCAGATCAACGTCCGTGCGCCCGCGCTTTCGCCCGAACTGGTCGAAAAGCAGGTGGCGTTCCCGATCGAGACTGCGCTCGCCGGCATTCCGGGCCTCGAATATAGCCGTTCGCTTAGCCGCAATGGTTTCGCGCAGGTGACGGCGGTCTTCTCCGATCAGACGGATATCTTTTTCGCCCGCCAGCAGGTCGGCGAGCGCCTGACAGGCGTGTCCGAGAACTTGCCCGATGGCGTAACGCCCGAAATGGGCCCGATCGCCACCGGTCTGGGCGAGGTCTATATGTGGACCGTCCGTCTGGAGCATCGCAAGGACGACAAGCACCAGCCGGGTGAACCCGGCATGCAGCCCGATGGCAGCTACATCACGCCGGAAGGCGAACGGCTGACGAACGACACCGACAAGGCGACCTACCTGCGTACCGCGCAGGACTGGATCGTTTCGCCGCTGCTGAAGAACACTCAGGGCTTGGCCGGCGTCGATTCGATTGGCGGCTATGCCAAGCAGTTCCTCGTCGTGCCCGACGTCCAGCGCCTGGCTTCGATGGGGATCACGCTGACGCAGCTCAGCACAGCCCTCGAACGCAACAACAACAGCGTCGGTGGCGGCTTCGTCAATCGCAATGGCGAAGGTCTGGCAGTCCGTGCGGACGCTCTTGTCCGTAACGCCGACGAACTTTCCAAGATCGTGGTGGCCACCCGGGAAGGTGTACCCATCACCCTTGGTCAGGTTGCATCTGTTCGTACCGGTCAGGCGATTCGCATGGGGTCGGCGTCCGAAAACGGAACTGAGGTCGTCGTCGGCACCGCCATCATGCGGATCGGCGAGAATAGCCGCACCGTCGCGACCGCAGTCGCCAACCGGCTGGAGGAGATCAACGCCTCACTGCCGCCAGACGTAATCGTCCAGCCTGTGCTGAACCGTACGGCGCTGGTGAACTCGACCATCAAGACGGTCGCCAAGAATCTGGGCGAAGGCGCGGTCCTTGTCATCGTGGTGCTGTTTCTGCTGCTCGGCAACTTCCGTGCCGCGCTGATCGCCGCCGTCATCATCCCGGTGACCATGATGCTGACCGGCTTTGGCATGTTGCGTGCCGGGGTGTCAGCGAACCTCATGAGCCTTGGCGCGCTCGACTTTGGCCTCATTGTCGATGGCGCCGTCATTATCGTCGAAAATGCCCTGCGACGCATGGCTGAGCATCAGCATCACGAAGGGCGTCTGCTCACCGTGAAGGAACGGCTGGATACGGTCGCTTCTGCTGCCCGGGAGATGATCAAGCCGTCGGTCTATGGCCAGGCGATCATCATCCTCGTTTATGTGCCGCTCCTCACCCTGACCGGTGTCGAGGGCAAGACCTTCGTGCCGATGGCGCTTACCGTCATCATCGCGCTGGTCTGCGCCTTTATCCTCTCCCTGACCTTTGTTCCCGCCGCGATCGCCCTGTGGCTGTCCAAGCGGATCGAAGAGAAGGAAGGACGGATCATGAGCTGGCTCAAGGCCCGCTACGAACCCGGTCTCGACCGGGCGATGAAGCGGCCTGTCGTCACTGTCGGCGCGGGTGTCGGCGGCTTCGTCCTTGCAATCCTGGCCTTCATGTCTCTGGGACAGGTTTTCCTGCCGCAGCTCGATGAGGGCGACCTGTTGATCCAGGCCCTGCGTATTCCGGCGACGTCGGTACAGCAGAGCCAGGCGATGCAGGTGCCGCTTGAACAGATGATGTCGAAGCAGCCGGAGGTGAAGTTCGTCTTCTCCAAGACGGGTACGGCCGAACTGGCATCCGACCCGATGCCGCCAAATGCCACGGACATGTTCGTCATCCTCAAGGACCGGAAGGAATGGCCGGACCCCAGCCTGAAGAAGGAGGAACTCATCTCTCGGATCGAGGGTGAGCTCGCCAAATTCCCGGGCAACGCCTACGAGATCACTCAGCCGATCCAGATGCGCTTCAACGAGCTCATCGCCGGCGTGCGCGGTGATATCGCGGTCAAGGTCTTCGGCGACGACTTCAACTCGATGAATGCGACGGCGGAGAAGATCGCCAGCGTCCTGCGCCGCACGCAGGGGGCGGCTGACGTGAAGGTCGAGCAGACCACGGGCCTTCCGATGCTCGACATCCGCGTCAATCGCGATGCCATGGCCCGCCTCGGCGTTACCGCTCAGGACGTGCAGGACATCGTGAACGCAACGCTGGGCGGCCAGCAGTCGGGCATGATCTTCGAAGGCGACCGCCGTTTCCCGGTGGTGATCCGTCTTTCCGAAGCGCAGCGCGCCGACATATCGCTGCTGAGCCAGGTTCAGGTGCCGACTCCGGGCGGGCAGTTTGTCCCGCTGGCCAGCGTGGCGGATATCCGCGTCGTTGACGGTCCCAACCAGATCAGTCGTGAGAACGGCAAGCGTCGCGTCGTCGTCCAGGCGAACGTGCGTGGGCGTGACGTCGGCGGCGTGGTCGCAGATGCGCAGGCTGCCATTGGTAAGGAAGTGCGTCTTCCTCCAGGCAGTTATCTCGAATGGGGTGGCCAGTTCGAGAATCTGGCATCGGCTCAGGAACGCCTGCAACTGGTGATCCCGGCCTGCTTTGTCCTGATCCTGCTGCTCCTCTATGGAGCGTTGGGGTCGGTCCGTGATGCAGCGATCGTGTTCACCGGCGTTCCGCTCGCTCTGGTGGGTGGCGTGCTGGCCCTCTTCTTGCGGGGCATGGACTTCTCCATCTCCGCAGCGGTCGGGTTCATCGCGCTGTCCGGCATCGCGGTCCTGAACGGCCTCGTCATGGTGTCCTCCATTCAGGATCTCATGCGAACCGGCATGGACCGCGCCGAAGCCGCTCGGGTGGGCGCGCTTCAGCGTCTGAGGCCGGTGGTCATGACGGCGCTGGTTGCGAGCCTTGGCTTCGTGCCGATGGCCCTGGGCAGTGGTGCTGGCGCCGAAGTCCAGAAGCCGCTGGCGACGGTCGTAATCGGCGGCCTGATCTCCGCGACGCTCCTGACCCTGTTCGTCCTGCCGACGCTCTACGCGCGATACGGCCGCACGACGATGGTCGAGGAGGATGATCCAGAGATCGAGGTCTCCCCGTCTGTTCAACCGCAGCACTGATGTGACGGGAGGGCAGCAACTGCCCTCCCGCCTCTTCCTGATCGAAGGAAAGGATCAGACCGATGAGAGAGGAAACCATGTTCAGTCCTCAGATCTCGCGTTTGCGGGCGTGGACGCTGTTGGCCGACCTCAATCGCTATGAAGCATGGCATCCCCACTATCGCTTTGGCGCGGGGGTCGTCGAACTTGGGAACAAGATCGACATGACCTGGACGCTGATGGGCAAGCAGGCATCGCTGGAAGCCAGAATTGTAGCCAATGATAAGCCCGATATCATCCGCTGGAGAGCAGCCACATTGCCGCTTTTCAGCATCGAAGAGGGGTATGAAATTTATGAGGATGAGACCGGTCTGCATGTCCGGCATAGCTTCGAATGCAAGGGTATCCTTGGATTGTTGGCACGCCCGCTAGCCACAGGCCTTCGCCGTCAAATGAGAACGCAGGATGCGAGTTTCATGGCGGCGGTGAAGCGCACGATCCGCGCAGTCTCTCCAGTCAATCGCCACAAGCGGCGCTCGCTCAGCGTGATCAAGGGCAGGGGGAAGAGCGATGGTTGAGACCGTACGTTCCGGCGATCAGAGGATGGAACGCAAGACGCTCTGGATTGTGCTGATCCTGAATGTCCTCATCTCTGCTGCCTTCTTTGTCGTGGGCTTTACTGGAGACTCCAGCGCGCTCATCGCCAATGGCGTCGACAATCTGTCGGATGCTCTCGTCTATGCGCTGAGCCTTGTAGCTTTGAGCCGAGGACTCATGTGGAAGAGCAGGGCGGCAATGTTCTCCGGCTCCATGCTGCTGGTCTTTGCAGTCGGCATCCTTATCGATGTCGGCCGTCGCTATGTTTATGGCAGCGAGCCGATCGGCACAGCGATGATGGCGATGTCGGCTGTGGCAGCCGTCGTCAACTTTATCTGCCTGAGGCTGCTGCAACGGCTCGAGCAGCCCGACGTCAACATGCGTGCTGCGACCACCTTCAGCTTCAACGACTTCATCTCAAATGGCGGGATACTGATCGCAGGCGTGCTGGTCTGGTGGCTCGGCACAAACTGGCCGGATCTTCTCGTTGGCGTCGCGACTGCGCTGATCGCCATCAAGGGCGGGATCGAGATCCTCAAGGATGCCCGTAGCGAAATTCGGGAGGCCAAGGGCCGCCCAGAAATCAAGGAAGCCTGACATGACGAACCCTACCCCTTCGAACGGACTGCCCTGTCCGGTGTGCAAAGTCGACCTGCTCATGAGCGAGCGGCAGGGCATCGAAATCGACTATTGCCCCCAGTGTCGTGGCGTTTGGCTCGATCGTGGCGAACTCGACAAGATCATCGAACGCAGCATCAGCGAAACTCAGCCGGTCGAACGGCGTGAAAGCACGCTTGGTGTGTTCGGCTCAAAGCATGGAAGCGATCGTGGTGACGGCCATGGATCTCGGGGCGGCCACCACGGTCGTCGCAAGGGCTTCCTGCGTGAACTGTTTGACTGATGACCAGTTTGGCCGCCGCACCCACCCCTGTGTGTGAGAACGGCCCGCGTCATGGGCGGCCTCCATTGCCGCCCATGACGACAGTTTACCCTCCGGATCCGGGAAACAACATGCGCCTGAAACAGTATCGTTTGAGCCGTCTCTCCCTGACTGGAGGAGTTCTGATGCTCAGCCTGATGGGATGTCAGCAGAATAGCGGCGGTGATGAAAGTCGCCATGATCGTAATTCAACGCCAGCGTTAGTGGGCGAGCATCTCTATGTCTGCGAGGATGGCACCCAGATCGATGGGGATTTCCTGGTCGACGGACTGACGCTAGATCTCGCCATCCTACCGGATCAGAAGCCTATCCGGCTGACCGCACCCGACACGGGCCTGACCTATGTCGGCAACAAGCTTAACGTCAGCCTAACCGGCGTAGACACGTTGAAGCTGGTACGCGCCGATCAAAAACCGCTGATCTGCAGGAGAACTCGGACGATCAGCAAGCAGGGACGCCTGCATCCACCCTGATGGTAACTGCTTTTACCGAAGATAGCGTGCCCCAACCAGGATTATGGTCATGATTGAAAAACTCCGCCTCGATGTCCCCCTGCTGCTCCCCGAAGTCATCGACACGGCTGATGGCTGCGTTTCGCGCCTGATATCCTTGATCGAAAGCCGTCCCGGCGTCGCTGAAGTGCATGTAACCAAGGAGTCAGCGGGCACACTGCCGCAGCTGTGCATCCATTATGATCCGGACGCGATCTCACTTCCGCGTATCCGGGAGCTTGCGAAGGCGGCGGGGACGCAGATCGCAGAGCGCATCGGCCATGTGGTGTGGGAGGTCGACGGCATCGGCCACCAGAGGCGGGCCAGGTCCATTGGCGAAACGCTTCGCGCGCTGTCAGGCGTGCTCGAAGCCGAAGCCATTCTTCCTGGGACAGTGCGGGTCGAGTTCGATCGTATGCTCACTTCGGAAGATGGAATTCTTACGGCGCTTCGCGATGCAGGTGTAAGCCCGAGGGCTCTCACCGCTCCGGACAAGAAGCCGTCGGCACATGACCATGACAAGGATCACGATCACCCGGCAGGCGAGAAGCACGATCACGATCATGGGCATGGCGGACTGCTTGGACCCAACACCGAGCTGATTTTCGCTTTGGCCTGCGGCGGCGCACTGGGCGTGGGTTACCTCATCGAGACGTTCCTGACGGCACCCGCCTGGGTTCCGTTCGCTCTCTTCATCGCAGCTTATGTCTTCGGCGGCTTCTACACCGTGCGTGAGGCTATCGAAAATCTGCGTCAGAAGCGCTTCGAGATCGACACGTTGATGCTTGTGGCAGCAGCAGGTGCGGCCGCTCTTGCGGCATGGGCCGAAGGTGCTTTGCTGCTGTTCCTCTTCAGTCTGGGGCATGCGCTAGAGCACTACGCCATGGGTCGCGCAAAGCGTGCAATCGAAGCGCTGGCCGAACTGGCGCCGCGGACGGCTACCGTTCGACGGATGGACGGTGGCTCCAGCGTCGTACCGGTCGAGGAACTGGTCCTTGGCGACGTGGTCATCATCAAACCGGACGAACGCATCGCGGCCGATGGCTTCGTCATCAAGGGCAATTCTGCGGTCAATCAGGCGCCTGTCACTGGCGAAAGCATCCCGGTCGATAAGGAGCCGGTCGAAAGCGCGGACGCTGCTCGGGCCAATCCTGATCGCGTCGCTGCAGCCAGCCGGGTCTTCGCCGGGACGATCAACGGCAGCGGCCTGATCGAGATCGAGGTCACGCGGCTGTCGAGCGAAAGCACGCTGGCCAAGGTTGTGAAGATGGTCAGCGAGGCGGAGACGCAGAAGTCGCCCACGCAGCGGTTTACGGATCGCTTTGAGCGCTTCTTCGTGCCCGCAGTCCTTGCACTCGCCTTCCTGCTGCTATTCGCATGGGTGGTCGTCGACGAGCCTTTCCGCGACAGTTTCTATAGGGCGATGGCCGTCCTTGTGGCCGCCAGCCCTTGCGCGTTGGCCATTGCGACGCCGAGCGCCGTGCTGTCGGGTGTTGCCCGTGCGGCGCGTGGCGGCGTCCTGGTGAAGGGCGGTGCCCCACTCGAACTGCTGGGTTCGCTCGACGCTATCGCATTCGACAAGACCGGCACGCTGATGATGGGCGAGCCGCGCATCCAGCAGATCATCCCGGCGCCTGGCGTCACCAGGGAAGAGCTGATGGCGCTGGCGGTGGCTGTAGAAAGCCTCAGCGACCATCCCTTGGCCCAGGCAATTGCGCGAGATGGGCGCGAGCATATTGGCGATCATCCAGTTCCGGAGGCTGAAAATCTGAAAAGCCTCACGGGTCGCGGCATCTCGGCTCTTGTCGGTGAGGACGAAGTTCTCATTGGTAAGGCCGAGATGTTCGGCAGCGACGGCATCGCCCCGCTGTCCGCCGAGATGGATGCTGCGATCAAGACGCTCCGGGAGGCAGGACAGACCAGCATGGTCGTGCGCAGCGGCTCGCGGGATATGGGGGCTATCGGTCTTCTGGATACGCCGCGCGAAGCAGCCCGCGCGGCGCTGGAACGCCTGCGCGAGATCGGCATCAAGCGGATGATCATGATCTCGGGCGATCATCAGCGTGTGGCTGATGCCATAGGCAAGCAGGTCGGGATCGATGAAGCCTGGGGCGATCTCATGCCTGAAGACAAGGTCGAGGCCATCAAGAAGCTGCGGGCCGAGACCAAGGTCGCCATGGTCGGCGACGGCGTGAACGACGCACCAGCTATGGCGACCGCAACCGTGGGTATCGCCATGGGCGCAGCCGGCTCAGATGTTGCTTTGGAGACAGCCGATGTGGCGCTCATGGCCGACAATCTGTCGCACCTGCCGTTTGCGGTGGGCCTCAGCCGGAGCACGCGCTGGGTTATCAGGCAGAATGTGTTCGTCAGCCTGGGTGTCGTCGCCTTCCTCGTACCGGCGACCATCCTGGGTCTTGGCATCGGACCGGCTGTCGCCCTTCATGAGGGGTCAACGCTGTTGGTGGTTATCAACGCGCTGCGGCTTCTGGCGTATCGAGATCCGGTCCGTGTCTAAGCAGAACGCGGACCACCATCGAGAAGCGACGTGAGGATCGGAAGATTCGACGCCATCTTCGTCGGGACAGGCATACTGATATGCGTCGCTCTCGCTGTGGTGGGAGTGTGGGCGATGTCCGGCGGACTGCACGCATCACTCAATGATCCTCCCGCCACGAAGCGTGTGCACTTCACGATCCAGCCGGGCGAGACGCAACGCGTAGCAGCCTATGTCGCCGGAGCCGGGACCGTAAGGTTCGTAAGCGAGAGCCGCGGCGCGAAGGTCCGCTATCGCCTTCGCCTGGAAGATGGGCACCAGGGCTCCATCCTCGCCGATACAATTGCGTCGGGCGCTCAGCGTGGGGAATTACGACCGCAGCATGGCAGCTTGTACGAATGGTCTTGGAACAACCTATCGCCCAAGCCGGTGCACATTGGCTTCTTTGCCGAGGGCAACTTCGACATCCTGAACCGAACAGGCGCTCGTCAACCTGAATCCGCGCTCATCCCCTGATTTTAAGGATTGGACGCTATATTTCTCATATCATAGACAATGGAGCACCGCGATGATCGTCGGAGCGCGTCCCCGCCTGCAGCAGATCACACTCGAAATCTGGAAGCCACTGACCATCCTGTTCGCTTGGGATGTGGCGGTCACCATCTTTCACCGATACATGCCGATCAAGGAGCCGGCGCTGCCGGTCGCACTGTTCGGCACGGCCATCGCCTTGTTTCTCGGCTTCCGGACTAACGCGGCCTATGCTCGTTGGTGGGAGGCGCGCACCTTATGGGGCGCCTTGATCAACGCCTCGCGCAGTATGGCTCGGTTATGCCGCAATGTGCTGCCAGCTGGCCCGGAAGCGGAGGCCATCGTGTTGCGGCAGATATCCTTCGCGCACGCGATGCGGTGCCGGCTGCGGGGGCAGGATCCGACAGAGGATATTGAGCGGCTGGCGGGTAAGGAGGCGGCCGAAGTCGCTGCTGAGCGTACTAACCGCCCCAATGCGCTGCTCGAGGATATGTCCCGCATTGTGTCTGGAGCGCGGGTTGACGGGAAGATCGACACCATACAGCAGTCCCTGTTTGAACGAGTGATGATCGACATCGCCAATGCCCAGGGTGGCATGGAGCGGATCAAGAACACGCCGCTGCCCAGCGGCTTCGAGTTCATGCCGAACTTCTTTACGCGACTGTTCTGCGTGTTGTTGCCGATCTCGTTGGTGGAGACGTTGGATCTCTACACACCGATAGGATCGACCCTGATCGGGATGATCTTCTTGGCTGCGTTGCGGATCGGACAGGATCTGACGGATCCGTTTGCCAACACCGTCCATGACGTGCCGCTATCTACGATGTGTCGGACGATCGAAATCGACCTTTTGGAGTCTCTGGGGCGGAAGGGGCCTGGGCCGCTTCCTCCTGTGGCGGGAACGCAGTGGTAGGGGAGGGTGGGACAAGCTCACTCGACTTACGAATGCACGCTGCTGCATTAATTCGTCGGTTGGCGGGGACTAAGTGACTCGATGATGAGGCAGTTGCCTATGGTGCTGCCGGTGCAAGCGTCGAGCCGTAAAAGCAGTTGGTCGCGTAAGGCTGTCAGATCTTCGATCTTCCGGTCGATTTCAGCGATGTGGCTGGCCGTTATGGCATCGACTTGCGCGCACGGAGCGTCCCGGTCATCTGCCAGCTTCAGCAGTTTGCGAACCTCATCCAATGTGAAGCCAAGATCGCGGGAGCGGCGAATGAAGGATAGCCGCTTGAGATGGGAGTCTTCGTAAATCCGATAGTTGCCAGCATTTCTTGACGGGACAGGGATCAGGCCTTCCTTCTCGTAAAAGCGAATGGTCTCTACCCGTGTGCTGGTCAGTTTTGCGAGATCGCCAATTTTCATAGCTTGACCCTATAGTCACTTCAGGGTGCATAAGAGCCCGATTCAAAAGTTTCTCAGGCGTAGCAATACCTTGCGGTTCTGCGGATGAGCATGCGGATAGAAGCGATCATAGCCCAGGCGGTTGAAGAGGCGATGGTCGCTTCCCAGTCCTTT
>Ga0180008_1000060_pt1 | contig 109816 bp, 102 predicted proteins | sample MM_PW_MetaG_FD_121121 | JGI IMG/M metagenome (GOLD analysis project Ga0180008, IMG submission 121121) | Groundwater microbial communities from the Aspo Hard Rock Laboratory (HRL) deep subsurface site, Sweden - MM_PW_MetaG | ecosystem: Environmental > Aquatic > Deep subsurface > Groundwater... | reverse complement strand
GGCGAAATGATTTTTGAAGATTATGAAACCAATCGTAAAAAAAGAATCAAGTAATAAAGTGCAACTCTTAAATATTAAAGTTAGCGAGCAACAGTCAATACTGATTTAGCTCGAAACTACTAAAACAAAAAGATGAAAATAGAAAACATAAAAACATTAGGCGAATTAAAAGCGGCAGGTTACCAATCTAAAAGTATTAAAGAAGAATTACGTTCAAATTTACGCGATAAAATTAAATCAGGTAAACCCACATTTGAAGGGGTACATGGTTTTGAAAACACAGTGATTCCAGAACTGGAACGTGCAATATTATCACGTCATAATATTAACCTATTGGGATTACGTGGTCAAGCCAAAACGAGACTAGCGCGTAAAATGGTCGATTTACTGGACGAATACATACCTTTTGTAACAGGATCAGAAATTAATGACGATCCTTTTAATCCGATCTCTCGATTTGCAAAAGACACGATTGAAAGCCAAGGTGATGTAACTCCTATATCTTGGTTGCATCGTTCGGATCGCTTTTTTGAAAAGTTAGCGACTCCAGATGTAACCGTAGCCGATTTGATAGGAGATATTGATCCTATTAAAGCGGCAAACTTAAAGTTATCCTACGCTGACGACCGTGTTATTCACTTTGGGATGATACCGCGAGCCAATCGCTCGATCTTTGTAATCAATGAACTTCCTGATTTACAAGCAAGAATTCAAGTAGCCTTGTTTAATATTTTGCAAGAAGGTGATATCCAAATTCGTGGATTTAAATTACGCATGCCTTTAGACATGCAATTTGTATTTACGGCAAATCCTGAGGATTATACCAATCGTGGTAGTATTGTGACTCCATTGAAGGATCGAATTGGATCTCAAATTCTGACGCATTATCCAGAGACGATAGCTGTTGCTAGAACCATTACCTCGCAAGAAGCAAAATTAGATCCTGACCAAAGTGATACAGTTTATGTGCCATCACTTGCCAAAGATTTAGTAGAGCAAATAAGTTTTGAGGCACGTGATAGCGAGTATATTGATAATAGAAGTGGTGTGAGTGCTCGTATGAGTATTACCGCTTATGAAAATTTATTGAGTACTGCAGAACGTCGTGCTTTAAAAGCAGGAGTAGACAAAACAACGGTTCGCTTATCTGACTTTATGGGAATTATACCTGCAATTACAGGTAAAGTGGAGTTGGTTTACGAAGGAGAGCAGGAGGGAGCTGCATTTGTGGCGCAAAATCTAATTGGATCTGCAATTCATACGTTTTTTCCAGGTTATTTTCCGAAAATTGAAAAATTAGAAAAGCCAAATGAAAAAACAGCTTACTCAGATTTAATCGAATGGTTTTTTGCAGAAAGTGGTTTTGAATTATTAGATGATAGCTCTGATGAAGAATACGAGCGCATTATAGGAGCCATTGTTCCTCTCGAAATTTTAATCAAAAAATACCAACCTGAATTGCCTAAAGAAGATAAGTTCTTTATGAAAGAATTTATTTTATGGGCATTAGTAGAGTACAATAAACTAAGTAAAGACAGAATAGCCGAAGGATACCAATTTAAGGATATTTACGGTAGTTATATAAGTAAATTGTAACCGTTTAAAATTTCTTTTTTAAAAGGATTCAGATTCATTTCTGAATCCTTTTTTTATTAAAATCAAGTAGCACGTATAAGTTTAGTTCTTAAATTGTTATTTCTATTTTATTTTAATTTACCTTGCCTTGTTGGCATCACTTTAGGTCAACGTAATTCCCATGGAAAACAGCTTTGAAGCTTTGATTGCCTCTTATATAGAGAATAGAGTAGGTGTTTGTGAACATTTTTTAAGCGACAAGTTAGCTAATAATTTAAAGAAAAATTTAATAGCCCTTAAAAAGCAAGATTTATTAGTAGAAGCCGGAACAGGTAACTCTAATGTTATTGCTTACGATAGCGCAGTGAGAAGCGATTCAATTTATTGGTTAGATAAAAAACACAATAATGAGTTCGAAAATGAATTTTTTGTCCAAATTGAAGCTTTTATTGCTTATCTAAACGAGAGTTGTTATACCGGAATCACAGGCTATGAATTTCATTATTCGTTGTATGAAGAAGGTGATTTTTACCTACAGCATTTAGATCAATTTCAAAGTAATTCGAGCAGAAAATATTCGATGATTAGTTATTTAAACGAGAATTGGAAACCGGAACATGGTGGAGAGTTACTTATACATCAAATAGATAATAACCAGCTGATTACACCTACACAGGGGAAAACCGTTTTTTTTAAAAGTGATGAATTGCTACATGAAGTATTAGTAACTCAAGCTACTAGAATGAGTATCACTGGCTGGTTAAAATCGGACTAAGATTTTATAAAACTCTTACTGTTAGTGAATAGTTTCTAATTGCAAGTACAGTCTATTCAATTCACTTTCTAAGATATCAATCTCTTTTTTCAAAGTCCTTATAGCATTTTGAGAGGAATTAATTTGCTCAGATTTATCCTCCTCAGATCGTAATATTTTGAACTTTTTGGTAGCAATCAAATCGGCATCCGCTTCATCGAGTAGATTCTTTTTATCAATTAGCAAGGCTTTGACTTCAACTAATCGATTGTTAATCGAATCTTTTCGGTATTTGTTGGTGTTTTCTGATGCAATTCTTTTTGCTATTTCTTCTTGTATGAGTTCCTCAGAAGAAATTTTTCGTTCTAGTTTAGCTCTCTCGTTGTTCAATTCTGTTGTTCTATTTCTTTCGTCTAATTCTGCTTTCTTTGTACTTCGAAGCACATTAAGAACGATAACAAAAATTAAACCAACGACCAATAACAAAATCAATAAGAAATGACTTTTTTTAAGTCCTAAAATGGTAGTAGATTTTTTAGCTGTTGGTTTGTTAATTCTTTGACTAACTTGTATTGGAGGCGGTACTACTTTAAAAAGAAATGCCAGCTCCTCAATTTCACCAGCATATTTCCATTCATCCATTCCATTGTACCATACTAAAGTAGCAGTGCTAATATCCTGAAGTTTCAATTCTTCAATTGTAAACGGACCGCCATTTTCGTTTCCGTTATTAATATAGTAGGTTTTCATTCGCTTTACTGTTACACTAAAATTTTATAGTGTAAAATTACAACAAAAATATATTTTTTAATAGCTTACATGATTTCGTTTTAGATAGTTTTACCGTAAACTCTAGTTATGAAATTTCCATTCAAAAATGGAGAGGAATCGATTTGGCTCTGTAAAATGACTCCAGTTAAATTGCCCTCTAATAATAGTTGTGCTGCTTGCGCTAAAGGAGCTGCTGTTGTTACTTGAATAGCTCGCAAGGTATGGTTGCCCACTTTTTGTGGTAAAATTGTTTTAACAATTTCATTTCGCCTCAATACTCCTGTGTGGTCTTTGCCTTCAACTGCAGCGTAAAGCACAATTTGGTCCTCTTCGATCTGTGGAATACATTCTTGCATTTTTTGCTGCAATGTTATACTATTTGCCGTTTTGCCTGATGTATTTTTTATTTGTTGATCTATCCAATCATAATGTCCAGGAAAACGTAATGTTTTATAATCTAAGTGTTTTACTTTTCCTGCCAAGGCATAAGGCAAATCAGCGGCGCCACCAGAAGTTAGATCTTCTTCATATGTTAAACCATCAATTATTATAGTTGCTCTTTCTGATAAGGAGGGAAGTACAGTAGTGATGAAATCCCGAATGACAATAGTTTCCTCTATATACTCAGTAGCAACACCAATAGGGCTCCAAGTAAAACCATAAAAATGAGGTGCTACTGCATTTTTAGTTAAGGCACCTACTTTAAATTCTAAAGTTTGAACTTCCTCAACTTTATAATTTAAGCAAAACTTTTGAAGCAGTTCGTGGGCTACTAAATTGATATAACCGGGAGCTAATCCGGTTTGTAATAGAAAACCTGTGGTTGCATTTTTAGCTATAGCAATGATTTCGTTTGTCTCAGCTACATATTCAGTTAGGTTAACGTAGTGTAGATTGTATTTTTTTGCAAAATATGCAATTCTTGGGGCAGCATTTCCAGGTAAACAATCTAAGATGATATCACCTTTTTCAAAAACAGCAATCATTTCATCTGTTTCAATAGTTTCATTAATTGTAAAATCAATGATAGTACATGGTTTACTGCAGCCTTCTTTTACCCACTTAGCTACTTTATTCGCTTTTAAGGGATTTCTATCCCCAATAAAAAGTGTAGGTGTGACCGTACTCCATTCCCCTAGAATTAAGGCAACTGCTTCAGCAATTCCGCCAGCTCCGGCAATTATGATATTGAAATGTTTTTCCATTTACTAAAGTTAATCATTTTTAGATAAACAGCTGATTTGTATGTTTTTATTTTTAAAGTAAGTAATTATAATTGCCAATTGAATTACTAAAGTTTCCTTTAGTAGGTAGAGTAGACAAATAGCTATTGATTGCGTTTAGAAAATTTTAATAATACAATCTAAAATCGAGTAACTTGCATAACGCATAATACTTTTGATGTAATTCTTCGACAATCGCTACGAGGTCATCATCCTCTTCGCATAAGCTAAAAAAAGCCTTGTCCAAATGTATACTACTCAATGTATGCAAGGATTCGCCATAACCAGAGATCGCTTTGGCATTAGTCACATCAAGAAAATATTGTGCTTCCTCTTGGCTTAAATCCAATACTTTTTTGTTCGAAAAATGAACAATTTTACCTCTTAGTTTGCCTTCAAATAATTCGGCTATTTCTTCTAAACTATAGTAATAATCATGTAGGCAAATGTTGTTTTCTTGACCAGGCATAACTAAATAAATAATGACATAATCTTTAAAACTATGATCATCATATAATAAGGCGCCAAGACTTTCCTCGAGCCCCTCGATTGTGTCACAATTTTTATAAATACTAGCAATATTGTGTTCTACGGCGAGCTTCTCTAAATTTTTAACAGTTTCGGTTGCAGTGGTAACCTCTATATCAGGAACTCCTTCTAGACAGAAAATAAAATTTTCTTCTTCCATTCAATTGTATTTTTCTCTTTGGTTTAGATAAACAAAAATAAAATATTTTGTTGAGAACGGACCTTTAACGAACTAAAGAAGTATGTTAAATTATTAACTAAATAATTAGAGGCTTGAAGTTGTATAAATCAAAGTAACGGGTAATCTTTACTTTTAAAAGTTAATTGAAATCGTCATTTAATGTTCTGTTAGATGAAAATTTTCTTGCTTCATCATAAAAGTTTTGCTATCTGTTTTCGTGCCATTTCTACTATTAGTAGGATTCTAATCTAAATATGGTTTTAGCCATAAATTAACAACATAGTATAGTGTTCTTCGTAGGCATGGAAATAGCGGTAACGACAAAGGCACTCTTCCCAGAGTGAGTGCCTTATCGTCTATGATTTCTATTAACCATTCAATTCTTAAAAAACTTATATGAAGTAAAACTGACAAATGATCCTGCACAATCTATTTTGAAACAAAAGATAATAGTACCAGCTTCAAAACCTGCAATTCATTAGTTAATTGAAATCAATACTTAAATGTACAAATAAATTACGAATAAAACAATTTAACACTACTATTAGTCTATTTATTATGCAAAATTTAACACTTATAGCATGTTAATCATAAAATAGGTAAAATTTTCATCCTTTGATTACTTTTAGTAGCTGTGATTCAACAATTACCATTGCTATCCGATTCACCTAATGGCTGCCGGTACAACTGATCGATTTACATCTAATTTACTTTAGGACTATAATCACTCTCAAGACACAATATTAAGAATTATCAATTCGGTGTTTGATTATTTGTTAAAGCCTATTTATTTTCAACGTTTTTTAAAATCTATCTAGTACTTTTTTTAGCTTACGCTAATGAAAAACTCAAGATAATGAACCCAAGTTTTTCAGTCAAAATTGAAGGATACCTATATGATTTCAATGTAAATGAGATTCTCTTAACCAAAAGTTGTGGAAATTACCTCAAAATTTTTTATTCAAAAAAGTATTTTTTGCCTCAATGACCACTAATTAATTATAACATAGTCTTTTTTTTGGAACTTATCATGGCGGTTCATCAATCTTACATAGTAACATGTTCTACATTTAAAAATGGGACATTATCACAATCAAAAAAATTTAGATGGGCATTACTTATATACGGGCATTGACAGGTTTATTAAACTTAAAATTCTAAAAACAATCAAAAATTGAAATTGAGTATAAAGTTGATATTACTCATATTGGTTTTATTGAAAATATAATTTTTACTCCCGTAAGTTTCCCCCAAATTGAACTTGTGCACGTACAATATTTGTGCGTCAAAACCTTTTAAAATTCCTTGAAATTGGTAGCGAACATCTGCATTAGTCTGTATATAAGTAGGTAATGCGTATTTATTTAATGTAGCGTTTTTTACATCCGGTAAATCAAAATAACCCACTGCCAGATGCGATTTGAATATCTTTTTTGGATTCGTATATTCTATTTTGGTCATTACCGCATGTACATCTCCAAGACCTTCATTTCGTTCTCTGGCCATAAAAGTGTAAAACGGGTCTCGTCCCCATTCTCGAGGCATTAAATACCTTCCTTTGGCCGTTATTCGGTTGTAATTTAAAGTTATTTCTATTTTTTTATTTTGCCAACCTAATCTTCCTCCAAAAGTTTGAGAATTGCCATTTTTTTCAAAATAGGTTTTGCTAGGATCTTCATTCCCGCCAAAATTCAAGGCGTTTTGATAAATCGTCTGAAAACCAAAAAGTAGCTTTGAGTTTGGATTTAAATTGTATTTATAATCCATTTGGAACAATGCCGAATTGAATATATTCTCAGCATATTGGTTCCATAAAAGTGTTTTTAAATTCTTTATGGATTCATTTTGCACACCTACAATATAAATTCCGTCACTGTCTAAATTCCCTGCATAGCCGGATTTTGTTCCGTCAGGATTCACGCCAGTAGGATAAATACCTATTGATTCTCCAACCCTAAAATATTTCATGGTACTTCGTGGCGAAATTCCGTATAGGTAACCCGCATTAATTTTAGTTTTTTTGAGTTCATTAAAATCGATCCAAATTCCATCCACTTCTGTGGGGCGCATTCTGCCGTCTTGTAAATTTATAAACGAGGTGTTCAGTAACTGCTTTCCTATTGTTATGTCTGAATTTTTGAAGTTGTATTTGAGATATAATTCTTCTAAGCGGCTTAGATTGTTTTTGTTTGTTGGATTTTGGAGGTCAAAAAGCCCCACTTCATACCTATTGGAAGAATTTGTTATTGGATCCTTTTCTGATAAATCCGATGATCCAACATTATGAATGTAATATCCACTTACACCAAATTGAAAATTATGAAATTTAGCTGTTTCAAATTTCACGCCACCGCCCAATGCATTAGCATAATAATCAGATAGACCACTTTCATTGTCAGTAGCCATGAAAAAGTAGCGGAAATGGCCGCTAAAGTTTCCGTTCTTAAAAACACTCAAAATCGATGTAGAATCAATTTTTTCATCACTTTTTTCTTTCCACATCTTTGGCTTTTCTGAGATTTCTTGATGTTGAGCCACCGAATGTATACTTAAGAGGAGAAAGAAGGATAAAATTATTTTAGATAAATAATAGTTCATTTACAAGTTTTTAATTTTTGGCAAAAATAAGCCCAACAGTAATAAAATTAAGTAACATTTATCACAGTTGGGCAAATAATATCAGAAATTAAATAGTCAGAATACTATCTAAAAGTATAATCAACTCCACTGACTTGGGTTAGCAGTGTTTCTGGAGCATCTAGAATTATCGCGTTTTTTTGCGGTGTAGGGGTAACGGGAGAATTTTCCTTTAAGTATTCTTTCAACACAGAATGCAAAGTTGATGTCGTGTTTTTAGGATCCATAACTCCTTTCATTCTACAAAGCATGTCCTCAGGATCGCCGTCACGTTCACAGGCCATTATCGAATACATTTTTTCAGGATCTATCGGCACATTTTTTACGGTAATACTTTGTACTCTTGTTCCCATTTCTGCAAAAGCGTTGAATTGCACTTCCATTCCTTTGAACTTTACGACCCAGCCCCCAAAACGTTTTGAGGCGTCTGTAGCAAAAACATTGTTTAATTCTTTCTCTAACCAGTTTATCAATTGCTTCCCGCTAACTTTAGCGGTTCGTACGGTACTGTCAACAGGTAGCATGTCAAAAACGAATCCGTTCGTGATTGGTATATTTCCAGTTTCGTCTGGGGTAGTTTTCGGTGGGCAAAAGCGGAATCCGTTTGAAAGGTTGATGTCAATTTCTGGAAATTTCCAGTGTAGGGCACTCAATATCATCGTGTCAATAGGATTTTCCACCACAAAGTAACGGTACAAAGGAATCGTACTATATCCAACCACGGTATTAATTTGCTCTTGATAAACACTTTCTTTTTCCTTTAGTAAATTTGCAATTTTAGGATCTGGTTTAATTTTTGGCGAAGCCACTTCTATTAATTCATAGCTATCGCTTATCACTTTTCCATCAAGAATGGTCAAATCAAGTTTTCCTATAAAAGAACCAAACGCGCCCGGTTCTACTACCTTTGAATACTTACAAACAATAGGTTTACGTACTCTTTCATGCGTATCACCGCCTAAGATATAATTTACACCTTCACATTCGGGTTTATTTGCTAAAGCTATCTGTTGCGACAAACCGAGATGTGCAATTATAATGACATAGCTGCACTGCTCTTGATTTCTAAGCACATCGACGTAATGGGGCAGATTGTCTTCAGGTGGGGTATAAATGATTCCTTTGCTGTAATTTGGACTTTGTCTTATGGGAACCAGTGGATCCGTATATCCCAAAAAACCGATTTTTGTACCAGCTACATGCCAAATATCATAGGGTTGAAAAATAAGTTCCCCACGTTTCCCTTCGCCTAAATCGTGGTACATATTGGTACAGATTTTTGGTGCATCAAGTGAACCTAATAGTGTTTGCATTCTTTTTTTTCCGTAAATCACTTCCCAATTTCCAGGTAAGTACAAGTCATAACCTAATGCATTTAAAATGGGTACAAAAGCGGCCCCAGTGGTTTCCACGCTCAATTCGCTTCCTTGAAACATATCACCGGTATCGATGGTATAGGTATTTGGGTTTTTCTTTTTCAACTCTTTCAGCAGGGTTGCTATATAGGCATAACCCCCGGTTTTTCGAAACACCGCTTTTTCATTTTCCCAAAACAACTCGTCATGGGGATGGATTTGGCAATGAACGTCAGTGGTTTGAAGTATCGAAATGGTTTGAGGTTTGCTAGTGTCAATATCTTTTGCTAAATCAGATTCTCCAGTTAGTTTTGTATTTGGAAGAGCAGAAAGGGGTGAAATAATCGCCGCTCCCAGACTCAGTGTTCCCACTGATTTCAGGAAATTTCTTCGATTGTTATTTGATTCCATTTTATTTATTTAAAAGGATTAATATTAAAACTATATTTTATATGAAACACCTAGCATTATCATGCTTGTATCCATTTTATAAGAAACGTTACTATTAGGAACGGCTCCTAAAGGATTAGTTTGCCCCGCTAATCTTGGGTTGTATATTGGCCCTCCGGTACTGCCGTCACTTTTAGCATTGTGATATACCGAATTTAAGGTTAATTTTTCAGAAAATTCATAGCCAAAACCAAATTGATAGGCATTTTGAATCACTGCAGTTGCAGAAGCTGAGAAAAATGCCAATTCCGGTTTAATAGGATTGGTATTGTATGTGTAACCCACTCTTAGAGGTAATTTTTTGATTCCTTTGTATTGTGCCCCTAAAGATAACATTTGCATATCGCTCCACCCAAAGCCTTTCACGGAGCCAGTTGCAGACCATCCGTATTCTTCAAAACCTTCCGTTTTTGAGTATTCGACTTGTCTGAAATCAAATGCTAAATCTAATTTGCTGTTTGAATATCCAACGCCTAAAGAATAAACCGCAGGGAAATTCATTTTAAAAGAATTTTGAGAACTTGAATTGTCTAAATAAGTGTTCTCAAAATTAAAATCAGAGAATTCCTGTTCTGTTTTGTAACTAGCTCCTAATTTAAAACCTTCTTCGTTTTGATAAAAAATACCTATTTGTCCTCCGAAACCTGTTGCAACAGCATTGTTAGTAGATGGATAACCAGCCATTGTCGGATTGGCCGTGGGATTTGGTTTTAGTTCTAATGTAGCAACATTGAAGTTTGGGCTTACTCCAATTGAGACCGACTTGGATAACTTATAAGCATAAGTTAAACCGGTTTGAAGCATCATATAGTTTGAAGTTAAATTTCCAAATCCGCCCATTGATTGAGGCATATTTATTGGATTTGTTGTGCTTTCAGGAAAATCAACACCGAAACCACTTATTCCAAATGCAAATGCTCCAAATCTATGTTTACTGTCTTTTTTTCCATAAACGAAACCCAAAGATGGCATAATCGAATTGCTTTTCACATCAGTGGAGGTACCGCTCATTGGTCCATTGGGCGTAGGGACGGTTGATGAAATTTCGGGGTTTGCCATAAATAAACCTGCACTTAGAGAAATAGTTCTCCCTTCAAATACGGATATCGCAGCGGGATTCCATTTTAAAGCGCCGCTAATATCGATAGGTTGTGCTGTTGAAGCACCGCCCATAGACATATTCACGGCTCCAATTCCCTGCATTAAATGTCCAGATTGTGCAAAAATGTTGCTGATAAAAAAAATCGAAAGGATGGTTAGTCTGTTTTTCATAAGTCGTTATAGGTTAATTAGTTTTGTTAAATCGTTTAGTTATGATATTTATTAAATCGGTTTATAAACATATTTTTCGTCCCACTTTATTGAGTAGAAAGCTCGAAATATTTTTTTAATAGTGGTTTGTATCAAAGTAAAAGTTGTTTTCGCCTCTTTTTAATTAGTAATTGAAAACATTATTTATGGAGCGTTATTTCAATTATAATATTTACTATATCGATTTCGTAAATTTGTCGTGATTTTCCCAATCTATTTTCAAAATAATATTGAAAATAGAATACAGATCAAATTATGTAGTATCAATTTAAATGGGAAAACTTCATTTAGAAGTACAAAATTCTATACCAATTTGCAACAAAATAGAAACTCCCTTTTGATTACGCTAATATTAGTTAGAATACTAAAGAACCTTGAGTATGTAAATCTCTAATGAGAACTAACTAAAACCCTCCTTTTATATAACTCCAGCCTTGTTCTTGTTTCTCAACAATTTCGGCAATGCCGGCGGGAACAAATTCCACCTCAGGCATAAGTTGCTCCTTGGTTATTTTTCGACTTTTCATTGTGTTTTCACAAACTACAAAACGAACCCCTTTTGCGTGAAGCGCTTTAATTGCTGCGATATGTTTTGATTTTGTAAGCATCAAATACGCTAATCCCATATTGTAGACTACAACTTCGTATTTTGCTTTTGGCCAGTGAGCAGTCAAATTATTCAGCTGGTTAGTAAATGCTTTCTGTTGTATTGTATCATTGGCATTGGTAAACTGAAACACTATTTTGTGTTTATCCTGTTTTTTTTGGGCAAATGTGCCAATGGAAAAGAGGCTAAACATTAGAACAAATAAAATTGTTATATTTTTCATAATTGATTATTTAAATTACTTTTTTTCGTCCTTCTTTTTTTGCTCTTTTATTGGTTTAAAAGGACCAAATTTGTGTTGTGTTTCAGTAAAATCATCTGAGAACGGACCAAAAGGATGATCTACCGCTTTTTTAGAAATATCTGGCCAGTCCTTACTCAAATCTTTTGATGGACGAGGCAGGTTATTGACATAAGCCGCAAGATCCCAAGACTCTTCATCGGATAACTGTGGATTTTCGTATGTAGCGCCTAAAGGCATATTGTATTTTACATATCCTGCAAAACGACTTATTCTGTATAGCCCTGCGCCACTATTATAAGAATTGGTTCCCCAAAGTGGTGGATAGGTATATTCTTTTTTGTCCTCTGCCAAAATTCCCTGACCATCCACTTGGTGACAGCTTGCACATTTAGCATCGTATATTAATTTTCCTTTTACAGGATCAGCAGCCCTATCTAAAAACTCTAAATCATAAATTCCAGAGCCTTTGGCATCTTCACCTTTAGGGACATCTTTACCAATGTATTCAATATAAGCAATCATGGCTTTCATTTCTTTATCCTCTTCATTTAGATGCTCGCCATTTAAGCTTCGTTCTAGACAATCATTGATTCGTTTGTAAATCCCTTCAATTTGTCCACTTCGACCTCTCATTTTTGGATATGTAGAAAACACTGACCCATAATTATTACCCCAGGGCTTTGTTCCAGCATCAAGGTGGCAATTGCTACAACTCATCCCGTTAGTTATTTTTTTGACACTACCATTTGGACCTAAGTATTTAGCGGTATGGGAAATCAAATCTTTTCCATATTCCAACTGTTCTTTTAAAACATCATCGGTAACCAAGCTAATATCAGGAGCTTTCCAGAAGCCAGCGATTTCGTTTTGCAAAATCACTTTTTTCTTTGCATCGACATACAGTGAATCCATTTCTTTACTGTCATTTTCAAACCAAGAGCTGATAGAGGAGTGAAAAAACAAGAATGAAAACAAGAATATTACCAAGAAGATAGCAGTCGTAAAGAGTGTAGTCAGCCTCTTTGCAAGGAATATGAAACGTTTAGTATTATTTGTGTCCTTATCCATAAGTTTTTAATGAACTAATTTTTCTCTGAAATATCCATATACCCAGGTTCCTGCTATCGCTGCTAAAAGAGCAACAATCATTACCGTCGCACCCGTCCCGATTTGTGCGAATAAAGGACCAGGGCAAGCTCCAGTCATAGCCCAGCCAAAACCAAATATCAATCCACCAAAAATTTGACCTTTATTAAAGGTTTTGTCATGAAATTCAATCTTTTCGCCATAAATGGTCTTAACATTTAATTTTTTAATTAGAAAAACAGATATAGCCCCAACCACAACTGCACTTCCTATAAGTCCATACATATGAAAAGACTGGAAATGGAACATTTCTTGTATACGGTACCAACTGATAACTTCGGCTTTAATAAAAAGAATACCAAATAAGACACCAACGATTAAGTACTTTATATTATGATACCATTTGTGATCCAATGCACTCTCGTTTACACATATAGTGTCGAGAGAACGAGTTTCGAAATCTGTATTTTGATCTTTAATTTGCATATCGAATAATTTTTAAAGTGAAAGAATATAAGGTAAAATAAAATTTGCCATAATCAATCCGCCAATGAAGAAACAACAAGTCGCAACAAGCGACGGCCATTGTAAATTAGACAAACCTGAAATGGAGTGACCACTGGTACAACCTCCAGCATAACGAGAGCCAAAACCAACTAAGAAACCACCTATAACGATCACAATGAATCCCTTGAGAGTCAATAGATTTTCCCAAGAGAAAATTTGTTCAGGTAACATACCGTTGATGTTTGTAATTCCGTAAGTTGCTAAATCTTTTCTAAGGCCAGCGTCAATAATAATTGGATCGGGGTTTGACAGAAAACTAAATGCAAGAATACCACCAATTAAAATTCCCATCACGAAAAACATATTCCAAATTTCTTTTTTCCAATCATAAGTGAAAAATGGAATACTTGCTGGCATACACATCGCACATGTGTGTCGTAAAGTTCCACTTATTCCAAAGGATTTGTTTCCTAAGATTAATAGTGCTGGGACAGTAAGTCCAACTAATGGTCCGGCAATATACCAAGGCCAAGGTTGTCTAATAAGTTCTAAAATTTCCATATTTTTTTTTTAGTCTTGTAAAATTCACTTTTAAAAAAGAAATTTTGTGTAACTTATGTCACACAAGAAAAAAAAATATGTAATAAATGACATATGGAAGAGAAATTATCCTATATAATTGTTAATTAATTAGTTATTAATCTTGATGCATAATAAAAATTAGTGTTTGATGAAATGCTGCTAAATAAAAAAGTGCTTGATTTCTCAAACACTTTTTAACAAATTAAAACTAGAATTTATGATTTTTTTTCTGCTTTTTTAGATGAACAGCATGCGTCTTTCTTGCCTTTACCTTGCTCTTTTGTATCACTACCACAAGACTTCTTTTCTTGAGTAGAACATGGTTTTTCAGTTCTTACTTTTTTCTTTTGTTTAGGTTCTTGTTCTTGAGCATTTATGTTTATTGAGAACAAGACTGCCACTAATACTAATGATGAAACTATTTTTTTCATTTTATTATGTTTTTATTTATTGAATATGTAAAATTTTATTTTATGCAATTAAGAGTTGGTCTCTGGAGGCTGCCAAATAGTATTATAGTAATTCGAAATCAGTTCTTTTTCGAAAAATAATTTTTGTTCACTTATGGACTCAAAATTATGGTCTTTTTTAAATACAAATTCTATTTGGTTGATTATAAATTGCCCTATATTAAAATTTAAAATACATTTCTCTTTTTGACAGCCATATGGCATACTGTTATGAACAGCAATATTCTTTTGACAAGCCGATTCAGATTTTAGAGCATAATGCATTTTTACAATTCTAACCGTGGGCAACACTGTTAGCATTATAATATAAAGGCATAATGTAGTTATCAAAAATTTCATCGTTATAAAAAGGTATAAAATAGTTTTTTTTTTACTATTTTTTGAATTGATTTAAAAATTTATATTGGCTTGTCTTCGGGTTTAAGCAGCTTTTCTATTCTAATTAATTATTTCCGCAGCCCCCGCTTGGAGCACTTATAATACTATTATATTCTTCTAAAGAAATAAATTGTGGTTCATAACTTACCTCATTATTGATCAGTTCAGTTGTAAAAGAACGAATGTGATTTTTTGAGCCACAGGCTAGATTACTATAAACAGTTAATAAATCTGATTTTGAAGTATTTATTATAAAGTCATCAATATCATTTATATCTAAATCTTCAATAGTCGCACCAACTTTTAATGCTTCAACCAATGAAATATTAGATTGTATAATTAAATTATTATACAGCACTTGCAGGTCCTGATTTACAAAAATCCCCACTTGAACAGAGGCAGGATCTAGAATTCTGTATTTATTTAATAATGATAAAACGCTATTCATATGTGTTTGCTCACTTTGAGAAATGCTATTAAAAATAGCCAATTTGTATTTATTATAGGAATAAATATAAACATCATGAGCTAGTTTTTCTTCCTCTCTTAAAAATTTAAGATCGTTTATTTCATTTTGTGTCAATGGAACTACAGTATCGGTGTTAACATTTTCATTCGTACAGTTGCTAAACAGTAATCCTGTTAAAAAAGCAACAAATATTTTTATTTTCATAATTATATTTTTTGAATTAATATGAAGTAAATTTAGTAAAAGAACTCTTTTTTAGATGTAACATTAGTCACTTATAGAATTTAAAAAAGAGTCTTAAGCAAATATTAATTTTAATTAGAATCAAACCTATGGTAAAAATAAGTAGGAGAGTAGGAGAGCTTTCTTTTCCTTTTTGTTTTTTTTATTATTGAGAAATTACTTGACATATACTTTTTGTGATACATAAAATTTGTGATCGAAAATAAATGTAAGTATTATCATTTCCGTATTGGCATTTTCTAAACTAAAGTTCATGGTATTATTCCCAATATTCAATCCTTCAATTTCTCCATCATTCACTATTTTACCGTCTATCGATGAAATGAAATAATCTAAAGTTGATACGTAAGGTAAATTAAATTGAATTTTAATGATTTTATTAGCAATAGGAATTGGTGAAACAGTAAAAGTAAATGGGTTTTTCCCATCAATTGATGCCACGCTTAAGTTATTGTTTTTAATTAGTTTAACTTCAGAAACAGTAGGGTCGGCAGAAGTAGCAGTATTTTTGTTGTCTGTAAAACTGCTAATAGTTGGACTTTGAATTCCCCCATAGATATGACCAATTATGAATTCATTTTCCAATATTTGACTAAGCTTAATTACATCATTGTCATAATGTGGCAGATTAGTGTTTGGAATAAATTCTGCACCAGCACCTTTGAGATTAGGCATTTCTACAGGTAGATTGTATTCTTTTAGAGTACCATCTGCCAGTCGTGTTACTCTACTTATTGTTTTTACAAATGGGACATTATTATCTTGAATTAAAGTTGTTCCATTATAATAATACTGGCTAATTCCTCCAAAAAAAACAGTATGCATTTGGTTTTCTGTTTGGTCGTATAAACCAACTTTCCCGGAGTGATAGTTACTTAAATATTGGTTAAATTGTGTTTGTGGAAAATAACCGCTGCTTTTAATGTCTACAGGATAAAGAAAAGGTAAATCTTCATTGATTTGAAAAACACCTGAAGAAATAGTATAGCCTTCTTCTCCGTTTGGAAAGACCTGAGGAACTAAATTATAATCTCTTCGATGTAAGTTAATAGCATCGGTAACTGTTGAATAGTTACCATAACTTAATTGCATTCCAGAATTATCAATGGTAAATTTTTGAATTTGACTTGTATAGGATTGTACAAAAGAACCTCCGTTATTTGGATTATACCTACCTGTAAAAACTTGCCCACCAATTAAGTAAAAATCAGTGCCAATTTTACCTAATTGCCCGCCAGTATTCTGAAAAATAGCATCAGAAATTTGTTTAAAATAGGTTGTAATTGGCGTTCCTGCAATTACTGCTGTAATTAGGTTAGGAACATCGACCGAAGTTAGTTTGTCAAATGTAATATGATTATTTGCAGTTGCTGAAAAAGCATAACCACCTATAATATACAATGTATTTTCATCTTGGTAAAAATTCATATTAGTAGACTGTAATTGTTCTGCAATTCCAGATGAAAGTAAATTTAAAGAAGCAGACCACAATTGTTTCGTATTTATATCAATCACATATATATCTGTATTGTTTTGTGCTTGAGGAAATGCATTGAAAGGTTGTCTGGCATGGATGCCATCTTTTCGTCCTCCAATTACGAGCCATTTACCATTATGTTGTGCAAAAACATAAGAATGTAATCCAGGTAGGTTAGCTATAGCAATGGGTGTAAGTTGCACATCGTAAGAAAACGAATCTTGTGCTACTGCTGTTTTGAAGGAAAGTATCAGTATGATTATAAAAATGTATTTTTTCATTTTACCTACGTTTTAAATTATTAGTACTTTCAACATCGGTCGAAATAGTATTCTCTTTGTTGACTTTTTTAGTTTTAGATTTTAAGACTTTAAATGATTTTTCTTTAAAATTTATAGAATCATCTTGTTCAATAATTCTGATACTATCTTGAATAATCGGATTGTCGTTTTGGCAATCGTGACACTTTGCACAACTCACCATTGCTTGTGAAAAATGAGATTTAGGCTTTTTTAAATCACTTTCATTGATTTTCATGACACTCATATACTTTTGACTGATATCTGTAACTTTAAAGCTTGAAAAAGCAAATAAGGCTATCATACTTGTAATTATTATTTTAATTTTCATTTAGGTACATGGTATAGTATTGCCTCATAACTAGGAAAATGTTACGGGCTTAATTCTTTTTTATTTTGAGGATTATTAAACTAAAGAAATAACCTTTGGCGGTTGCCAAATGGAGCTGATATATTGAGAAATAAAAATTTTTTCGTAATTGGATTTCTCTTTTTTAATCGGTTCAAATAATGGTATAACTAAAATAAATGGTATGAATTGCGCATTAATACATTGAGAGGGACTAAAGTTTAAATTCATTATAACATTTCCTCTTTCACAACTTGATTGGGAGTCATTATTTGTTTTACATGATGATTGATTTTTTTCAAAAAATTCCATCTTCATCACTCTAACAGATGGGAGTGCAGTTAGAATAGTTAAATAAAAACATAATAGATACGCAAAAAATTTCATGGTATAAATTTATTGTTTTAAACAATTAAATCATTTTTTTTTAATTAGCTAGAAATCAAAAAGAGCGCCATTAAAATCAGAACTAGCTCTTCAATACTAGTTACGATTCTCATAGGTGAAATTAAAATGTAACGCTATTAAGCACATTTTACGTCACGTTTATTATAGTATTTTTTATACCTCCCATTCTAGGCCAAAAGAATATTGCCTATAATCATCTAGTTCCCAGATTGTGTATTTATCAAAATAAAAGGAAACGGTATCTGTTACAGTTTGTAATATTCTAATTGGTAGTCGCCTATGTGTTTTTTATTTTCTTCAATGGATTTTTTATGTTTAATATAGTTCACTGTTCCAAAAACAAAAATGATAAATGAAGTGAAGAAAAGTGCGATTTCAATCAGTAAACTATTTTCAATTTTCAATAGATTTCTCAAACTCAAGCCTGCAATCAAAAAATACATGGAGGTTCTCAAAAAGGCAAAAAAAGTAGATTGATTTGCCAATGTTGTTCGTTGCAATGCTAATTTCTCTCTTAAAATTAAGTCTTTATTACGTGCGTTATCTGTTTTCATTTTTTTCGTGTGTTTATTCCAAATGGCAAATACAAAGGGCAAAAACTGGCAAACGATGTTAGAATGAAAATACTCGCAAAAGCACTTAGTATAATTGCTAATATGCCATTGATTAAGTTGGTATAGTACAGTATTCCAACAAGAACAGCGAATGCAAAACGAATGATTTTATCAACAGTACCCATATTTTTTTTCATAGGAATCTATTTTACATCTACGAAAGTAGTTCGTAAAAATGGAAATCTATGTAACAAAAGTCACATCGTTTCAAATTACACTAATTTTGTTGTTACATTATGAAGAGATCTTCAATAATTTTAGATAAAGGTATAGCCTTTTGAATTTTTTTGATAATCTGTATTTATCCTTTATAAATTGTTAATAGTCAGCGATTACTATTCCCTCAATATAATTAGGGACTTCTAGGTGTAGAAAAATAATTTTAAGTCAGCGGCTTAATTACCTCTCGTCATAAACCAATTTGTTTTTTATGTATTAGTTATATTCCTTAGGTATTGTTTTTACATTCAGATTTGAATTTCAAAAACAACTAGTTGTTGATTAATACCTAACTTAAATAAATTGTAACCCAACTAAAACCAATACAATTTGTGCTAAAAATATAATTAATCCAAAAAACAATCCTTTTTTACCGGATTGGATTAGGGACGCAATACTAACATTAAGGCCAATTGCAGTCATAGCTATTGTTAAGACAATCTTTACCATCGTATTCATAATCTCAAGTAAAAATTCATCAAAGTCTATTAACGAAACTAAAATGGTAATTACTAAAAAGCTCCATAAATACCACGGCAATTGTAAGTGTTGCTTCCAATTTTTTGTTGTTTTTTGTTCTGATATATAATTGAAAAGTATCAATGCAGGCGATAATAATGCAATTCTTGCTAATTTTATGGTTATTGCATCTTCACCAATTAGTTGTGACATTGAGAAACCAGCACCAGCTACGTTACCCACAGAATGAAGGGATCCACCGATAAGGATGCTACTATCAAATGAGGATATTTTTAAGGTTGTTAAAACAAATGGTAAAAGTAACATGCCTATTGTTCCATATAAATTAACTACTGCTAAGGCAATACCTACATCTTCTTTATTTTTTTGTAGGGAGGGCGATAATGCAGCAATTGCACTTGATCCACAAATGGCAGTTCCAAAACCTACTAACAAACCTGCTGAACTAGGGCATTTTATTTTTTTTGAGAGATATACGGTAAGTAATAATACAAGCAAAACCACAACAGTTATTAATATAAAACTTTGCAAACCTAACTTTGCAATATGTGTATAATTGATGCCAAAAGCTAAAAAAATTACTGAATATTCTAACATTTTTGAACTTGTAACGTTTATTCCTGAATGAAATTCTGATGGAATTTTAACAAGATTACCAATTATCAGCCCAACTAATAAACCCAACAGAATACTATTGAAAAAAGTAAAAAAATTAGAAACTACTAATACAAATAGTCCTAAAACTATTGCGAAAATTATTCCTTTGTGATTTTTTTTTATTGTATCCATCATTTTTGTTTGCCTAAACTATTTAAAGTTTTTCAAATTTTTAAAGTCCTATCTATCAATAGGTGTTCTACTAATTCAGTATTTAAATTTCAATTTATAAATTATGCTTAATGAATAAATTACAGGAATTCAATCTATATCTTGGAAGAATAAATATTTGAATTAATTTTGATTATCATTTCAATTTCTCTTATTATGACTGCTATTTATATTCATTTAATTACTCTTTTCTAAAATAATATTTATTATTTCGTCTGCTGACAAGACACCGGATTGTTTCCACAATTGTTTCCCATTTTGAAATAATAGTAATGTAGGAACTCCAAGAACTTGATGGCTTTTTGCTAATTCTTGGTCTTTGTCTACATCTATTTTAATAATCGTAATACGCTCTTTAAGACTGTCCTTTACTTGATTTAGAATTGGTAAAAGCATTTGGCAAGGTCCACACGAAGTGGCAAAGAAATCTACCAAAACTGGTTTTTCAGAATTTATAATGTCATTGAAATTACTCATTTTCTTCTTTTTTTGAAGGAATAGCACAAGCATTATTGCCGCAACAACCTACGCTAAACAATGCCATTACAGTAAAAACAACACCTAGAATTATCATTAAATATTGCTGTGTTTGAAAAGATTGAATTATAATATAAACTCCCAGAATTAATCGAATGGCTCGCATAAAGTTCCAGTTGGTAAAAAGTATTTTTAACATTGTTTTGTAATTATAGTTATTATACAAATTTTCTAATATTGATCATTAAACCAAGATGAACTCCTTCGTGATAATTATTGAAATTTATGGCTTCTTGAAATGTTGCTAAATGAAAACCGATATGGGTTTCGTACGGCGTAAACGAAACAAACTTTCCTGTATAGTAATCATCTTTGGTTTGTTGGATCAATGAAATCAACAATTCTTTTATTTCGTCAACTTCTTCTTGTGTTGTAGTTTGGGTTGGTACCGAACCGTATTTGTATTTGTTATGAAATTCTTTGGAGATTGCAACTGGTAAACCCGATAGTCTGTAAACTAAACCTTGTTGAGTAGTAATGATATGACCAATGTTCCAAATCAAATTGTTTTTAAATCCTTCAGGTATTTTGTTGAGTTGCTCTAAAGTAAGTTGTTCTAAAAACGCTAAATGTAATTTTCGGTTAGTTTCCCAAATTTTGAATGTTGATTGCATCTTTTATAATTTTTATAAAAATAGTCCAATTCAAAACAGGCATCAAGCTGTTTCAAACTGAACTATTATTGCGTGATTTATGAATTTTATTTTTTCAGTTTTGCGTTAACATCTTCCCAACGGCCACCATTGATAACATTTGTAATGTGATTTTGTTCTAAAATAGCTTTGGCTTGGCTGCTTCTACTACCGCTTTGACAAAAAACAACAATGCTTTTTTTACCTTTGAATCTTATCAATTGCTTCTCAACTTGGTCTAAAGGTATATTTACTGCTCCTTTTACACTTCCTTGAGCAAACTCTGCTGCTGTTCTAACATCTACATATAATGTCTCCTTTTTTATAATTGGTCTTGCCTTTTGACTTGTCGGGTTTTTTATTGTTGCTTTTGTGTTTTGCGCACTGATTGTGTTGCTCGAAAAAGATGTGATTAACAATAGTAAACCAATTTTTATTAAATTCCTCATGCTTTATTTAGTGCTGCATTTACATCTTGCCAAGTTCCGCCGTTAGTAACATTAGTAAATCCATTTTGTTCTAAAATTGATTTTGCTTGTCCGCTGCGGTTACCGCTTCTACAAAAAACTACAATATTTTCTTTGTCTTTAAATTTTTCCAATTGATTTTGTACTTGATCTAACGGAATATTTACAGAACCTTTGACATTGCCTTCAGCGAATTCTCTAGGAGAACGAACGTCTACTAAAAATGCTCCCTTATTAATTACTATTTCTAAATTCTCATCGTTGCTACTGCCACCAAATATATTTCCAAAAATTCCCATAATTATTTTTATTTAACGGTTGATTTATTATTCTTTTACTACTGTGTTCTGACGCATAAGATTGGATTTAAGAGCAGTTGTTTTTGCAATTGCGTTGCAACCAACTCTATCTTCGCTAAAGTTCCTATACCCTATATGTGTAACTATTTCTATATCAAATCCTGTTTCAGTAACTAAGACAATCGGTTCTTTTACGTCGACAATTAAAGCACCTACCTAAAGAGCTCGATCACCATTAATACCAATTTTTATTGATTGAGGGATATATCCTTTTGCAAAATCACTATTGTCTCTTGTCTTTAAAATTTAAGTTCCGTTTTATTAACCTACATTTTCAAATGCTACAGCATTACTATCTTTAATGCCATTATTGAATACTTTCTTCCAAACTTCTATTTCCGTCTTATCCATAGCTACTTTCATATTAAAGGAGGCAAGGGGAGGGCAAAAACTTTCGGCAACTTCTTGAACAATTTCTGTTTACGTTCTATTGCCGCGTAGAACGCAATTGGTAGCTTTATGTTCACCAATTTTTAAATTAGTTTTTTAACTTCTGTTTTTTCAACACGGAAAAACTACACCGCGATCATGGTGTACAAGTACAATATTATCTAGCTTCATTACCTTGTCTCTTACCTAATAAAATGATACTGCAGCCAACTCTTCTTACATCATTATTCCACTTTTTGAGCTAATTCGGGACAGTGTATATCACCAATACATAAAGTATAGCGCGAGAAAATAGTATGCTCTTTTCCGTTTTTATCAATCAGTAATTAGAGCGTAGTCTCCATAGCGTGACCGGGCTTATCCATTACCTATATTTTGATAGTATGAATTGTAAAATCCTGATTGTCTTTGGCCGAAATGAATTCAAACTCTGACTTTGCATTGGGGCCATTCACAATTTTTGCATCTATTTTTTTACTCCAATATAAATGTCAAGAAACAAAATCCGCATGAAAATGTGTTGTAAAAATATACTTTAATTTTACTCCGTCTTTTGTTAACCTTTCTATATCAAGTTCTGTTTCCAGTAGCAAATCTAGAATCGCTAGTTCGCTATTTTAGGTCACGTATGATGCTCCTTGTATTAGTCACTCCGTATATATTTTCTCTATTTTATCTTATTACTAATTTGAATGTATTGCTATCAATTAAGCTATTACGGGATTGCCTTCACTAACCCATTCATTCATTCCTGGGGAATAGTTTAAAACATTGGTATATCCATTTTTTATTAATAGAGAATAACCAATTGAAGCTCTATCACCGCCTTGACAATGGATTACAACTTTTTTATCTTTGCTTATTTTATCTAAATTATTTACCATAGTCCCTACAAATACATTGTCAGCTCCTTCTATATGACCAGCATTAAATTCAGCAGCGCCACGAAGATCTACGATCTGAACATTTGGATCTCCTTTTAAAGCTTTTAGTTCTTCAAGAGTAATGAAGTGGGATTGATCCAAATTTCCTGCAAACGTTTCAGTTGAAGGAATGTAACCATAAATGTTGTCAAGACCAATTCGCATTAGTTTTCTGGTGAGATCATCTAACTGGGAATCCGGAGCAAGTATCATAAAAGGTTCCTCGTAAGTTAAAAACCATCCTGCCCAAGTGGCAAAAGAGTTATTGCCTTGAATGTTAATGCTTCCAGGTATAAATCCTTTTGAAAATTCTGATTTGTCTCTGGCGTCAATCAATTTGATTCCTTTTGCTAAAGCTTCCCTTAATTCTATTTGATTTAACTTTTTTAATTTAGGAACCGCTGTCAAAAGTGGACGATCAACTTTATTTAAGTGCTTCATCATCGCAAAATATTTTGGTGGTTCGGGCTGATCCGTCAATAAATATTTTACAAAACCTTTTTCATCATGCTTGTATTGAAATGCCCAATTTCTCAGTTTCTCGTATCCCACTGTTGTGCTAGGAACTGATCCTAACGATTTGCCACAAGCTGATCCCGCACCGTGTCCAGGCCATACTTGAATGAAATCTGGAAGATTATTGAATTTTTGAACAGATTGGTACATTTGTAAAGCACCAGCATCAGCTGTACCAACAACACCAGCTGCTTTCTCTAGCAAATCGGGTCTTCCAACATCACCCACAAATACAAAATCCCCTGTGAACAGCATTACTGGCTCATCACTGGCAGGAGTATCTGTAAGAAGGAAACTGATACTTTCAGGAGTATGTCCTGGTGTATGTATAACTTCTAATATAAGATTTCCAAGTTTTATTTTTTGACCGTCTTTTAATCCAATATGAGGGAATTCATATTCCCAACCTTCACCACCTTCATCTGAAAGATACATATCAGCACCAGTTAAAGCAGCTAATTCTCTTGATCCAGCGAGAAAATCTGCATGAATGTGCGTTTCAAGAATATGAGTAATTTTCATATTATTTTGCTTTGCAATTTCGAGGTAAGTATCTACATCTCTTTTTGCATCAATTACAGCTGCTACTCCCGCTTTTTGGCAGCCAATAAAATAACTGGCTTGCGCTAAACTTTTATCGTAAATGTGTTGAAAAAACATATCTTTTATTTTTAGGTTACTTTACTAAATAGAAATCGAAATTACGGATTACATTTATTAAGAACTGTGACATAAGTTACACAAGCTTTTTTTATATCTATAAGTGCTATTTTATTAGTGGGATTATCATAACCGAGAGCTACATTTTTTTGATACTTCTCTTTTGCAATTGGATTTTTTTTGATGAAATTTGTTGAATGGGTAATGGTAGCATTTATTGAGACCTAGCAAAAAAAAAGATTGCCTTTTTTAGACAATCTTTTTAAAATAGAAAACAATATATTATTTACAATAGTGTTGTTGGACAAACATAATCTGACTTTAAAAGTTTGGTGTTTTTGATTTCGGCAAAGCCTCCAATAACATCAACAAAATTATCCCAACCCCTTTGTTTTAAAATTGATGCAGCAATCATGCTGCGATATCCACCGGCGCAATGCAAAATGAATTTTTTCTCTTTTGGAAATTCTGCTAAGTGATTATTGATTTCGTTTAGTGGAACATTAATTACCCCAATAAGATGTTCGGATAAAAATTCGCTTTTCTTTCTAACATCAAAAATAAGTGTTTCATCAAAGTCAACAGCGTCTTCTAATTGTTTTGCTGTAATTCTGTTTATGGTATCCAATTCAAAACCTGCTTTTTTCCAGGTATTTATCCCGCCATTCAAATAGCCAATAGTATGATCATATCCAATACGGGAGAGACGTATCATACTTTCTTCTTCCTTGCCAATTGCAGTGACTAATAAGATTTCTTGTTTAATATCCGCAATCATTTCGCCCACCCACATTGCAAAACTTCCATCTAAACCAATGTTAACACTATTAGGTATAAAACCTTCTGCAAATTCAGATGCGTCACGAGTGTCAAGTATTAAAGCTCTAGTTTCGTTTGCTACTACTTCAAATTCGGTTGGATTTAAAGGTGTTTTAGCTTTTTTTAGTATCGCATCTAAACTGTCATAGCCATTAATATTCAGTAATACGTTGGCTGGAAAATAGGCGGGAGGATTTGTTAATCCGGTTAATACAGCGGTAACGAATTCATCTTCGGTCATTTTTGGGTTCAGGGCATAATTTGTTTTCTTTTGGTTGCCCAAAGTATCTGTAGTTTCTTTACTCATCATTTTCCCGCATGCCGAACCCGCACCATGATTTGGATAGACGATTAAATCGTCTGACAATGGCATAATTTTAGTTCGCAAAGAATTATACAAATGACGCGCTAATTTGTCTTGAGTTAAATCAGCAACGACATGTTGAGCTAAATCTGGACGGCCAACATCACCAATAAAAAGGGTATCTCCTGTAATAATTCCGTGCTCTTTACCGTTTTCATCAATCAATAAAAAAGTAGTACTTTCCATGGTGTGTCCCGGAGTATGAATCACTTTTACTTTGTAGTTACCAATTTTAAAAATTTGTCCGTCTTGGGCAGAAATAATTTCGTAAGCTGGTTTTGCCGTCGGTCCATATACTATTTTCGCATTGGTTTTTTTGGCTAAATCCAAATGTCCTGAAACGAAATCAGCGTGAAAATGAGAAAGAAAAACATATTTTATTTTGGCATTGTCTTTAAGCGCTTTATCAATATAGGGCTGCACTTCTCTTAAAGGATCAAAAATTGCGGCTTCTCCATTATTTTCAATATAATAAGCTGCGTGAGCAATACAACCTGTGTAAATTTGTTCTATTTTCATAATTGATTTTTTTGAATTAATGCTGTTTTAGATTTATAAGATTAGAGCAAATGTATAAGACACTTTTAAAATCCAAAGTGATAATTATCATGAAAAAATACCTATAATATTAGTAAATATAGTATGTGACAAATGTCACAGAGAAAAATCAAGCCGTGCGTTTTTATTTACTATGTACAAAAAAGACCATCACAAGGATGGCCTTAATTTAAAATTTACTAGAATTTTTTATATGATTTTTGTGCCAATTACCAGTCAATCATTTCTAAATTACTTTTCTTTCTTTCGGCTGATGCTTCAACAGTTTTAAGAGCAGGAACAATTGCTTTATCTCCCTGCTGCCAGTCCACAGGCATCGCTACTTTATACTCGTCAGAAGTATGCAAGGCTAGAGGAGAACGTTTAATCTCAGCCCTATTTCTACCGAGAGTTAAAGGGTATGCACTTCTTTCGCTGAAACTTCCATTTTATATTAATTTAAAAATACGTAAGTGAGTGTTTAGGCTGCAAATAGGAGGAAAGTAAATGGTGTTAATGGTAATATTTATCACGTAAAGAAAAAAAATCCCTTTCAATTTTACTCAAAAGGGATAACAAACAAATAAAATATATAGGTACTAATTATTACGCAGTTCCTTTTAGAATTTTATTCCAATATAACCAAGGTAAAACTTTTGTTTTTAGGATCCACATGGCCCAATTAGGTTTTGCCTGATTTATTGGAAAAGTCATTTTTGGTGTATTTGTATAATCAAACTCGGCTAACATTAATTTTCCGTATTGAGTAGGAATCGGGCAGGCGCTGTACCCATCATATTGTGCTGTGCCTTTCTCATTATCCATAAATGCCAGAAGATTGGTAACAACCACCGGAGCTTGTTTGCGTATAGCGGCTCCAGTTTTACTGCACGGTGCATTGGTGCAATCTCCTAGAGCAAACACATTTGCAAAACGAGTATGCTGCATGGTGTTTTTATCAATTTCCACATATCCAAATGGATTTGCAGAGTCACTTAATGGACTGTTTTTTATAAAATCAGGAGCTGATTGTGGTGGAACTGTATGGCATAAATCGAAATTCAATAGTACTTTTTTAAATTCCTTATCAGGGCTGTTTTCTACTATACCGTAGCAGCCAGCATTTTCAGAAGATAATTTCTGATTTAGGTTTTCATCAATTTCTTTAGTTTCAAATTCAACTGTTTTCTTTTCGCCATCTATCGCTGTAACATTAGCACCATAATGGACGTGAATATTATATTTAGCTACAACTTTTTTTAGTGTTTCAGCATATTCTTTAACACCAAATATTACGCTTGCTCCAGAAATATAATGGATATCGCACTTGTCTAAAATTCCTTTTTTACGCCAATAATCGCAAGCCAAGTACATGATTTTGTGAGGTGCTCCTCCACATTTAATAGGTGTTGTTGGGTTTGTGAAAACTGCCGTACCACCTTTAAAATTTTCAATCATTTCCCATGTGTAGGGTGCGTGTTGAAAAGAGTAGTTACTGCTGACACTATTTTTGCCTAATGTATCTTTTAATCCTTTAATTTTATTCCAATCCAGTTGGATACCCGGGCAAACAATCAAGTAATTATAGGTGAATTCTTTACCCGAAGAACATCTTACTTTATTTTCGTTTGGCATAAATTCGTTTACCGCTTCTTTTATCCAAGTAGTATTGTTTGGGATTACATCTTTTTCATTTCGAACGGTCTTTTTGATGTCAAATATACCAGCACCAACAAGTGTCCATGCGGGCTGATAATAATGTTTTTCAGACGGATCAATTATTCCAATTTTTAGATTACTTCTTTTAATAAGTAACTGTGAAGCGACAGAAAGTCCTGCATTTCCACCTCCTATAATTAATATTTGATAATGATTGGCCATTTTTTTTTCGATTTGATTTTAAGATAAGAATATGAATTTATATAATTTACATCTGTATTCCTGTGACTTATGTCACATAAGGATATTATTTTAGGAATAACTCTTTCGTAATAATATAAATACCCATTACCAAAACGAACCAACCAAAAGCAGGTTTTAATTTTGCACCGTCAATCTTTTTCGATAGTGCAGTACCAATGAAAATTCCAACAATTGCAAAACCAGAAATGGTAAATAGAAACTGCCAATCAATTATACTTTCTCCACCTTCTCCAAAAAAGCCTATTAATGATTTGGCGGCAATGATTACAAGTGATGTTCCCACCGCTTCTTTCATGGGTAATTTACTCAGAATAACTAACGCTGGAATTATTAAAAATCCTCCACCTGCACCAACTAAACCTGTAATAATTCCAACAATTGCACCTTCAATAAGTATTAAAGGATAATTGAATTTTTGTTCTCCGGCTTCTTCTATGGTATTTTTTTTGTCTTTTTTAATCATGGTGTAAGATGCTATAACCATGATTAAAGCAAAAAATAACATTAAAAAAAGATCTTTTGTGAGTGTGAAACTTCCTGTTGAAAAGATTTCTTTAGGTATCGCAGGAACAATATAAGCTCTTGTGCTAAAAACGGCAATTATGGATGGAATACCAAAAACAATGGCTGTTTTTATGTTTACCAACCCTTTTTTAAAATAACCAACAGTTCCTACTGCGCTGGTTAAACCAACAATAAACAAAGAATAAGCTGTTGCTAATACCGGTTCAACTGCAAATAAATAAACTAAAACAGGTACAGTAAGAATGGAACCACCGCCACCTATCAGCCCTAGAGCAACGCCTATTAAAATTGACGCAAAATAACCTATATATTCCATAATTATAAATTTTATACTGCAAATATTGTTTGTTAAAACTTTATAATCTGTAACATTTATCACATAAGGAAATTTATTTTAAAAGTTTGATAGTACTACGATGCATTTTTAGTATCCTTTGTTGCTCTAGTTTTTTGAATAATCTAGAAATAACTTCAATAGAAGTTTGTAGGTCATTTGTAAATTCTTTATACCACAATTTAAATTATCACAATAACAAGCATCTCTCGGCCCTTTTAAGTAAACGTCTAAGTATTCCTCCATTGCTTTAACAGTTATTACTGTCAATTACATCACGTACTTCCTTAAATCTACATTGATACATATCAATTACAAATTCATATCCAGTACGATGTTAGATCATCTAATTATCCATCAATCGTAATGGCACCATAATTAATTCTTGACTCTCAGCTACGTTTGCTATAATTTGGCTTTTTAAATTTTTTGTTGCACATACCATTGTAATAGCATAGGCTTGACCTGGCTGTAAATACTACTAATGGAACAAACTATCTGCAAATAAAGCTAAATAAACAGAAAGAAGAATCCCAGTTAAAATGCTGTTTTATGACATTTTAACTGGGATTCTTTGTTTTATTTTATGATGTTTTGTGAAATCTATTTCCCGATACAGAAATTAGCAAAAATATTACCTAGCAATTCATCATTAGTAACCTGCCCAGTAATCATCCCGAAATGGTATAAGGCTTCGCGAATGTCTAGTGCCATAAGGTCGCTAGAGAGGTTGGTCTCTAGTCCATATTTGACTTTGGTAACCTCATCTAATGCTTTTAATAAAGAGTCGTAATGTCTTGTATTAGTTACAATTGTTTCATTGTTACGTAATGCACCTGTATTTACAAATGAAAGTAATTGATTTTTAAGTTCGTCAACACCAATCTTTTGTTTTGCGCTCAGAAAAATTAGTTTAATATTTAGGCTTGCCAGCTCTTGTCGAATGTTTGTAATTTCATTTTCTGAAAGTAAATCTAATTTATTGATAACAACAACTAGCGGTTTCAAAGGAAATTGATTTTTGATTTTTTCTATTTCGAGAATGTATTCTGAACTTTGAACTTTAAACTTTAAACTATCAAACAAATATAAAACGACTTGTGCTTGTTCTATTTTTTCGAATGTTTTTTTGATTCCGATGCTTTCTACAACATCCACAGTTTCACGAATACCAGCCGTATCGATGAAACGGAAACCGATTCCGCCAATAACTAATTCATCTTCGATGGTGTCACGAGTAGTTCCAGCGATTTCAGAAACGATAGCGCGTTCCTCGTTTAGTAAAGCGTTCAAAAGTGTTGATTTACCCACATTTGGTTCTCCTACAATGGCTACAGGGATTCCATTTTTGATAACGTTTCCTACAGCGAAAGAGTCGATTAAGCGTTTCAAGACAAATTCGATTCGGTTTAAGAGTTCGTGAAACTGCGTTCTATCGGCAAATTCTACATCTTCCTCGGCAAAATCTAATTCGAGTTCGATTAGCGAAGCGAAATTCAATAGCTCTTCACGCAATTTGGCAATTTCATTAGAGAAACCACCACGCATTTGCTGCATTGCTATTTGGTGACTAGCTTCATTATCTGACGAAATTAAATCGGCAACGGCTTCGGCTTGCGAAAGGTCTAGTTTTCCGTTTAGAAAAGCGCGCAACGTGAATTCTCCAGGATCAGCCATACGGCAACCTTTGCGAAGTAGCAATTGAATAATTTGTTGCTGAATGTATGTAGAACCGTGACAAGAGATTTCGATGGTGTTTTCACCGGTGTAGGAGTTAGGTCCTTTGAAAATGGAAACCAGTACTTCATCTAAAGTTTTACTGCCATCAACAATATGACCTAAGTGTAAGGTGTGTGTTTTTTGTTGGAGTAAATCTTTGTCTTTGATGGATTTGAAAACCGAATTTCCAATAGTAATAGCTTCTTGTCCTGAGATTCTTATGATGGCGATAGCTCCAGCTCCTGATGGAGTTGCTAGTGCTACTATGGCGTCGTTGTTTAGCATTATTTAGTGTATTGAATGCAAAGGTACTAAAACAATAGAAGCGATGAAAAGGATTTAAGTTGATTGTTTATTGGGTTAGATTAGGGAGTAGAGCGTTATGCCAGGGTAGATGATTATTAGCTAATAGCAGCTAGAAGAAAGAGCTGCTAGCAGCAAAGAGCGGAACTCTTTTTTTGAGGTAGGTAGAGCCATTAAATTCTTAAAAATAATGTAAGTTACTGATCTTTATCATAATATTAATGTAACTTTAGTGTTACTTTTGATTTACTAACCACTAAAACTGATAAGATGAAACGTATTCTTTTTCCAACTGATTTTTCTGAAACAGCTACTAATGCTTTTTTGCATGCCTTAGAATTTGCAAAAGTGGTAAACGGAGAGCTGATTTTATTGCATACCTTTGAACTTCCTATTTTAGATACGCAGTTTTTTCCGCAGAATTATATGGAAATTTATGAGTCTTTGGAACTTTCAAAATTTGAGATGTTTAAAGAGGAAATACCTAAATTACGTGGCATTGCGCTTGAACATAATTTACATCATATAAAAATGACGCACCGCCTTATGGATGGCGAATTATTATATAATATAGATAAGGCTGTTAAGGATGATAAAATAGATTATGTGGTAATGGGAACAGAAGGAGCTTCGAGCTGGTCTGCTTTTTTTATTGGGACTAATGCAGGAAGTGTTTTAGTTGATATAGAAGTACCTACTTATTGCATTCCTAACGGAGCTAAATTCAAAAAAATTAAAACAATAGGTTTTACTACTCGTTTTAGAGACAAAGATAAAAAAGCACTTAAAAATGTATTGAAACTAGCTAATAAAGCCAACGCTCAGGTGCAATGCTTGTACGTTAAAACCGCTGATTCTGATGTGTCTAAAGAAACGATCAAGGAATGGGAAAATGAATTTGAAGAAGAAGGAGTTGTATTTTGGGTAATGCTAAGTGATGATGTTAAAGAATCTATTGCCGACTTTATCTTGAATAGAGATATCGATGTTTTGACGATGCTTACCTACAAAAGAAGTTTCTTTGAAGGAATATTCAATCCTAGTTTTACTAAAAAATTAGCTCAAAATCTTAGTATTCCTATTCTAGCTATGCCTATTCGATAAAATATTTAATTAGACACTTTATATTGGTATTAGCGAGAGATTAGGGGTACTTTAAGTAGTTAATTCAGTAGCTACACTTATATTTGTATCTCATTTATACTAGCTATGAAAATATACTCCGATAAGATTGCTCAGTTTACCGTTGCCTTAAGTGCGATAAATAAAAAATACAATACCATAAGTGTCATTAGGCTTATTGTAATAGTGTTATTGTTTATCTCGATCTATTTTTACATCGAGAAACAAACACCAGCTATTTTAGTAATGGCTATTGCCTTTTTTGTGGTTTTCCTTTTTTTAATGCGACTTCATTCTAAATTAGTATTTGACAAAAGCATAACTAAAGCACTTATAGCTATCAACGAGGACGAGCGTTTATTTATTGAAAATAAAGGTTTACCATTTGAAAACGGACAAGAGTTTAACGACTTTCACCATCCGTATGCTTATGATCTAGATATTTTTGGATCACATTCCCTTTTCCAAAATATAAATAGAACAGCGACTTATATTGGCAAAAAGACCTTGGCTAAAAGAGTACTAACGTTAGCTCCAAATGATGAAATAATTCAAAATCAAGAAGGGATAAAAGAGCTTACTACTAAAATAGACTGGCGTCAAGATTTTATGGCTTTCGCCAAAGTAAGCCAGGATAGCAAAGCAAGTTACGAATCATTACTACGATGGAGTACTTTTGAAAGTACGGGCCTATCTCCCTTAATTATTGTTTGCTCTTATTTATTTCCAGCGCTTTTCATAGGAAGTGCAGCAGGGTATTTTATAAGTTCCAATTCTATTTTCGTTTCTTTCATGTCTTATTTGTTTATTATCAATTTGGCGATATTAGGAAAGTATTTTAAACGTATTCAAATAGAAATTGCAAGTTCAGATAATATTGATAAAATACTGAAACAATACAGTAAATTACTAGAAAAGGTAGAAGAGGAGCATTTCATAGCACCAAAATTAATAGCCTTACAACAAAAACTAAAGTTTAAAGAACAAAATGCAAGTGTTCACCTTAAAACAATTGCTGAATTGTTTTCTAAAATGGACAGCATTAATAATTTAATTACTGCTTCGCTCTTTAACGGGTCTGTTTTGTATAACCTTCACGCTTTAAAAGATTTATTAAAGTGGAAAAAGGAGCATGCAAGTGCATTAGAAGATTGGCTAACTGTTATAGGCGAATTTGAAATGTTGAATAGTTTAGCTAATTTATCCTATAATAATCCTGAATTTGTATTTCCAGTTTTGAATACAGATTTCAAAATAAGTTTTGACAATCTGAGTCATCCTTTACTTAATGCTACTACAAGGGTAGGGAACGAGGTACAATTTTATCCTGAGTCTTTTATGATTCTTACAGGCTCAAATATGTCAGGTAAAAGTACTTTTTTACGTAGTTTGGGCATCAATATGGTTTTGTCAGGAACTGGCTCCGTCGTTTGTGCTAGTGCAGCTAACGTTCATCCGTTGCCTGTTTTAGTGTCTATGCGATTATCAGATTCCTTGTCGGATAGTGAGTCTTATTTCTTTGCCGAGATCAAACGCTTAAAGCAAATTATGGATGAGCTAGCAGTGCAGCCTGCATTTGTATTGTTAGATGAGATTTTACGAGGAACTAACTCAGATGATAAGCGAAATGGTACGATCGAAGTAGTCAAAAAAGTAATAGCACAGAAAGCTATTGGCGCAATTGCAACCCATGACATCGAGGTTTGTTTAACTACTAATGCGTATCCCGCTATTCTAACTAATAAATGTTTTGAAGTCGAAATAGTGAACGATGATTTGTATTTTGACTACAAATTGCGAGATGGCATTTGTAAAAACAAAAGTGCTACTTTTTTGATGACTAAAATGGGTGTCATTTAATTGGAATTTTGTTTTGCTAATACAGATTACTAAATAGTTATGATTGATACATTGGCTAAATAAAACTAGATTTCTGATAGGCTATTGTAGTCGACCTTTGATAAACAAAAAAAACCGTCTAGTGTAAAACAAGACGGTTTTTTTAAATATAAAAATGGTTTGGTTAATAGCGGAATTGTTTTACAATGATACCTATTATAATTCAATAATCAAAAAACTATTTTAACAAAAAGGTAATTTTTTGTTAACTATTAAGCATTACTGGCATTACTAGCATTGTTACCGTTTCACCTTCTTCTAATCCATCTACTGGTGTTAAAATTCCAGCGCGATTAGGCAATGACATCTCTAACATAATCATATCTGATTGTAGGTTAGTCAACATTTCAGTTAAAAAACGAGAGTTATAACCAATTTGCATATCATCTCCTTGATAATCACAAGTCAATCTTTCTTCTGCTTTGTTTGAATAATCAATATCTTCTGCTGAAACATTCAATTCAGCACCAGCAATTTTTAAGCGAATTTGGTGCGTTGTTTTGTTTGAGAAAATAGCAACACGACGAACAGAGCTCAAAAATTGAGAACGATCAATCATTAATTTGTTTGGATTCTCTTTTGGGATAACCGCTTCGTAGTTTGGATATTTCCCATCTATTAAACGACACATTAAAATATAATTGTCAAAAGAAAAGGTTGCGTTTGAATCGTTATATTCGATTTTAACTTCGGCATCAGAAGTAGCAAGAATACTCTTCAAGATCGTTAAAGGCTTTTTAGGCATAATAAAATCAGCTACCTGAGAAGCGGTAACATCGGTACGTGCATATTTTACAAGCTTGTGCGCATCAGTAGCTACAAAGGTTAAACCCTCTGGAGAAAATTGAAAAAACACACCTGACATTACAGGACGCAAATCGTCATTACCTGCAGCAAAAATTGTTTTGCTTATAGCAGTTGCTAGTACATCAGCAGGTACTAAAGTAACCGATGGCTCCTCTAAATTAACAGCTTTAGGGAATTCTTCACCTGGAGCGTACGCTAGCGCATATTTTCCAGAATTTGAACTTATTTCAATCGTACTATTTTCCTCAACTGTAAAGGTTAGGGGTTGTTCTGGAAAAGTTTTAAGGATTTCCAAAAGTAACTTTGCAGGAACAGCAACACTACCTTTGCTAGTAGAGTCGATTGCAAGAGTTGCAGACATCGTTGTCTCTAAATCGGATGCAGAAACGGTTAACTCGTTATGGTCCAATTCAAATAAGAAGTTATCTAAAATTGGTAAAGTATTACTACTATTAATGACACTACCTAAAACTTGCAATTGTTTTAATAAGTAAGAACTCGATACTATAAATTTCATCTGTTTTATTTTATTTTTTGGGTATCTATTTTAGTTTTATTTTCTAAAAGACAATACATTTTACAAATATATCGTAAACTACGCTACTATTTTAAATTTTTTATTAACATCTATCGGGTATATCTTCTTTTTCTAAAGAAGGTAAATAGGAAACCAAAAACAGTTAAAACTAGAATTGGTAGTCCGATAGTTAGGATCTGTGTAAAGGTATAGTTCTCATACACTTTTTCCTTGTCTAAAAGTGGTACATCCAGATCTTTAGAGCGAATGTTGATAAGTCCGGTGTCGTCTAGCAAGTAATTAACGCAGTTTAATAAGAAATCCTTGTTGTCGTACAATGTTCCTGATCGTTGATCATAACCTAGTTCAACAGGTTGAAAATCTTTGTCTACTTGATTCTTAATCACATCTCCGTCAGAAATTACGATCATTTTGTTTGGAACTCCTGCCGTACTATATTTTTTTTGCTCAAAGGCTAATACTCTGTTTTCAAACATAGATTTGAAGTTTCCTTCTAATAAAACAGCCGTAGGGATATTACCTGTATTGATATAATGGTTTGGACTTGTTTCTTCGGTTACGATATTCAAATTGACTTCAACGGGTGTTCCTACTTTTTTTGAATATTTAGACGATTGCAGTAAAATTGTTTTCTTAATACCGTTTTTTAATGTGTCGATAGGATTAGCAAAATCGAACTTGATACCACCTAAATTTTTGACTATTGGATGCGTGCTTTCTGGATATATTTGAGGTGCAAATTTCCAGTTGAATTCTTGGTATTGAGTCGCGCTGCCTTGTTCACCAGTAGCTAATTTAATAGGACTGCCTTTTTCGTCTTTTATAATGTCAGGGTTAATGCGGAAACCATACTTAAAAAACATATCATTAAGATTCAGATCTCTAGGAAAAGCTAATGTAGCGCCACTTGCATTGTACAAGCTATCCATTTCTACAGCCACTTGATCTACTAGCCACATGGTTTTCCCTCCATTCATTATGTACTGGTCTAATACTTGTTTTTCGGCTTCAGAGAAACCTTCCGTAGGTTTAGCAATAATTGCCAAATCATAATTTTTTAATGCATTTAAACTTCCTTCGGGATTTTTAGCAACTGAGTCTAAGGTGAATGGACCTAAGTGATAGCTCTCTCTTACCTGTAATAAAAATTTTGCTATATAGATGTCTTTAAGTTCGCCATTTCCTTTAATAATGGCAACCGTTTTTTGTTTATCCTTTGTTATTTTATTTAGAGCATCAGCAATAGAATATTCGAGATGCTGTATAGATCCTATCACTTTATCAGTTGTAGATGCACCCATTATGTTTTTTAATAACGGTATTGTAACTTCTTTGTTATTGTACACGGCAATAGCCCAAGGAAAAACCATAGCCTGTGACTGCTTTCCTTTATCGTCAACAGTAATATTTATAGGCGTCATTCCTTTCATGTATAACGCTTTTACATTGTCTGTGCTGTGTTCCTCATCCTCTAAAGGATCAACAAATTCAAAAGCAATATCAGAATTGTAGGCTTGAAACTCTTCTAGTAATTGTCGCGTTTCTTGCTGTAAGCGTTTAAATTCTGGTGGTAAATCTCCTTGCATATAAATTTTTATAGCAAGAGGCTCTTTTATTTGTTTGATTATTGCCAATGAGGTAGAAGATAGTGTGTATCTTTTATCCTTAGTAAGATCAAAACGATAGAAAAAAGAGTTTCCAATAGCGTTTACCAATAATAAGACGGCAACAACTATTAAAATATTTTTTAAATTAGTATTTTTAGTAGGCACCATTACAATTTAAAGGTTTTAAGTTTATAAACAGTAAGCGAAAGGAATAATACAGCTATACTTATAAAGTAAATAAGGTCTCTTGTATCAAGCACTCCTCGTCCCATACTTTTAAAATGATTTTGCATTCCAAGAGCACTAATAGGCATAGATAGGGATGGAACAATAGCTGCTAAGCCTTCAAACCCAAAATAGAAAATAAAACAAATAAATACAGATAGTATGAAGGCTACGATTTGGTTTTCTGATAGTGTGGAAGTAAAAATACCAATGGCAGAATAAGCGGCAATTAAAAATAAAAGTCCAAAATAAGATCCTATAGTGCTACCCATATCAATGTTACCTTCGGGTGCACCCAGGCTTGAAATTACATAAACGTAGATAAGAGTAGGAATGATTGCTAGCACAATTAGTAGCATAGCACCAAAAAATTTACCATTGACTATTTCCCAAATACTTAAGGGTTTAGTAAGAAGTAATTCAAGTGTTCCTTGCTTTTTTTCATCTGAGAAACTTCGCATTGTAACGGCAGGAATTAAGAACAATAGTATCCAAGGTGCCAATGTAAAAAAGGGTGACAAGTCAGCAAAACCTGAATTTAGAATATTATAATCTCCTTCAAAAACCCATAGGAATAAGCCATTTATAATCAAAAAAATGGCGATGACTAAATAACCAATAGGTGAACCAAAAAAAGATTTGATTTCTCGTAAAATGATTGCTTTCATTTAAAATTTGTTTGATTTGTTAAGCTAAAGAAGCTAATTTGTCCACGCTCCAAGCCTCGGGCTTATCATTAAATAATTTTTTAGTAAACGACCATACCTCATTAAAGAAATCAGAAGTTCTATAATTCTCTAAATCTTGTTCGGTTTCCCAATAGCTGTACGTAAAGAAAATATTTTTATCGTTTTTGTCTTGGTACAATTCAAGTAATCGATTTCCCGGAGCAGCACGAATACGATCTTTGACAACTTCAAAATTCTCTAAGAATGCGGGTATGTTTTCTTCGTGAAAACTTAATTTTACTATTCGTATAAACATATTTAATTCTATCTATGGTTTAGTTCATTACCAGTAATGATTATTAGGTACTGCTTATTCTTTGTTTTTGAATTCTATCGTAACTTGATCGCTATAATTAAGGCCAAGTAAGCTACTTGCTGAACCTACCTTAGAAGGATTGCTTCTAAAAATAGCTATTTCGAGAAATCCAGCTTCATTAAAAATAGCTAATTTTTCGCCCTCATAATTCTTTATAGGGTACTTTTCAGCTATGGCAATAGCAGAATAGTTGGGTAAAATTGTTTTGATGTTTTTTGTTCGCATTAAGATTTCATAGGGTCTTCCCTTTGCGACTTCTAGAAACTGATTATTAGAGATATTGGTTACCGCATTACCAAAATGATCAATGTATACCACATGTCCTTTGAGCATATTATTATCCCCGGATGCAGCCGCTTTCAGCTCTGTGATTTCTTTGATATTTTGTATTTCTTTACCTATTACATTTAGTAAACCTCCTTTTGCTAAATGGCAGGCTACTTTTACAAAAACATCTAGTCCTGACGCATCAGTTGGTAAGCGGTCATGAATATTGATCGAAACTACTTTTTGAGGAACAATCTTTTGTGAAAGCATGCTCAAAATACCATTGTCTGCGGCAATAAAATAGGAGTCATTCCATTGCATGGCAATGTGTTGATTCTCTTTATTTAATTCCATGTCTACCCCAATTAAGTGTACGGTTCCCTTGGGAAAACTCGCATAAGCTGCACTAATTATATAGCTAGCTTCGACCGTATTAAAGGGATCGATATGATGAGAAAGATCAATAATTGTCGCGTCTGAATATTCAGATAGGATTTTCCCCTTCAACGCACCTACAAAGTGATCTTTCAAGCCATAATCGGTGGTGAGGGTAATTATTGACATAATTTTGTTTATAACTATTGGTGTTATCTAAAACTAATTTTTCTTAAATTTGAGAAATGCAAAGCTAATAATAGTAAATTCAAAAAAGCAAAAAAGCAAAAACAAATTCGATTTAAAAAGTAAAATAACCAAATTAAAAAATTCCAGATTTTTTAGATTTATTGATTCATTAATTTTAATATAAAACTACAACTTTTGAACGAAAGAATTATCGAGCTCATAGACATCGCGCCAAAAGAGTTTTGGGGTGCTCAAGACACTCATCTTGAAATGATTAAAAAATATTATCCAAAATTAAAAATAGTTGCCAGAGGGACAACTTTAAAAGCTTTTGGAGAAAAAGAAATTTTAGACGAGTTCGAAAAACGTTTTCAAAGATTAATGCTTCATTTTACACGTTACAATAACATTGATAATAATGTGATTGAGCGTGTTATATTAGGAGATGTGCAAGACGACAAGAGAAATACGCCTAATGATAAAATTTTAGTACACGGTGTAGGTGGGAAGATTATTAAAGCCATGACTCCTAATCAACAATTATTAGTTGATACCATTAATAAGAACGATATGGTTTTTGCAGTAGGTCCAGCAGGAACAGGTAAAACTTATACGGGAGTAGCTATGGCTGTTAAAGCTTTAAAAGAGAAACAGGTAAAGCGTATTATCTTGACTAGGCCCGCTGTCGAGGCAGGAGAGAATTTAGGTTTTCTTCCCGGAGATATGAAGGAGAAATTAGATCCGTATATGCAGCCTCTATACGATGCATTGCGTGACATGTTACCTAACGAAAAGTTAGAGGATTATATTTTAAAAGGAATTATTCAAATCGCTCCTTTGGCATTTATGCGTGGTAGAACATTAGATAATGCATTTGTTATTTTAGATGAAGCGCAGAACACCACACATTCACAAATGAAAATGTTTTTGACCCGTATGGGGAAAAGTGCTAAATTTATGGTCACGGGAGATCCAGGACAAGTCGATTTACCACGAAGAACAATTTCAGGCCTAAAAGAAGCGTTATTAGTTTTGAAGGATGTGGAAGGTATAGGCATTATTTATCTCGATGATAAAGATATTGTTCGTCACCGATTAGTGAAAAAAGTAATTGATGCATACAAACAAATCGAAAATCAAGATTAACAATGTTAAATTTAAAACAAGTACGTAAATAATCAAAATTATGCGACCCCATATGGGGTCGTATTTATTACATATAATAATCAAAATTAAACTAAAAGTATTGAAGAATGTAGTTATAACAGGTGCTTCAGGAGGAATAGGTAAAGAGCTAGCTATCCATTTTGCAAAAAATAATTGGAATGTAATTGCTACCATGATTTGCTTAGAACAAGGAAAAGAACTTAAAGAGATTGAGAATATAAAATGTTTCGAACTAGATGTTACCTCTACTAAAAGTATAACTGATGCCAAAAATAAAATTATGGATCAGTACAAATCAATCGATTTGGTTGTAAACAATGCAGGTGTAGGCTATCGTAGCTTTGTAGAACTATCAGAAGATGAGGAGATTGATAAAATAGTTAATGTAAATTGGTTGGGAGTTGTAAAAATGTGCAGGGCTTTTATTCCTGTGTTTCGATTGCAAAAAAGAGGACATTTTATCAATATTTCATCGATTGCAGGTCTCGTTAATTTACCTTTAGGCAGTTTTTATCACGCTACCAAGCATGGTGTTGAAAGCTTTTCTGAGTGTATGGCTTACGAATTACTGGATTTTAATATTAGTGTATCAACTGTTCAATTTGGAAACACACCGTCTAATTTTCAAACAAACGTAACTAGATCAGAAAAATCTACGATCGCTTCTTACAATAAATTAATGGAAACAATTAATGAGGTTGTGGAGAGAAAAACAAAGAAAAATACAGATTTGAAACCAATAATTGTGGAAGAAATATTGAAAATTGCCGAAAGCCCAGCAAAGAATTTCAAGCGCTATACCATAGGTTTTGATGCGAACTGTCTGAGTTTTTTGAGAGATAGGGTAGGTTACCGTTTATTTGGAAGAATGATAAGAAGGTCAGTATTTAAGTAAGTATCTCATTAATAAAATATTAGATTTTGCAATTTCTTTGCTTTCTGGGAAGAATTAAAATAAATTTGAGGAATTAAATAAAAGTAAAATAGCATAATGAACAAACATATTAAGGTTATCATAAGCGATTTAGATGGAACTTTATTAAATGAACACCACACAATAGCAGCATATACAAAAACTGTTTTGCAAGAAATGCACGAACAAGGATATCTTATAATTATTGCTACGGGGAGACACCATCTTGATGCAATACCAATAGTTGATACACTGAGCTTTCCTACTTATTTAGTAACTTCTAACGGAGCTAGAATTCATTCTCCAGATCGTGAACTACTGTATGCTACGAATATAGAAAGTGAGGCTGTAAAATCCATACTCTCCTTAGAGCGCAGTCCAGAGATAACAACGGTGCTTTTTAAAGAAACGGTTTGGCAAACAAGTAAAGACAACCCCAAGGTCAATAGCTTTCAAACCAAAATGAATTACATTCCTGAAATTGTAGACTTTGACACACTTCAAGATTATACGGCCATAAAAGTATTTTTTACGCATGAAAAACACAGTACTTTGATAGCGCTTCGTGACCGTATTGTGGCAACTCATTCTGATTTATTTAATCATGCTTTTAGCTTACCTCACTGTTTGGAATTTATGGATAAATCAGTTGATAAGAGTGTAGCAATTTCAAAAATTTTAGAAATTGAAAATTTAAATTTCAATCAAGCTATTTCGTTTGGGGATGGATATAATGATGAAGAAATGCTAAAATCTACAGCTAAGGGACTATTAATGAATAATGCGCCTGACAGTTTAAAAATGAAATTATCGCACTTAGAGACTATTGAATCTAATAGTGAAGATGGAGTAGCTAAGTATTTGTATAGTAATTTCTTAAAAACTAAAAATAAATTAAAACTAACCAATATTTAATATCGAAAAACTTTACTAACGTTATGAAAAAAAATATTATTATTCTGTTCTTATTGACTTTCAGTGTGGCTGTACAAAGTCAAAAATTGCAACTTGAGGAAATTATGAAAGGGGATGGATTCATAGGGAATCAACCCTCGAATCAGAGATGGTCTATTGATGGCCAAAAAATTTACTTTGATTGGAATCCAAAAAACGAAATTGGATCGAGCACTTACTTTGTAGATAAAAACAATAAAAAACCCCAAATAGTTTCGTCTCAAGAAGCTGCTTTTTCAAGATTAAATTTTACCATGAAGCCTGGTTCTAATATAGCCTATTATATTGTCAAAGGTGCTTTGTACAGCTATGCGATTAAAGAGAAAATATCTAAAAAACTCATTCAACAAAGTAGTTCAGTATCCAACTTACAATTAGCTCAGGAAGATGGTATTCTATTTTTTGAGCAAAATAGTAATATGATGAAGTTCAATACTAAAAACGGAACTTTAGTGCAACTGTCAAATTTCAAAAGTGGTAAAGCATCCAAGGAGGAAGTTGAAGCTGAATCATTTTTAAAAACACAGCAAAAAGAACTTTTTCTTTTTGTTAGAGATCAAGAAGCGAGTAGAAAATGGTATAAAGAAAAATCAGATGAATTAAAATCAGATTTTCCAAAAGAATACTTTTATGGTAAAAACAATATTCAGGGATTAAAAGCAAATCCGAATGGTAATTATTTGACATTTAATGCCGCAGAGCCAACCGATTTGAAAAGTGAGAAAATGGAAGTTTTTATAACCGCAGATGGTTACAATAAATCACCCGATACTAAGAGAAAAGTTTCTGAAGCTAATTTGACACCAATTAAGTTTGGTGTTTACTCAATACTAAAGGATTCTGTTTACTACATTAATTTTTCTAAATTAAGTCATATAAAAGACACTCCAGAGTACTACAAATTGTATGATAATCTAAAGGACAAAGAAAAGACTGAAAGATTAATTTACGTTCAAGAACCAACTTATAACGAAAACGGTTCAGTTACAGTTACTGAAATAAGAAGCCAAGATAATAAAGATCGTTGGATTGTAAAATTGAATTTAGCGGAAGGAACGTTTGAAGAAATTGATTATCAGCATGATGAAGCTTGGATAAGTGGCCCAGGTATACCGTCTTACACCTACAGTTCAGGAACTTTAGGCTTTTTAGGAGATAATACTACTATTTATTTTCAATCTGAGGCATCAGGATACTCTCATTTATACACGTACAATGTTACTAGCAAGAAAAAACAACAACTTACAAGCGGAAAGTGGGAAGTACGTGATGTTATTTTAGCGAAAGATAAAAAAACATTTTACTTGACTACAACCACCACTCATCCTGGAAATAGGAATTTATACAAATTGGCTGTAGCCGATGCTAAATTACAGCCTTTATTGACTAATGATGGTGCTTATGAAACAAGCTTGTCTCCAGATGAAACTAGATTACTGATTCGCTATTCGTATAAAAATAAACCTTGGGAATTATTTGTGGCCGATAATAAGAAGAATCCTATTCAGGAGCAAATCACTTTTTCGACAACACCAGAATTTAATGCTTACGCTTGGCGAACGCCAGAAGTAATCAGTTTCAAAGCGCAAGATGGAACAATGGTTAATGCAAGATTGTATAAGCCAGAAAATAGCAATGCAAACAAAGCGGCGATTATCTTTGTACATGGTGCGGGTTATTTACAAAATGCGCATAATTACTGGAGTACGTACCATAGAGAGTACATGTTTCATAATCTATTGACAGATGCAGGTTATACGGTTTTAGATATAGATTACAGAGGAAGTGATGGTTACGGAAGAGATTTTAGAACGGGTATTTACCGTTTTATGGGAGGAAAAGATTTGTCAGATCAAATCGATGGAAAAAAATACTTGGTAGATAATTTTAATGTTGACGCCAATAGAGTAGGTATTTATGGTGGCTCGTATGGTGGTTTTATCACTTTAATGGGGATGCTAACTACACCTGGTGAGTTTAAAGCTGGTGCCGCTTTACGTTCTGTAACGGATTGGGCACATTACAACCACGGATATACAGGAAATATTCTTAATTTCCCGGAGACAGATCCTTTGGCATACAAGAAAAGTTCACCTATTTATTTTGCTGACAATTTAAAAGGGGAATTACTAATGTTACACGGTATGGTGGATAATAATGTAGAGTACAAAGACATTATCAGACTTTCGCAACGATTCATTGAACTTGGAAAGAAAAACTGGACGTTAGCCTCTTTCCCGGTTGAAGCGCATGGATTTAAGGAAACTTATTCATGGGTAGATGAATATAGCCGAATTTTAAATTTATTCAATAATTCACTTTTAGAAAAATAGTATAAACGGGTGCTGAAAAGTGGGGACACTATTTTGTGTATACCTTCTAAAAACCTATTTTTGCCAAAACAATAACACACAACAATGAATACAATTACTACAACTAACTTTACTTTTCCAGAACAAAAATCGGTCTACAGAGGCAAGGTGAGAGAAGTATACAATATCAATGACGATTTATTGGTTATGGTGGCCACAGACAGGCTTTCGGCATTTGATGTAGTTTTACCAAAAGGAATTCCGTATAAAGGTCAAATTCTGAATCAAATCGCAACTAAATTCATGGAATTAACTGCAGATATTGTTCCTAATTGGTTAATTGCAACGCCTGACCCAAACGTTGCTGTAGGTCATTTGTGTGATCCTTTTAAAGTAGAAATGGTCATTCGTGGCTATTTGTCAGGTCATGCGGCTAGAGAGTATGCTACTGGTAAACGAACCATTTGCGGTGTAGCAATGGCTGAAGGTTTAAAAGAAAACGATCAATTTCCAGAACCAATTATTACGCCTACTACTAAAGCAGAGAATGGCGAACATGATGCCGATATTTCGAGAGAAGCGATCCTTTCGAACGGGATTGTAAGTGAGGAAGATTATGTAGTTTTAGAAAAATATACTAGAGCACTGTTTCAAAGAGGAACAGAAATCGCTGCAAGTAGAGGATTGATTTTAGTAGATACTAAGTATGAGTTTGGAAAAACGAAAGATGGAAAGATTGTTTTAATTGACGAAATTCACACTCCGGATTCTTCTCGTTACTTTTATGCGGAAGGATACCAAGAGCGACAAGACAAAGGCGAAGAGCAGAAGCAATTGTCTAAAGAATTTGTTCGTCGTTGGTTAATTGAAAATGGCTTTCAAGGACAAGAAGGGCAAACAATACCTGAAATGAATGAGGCATATATCGAATCAGTATCCGAAAGATATATTGAATTATATGAGAAAATCTTGGGTGAAAAGTTTATAAAAGCTAATATAGACAATATAGACGACCGCATCAACACTAATGTTGTATCGTACTTAAGCTCTAAATAGATTTAGTTGTAACACCATAAAAAAAGCCGCAATTGTAGAATTGCGGCTTTTTATTTTATAGTCAAAGTTAATAAAAAATCAATAGTTCAAGTTTTCGATGATAAGGAGTTCATTATGTTGCTCAACTCTAGGAAGTGCACGAATACTAAAATCAGCCTCATTAAAATCAGATAGGTATTTTTTATTTCGTTCATTGCTTTTATTATCTAAAATCATGGTATTAAAAAGAACGAATCCTTTATTTCTCAATAAAAAACAAATTCGTTTGGTGAAAAATGATTCAAACAGAAAGTTAGGCATATTCGTGTCTTGAAAAATATCGATTACAATTAAATCATATTTTGCAGTAGTTTTTAAAACATACTCAAAAGCATCATCAATTATAATTTCAAGGTTTGGCACTTCATTTAATTTAAAATATTGATTGGCAATTTCGATTGTAGCAGAATCAATCTCTACACCAGTCAATTTTCCGGAAAATTTAATATCATCTACCAAAGTTTTAAAAATGCTACCACCAGCCACACCTAGAAGCAGTACATGATCCATTTTCCTGATCTTTTCAAATCCAATAGCTTGTAAGCCATGTTTTAAAATTTGTTGTAAACTGCCGTAGGAATAATTGGTGTTTTCTGAATCTAATACTAATTCACCATTTACCCATGTCACTTCAAGCGATTTGCTAACGGCTGATTTTACAGTGTATATCTTTAAAGGGAAAAGGAAGCTTACTATTTTTTTTAGCATCAACTACAGTTTTAATCAAAAATAAGTTTAAAATTATATATTTTGCGTAAAAATTGGAACAATGAAGAAACTTATTTACAAATTTATTTTTTTTAGATTGATGGGATGGAAAATAGTTGGTTCTATTGACCCTAATCTAAAAAAATGTGTTCTAATGGTTATGCCACATACAAGTGCACATGATTTTTACTTAGGTATCTTTACGAGAGGTATCACAGGTTTAGAAATGAATTTTGTAGGCAAAAAAGAACTATTTCGTTTCCCTTTAGGTCCTTACTTTAAATATATGGGAGGAGCACCATTGGATCGCGCAGGCGGATTAAATAAAGTAGATGCTATTGCTGCTATTTTTGACAAAAAAGACACCTTTAGACTAGCAGTTGCTCCAGAAGGCACAAGAAACAAAGTAACAACTCTTAAAACGGGTTTCTATTATATCGCTTTAAAGGCAAATGTTCCTATTGTACCCGTTGCTTTTGATTTTGGAAAAAAAGAGGTAAACTTAGGGAATCCATTATTACCTACAGGAAATATTGATGAGGAAATCAAAATACTTTTGCAACATTATAAAGGGGTAAAGGGAAAAAATCCAGAAAAAGGATATTCTGTTCCGAATTAAATGATATCTCGCTATTTACAAATTACAGAACAACATATTTAAACAAATGAGTACTTCATTAAGAAATGAAGGTAAACTGCTGAATCCAAAAAATTAGGATTTTTCATCAATCAAGGATTATAACTTTTAAACGTACCGTTTTTATAAAAAATCACAATTTTGTCAATTTCGCTCTCATTGTTTTTTTGAAGTGGAGAAGCTGCACCTTTTTCGGTCTTTTCGAAATTAGTCCTAGTAGTATTTTCTTTTTTATCATCCGAGAATAAATTGCCAATCTCATTTTCAGTATTAGAAACAGTGGGAGGAGTATTTAAATTCTTTTCTACAATTACTTCATTATTTTTCGGAAAACTACCTTTCCCGTTTAAAATCCAGTAGAGGTCAACCTCAGGAAATACATCAAGAATTTTAAGTAAAAAGTCAAGACTAGGTTTATTTCGGCCTGATAAAAGGTGTGATAGACTAGAACGTTGCACACCAATTTTATCTGCAAATCCAGAGGCATTTAGACTGTAATAATCCAAGATAATTTCTAAGCGTTTAATGAAATCCTCAGTGTTTACCATTGTAAATAATTGATTTATGAAGTTAATTACAAATGTAACAAAAAAAGCGTTCCCATCATCATTTACAAATGTAAATCATCTTTAATAAAGTAAATTAACAAAAGTAATTGATTATATGAGTATCTTTAATATATTGATAATAAATAATATAAACTAAATAATATAAAATAGTAACAATTGTTAATTAGGAGTAGGTAACGATTCCAATTCCCGTTCCTGTATTTGTTTACATTATTAAAAAAGAAGATAAATATACTGTTTACAATTGTAAAAATAAAGATGTTTACTTTTGTAAATCAATAATAAGCTTATGAATTTAGAAGAATTATTCTACGATAATAAAGAAAAGTCTATCAAAGGGAGATACTTAAATTTAGACTTAATAGAACCTATTTTACAAAGATTAAATACAGATAATCAACTTTCAATTATAGGAAGTTCTGTTTTAGGAAAACCAATTTATAAATACGTTATAGGTACAGGAAAAATCAAAATCTACCTTTGGTCTCAAATGCATGGAAACGAAAGCACGACAACAAAAGGCTTGTTCGATTTTTTAAAACTATTACACGGTAAATCTGATCTTGCAACTAAACTGCTAGAGCATTTTACTTTTTGCTGTATTCCTATGCTTAATCCTGATGGGGCTGAAGCATACACACGAGTAAACGCCAATGAGGTTGATTTAAATAGAGATTCTCAAGATCTTACACAACCGGAAAGCAAGACTTTACGAGCTGCTTACGAGTCTTTTATGCCTGATTATTGCTATAACTTACATGATCAGCGCACTATTTTTGGTGTTGATGAGAGTGGAAAGCCAGCTACAATGTCTTTTTTGGCGCCTTCCTATAATGTGGAGCGCGAAGTAAATGAATCAAGGACTAAAGCAATTAACGTTATAGCCGCAATAAATGATAGTTTACAAGAGTTTATTCCCGGTCAAGTAGGCCGGTTTGATGATTCCTTCAATATTAATTGCATCGGAGATACCTTTCAGTCTTTAGGCACTCCAACTATTTTATTTGAGGCAGGTCATTTTCAAGATGATTACGAGAGAGAAGAAACAAGAAAATTTGTATTTATTTCGTTATTATCGAGTTTTATTGCGCTGTACGAAAACGATATAGTTGTTAATAGAATTGATGATTATTTGAATATTCCTCAAAATAAAGTTGTTTTTTATGATTTAATGTATAAAAAGGTCAGAATTAATTATGATGGTATTGAAAAAATAACGAATTTTGCATATCAGTATAAGGAAGAGTTAGTTGAGAATAATATTACTTTTAACGCTTACTTAGTAGAAATGGGAGAACTGGAAGGTTACTTTGGTCATTATGAATACGATGCTAATGAAGGCTCTTACTCGGATGATGATGGTGGAATTCCGAAATTAAGTCAAAAAGCTAATTTTTATTTAAATAAAAGCATAAAAATTGTTAATGGTTTAATAAAAAAGTAATTTTTTTAATAACTTTGTTCTTTTTATGTATATTTTTATACTGAAACACAACTTTTAATAATGTTAATTAATGAAATATGAGTAAGTTCCGTTTAGATGAAGTAGATCACCAGATTTTGGATATGTTGATTGATAATACGAGAGTGCCTTTTACGGATATAGCAAAAAAACTGCTTATATCTGCTGGTACCGTTCATGTTAGGGTTAAAAAGATGGAGGATGCTGGAATTATCATGGGATCATCGTTAGTCCTTGATTATGATAAGTTAGGCTATTCTTTTATTGCTTATGTAGGTGTTTTTTTAAACAACACTTCTCAAACTAAATTTGTTTTGCAACGAATCAATGAGATTCCGTTTGTGACTGTTGCTTCAGTTACTACAGGGAAATTCAACATCTTTTGCAAAATTAGAGCAAAAGACACGAAGCATGCTAAAGATGTAATCTTTATGATTGATGATATCGAAGGTGTTTATAGAACAGAAACTATGATTTCTTTAGAAGAAAGCATTAACGACAAAAAGCGTTTAATGCACACTATCTTTAAAAATATGTAATGCACTTGAATGCTATATTTTACTATATAACCTCAAGTTAGTTCTTGGGGTTATTTTTTTATAACTATTTTAAGCTAAACCTAACCAACTGTAACAAAATATGTATACTCTTCCTAAAATAGAACGTTTTAATGAAAATGTTCTTTCTAAATATAATATCTACAACAGCGTTTTTATAACCTTACCGTTTGATTCTATAGACAATACAGGTGTTTTGTTGCCTTTATTTACAGAAGTTTGCGAGAAAGGTTTTAAAAAATCAGAAACTCCAAAAGAGATAATGGACTTTTTCTCGATTAAGTACTTACAAACTAGCGATGAAAAAGATAAAATAGATTTGATGTTTCGTTTTATTCAGTACATAGAAAGACAAATCGTTTTGTTTGATGCTGTTGAAGATGCTGCTTTTTCGATTGTGAATAATATGGAGGGTCGAGGATCACTGCGTGACATAAAAGAAAAAGCAGAGGCAAAAGGTAAAAAGGCAGAACTTATTGAGTTCCTTGAAGATTTTAATGTACGTACCGTGCTTACAGCGCATCCTACACAGTTTTATCCAGGATCAGTGCTCGGAATCATAAATGATTTAACAGATGCTATTCGTCAAAACAATTTATTAAATATAAAAGAGCTACTGGCTCAGTTAGGAAAAACACCATTTATTCAAAATGAAAAGCCAAATCCCTTTGATGAAGCCGTTAGCTTAATATGGTATTTGGAAAATGTTTTCTACAGAACTTCGGGGGATATGGTTCATTACCTTCAAAAAAATCTGTTCCAAGGAGAGTCTATTCAAAACGCATTACTTAAACTTGGTTTTTGGCCTGGGGGGGATCGCGATGGTAATCCTTTCGTAACAACAGAGATTACTCTAAAGGTAGCAGAGCGACTTCGAACTTCTATTTTGAAGTGTTATTATATTGAAATTAGAAACCTTAAAAGAAAGCTAACGTTTTATAACGTAGACACTTTGATATCAGAACTTGAATATAAACTTTATAGATCTGTTTTCTATTCTAAAGGAGAGATCTTTATCACTTTAGAGGAGTTTAAAGCCCAATTAAACAAGATTAAAACAATTGTAGTTGATCAACATCAGTCATTGTACTTGGATCAGTTAGATGCTTTAATAATCAAAGTAAACTTATTTGGATTCCATTTTGCTTCGCTAGATATTCGTCAAAATAGTAGAATTCACGATGATGTTTTTAAGGATATTGTTGATTTTTATGTTAATTCAAGTTCAAGTGTTTTTCCTTCTAATTATTACGATCTAAGTGAGGAAGAAAAAATTGCGGTACTTTCTAATGTAAAAGGTAGTTTAAATTCAACTGACTTTTCAAACGAAATTACAAAATCAACTATTGAATCAATTCAAGCAATTAAAGTTATTCAAGAAAACAATGGAGAACTAGGAGCTAACAGGTACATAATTAGTAATAATGAAAGTGCATTGAATGTAATGGAAACTTTTGCCATGATCCGTTTAAATGATTGGGAAAAACCAACGGTTGATGTAATTCCTTTATTTGAATCTGTAGATGATTTATTGAATGCGCACGCGATTATGGAGCAACTGTATACTAATCCCATTTATAGTAAACATTTAGCCCAAAGAGAAATGAAGCAAACTATCATGCTAGGTTTCTCTGACGGAACAAAAGATGGCGGTTATTTAATGGCAAATTGGAGTATTTATAAGGCTAAAGAGGAACTTACTGCTATTTCAAGAAAATATGGCGTAAAAGTGATCTTTTTTGACGGTCGTGGTGGTCCGCCAGCGCGTGGTGGTGGTAAAACGCACAAGTTTTATGCCTCTTTAGGTCCAAAAATTGAAAATAATGAGATTCAAATCACGGTGCAAGGGCAAACTATCAGTTCTAATTTTGGAACTTTAGAGTCTTGCAGATATAATTTGGAAAACCTTTTAAGTGCAGGAGTTACAAATCATGTATTTAGTAAGGAACAAAACAAACTGTCTGTTGCAAATAAGGAAGTACTAGATCAATTGGCAAATTTAGGACACACTAAATATTTAAGTTTCAAGAATCATCCAAAATTCATTCCTTATTTAGAGCAAATGAGTACGTTAAAATATTATGCTAAGACAAATATTGGAAGTCGACCCTCTAAAAGGAGTAAATCTGCTCAACTCGATTTTAAAGATTTAAGAGCTATTCCTTTTGTAGGTTCTTGGAGTCAATTAAAACAAAATGTACCTGGGTTTTTTGGAGTAGGATCGGCATTGAAACATTTTGAAGAAACGGATCAGTGGCATAAAGTACAAGATTTGTATAACGATTCCATGTTCTTTAAAACACTTTTAGAGAACAGTATGATGTCGATGGCAAAATCTTTTTTTCCGCTTACAGCTTACATGAAAAACGATCCCGAATTTGGAGAATTTTGGCAAATTATTTATGACGAGTTCTTAGAAACCAAACGACTTTTATTAAAAATAGCAGGTCACAAAGAGTTAATGGAAAACTATCCAGATGGTATAGCATCTATTCAAATAAGAGAACGTATCGTGTTGCCATTGTTAACAATACAGCAATATGCTTTGTTGCGAATTAATGAATTAAATAAAGAATCAGTTGTTAATGAAGAGTTGATCAAGGTGTACGAAAAAATTGTAACGCGATCTCTTTTTGGTAACACAAACGCTAGTAGAAATTCAGCTTAATATAAAATTATGACTTCAATTGAATTAAATAATACCGAATATGCGCCTTATTATGCTGCTTATATTCAGATGGCAGACAATGCAAATATGATTGAGGAATTAGAAATTTGTCTTCATGAATTTATAAAATTTGTTCAAAATATTCCAATGGATAAATTTGATTACCGTTATGCGGAAGGGAAATGGACCATCAAAGAAATCATTCAGCATATTATAGACACAGAGCGTATTTTTAGCTACCGAGCTCTACGCATCTCAAGAAATGACAAGACTAGTTTGCCTGGTTATGATGAAAACGACTATGTAGCGAACACAAATGCTGCTGATAGACACTTGCAAAGTTTGCTGACTGAATTATCTATTGTTCGTCAAAGTACATTAGCGCTGTTTAAAAGTTTCTCAATCGATCAACTTAAGAATGTAGGAACTGCATCTAATTCTTCGGTTTCAGTACGTGCGATTGGATTTATTTTAATTGGACATCAAAAACATCATCAAAAAATATTTGAAGAGCGCTATTTATAAATTAACGCAATGTAGTTGACCATAGATTTAGTTTATTTATAAAAGTCATCGTGTTTGCAGGACTTGTAGAAGGCATTATGTGATACGTAATGCCTTGTATTTGTCCATATTTTTTAAGGAAAAATCGGTGACTTTCTTTGCCATTAAAAATAATAACTTCAATATTTTTGTGTTTTTTAAAAAAGGAATCAAAATCATTTTCAGTTTGATTTTTTATTGCAATATCTAAACTTCCCTTTCGTTCGCAATTTTTTAAAACATCCCAAAGTCCGAGTTTGTGAGATAACAAAAATTCGATTTTATCTTTAAAATCAATTGTACTATACTCTTCATTATAAAAAGAGTAAATTAGCTGCCAAAAATGGTTTCTTGGATTTCCATAATACTCCCGATTTTTTAATGAGGCTAGTCCGGGAATAGTTCCCAGTATCAAAATTTTTGTATTTTCATTTACAATAGGTTCAAATGACTTTATCATTTAGGATACTGTATTTTTTTCTTTTTCTAAATAAGCGAGTGCTAATCTTATTTTATCATAGCTTATTTTTTCCCCTAAATAGTCGAAATAGGGTTTTAGTGTTGTAGGATGCTCTAATTTGACTTGGCTATTTTTAATTGTAGTGATTTCAGCGTCAGAAACAAATGCAGAAAGATCGTCTATGGCTCCATCTATGTACAGTTTTGCGATATGCGAAATAACAGTGCTCAAACCTAATTTTCGTTTACTAGCAATTTTATCAACTGTAAAGCCGCTGTTGTATAATTGTAATGTTTCTTTGTAGGTACTAGCTTCTTTCTTTTGTTTTAGTCCCTTATTTTTTTGGAAATCGATTATTGCTTTTATAAAAGGCTGTCCGTATTTTTCGAGTTTGGCTTTTCCAACACCATCTATAGCTATGAGTTCGTCTTCGCTCATCGGTCTATTAGTTTCCATTTGTCGCAAAGCCGCATCACTAAATATAACGTATGCAGGAACTTCTTCCTCTTTAGAGATAGCATACCTGAGTTTTCGTAAGGTTTCAAACAGGGAATTGGCTGTTGTTTTACCTTTTTTAGTTTTGCTTTCGATTTTCTCTAATGTAGGTTTTTGGACTGTTGTTAATTGTACTTTTTCACCTTCAAATAATACTTTTCTAGCAAAAGGAGTTAGTCTGATTTTATTTTGTTGATGAAAAGCAATTTCACAATATCCCAAATTAATCAACTGAATAAGATATTGATTCCAATCATACCAAGATAAATCCTGACCTACGCCATACGTTTTTAGATTTTGATACTCTTTTTCATAAATGTAAGCGTTTTTAGAACCTCTCAAAAAATCGACAATAACAGGTAAGGGCTCTGACTCCTGCAGCCTACTAATTGCTGATAATGCTTTTTGAGTTAGAATCGTACCATCGAAAAAAGCAGGCGGATTTTTGCAAATATCACAATTACCACAATTCTCTATAATTAATTCCCCAAAGTAAGATAGTAGTATTTTTCGGCGGCAACTTAAGGCATCAGCATATTGCTTCATTCTCTCCAATTTGGCGAGTTGCACTTCGGCATTTAATCCTTGTGACGCAAATTTTTGCAATTGAATCAAATCTCCGTAACTCTCAAATAAAATGGTTTCTGATGGTAGACCATCTCTTCCGGCACGTCCAATTTCTTGGTAATAACCTTCAATATTTTTAGGTAAATTATAATGAATAACCCAGCGCACATTAGACTTGTCTATACCCATTCCAAAAGCAATAGTAGCGCAGACCACTTTGCAATCGTCATTAATAAAATCATCTTGCGTAGATGATCTTAAACTAATGTCTAGACCAGCATGATATGCTTTAGCATTTACGCCAGCTTTTTGAAGCTTTTCAGCAAGTTCCTCGGTTGTTTTTCTGCTAAGACAATATATTATTCCTGATTCAGAAGGTTTGTCATTTATAAAATCAAGAATTTGTTTTACGCGGTCTAGTGCTGGTCGTACCTCTAAACTAAGATTCTTTCGATCAAAAGAAGAGATAAATGCTTGTGGTGCTTTTAAATTTAACTGCTTTGCAATGTCTTTTCGAGTAGCTTTATCGGCGGTGGCCGTCAAAGCTAAAATTGGAGTAGAAGGGAAGCGGTTTTTTAGATAGCCTAAATTGGTGTAGGCAGGTCTAAAATCATGTCCCCAAGAGGAAATACAGTGTGCTTCATCAATAGCAATAAGACTTACGGTGATAGAATTAAAAATAGTATCGAGATAGGATAAACTCTCTGGGGCAACGTAAACTATTTTAGTTGTACCATTTATCAGATCCTGAATATGTGCTTGCTGTTCTGCGTCGGTTTGACTACTGTTAATGTAACATGCCGCAATTCCATTTGCTTTCAAACTATCGACTTGATCCTTCATCAATGCTATTAATGGCGATATAACAATGGTGATACCATTAAATAAAAGTGCTGGTAACTGGAAACAGATTGATTTTCCCCCACCAGTTGGCATAATTGCAAGCGTATCTTTTCCGTCTAAAAGGGATTGAATGATTTCTTCTTGATTAGTTCTGAATTTTTCAAAACCAAAGTTTTCTTTTAATGAGGCGTGTAGGGTAGTAGTTGTAATCATTTCGAGTTGCTTATCTAATGTAAAAGGGAATTTAAATCACTAATAAAAAAGGAACTCGATTAGGAGTTCCTTTTTTATATCAATTAGTCTTCGTCTTCATCTTCTTCATCATCCGAAAAGTCAGCTTCGTCTGAATCTTCGTCATCATCAGTTTCAGGCTTATCTATATTGTCGTCCTCATCGTCGTCATCCATGTCATCATCAAGACCTAATTCTTTTACAGGAATTATTGGTTCGATAACATCATCAATTTCGTCATCTTCATCGTAGTTTTCGATTCGATCAGCAAGTTTAGTACTCACTTTCACTAGGTACATTGTGTCTTCCGTACGTACTTCTACAGCTTCAATTAGTTCGTTTTTGGCATTTCTAAAACGGATAATATCTTCATCGTCATATCCGTCAGGAAATCTTTCCACTAATAAGTTTAAAATTTCGTTTGTCAATTTGGCGTACTCAACAATAACTCTTCTCATAAAAATCGTATTATAAATCTAATAAATAAGCAAAAATTAATGGTGCTACAATTGTAGCATCAGACTCAATAATAAACTTAGGGGTTTTCATATCTAATTTACCCCAAGTAATTTTTTCGTTAGGAACTGCTCCAGAATACGAACCATAACTGGTTGTTGAATCTGAAATTTGGCAGAAATAACTCCAAAAAGGAATATCATGCATTTCCATATCTTGGTACAACATAGGAACCACACAAATTGGGAAATCTCCTGCGATACCTCCACCAATTTGGAAGAAACCAATTCCTTTTGAACTGTTTTCTGGATACCAACCTGCTAGAAAAGTCATGTATTCTATACCTGATTTCATTGTAGAGGCTTTCAACTCTCCTTTTATTACGTATGATGCAAAGATGTTACCCATCGTACTATCTTCCCATCCTGGTACAATAATAGGTAAATTTTTCTCAGCTGCAGCATACATCCAACTGTCTTTTAAATCAATTTCATAGTATTCCTCTAATACTCCAGAAAGTAACATTTTGTACATGAATTCATGCGGAAAATAACGTTCTCCTTTATCATCTGCGTCTTTCCATATTTTAAAAATATGTTTTTGTAAACGACGGAATGCTTCATGCTCTGGAATACAAGTATCGGTAACTCTATTTAGTCCTCTTTCTAATAAATCCCACTCGTCTTGTGGAGTTAAATCTCTATAGTTAGGAACTCTCTCGTAGTGAGAATGCGCCACTAAATTCATGATGTCTTCTTCAAGATTGGCTCCTGTACAAGAAATGATATGCACTTTATCTTGACGAATGATTTCAGAGAAAATCTTCCCTATCTCAGCAGTACTCATCGCGCCAGCCATACTTACCATCATTTTAGCTCCGTTTGCTAATTGATCTTCGTAGGCTTTTGCAGCATCGACTAAAGAGGCTGAATTAAAATGTAAATAATGCTTTTCAATAAACTGGCTAATAGGTCCTTTACTCATTTTGTTGTATTTAAATATTTAAAAATCACTACTTTGAATACGTTGGTTTTCAAATGTAATGATTTTTAGATTTACTAATTATCTATTTTTGTTATTTTATTTGTATCCTAATATTTTTAGAACATCGTCTGACGTTTGTTGTTCAGAAAACACTTCAGTGGCTAAAATTCCGTTTTCATCCCTGTCAATTAATATATGTTTGGGTTGCGGAATTAAACAGTGGTGTAAACCTCCGTAACCACCTATTGTTTCTTGGTAAGCACCAGTATTAAAGAAACCAATATACAACGGTTTCTCTTTATTATATTTAGGTAGATAAATAGCGTTCATGTTTTGCTCTGAATTGTAATAATCATCGCTATCACAAGTCAACCCACCTAGCAATACCCGCTCATAGGTCTCATTCCATCTATTTACGGCTAGCATAATAAAGCGTTTATTGATAGCCCAGGTATCGGGTAAAGTTGTAATGAAAGAAGAATCAATCATATTCCATTTTTCTCTATCATTTTGTTGTTTTTGATACAAAATCTGATAGATCGCTCCACCACTTTCACCAACAGTAAACGAACCAAATTCAGTAAAGATGTTAGGAACATCTACTTCTGCTTCATCACAAGCAATTTTAATCTGATTGATAATTTCGTCAATCATATATTGGTAATCGTATTCGAAAGCTAGAGAATTTTTAATTGGGAAGCCTCCACCAATATTTAACCCGTCTAATGTAGGACACTCCTTTTTAAGTGCAATATAAACCTTAATACATTTCACTAATTCATTCCAGTAATAGGCAGTATCATTGATCCCCGTATTAATGAAAAAGTGAAGCATTTTTAGCTCTAACCTAGTGTTTTCTTGTATTTGCTTTTTGTAAAAACTTACGATGTTTTTGTACCCAATTCCTAAACGAGAAGTGTAGAACTCAAATTTTGGTTCTTCCTCAGCAGCAATACGAATTCCAATTTTGAATTTTCCTTTAATCTCGGCTTGAAGTAAATCTAATTCTTCGTAGTTGTCAATAATAGGAATAGTGTTTTTATGTCCATTGTTAATCAATCGACCAATATTTTCAATATATTGATCTCTCTTGAAACCATTACATATAACATAGGTACTTTTGTTGATTTTCCCGTTAGCCATTAAGTTTTCGACAATATTAATATCAAAAGCCGAAGAAGTTTCTACATGAATATTGTTCTTGAAAGCTTCATTCATGATAAATTCAAAATGAGAACTTTTTGTGCAATAACAATAGTAATATTTAGCTTCGTATTTATTTTTCTCCATCGATTTTCTAAACCAACCCTTTGCTTTGTTGATATTATTAGAAATTTGAGGGAGATAAGTGAATTTTAATGGAGTACCATACTTTTCTACTAATTTCATCAAATCAATATTGTGAAATTGTAGGTTGTCTTTTTCCAGTTTAAATTCTTCTTGAGGGAAATAGTATGTTTGATTTATTAAGTCAGAGTATTTAGTATTCATTTAGCTTTGAGTATTTTAGACAGATTAAATTAAAAAATAAATAAATTATGCTAAAATTCAAACCCTAATGTTTGCATAAATAATCTGAAGTTTTTCGTGTTCTACTTTTAAGAAATGAAAAATGCCAAAATCAAAATTATCTTTTAGCGCATTAAAGCGCTTCATTATTCTTGATAAAGATTTATTATTTTGATTTTCGGGAGTAGTAAATACTGCTCTTTTGTGCTTTCTTTTCATTACCGCAAATGTAAAAAATATTATGTACGCAATCCAATCCTTTTTTGTAAAAAAAAATTAAGATTTATAATCCTCAAAAGCTTCAAGAATTAATTCATTTTCAACTAATTGATTAATTTTTATTTTACCGATGGTTTCAATTAATGCGAACTGAATAGCTCCGTACTCATTTTTCTTGTCGTGAACGAGTAAATCAATAATAGGATTCATGTCAGTTTCATTGAAAATAATGTCTTCATAAATACTTTTTAGTGTTGCTTTGATTTGGTGGTATTCGGAGGGTGAAATAAGCTGTTTCTTCAATGAAATATAGCTTTCTAAGATCATTCCTACAGCAATTGCTTCACCATGCAATAGTGTTTCTTTAGCATCACTTTCTAGAAAATAGCTCTCTATTGCATGTCCTAAAGTATGTCCAAAATTAAGTGCTTTTCGTAATCCTTTTTCTTTAGGATCGATAGTCACAATTTCATTTTTAATTTCGACTGAACGATAAATTAATTGATCAAAATCAGCATAATCTATCTCTTTTAAGTTTAGGAATTGCTCCCAATATTTTTGATCATAAATTAACCCATGTTTAAGCATTTCGGCTAGACCCGATCTCATTTCATTTTGAGGCATCGTTTCAAGATATTCCGTATCGACAATCACCATTAAGGGTAAATTAAAAACTCCGATTTGATTTTTTAAATTCCCTAAATCTACACCGTTTTTACCTCCAACAGAAGCATCCACCATAGAAAGTAGGGTAGTGGGGATATTGATAAAGTCTATTCCTCTTTTGAAAGTAGAGGCAACAAACCCTCCTAGATCGGTAACAACTCCTCCGCCTAAATTTATGATTAGACTTTTTCTATCTGCACCTAGCTCAGTTAGAACATTCCAAATCTGGATGCAGGTGTCAATATTCTTATTTATTTCTCCAGCTTCAAATTCAATAATCTCAATTACAGAATCCGTTTCTATTAATGGTAATAATTTAGGCAAACAAAATTCATTTGTATTTGTATCGACTATAATAAAAATAGTGGAGTATTTGTTTTGACTTAAATGAAGGTTTAATGCAGGATAACCATTTTCGTTAAAATAGATAGGATGATTACTCGCTTGGATGGTTTTTAATTCTTGTGACATAGTATCTTGTTTAATCCCTAGGTAATTTACACTACTATAACTAGGATGATTTTTATGATGGAGCATAATTTATGTCCAATTTAACTCTCAGCTTTTTGATATTTATTGCTTGCGACTAAATTCAATAAGGGAATCCTGCAAGCTTTGGCGAATTTAAGGTATTTTATAAAAAGGTTATTCTACATTAATGATGTTTTATTATAAAATAACAAAATCTTAAAATCTGTGTAATTATTTTTGAATATATTTATTCGATTGGTTTACTGCTCCTAAGTGATGAAGTGCAATACTATACATCAAGGTCACGACTTTTAAAATTAGAAGGACAAGGAATAATTAATATTTAATTTACTTTTTAATTATTTCTAAACTTGTTTTTATAGGAACAGAAAAGGGGGCTAATTGATCTTTATTTAAAACAAATATAAAATAGGAAGGAGGGTTTTTTTCTGAGGAATAAGCATTATTCAAATATAAAGTATAGTTATATTTGCTTAAAATTCACAATATGGAAAAAATATTCAATAATACGCAAGTTGCCTTTTCATTAAAGAGTGATACAGAATTAGATCGCGCTTATTTTCTGTTCAAAATGATTTCTATTCAACCTTTGGTAAGAATTGGGACAGCAGTTACAAATTTCGCATTAAATGCTAACTTACCAGTTGAGGGTTTAATTCGTGCTACTGTTTTTGATCATTTTTGTGGAGGAGTAAATGAAAATGACTGTTTGACTGTTGTCGACAAGATGTTTACTACTGGTGTTTCTTCGGTTTTAGATTATTCGGTAGAGGGCAAGGAAGAAGAGGAGCAGTTTGATGCAGCGTTGAAAATGACCTTAAAAACAATCGACTTTGCTAAAGAACGTTTAGCGATACCATTTGCAGTTTTTAAACCAACTGGATTAGGACGTTTAGCTTTATATGAAAAAGTAGGTAATAAGGAAACTTTAACTGCTTTAGAACAGGAAGAATGGAATAGAGTAGTAGCTCGCTTTGATACTGTATGCAGAGAAGGTAATAAGAAGGAGGTATCACTACTAATTGATGGTGAAGAAAGTTGGATGCAAGACGCAGCTGATGATTTAGTAACTAGCATGATGCGCAAATACAATAAGGATAAACCAATTGTTTTTAATACTTTACAAATGTACCGTTGGGATCGTTTGGATTATTTAAAAGGTTTGCATCTAATTGCAAAAGAGGAAGGGTTTCATATTGGTATGAAATTGGTTCGTGGTGCTTACATGGAAAAAGAAAATAAACGAGCAGAAGAAAAAGGGTATCCTACACCAATATGTGCATCTAAGGAAGCGACAGATCTTAATTATGATGCTGCAGTCCTTTATATGCTGGATCATTTAGATATTATGGCGATATTTGCTGGAACACATAATGAGCAAAGTACCTACGACTTGATGAAAATGATGAAGGACAAAGGGATTGCTAGTAATGATAACCGAATTTGGTTTGGTCAATTATATGGTATGAGTGATAATATTAGCTACAACTTAGCTAGAAATGGATATAATGTTGCTAAGTACCTACCTTTTGGTCCAGTTAAAGATGTGATGCCGTACTTAATACGTCGCGCTGAAGAAAATACTTCGGTAGCAGGACAAACTAGTCGAGAACTTACATTGATTAAAAAAGAAAGAAAAAGAAGAAAAGCAGCTTCTAAAGCATAAATTGAAAAGGGTCTAACAGTGTTAGACCCTTTTTTTGTGGTATTTTAAAAATTGTTACGTATCGCTTTTGCAAAAGCGAATCTCTCTCTAAATTTGTCTCTCTTATTGTTCCGTTAAGTAGTGCTAAATTGTAGATTACTTAAATTCTTATAAATTCCGTTTTCTAAATTAATAAGTTCTAAATGTGTTCCTTGCTCCGTAATCTTCCCATTATCCAAAACTAAGATTTGATCGGCGCTTCTAATGGTAGAAAGTCTGTGAGCGATAATAATACTTGTACGACCTTCCATCAATATCTCTAAAGCTTCCTGAACTAATTTTTCGCTTTCGCTATCTAATGACGAAGTGGCTTCGTCTAGAATTAAAATGCTTGGATTTTTAAGTAAAGCCCTAGCTATCGCAATACGTTGTCGCTGTCCTCCTGAAAGCTTAACACCTCGTTCTCCCACCACTGTTTCAAATTGTTCTGGAAAACCTTCGATAAAATTAAAGGCGTTCGCTTGTTTAGCGGCTAGAATAATTTCATCGTGAGTTGCATCTGGTTTTCCATAAGCGATATTTTCTTTTATAGTTCCACCAAAAAGGATAACATCTTGAGGCACGATACTCATATTGCCACGTAAATTTTCTAAATCAAAATCATAGATGCTTTTTCCATCAATTAGTATTTCTCCGCTCTCAATATCGTAGAAACGAAGTAATAAAGAAGCGATCGTCGATTTCCCTGTTCCGCTAGGTCCAACAATAGCGATTTTTTGACCAAAATTAGCCGTGAAACTCACATCTTTCAACACATTAATTTCTCTTCGAGAAGGATAACTAAATGCAACATTTTTAAAAGTAACATTACCTTTTATCTTCTCAGGACTCAAATTGTTAGTACCTTTTATGTTTTCGGGAGTTTCGTCTAGTAATTCAAAAACACGTTCTGTTGCACCAATGGCTTTTTGCATTTGAGCATACAATTCAGCAATTCCTCCAGAGGAAGCTCCTACATAACTAGAATATAGAATAAAAGTAAATAGCTCACCAACCGAAATCTCACCACCAATACTTAATTGAACTCCGTACCAAACCACAGCTACAATGGTACCAAATAAACATATAATTATAAAAGAGGCAAAATAACCTCGAAGTTGACCACCTTTAATAGCGATTTTGACTACTTCATTTATTCTTCCTTTGTAACGGGCAATTTCATACCATTCATTTGCAAATGCTTTTACAATACTAATTCCTTGCATGGTTTCTTCAACAACAACTTGACTTTCGGCAACTTGATCTTGAACTTTTTTAGAATACTTTCTAATATATCTACCAAAAAGGACTGCGGCAACACCCACTAGTGGGACCACTGAAACCATCATAATAGTTAATTTGATATTGATGCTAGCTAACATTATGAAACTACCTATTATCAATATAAACTGACGTAAAAATTCGGCAATAGTCGTCGTTAAGGTATCTTGTATTTGAGTAATGTCGTTACTAATGCGACTATTTAACTCTCCAACACGTTTTTGCGAAAAAAACGACATCGGTAATTTTACTAGATTAGTGTACAAAGCTAAACGAACATTCGCAAGCGTGTTTTCAGTAAAATTCACGAATAATGAAAGTCTGAAAAAAGAAAATATAGACTGCAATATCAATACTAAACCTAATCCTAGAGCGATTTGGTTCGCTAGCTCACTGTCTTTTTTATTCACACAATCTACTAACATTCCCATGAACTTAGGAAAAGCTAAAGCGGTTACACTTGTTAGTAGTAAAAAAACTAAACCAACATAAAACTTCCAACTGTTGTTACCTGCATACTTGAAAATAATCTTTGCTTTATTAAGAGAACTAGCAGTAATTTTTGATTTAGGTAAATCGTTTTCTTTGAACCTTCCCATTATTTATATTTTGTGTCGACAAAGGTACCACTATACAAGTTCATTCCCAAAAAAATAAGATCAGCAGTTGGTTTTACTAATGATTTGGTATTGAGTATGTAACAACTTATTATGAATTTTTTCTATAAATATTTTAAAATTTTACTTGTAAATGTAAAATCTAGTCTTATATTTGCACCCACAATTAGGGCGATTAGCTCAGCTGGTTCAGAGCACCTCGTTTACACCGAGGGGGTCGGGGGTTCGAACCCCTCATCGCCCACAAAACTTCTCAAGAAATTGAGGAGTTTTTTTTTTGGTTTATATTTTCCCATAAATTTTAGTACGGATTCGCTTTTATCTTCAAATAAATTTTTTTCCAAACTTTCATTAATTGACTTAAGTCAAATTTTTTGATAAAAAACAGCTTTAGATTTGCATCAAGTAAAATTTAAATCGATTAAATCATGATGGTAGCTATAGAATCAAATCCTTTAGAAAAATTTGGAAGTACAAGTCAAGAACGTTTAGAAAACGCATTCAGACAGCTACAAAACGGAAAAGGAGTAATTTTAACGGATGATGAAGACAGAGAAAATGAGGGAGATTTAATTTTTTCGGCCCATAATTTGTCTACTGAGAACATGGCGTTAATGATTAGAGAATGCAGTGGCATTGTTTGCCTTTGTATGTCTAATGAAAAAGCGGATAAACTGGACTTACCCTATATGGTAAAGGAAAATACAAGTAGTTTTCAAACTCCATTTACAATTTCGATAGAAGCCAAAGTAGGTGTTACCACTGGTGTTTCAGCGGCAGATAGATTGAAAACTATTCAGGTTGCTTGTACTGAAAATGCAAGTAGTTCTGATTTAGCTAAACCGGGTCACATTTTTCCATTGCGAGGAAGAAATAATGGCGTATTAGAAAGGAAAGGGCATACAGAAGGGAGTATGGATTTAATGAAATTAGCGGGATTACAGCCAGAAGCGGTACTATGTGAATTAATGAATGCTGATGGAACAATGGCAGACATTGCTACTATCATAAAATTTGCGGACATACATGATTTAGTTGTCTTATCGATAGAAGATATTGTTCATTATCGTAAATTTGTGAGAGATTATAATTAAATGAACGAATTCGACGAGCTTGCAGCTTACTTAAAAAAAAACATTGATTTTGACGAGGAAGATTTAAAGATAATCTTGTCTTATTTTAAAAATGTAAGGAAGAATAAGAATGAAATTTTACTTGCACATGGAAAAGTTAGCGAGTTTAGTTATTTTGTAAAGAAGGGATGTCTCAGAATTTATTTTATAAATGATGAAGGAAAAGATAGCACTCGATATATTGCCTTCGAAAATCAATTTGCTACAGCTCTAGTTAGTTTTATAACAAAGGAACCAGCTGAGGAAACTATTCAGGCGATTGAAAATTCAGAACTTCTCTGCATTAGTCACAACGACTTTAGACATCTAATAAAAATTGTTCCCAAATGGAAGGACTTTTATACTATTTATTTGGAAAAAGCATATGTTAATAATTCGAAAAGATTAATGTCATTTACCACTTTGAGCGCGGCAGAAAGGTATGATCAGTTATTTAAAATAAATCCAAATATTGTCAAACGACTTCCTAATAAAATCGTAGCTTCTTATATTAATGTCTCTAATGAAACATTAAGCCGATTAAAATCTAAAATTTAAGAATATATTTGAGTTAAATAGTGTGTGCAACTATGTTTTCTTGAATACTAATTTCGCGATCTCTTGTTATAGCGGTAATTAAAAAATAGTATTAGATTCTCGTTTAGAAAAATGCATATAACCTCCAAATTCATTGATTTTGGAGGTTTTTTAACTTTATTTTTTAACTTAAAAAAACCTCCCAAATTGATAATCAGCAAGGGAGGTTTTTGGGTAGTAGGAAATAATAATTTATTGGAACTAAATTAGAGACAATACGTCAAACATAATTAAAGTTTTATTTTTAATCCAGCATTTACTACAAATCCATCTAAAGGTGCATAGATGTCTTCAAAAACGGGATTAGTAAGTGGTCCTGTGTATATATTTCCAAATTTTGTTTGTCTCGTATCAGTAAAGTTTTCGAAATTAGCATAGATTGAAAAGTTTTCCCAAAGCTTTTCAATCATTACTCCAAAAATCCAATAATCTCGTCCTATTGTGTTGTCATTTAATGTTTGTTTACTGTAATAATAAGCTTCTAGACCTATTTTCCATTTTTCTTCGACTTCATACATTAAAACATTGTTTAAACGATGTTTAGCTGTTAATGGATTTGTGAAATTCATTCCGTCTTTTTCTATTGAAGCATCTGTAAAAGTATAGCCTATAAACAACTTGAAATCTTTATATTCTAACTTTAAATTTGTTTCTGCTCCTTTTGTGTCTAAAAAACCGTCAATATTAATGAATTGAGAGTCAGTACTAGATATTGGAGTTAAAATTAACGGCTTATTGACATTGGTATAAAAGAACAACTGATTTATTGATAAGGACAATTCATCCGTTAGATTGGTTTTATAATTAACATCAAAATTAAAACCATAACTTTTTTCAAGAGAGTTACTATCGCTATCAATTGGCCTAACATTACGGTACTGAATACGCTCACTTTCCTCTGTAAATATAGTTGGTGTTTTGTATCCTAATCCACCGCCAAATCTAGAATTCAACTTATCTGATAATTTAAACAAAGCGGAGATTCTTGGTAGAAATGAGAAGCCGTAATCTAGAACATAATCGGTACGGAATCCCGTTTCTACATCAAGCCATTCAGTAGCTTTTACAGTATTTTGGATAAAAGCACCGTAGGTAATCTGATTGTAATTCCTTAACGGAAAAGTCGTCGTGCTACTTTCAGTAAAACTATCTGTGTATAAGTTAGCACCTGTTACCCATTGTGATAAATCTCCGTTGTAGGAGTAGGTTATTTCAGAAAAAGTACTATTCTGTAAACCATCAAACAGATAGTCTGGAATAGTGACGATACGACTAAAATTATTAAAACTGTTTTTTAGTGTTATATTTTCTCTTTCGTTAAAGGCATGGTTAAGGGTAAATTGCGTACTAATTCGTCGTGTTTTATTTTTTTCAAAATAACTATTAGGATTCTCGCTTTCGTTTTTTATGTAGTCGATGTCTCCGCCAATTCTATTCTCAGAAACGGTGTTAATTCCAATATTCAAATTTGTTTTATCGTTCAAGTATAAAAATAATTTAGGATTAAAATTAAAGCGCTCAAATTTAGGTATGGCTGTCAATTTGATGTCTGCAGGATCATAAGGCGCATTGCGGTCATGCGAAGCAAAAACAGTTACACCAACTTTTTCGAAACGCTGAGAATAAAATCCATTAACATCTAATCCAAGCGCCGAGGTTCCGTTTAAAATAAAACGAAGTTCTCGCTCGTCAGTGGGTGTTTTAGAAATAAGATTTACTAAACCAGCAATAGCACCACCTCCAAAAAGAGTTGATGCAGATCCTTTTATAATTTCTACTTGCTTTAAATCTAAAGGCGGTGTTTGCAATAAACCTAATCCGCTTGAGGCACCAGAGAAAACAGGAAAACCATCTTTTAAAATTTGAGTATATCTTCCATCTAATCCTTGGATTCTAATAGACGAATTTCCTGAAGTTGCTGATGTTTGCTGTGTTTGAATACCTGTACTTTCATTGAGCATCATTCGGATATCGCCGGGTTTCATGTTTGCTTTTTCCTCTAATTCTTCTCCAGCAATAAATTCAACTCTTGTTGGATTGTTTTTGATCGTTCTCGTTCCTCTAGTAGAAGTGATAATAATCTCCTCCATTTCCTCGGCTTCCCTTTCTAAAAAGATAGCAATAAACTCTTTAGAGTATGGAATTGTAATGATTTGATTAATTGAATTATATCCTTCAATACTGAAAGTAAAATTATAAGTTCCATCCGCTAAATTTTCGAAAACTACGATACCTTGGGTATCAGTTAGACCGACTAAATTAACTTCTTTAATTAGTACTTTAGCGCCTGTTAAAGGTTGGTTAGTTACCAAATCGCTTATTACAATTTTGGTTTTATTTTGTGCTTGCGCCATGCCGATAAATGCTATCGCCATGATCAAATAAATGTTTTTAAACATGTAAAAATTTCTTAAAATTAGTTTAATAATTATATGCAAGATGTTACTATCGTGCATAAGAGATAGAGCTAAACTATTTTATTGTGGCGGTTGCCAAATGGTGTCATTGAAAGAAGAACTACCATCAAATTGGTAATAATAATTTTGAGATTTACATTTAGATACTATTTTACTTCTAAAATTAGTTGTTTGAACTTGCAATTGTATAGGAAAACACAAGCAGTTCCCACAAGAATAAAAAGGAGAGCATTTACTATCACAGTCAGCATCACAATTAGAATCTTTGTGATCACCAATAATCTTTTCTGTATCGCAATCATCATTAGTAGTAAACAAATTAGGTGCGATAGAGAAAGTTAAAATAAAAAAAGATAATAAAGTGACCATTATTTTCATACTACAAATTTAAAGACAAAATTTATCATAATAAGTTTTCCAGAGTTTCTTTTTTAATTTAACTATCAATTAGTACTCCTATTTTCTTTATGAGTTTAGCAATGCTTATTTTTGCAGTCAGATAAATTAAAAATATCATGAATACAAATAAGCTTTCAAATACCAATATATCAATCTTAGATTTAGCCATAGTGCGTGACGGAGGTACCGCATCCCAAACCTTCAGAAACAGTTTGAATCTTGCTCAAGAAGCAGAAAAGTGGGGATACAAGAGATATTGGTTAGCAGAACATCATAATATGCCTGGAATTGCAAGCAGTGCAACTGTTATACTTATAGGTCATATCGCCTCTGGAACAAAAACAATACGTGTAGGATCAGGAGGAATTATGCTCCCTAATCACGCACCTCTTGTAGTAGCAGAGCAGTTTGGAACTTTAGCAACTCTCTTTCCGAATCGTATTGATTTAGGATTAGGTCGCGCGCCTGGAACGGATCAATTTACCGCTGCTGCTTTAAAAAGAGACGATCATGCCGCTATGGAATTCCCAAGTAATATTGAAGAATTACAACTTTATTTTTCACAAGAAAATAAAAAGGGTCGTGTGCGTGCTATACCCGGAGAAGGGCTGGATATCCCTATTTATATTTTAGGTTCTAGCACCGATAGTGCTTATCTGGCTGCTGCCAAGGGTTTGCCTTATGCTTTTGCTAGTCATTTTGCACCTGCTCAATTAAAAACGGCTTTATCGATTTACAGAAATAATTTTAAACCTTCTGCTAAATTAAGCGAGCCGCGTGTTATAGCATGCGTTAATATTATTGCAGCAGATACTGATCATGAAGCCGCCCGATTAGCCACTTCATTTAAGAAACTTTTTTTAGGAATTATTACGGGTAACAGAGAGCAATTGCAACCTCCTTTTGACTCGGATGCTGATTTTATGGGACCAATTGAGGAAGGTGCTCTACAGCAAATGATTGCTTACACTTTTATTGGTGGACCTGATAAAGTACAGAAAGAATTAAATTTATTTTTAGAAGAAACTCAAGTTGATGAACTAATGGTTGCTACGGCTGTATATGATCATGAGGCTCGACTAAATTCCTACCGAATCCTCTCTGAAATAAAAAAATCCTAGTTTAAGGTCAAAGCTCCAAGTATCTCTTCGGACATAAAAGGTCCACCGGGATATTTGGCTGTATAATCTAAATTCAGCCAAATTTGATTGCGTTCATCTATGTGGTAATGCAGTTGTTTTCCAGTACTTTCTTTGACAAACAAAATATTTTTTATTAAAAAATTCACAGTTTCTAGATCATTTCTGCTTCCTATTAATATTTCAGGATAAATGTGTCCTTTTGTATGAATTAGTCTAGGAGTTCCGCCTATAGCACGAACGGCCGCTGCCATTAAAATGGAATGATCATCACAATCACCAGAGAAATAATCTAGGGATTCGCTAGCCGTAGCTATATAATCACCATCTTTAGGATCACTAACGTAGTTCCATCGCTCATTAATTTCCTTAAATACAGCAAAGCATTGTATAATAGTTCTGTAATCGGCGTAGCCTTTAACATTTTTAAAATTTTGCGTAGTTGCCATAACAGCAAAATTTCTGACCTTGGGGTTTTTGTATTCAATAGCTCGAAGGATCTTTGATTTATTAGGAAAAGGAAGTAATTTAGAAATAATTATATCCTGAGGATTAGGATTGTCAGACATAGTGTATATCATAGAGTCATAATCTTCGTAGACACTATTGAAGCCGTAATTACCAATGACTGTTCCGTAAAATAAAACTAAAAGATAAACGACCATGCAAATGATTATGATAGTTCTTAAGAGTCTCAATACAAGCTGAATAACTATTATTAAAACAATAAAAAGTATAATCCTATCTAAGTTGAAAGGCCAGTTTAGTTCAATTAAATTTTGATGTGCAATAATAATGAGCGGAATAGCAATTAAAATATTCAAAACAAAAATAATCACATCGTCCCAAGGTTTTTTAACCTGTAGCGTTTGTTTTATTTTCTGAAAAGAAAGGGTTTTAATGTCTATCATACTAATTTAAAAATCGCACCGATTAGATCGTTTTTACAATTTCTTCAAAAGTACCTATTTTATCAATGATTTTAAGTTGAAATAACTGATTTTGGACATTGTTTAACAAATTTTTAGACATAGGATTCTCAGACCAAGTCGTTAATTCTAGCCATTCTTGTATATCAGTTATTTTTTGATTGTATTTTTTAGCTAAAGTTTCGTCAATATTACGAATGTTTTTGAATGATTTTGTCTGTTTATTAATAGTCTCTAAAATTATCGTAATCACTTCTGGATACTGATCTAAAGTTTCATCTCTTACAGCAATTACAAAACAAGGCCATGGGGTAGGGCAGTCTGCAATTCGTCTAAAAATTCCTTTATCTACTAATGGTTTAGTCATAAAACGTTCCCACATGAAGTAATCAGCAGTACCAGCGGTCAAAGCTTCAACAGCTCCTTCAATAGTATTGATGATTTCAAATTTAAGATTGTCTGTATTCCAACCTTGATTTCCGGCATTTACGTAGGCCATTAATTGAGAACCAGAGCCTAGTCTTGAAATAGCACATTTAGTATTTTCTAAATCGGAAAGGGTATTGTAATTGGAGTTGGCAGCCACGTGAATTCCCCAAATCAAAGGGCTTTCTACATAAACCTGAACAATTTTAGAAGGATTTCCGGCAACGATATCTTTTACAATTCCTTCTGTTAATATTACCGCAATATCAGCTTCTCCATTGCGGAGCATCTGACACATTTTGCCAGTTCCTTCAGGTACATCAGTCCATTGTAAATCGATATTCTGAGCTTCAAAATCTTTATTTTCTAAAGCTAAGTGCCAAGGTAAATTGAAATGTTCTGGCACTCCAGCAATTTTAATTGTTTTCATTTTACAAATTTAATGCTAAGGTACTAAGAGAAACGAGGATTTCAAATAAAAAAATTCCCTAAACATAGAAAAATGAATAGGGAATCAACAAAATAAAAACTGAAAAATATAGAATTAGTTAGATAATTCAATCGCTTTCTTTTGCTTCATACTTCCAGTTTTTGCAAATCGGGTATAGAAAGAAAAAGCTTCTTGAAGTAAGTGAGGAGTTTGTCCACCACCTAAACATGCCCGATTGTAATAATCAGATAGTTCCTCTTTGTAATCTGGATGAGCACAATTTTCAATTATCACTTTTACACGTTCTCTAGGTGCTAAACCTCTTAAATCAGCTAAACCTTGTTCAGTAACTAGAATATCTACATCATGTTCTGTATGATCTATATGAGGAACCATAGGTACTACATGAGATATTGCATTGAATTCTTTAGAAGCAGACTGCGTGACAAAAATGCTTAAAAAACTATTTCGGGCAAAATCTCCAGACCCACCAATGCCATTCATCATATTAGTCCCTGAAATATGTGTTGAATTTACATTACCATAAATATCAAATTCGATAGCGGTATTAATAGCTATAATTCCTAATCTTCGTATTACTTCGGCCGAATTACTAATGTTTTGAGGACGGAGAACCATTTTGTCTTTATACTGATCAAAATTTTCTAGCACTTGTTTGTAACAGGCTTCAGAAACGGTAATTGATGATGCCGAGGCAAAATCCATTTTTCCAGAATCGAATAATTCAAAGGTGCTGTCTTGCAATACTTCAGAATACATGACTAAATTTTCAAAATTCCCTCTTGAAAATCCTGACATCACTGCATTGGCAACTTTTCCAATACCTACTTGTAAAGGCATTAATGATTTTGTTAGTCTCCCAACTTCGATTTCATTTTTAAAAAATGCTAAAAGATGATCAGCAATCGCAGTTGTTTTTTCATCTAGGGCACTAAATAAGGCAGCGCTATCCGGAAGTTCTGTAAACACAATTCCCACTACTTTTTTAGGATCAATAGTTATATAATCGACTCCAATTCGATCGTTTGCAGATTTGATATTGACAACATCTCTATTCGGATATTTATCATGAATAAAAACATCATGCAATCCTTTAAAATTTAAAGGTATAGAGGCGTTTATTTCAATAATAATTTTATCTGCTAAGTGTGCAAAAGTGGCTGAATTTCCCACAGAGGTTGTGGGTACAATATTTCCTTGTTCGTCAACGTAAGTAGCTTCCAGAATTGCAAAATCAAGTTTTGGTAAATGTTTATTTTCCAATAATTCTGCAGTCTCACTTAGATGTTGGTCTATGAATAATACCTCACCTTCGTTAATTTTATTTCTAAGTGAACTATCAGCCTGGAAAGGCATTCTTTTATATAATGCATTATTTTTGACTAGATCAGCATCCGTATTGTGTCCTAAAGAGGCGCCGGTACTAAGTGTAATAGCTACATTTTCAAATTCTGCTTTTTTTGCAAATGCTGGAAGCACCGTTTTGCTGTCGCCAGCTTTTGTAAATCCGCTTGTACCTACTACCATTTTATCTTTTAAAAAACTGGCAGCTTCTTGTGCAGAAATTATTATGTCTTTGTAACTTTGAAATCGAATTCGCTCTAAGTGCATAATTGTTATTTTAAGTAAGGATTTTAATAATAATAGGTATGTTTTATTGATGAATTAAAAATATTAGATATTTTAATTTATCAATATTACAATATTACAGAAATTTATAACTGACGAAATATCTTAAAAAGACAAATATTTGTCCATTTCGGACACCATAAACACAATAAATGATTGAAGAAAAGTATTATATAAATAAAGTTGACATCGATAAAAAAAGTATTTATTGTCATCATGATTTAATGGGTGAATTACTTATTCCGACTCATAAACATGAAAAAGCTCAAATGTTATATACTGAAGGTGGTATTGTTTATGTAATTACGCAAACAAATACTTATTTCTTGCCTGCCCGCCATTTTATGTGGATTCCAGCGGGAGTGGAGCACAGTATTCATACCAATTCTGAAAACGTAATCATGAGAAATTTATATTTTCCGGTTAAAAAGCATGAGCATGCTTTTTATGAAAGTGAGGGGATCTATCCAGTCAATGATTTGTTGCTTCAAATGATGCTTTTTACCAATAGATGGGATGGTAATTTAATGAAAGGAAGTAGAAAATATGATATAACCAAAGCAATAAAAGCACTTTTACCAACTATTTGTTTGAATAATTTGCCCTTATCATTACCTTTTTCAAAAGATGTCCGACTAACAAAAATAGTTAATTACTTAGATGAAAATTTAGGAGAAACCATTTTGTTTTCTAAGCTAGCGATTCAATTTGGATTTAGCGAACGTTCCTTATATCGATTATTTCAAAAAGATTTAGGAATGTCATTTATACAATATCTCACGATTCGAAGAATTTTGAAAGCGATTGAATTGTTATTAGAAAAAAACCTTGCGGTCAATGAAGTGGCGCTAGCTGTAGGTTATAATAGTGTACCGAGTTTCAGTAATACTTTTTACAAAATCCTTAGACAACGACCATCAGATTATATTAAAGGAGAGCATGTTTTAAAAAAAAAAGTTAGCAAATTAACTTGCTAACTTTTTTAATTTATTACAATATTTATATTACTGTGCAAGTTTATCCAATGTATAAGCAATCAATTCATCTGCTGCTTTGTATGGATCATCACTGAAAGTTCCCGAAGCGCGATTAGCGATAATAGCATTCAGCGACAAGGCGTTATGTCCTAAAAGTGCCGAAAGACCATATATTGCAGCAGTTTCCATTTCAAGATTAGTTATTCTATTACCTTCAAATTTAAAATTATCCATTTTAGAATTTAAATTTTCATCTTGAATATTCAAACGCAGCACGCGACCTTGAGGTCCGTAAAAACCACCAGCTGTAGCAGTTATTCCTTTATGCATTTTATCACTTTCGATGATTTTTTCAAGTTTCTCTGAACAGGCTATAACGTATGGTTTTCCTTTGCGTACATCCCAATTTGTATGTTTCACAAAGGCATCTTCCATCGCTAGTTTCGAAACTTCATCAATAAGATAGGAGCGAAGCATATTATCAAGTCCTAATCCAAATTTAGACATTACAAAACTATCTACGGGAATATCAGCGTGCAAAGAGCCTGATGTTCCGATGCGGATAATATTTAATGAGGTAAGTTTTTCTTTTGGTTTGCGGGTTACTAAATTGATATTTACTAGTGCATCTAGTTCATTGATCACAATATCAATATTGTCAGGACCTATTCCTGTTGACATTACTGTTATTCTTTTACCTTTGAATATTCCTGTTTGCGTTTTGAATTCTCTTTTTTGAGTCGAAAATTCGACGCTATCAAAGAATTGTGTAATTTTTTCCACACGATTTTGATCGCCTACGAAGATAATGTCATGGGCAATGTTTTCTGGCTTCAAATTCAAGTGGTATACACTTCCGTCCGGGTTTAATATTAATTCTGATGATTGTATCATGTGTTTTTTTTGTTTAAAGTTTAAGGTTTCAAGCTAGTTTAAAGCAGTGTATTTATCCGCCCACACGTTTTACTTTGAATCCCTTTAGTTTCAGAATCTCCATTATTTTATCCCGGTAATCTCCTTGAATGATAATAGAATCATCTTTAAAAGTGCCTCCAACACTTAGTTTAGTTTTAATTTCTTTGGCTAAGATTTTAAAATCTTCGTCACTTCCTTCATAACCTTCAATAATGGTGGTTGCTTTGCCTTTTCTTTTTTCGAATTTACAAATCATAGGTTCTTTTTGAACGTATAATTCATGTGGAACTTCTTCCGTTGCTTCTACAGGAGCCGGCTCGTGATCTGGGAAAAGGTTTTTTAATTGGTCTTGTAAGTCCATAATTTATTTTCTTAATTATGATGTGGTTATGTTTAAATCTGCTTTCAATATCTTCGTACCAAACAACATTTGAAATTTAGCAATAGAGAGCAAAAAGAAAAAAGACATTAAGTAAACTCAATGTCTTTTAATACTAGAAGTAAAATTAGGGATTATTTTTTTATTAAACCTAAATCTACTAAACGTTCGTGCAAGTAATCACCGGCAGTAATATCATCAAATTGTTTTGGATGTTCTGCATCGATGCAATTTTCTAAACAATTTAGTGGCATGTCGCTCACTGGGTGCATAAAAAACGGTACCGAATATCTTGAAGTTCCCCATAATTCTCTTGGTGGGTTTACCACTTGGTGAATTGTAGATTTCAATTTGTTGTTCGTATAACGTGATAACATATCACCTACATTAATAACTAACTCATCAGGTTCAGCAATGGCATCAATCCAGTCTCCGTTGTGGTTTTGAACCTGTAGTCCTTTTCCTTGCGCACCCATTAATAAGGTAATCAAGTTGATGTCCCCATGAGCAGCAGCGCGAATTGCATTTGCTGGTTCTGAAGTAATAGGTGGGTAATGTATTGGTCTCAGAATAGAATTTCCGTCTTTGGCAAAATCGTCAAAATGGAATTCATCTAAACCTAAACGCAATGCCAATGCCCTAAGAACATAAACACCGGTTTTTTCTAACATTTGGTAGGCTTCTTTACCAACTGCGTTGAATTTGGGTAACTCATTTACAGTTACATTTTCAGGATACTCTGAAGCGTATTTTGAATTTTCGCTCACATACTGACCGAAATGCCAAAATTCTTTCAAATCTCCTTCTTTTCTTCCTTTTGCATGTTCTGTACCAAAAGAAACGTAACCACGCTGACCCCCAATGCCTGGAATCTCATAACTGCGTTTTGTTTCTAAAGGTAAAGCGAAAAAATTTCTTATTTCACCATACAATTCTTCTACCAATTGATCATTTAAAAAATGACCTTTTAGTGCTACGAAGCCAATATCTTCAAATGCACTTCCGATTTCATTTACAAATTTTTGTTTACGTGCCGGGTCATCCGACAGGAAATCACGCAAGTCAACACTAGGAATGTTTTGCATACTTTAAAATATTATTTTATAAGATACAAAGCCTTTAAACTTTGCTTTAACAAAGGTATTGATTATTTTTAAATCATTTTTTCAAAAGTTATAAACAAAATAAAATAATATAACATTATAATCCTAAAGTGTTATATTTTTTTATCTTTGAGATAAGAATAAAACCATCAACAATGATATTTGATAAACGTAATCTGGGTAATGAAACCCTTTTAGATTTATATAAAAGACTTTTAACTCCTAGGCTTATCGAAGAGAAAATGTTAATTTTAATTCGCCAAGGTAAAGTCTCTAAATGGTTCTCAGGAATTGGACAAGAAGCCATTTCAGTTGGAGTTACAGCGGTTTTAGATCCTGACGAATATATACTTCCCATGCATCGCAATTTAGGTGTCTTTACTGGACGAAATATTCCTTTACATCGCTTATTCTCCCAATGGCAAGGAAAAGGAAACGGCTTTACTAAAGGTAGAGATCGTAGTTTTCACTTTGGAACACAAGAATACAAGATAATAGGTATGATTTCGCATCTAGGACCACAACTAGGTGTTGCTGATGGGATAGCTTTAGCAAATAAATTAAAGAAAAACGGAAAAGTAACAGCAGTATTCACTGGAGAAGGTGCAACATCCGAAGGAGATTTTCATGAAGCTTTGAATATTGCTTCGGTTTGGGAATTACCAGTATTATTTATTATCGAAAACAATGGATACGGACTTTCGACTCCTACAAATGAACAATACCGTTGTGAAAACCTTGCCGACAAAGGAAAGGGATACGGAATGGAAAGTCATATAGTCGATGGAAACAACATATTAGAGGTTTATAATTTGTTATCTGATTTGAAAGCTTCCATGAAGATTAATCCGCGTCCTGTTTTATTAGAATTTAAAACCTTTCGAATGCGTGGGCATGAAGAGGCGAGTGGTACAAAATATGTTCCGCAAGAATTAATGGATCAGTGGGCAATTAAAGATCCTGTTGAAAATTACAGAAAGTTTCTAAAGGAAAATAAAATATTAACAGACAAATTTGACGAAAGTTTGCGCTCGGAAATCAAGAAGGATATAGATGAAAGTTTGGCTATAGCCAATGCTGAACCTGAACTTGAAGCATCGTTAAGTGAGGAATTAAATGATGTGTACAAACCGTATACATTTGAACAAGTTAATCCCTTAGAACAAAAAGAAAAAATACGTTTTATAGATGCTATTTCGGGTAGTTTAAAACAATCAATGGAGCGTCATGATAACTTGGTTATTATGGGACAAGATATTGCTGAATATGGAGGCGCTTTTAAAATCACCGATGGTTTTGTAGCACAATTTGGCAAAGAACGTGTTATTAATACACCTATTTGTGAGAGTGCTGTAGTTTCGGCTGGAATGGGATTATCGATCAACGGTTACAAAGCTATTGTCGAAATGCAGTTTGCTGATTTTGTCTCAACAGGATTTAATCCAATTGTCAATTTACTAGCTAAATCACACTATCGCTGGTTAGAAAAAGCCGACGTTGTGGTGCGTATGCCTTGCGGTGGAGGCACTCAAGCAGGGCCTTTTCATTCACAAACTAATGAAGCTTGGTTTACTAAAACTCCAGGACTAAAGGTTGTTTACCCTGCATTCCCTTTTGATGCAAAAGGATTATTAAATGCATCAATCAACGATCCCAATCCTGTGCTATTTTTTGAGCACAAGCAATTGTATCGTTCTGTTTACCAAGATGTACCTACGGATTATTATACCTTACCAATTGGTAAAGCAGCTTTATTGAGGGAAGGTACTGATGTTACTGTAATTTCGTTTGGAGCAGCAGTACATTGGGCATTAGAAACTTTAGATAAAAAAACAACTATTTCCGCAGATGTATTGGATTTGAGAACATTACAACCTTTAGACACTGAAGCTATTTTTAAATCGGTAATGAAAACAGGAAAAGTTGTTATTTATCAAGAAGACTCGCTTTTTGGTGGTGTTGCTAGTGACATATCAGCAATGATTATGGAAGAATGTTTCAAATATTTGGACGCTCCCATAAAACGTGTGGCAAGTTTAGATACGCCAATACCGTTTACGAAAGCCTTAGAAGATCAGTATTTACCCAAAGGCCGTTTTGAAAGTGTGTTATTAGACCTAATAGCATACTAACAGCTACACATAAAACTAACTCTTAAAAGTCGTAACGCTATGTTGCGACTTTTTATTTTGTTTAAAAGTAGTTGTTTGCTGATTATTCAAACAGTTTTTTTACCTTTAAAATCTTAAAATAATACCAATGAAAAAAATAGTTTTAGCATTCCTACTTATCAGTTTATTAGTATCGTGTAATAAAAAAGCAGAAAAATCAACAGTTATTGACTCTAATATTGCCTTTGAAAAATATAAAGAAGGTTTTATAAATGGTCTTTGGGATATTTATCCTCATTGGGCGTCTAGTCAAGGGTTTCATAAAGGAGATAGTATTTTGGTAGTAAATGACTCTGTTTTCAAAAAGAAACAACTTGATTTTGCACATTCGCAACTTGATTCTTTACAGCGTTATCCCATAAAAAGTCTGTCAGACAATAATATAATCGATTTTCATATTATCCAAAATCAATTAAAAGATGTAATTTTTAATATAGATAAATTAAAATCAAACGAATGGAATCCTGCTGAATACAATGTTAGTGGTGCATTTGCTGAAATATTAAACGGCAAATATGATACACTAGAAGTACGCCTACGCAGTATAAACACAAAATTAAAAGCAGTTCCCGCTTATTATGAAGCAGCAAAAAAGAACATTAAAAATCCAACTCTTGAGCACACAGCACTTGCTATAGATCAAAATTTAGGTGGTATTGCAGTATTTGAGCAGGACTTAAATTCTGCTGTAAACAAAAGTAAATTAGCTCTCAATGAGAAGGAAGAAATTAGAGTTAAAGCTAAAGCGGCAGTCCTTGCCATAAAGAACTATGTAAGCTGGTTAAAAGAGTTAGAAAACACAACGCCTCGTTCTTTTAGATTAGGTAAAGAATTGTATGATGCTAAATTTAATCTAGAGATCCAATCAAGTTTTAGTGCAGACACGGTTTATGCAAAAGCAGTAGCTCATAAAATTGATTTACATGAAAAAATGTTTGTTTTAGCAGATTCGTTATGGCCAAAATACATGAAAAAGGAGGTTAAGCCAACTGATAAATTACAGTTGATAAAAAGAGTCATTGATAAAATTTCACTACAACATACCACGACTGCAAAATTTCAATCAGAAATTGAAAAGCAAATTCCTGAATTAGCTGCTTATGTTAAAGAAAAAGATCTATTGAACATCGATCCTTCTAAACCATTGGTTGTCCGTAAAGAGCCGGCCTATATGGCAGGCGTAGCAGGAGCTTCTATATCTGCACCAGGTCCTTATGATAAAAATGCTAATACGTATTACAACGTAGGTAGCTTAAACGGATGGTCAGCAGAAAAAGCAGAAAGTTACCTAAGGGAATACAATGACTACGTACTACAAATTTTAAATATTCATGAAGCGATTCCGGGTCATTATACCCAATTAATTTATAGCAACCAATCCCCAAGTATTATAAAAGCTATATTAGGAAATGGTGCTATGATTGAAGGTTGGGCAGTTTATGCGGAAAGAATGATGTTAGAGAGCGGTTATAAAAATTCGCCTGAGATGTGGTTAATGTATTACAAATGGAATTTACGTACTACATGCAATATGATTTTAGATTACAGTGTACACACTAAAAACATGAGCAAAGAGCAAGCTATGTCATTATTAATTGAGGAAGCTTTTCAGCAACAAACAGAGGCTGAGGGTAAATGGACGCGAGTAAGCGTTTCTCAAGTTCAATTAGGATCTTACTTTTCAGGATATATTGAAATATATGACTTTAGAGAACTGCTTAAAAAAGAGCAAGGTGAATCTTTTAATTTGAAAAATTTTCATGAAAAGTTCTTAAGTTATGGTAGTGCTCCTGTTAAGTATATAAAAGAATTAATGCTTCAAGAAAATAAAAAGAAAAAGTAACAAAATGAAAGAGACCCAATTAATTGTATTATTTGGGTCTCTTTTTTTAGATTAAAATTGGCCTAGAAGCCAATATATAATTATAAAAAGTATAATTGTTCCAAAGCATCCACCACCTAATTTTTTGGCGCCCCAGCCAGCGAGTATTGTTTTAAAGAATCCGTTCATGATGTGTAAATTTAATTAATAAGTTGATTTATTGTTAAAAATAATTAAAATAGACATAGCTTTTGCTGTTACATTATAATGTTGATATATAATCTATTAATTTTGAAAGAAGTGGCCTAGCTGGATTAAGTTCGATACAAATAGCTGTCTCAGCTCTAAACTATCTGCTAATAAACAAACAGCTTTTTTGATACGATATTTTAGAAATATAATTCTATGATGTAAATTTGCCTCAAATTAATTTAACCATTGATGAAGCCATTAAAAGAAAACCTACTAGTAAAAGACGCTACTTTGCACAAAGTTCAGTTCGATACTGAATGGTTTTTTAATTTAGATGAAATGTCATTCTATTTAAAAGAAGATTTATCAGAAGTAGAGTTTGTATACTTACCCATGATTATTGATGGAGAGGAAGAATATGTAAAATGTTGCTCCTTTGAAGATATTATTCGAGGACGAAAAGAATATATTTAAAGATTAGAGGAGCCAAAACAAGCTCCTCTTTTCGTTTCTACTATCGGTTACTTAATTTTGCTTTCTCTTTTCTAATATCACTAATTTTTCGATTTTCAATCTTGCTTTCTAACCATGAAATGATATCCAGATATAAAAAGGCTCTTTTCTCGTAGGTATTATTATCAAGTTCTATAAACCGAGCCCTCATTTTTATAAACTCTTTCTTAATATCGCTTGGGTAAATTGAATTTAGATTTTTTAAAAATTTAATTATTTCTTTCTGCACCTCATGTAAATCATTCATTTTCAATAAAAACTTATAAGTGTTTTTCAACTGACTTTCTAAGTAATAATCCTTTCCTAATTCATAATGCGCAATAAGGCATAGCAATCGGGCGAAGCACATTAAATCTTCGCGCATACTAAGGTTTTTGTTATTAATTATTTTTTCAAGATACAGTATGCATTCCGCGTACTTTTCATTTCCGAAATAAATACTCGCAATTTTGTAGAAAAACATCATCTCATGATGCTCATCTAAATGATCATTATGTAGTTTCAGTTTATTTAAGATCTCAGGAATAAGGTATTCCGCCTCTGCAAAAGTTCCTTCTAAAATATGGAAATTAAGTTTGTTATTATAAACGTAAAGGAAAGAGAGTGAGGCTATATTATCATTACTTGGAAAGCGAGCATCAGCTATTGTTTCTTCTAATCGAATCAAATTTTCTTTAAATTTCGACATGTATTTTAACATGTACAAAGATTCTAATAAATAATGGTTCCCCTTCAAAAAGAAAACTGGATTTAAAAAAATCATGTGCTGGTTATCATAAAATAAAGTAACCCATTTATAAGCATATTTATAACTCGATAAAAAGTCTTGAACTAAAAAACTTCGCCATAAATTAGCATTATAAAACCAATACTTTTCTCTAAAACCAAACTTTGTCTCATCAAACTTAGCGATGTGTTTGTTAAAATAGTCATCAATATACTTGTACTCTTCATCGCTCTTTACATACCCTGTTTTAAGCATGATGCCATAAAGCTGTAAAGAAAGGTTTGAAAGTTTACTAGAAATTGTATTTCGGTAATTCAACTCCTTTGCTTGAATCACTAATTCATCTGCACGACCCTGAATACTTCGAGTAATATATTGAGATTCAATCAATTTTTCGAACTCAACTATTTCATAAGCCATTAATTTTTCATCGTTTTCTAAGGCAATGATTTTGGTCTTATCTAGAAGTTTTAAACTCTGTTTGTACAATCCTTTATTGTATAAGATAGTAGCAAAATCTATTTGCTCTCTTAATTGATAACGAATATTTTGACTAGGAATGTTAAGTCGGATGCTAACTAATATTTGCTTGTAAAGGTATGATTTTAAATTTGATAGCTGTACTTTTTTAATTATACCACTTTTTAAAATTAATTTTTCATCATACAAATCAGATTTGTCTAGAACATTGAATAACTCAATAAACTTAGTATTTGAACTCGTCTCCAAACGACTTGCAAAAATTTTAAATTGTCTCTTTTCAGATTTAGACAAAGATTTTATTAATACAAATAAGAAATCTTTTTGATGGTTAGCCATTGTAAAATAATATGATGTATAATACTGATTATAAATTAGTTAATTGCTTAAAAATTACCTTATGAGCAGTATATTTGGTTGAAATCTGTTTTAGATTCGATGTTTGGAAATCTATTTTTGTTATGAAGATGTGAAATTACATTAAATAAATGAAAATGAATAGAGAGAAAGTTCAAATTTTTGATACCACTTTGAGAGATGGAGAACAGGTCCCGGGATGTAAATTAGATACAGATCAAAAACTTGTTATTGCAAGACGATTAGATGAGATGGGTGTTGATATCATTGAAGCTGGATTTCCTGTTTCAAGTCCTGGTGATTTTTTATCGGTTTCTGAAATTAGCAAAGTAGTTAAAAATGCTACTGTTTGTGGATTAACAAGAGCAGTTAAAAATGATATTGATGTTGCAGCTGCAGCTTTAAAGTATGCTAAATATCCCCGCATTCATACTGGAATTGGAACATCAGACTCACATATTATATACAAATTAAATACAAATAAAGAAGATATAATTGAACGTGCCAAAGCTGCCGTAAAACATGCAAAATCATATGTTGAAGATGTAGAATTTTATGCTGAGGATGCAGGTCGTACCGATAATGAATTTCTGGCTCGAGTCTGTGAGGAAGTGATAAAGTCAGGAGCAACTGTTTTAAATATCCCTGATACTACAGGATATTGCTTACCAGAGGAGTATGGAGCAAAAATAAAGTATTTGAGAGAGAATGTTAAAGGTATTGAAAACGTGGTTTTGTCTTGCCACTGCCATAATGATCTTGGAATGGCAACCGCAAATTCTATTTCAGGAGCAATTAATGGAGCAAGACAAATAGAATGTACCATTAACGGAATAGGGGAGCGCGCAGGAAATACTGCCCTTGAAGAAGTGGTGATGATTTTTAAACAACATCCTTACTTGAATTTATATACTGATATAGATACAAGGCAACTGAATGAAATGAGCAAGTTAGTTTCTGAAAGTATGGGAATGCTTGTTCAACCCAATAAAGCGATTGTGGGAGCGAATGCTTTTGCACATAGTTCTGGTATACACCAAGATGGTGTTATAAAAAACAGAGCTACTTATGAGATTATGGATCCTTTAGAAGTAGGAGTCAACGAATCTTCAATTGTATTGACTGCCAGAAGCGGAAGAGCTGCCTTGGCTTACAGAGCTAAAAAGGTAGGCTACGAACTGACAAAAGTACAATTAGACATTGTATATCTAGAGTTTTTAAAATTTGCAGATATTAAAAAAGAAGTTATTGATGAAGATATTCATCAAATTATTGAAGTCAGCAAATTACAAGCTGAAATTAGTAGAAATTAGAAACCAATCAGGAATAACAATATTTAGGAGCAGTACATAAATTATATCAATAGACACCATGAATTTAAAAATAGCAGTACTAGCAGGAGACGGAATTGGTCCAGAAGTGATATTACAAGCAAAAAAAGCTTTATACGCAATTGGTGTAGTTTACCATCATGAATTTATTTTTGAAGACGCCCTAGTAGGAGCAACAGCAATAGACAAAACAGGGACATCCTTACCTCAACAAACATTAAATCTTTGTTTAAATACTGATGCTGTTTTGTTTGGAGCTGTAGGAGACCCAGCATATGATAACAATCCAGATACGGCACTTCGTCCAGCTCAAGGTGTTTTAAAGCTAAGAAAAGAATTGGGTCTTTTTACAAATGTTAGACCAATTAAAACATATCCTACTTTATTAAACTCCTCTCCTTTAAAACAAGAAATAATCGACGGAATTGATTTTGTTGTTTTTCGAGAGTTAACAGGTGGAGCTTATTACAGTGAGAAAAAAATAAATCAAGAAGGAACTATCGCTTCAGATTTATTGGAATATTCCGAAGAAGAAATTGCTAGAATCGCACACTTAGCTTTTAAATCAGCAGAAAAAAGAAAGAATAAAGTAACAATGGTTGATAAAGCTAATGTATTGGAAACTTCTCGTTTATGGAGAAAGGTTGTTCAGAAAATTGCTTTAGATTATCCTGATGTGGTATTAAATTTTTTATATGCGGATACTGCTGCTATGCAAATTATTCTAAATCCGAAACAATTTGACGTGATACTTACTGAAAATTTATTTGGGGATATTTTATCAGATGAGGCCAGCGCTATAACTGGTTCAATCGGATTGTTGGCATCCGCTTCCTTTGGTACTTCTAATGCTTTGTTTGAACCTATTCATGGTTCTCACCCATTAGCAAAAGGTAAAAATATTGCAAATCCAATTGCTTCTATCGTATCAGCTGCTATGCTTTTAGAGCATTTTGGATTGCATGAAGAAGCTCAAAAAGTACATGAAGCAGTTTTGAAATCTATAGAATATAATGTTGTGACAATCGATTTGAATCCTGGAACTAGTTTCGGAACTAACGAGGTCGGGGAATTCGTTTCTAATTACATCTTAAACAAAGATGATTTATTGTACTTCAATAATGACAATGTCCACATAGGACAATCGACAATTGTTTAGATCGAAAAAGTAAATTAAATACACAGACAGAAATACATATAATGGAATTAAATAAATACAGTAAGACTATCACTCAAGACGAAACGCAACCAGCCGCACAAGCGATGTTGTACGGAATTGGATTGACTGAAGAAGATCTAAACAAAGCGCAAGTTGGGATTGTAAGTATGGGTTACGAGGGAAATACGTGTAACATGCACTTAAATGACCTTGCAAAAGATATTAAAAAAGGCGTGTGGAAAGAAGATCTTGTAGGTCTTATTTTTAACACAGTGGGCGTAAGTGACGGGATTTCAAACGGTACAGACGGAATGCGTTTTTCACTAGTTTCAAGAGATGTTATTGCTGATTCTATCGAAACAGTAATGGGAGCACAGTGGTATGATGCTTTAATTGCCGTTCCAGGTTGCGATAAAAACATGCCAGGATCTGTAATTGCAATGGGTCGCGTTAATCGTCCATCAATTATGGTTTATGGAGGAACAATTCACTCTGGTAAATGGAAAGGAGAATCTCTAAATATTGTTTCTGCTTTTGAAGCATTAGGAAAGAAATTTAGCAATACTATCGAACCAGAGGATTTCAAAGGGGTTATTAAAAATGCTTGTCCAGGTGCAGGTGCTTGCGGAGGAATGTACACTGCTAACACTATGTCATCAGCGATTGAAGCTTTAGGAATGAGTCTACCTTATAGCTCCTCTAACCCAGCTTTAAGCCAAGAAAAAAAACAAGAATGTATTGATGCTGGAAAAGCAATTAGAATATTGTTAGAAAAAGATATCAAACCTCGCGACATCATGACTCGTGAAGCATTTGAAAATGCGATTACCATGGTGGCTGTGCTAGGAGGATCTACAAATGCGGTGATGCATTTAATTGCAATGGCACATTCTGTTGATATCGAAATCACATTAAAAGATTTCCAAGACATCAGTGATAAAACACCTTTACTAGCTGATTTAAAACCTAGTGGTAAATACCTAATGGAAGATTTACACGAAGTAGGTGGAGTTCCAGGAGTGATGAAATATTTGTTGAAAGAAGGACTTCTTCACGGAAATTGCTTGACTGTAACTGGTAAAACATTAGCTGAAAACTTAGCTGCTGTTCCTGATTTAAACGACGGACAAGAGGTTATTCACGAAATCCAAAAAGCATTAAAAGCAACAGGTAATATCCAAATACTTTACGGTAACCTTGCCGAAGAAGGTTGTGTAGCCAAAATTAGCGGAAACGAGGGAGAATACTTTGAAGGAGATGCCATTGTCTATGAGAATGAGCATGATGTAATAAAAGGAGTTCGTGCTGGAGAAGTAAAACCAGGTAATGTGGTCGTCATTAGGTACTGTGGACCTAAAGGTGGGCCAGGAATGCCTGAAATGCTTAAACCAACGTCAGCTATAATGGGTGCCGGTTTAGGTAAAAGTGTAGCTTTAATTACTGATGGTAGATTTTCTGGCGGTTCACATGGCTTTGTTGTAGGTCACGTAACGCCCGAAGCTTTTGATGGAGGTGGAATTGCACTGGTTGAAAATGGTGATATTATTACTATTGATGCCGTAAAAAACACCATCAATCTAAAAATTTCTGACGAAGAGTTTGCTGCAAGACGCGCCAAATGGGTACAACCCGAATCAAGCATTAAAAAAGGAGTTTTACTAAAGTACATAAGATCAGTATCTAGTGCATCTACGGGATGTGTTACTGATAAATAAAGCAAAGAGCTTTAGCCTCAGCGCTACAAAATTATAACCAATGGGAACAAATAAAATATCAGGCGCAGAAGCCGTTATTAGATGTCTATTAGCAGAAGGAGTAGATTTGGTTTATGGCTATCCAGGAGGTGCTATTATGCCTGTTTACGATGAATTATATAAGTTTAAAGATGAACTACAGCATGTATTAGTACGTCATGAACAAGGTGCAACGCACGCTGCACAAGGGTTTGCAAGAGCAACTGGTAAAGTAGGTGTAGCAATCGCAACTTCGGGTCCTGGAGCAACTAACCTTGTCACAGGAATTGCAGATGCGCAGATTGATTCAACCCCTATGGTTTGTATTACAGGGCAAGTTGGAAAACATCTTTTAGGTTCTGATGCCTTCCAAGAAACTGATATCATTGGGATTTCGACACCAGTCACCAAGTGGAATTACCAAATCACAGAGGCATCGGAGATTCCAGAAATCATGGCTAAGGCTTTCTACATAGCGAGATCAGGTCGTCCAGGACCAGTATTAGTTGATATCACTAAAAATGCACAGTTTGATTTATTAGATTTCTCATATAAAAAGTGCGAAGGAATTAGAAGCTATGTTGCTGTTCCGAAATTAAAATTGGATAAGATAAAAGAAGCTGCCCAAATCATTAACAATGCTAAAAAGCCATTTATCGTTTTTGGACAGGGAATTATTTTGAGTCAAGCGGAAGCTGTATTTAAAGAATTTGTAGAGAAAACTGGTATTCCAGCAGCTTGGACCATTTTAGGATTATCTGCTTTGCCTACTAGTCATCCTTTAAATGTGGGAATGTTAGGAATGCACGGAAATTATGCTCCAAATATTTTGACAAATGAATGTGATGTTTTAATCGCATTAGGAATGCGTTTTGATGATCGCGTTACAGGTAATTTAGAAACATACGCTAAGCAAGCAAAAGTGATTCATTTTGATATTGACCCTGCGGAAATTGATAAAAATGTAAAAACTGACGTGGCAGTTCTTGGAGATGTAAAAGAAGCTTTAGAAGCAATCCTTCCCTTAATAGCAAATAAATCACATGATGATTGGCATAATAGATTTAAAGAATTATACAAAATTGAGTGCGAAAAAGTAATTGACGAAGAGTTAGCACCAACGAATGGAAAAGGAATTTCAATGGGTGAAACAATTGAAATGATCAATAAACACTCTGATGGAGATGCTATTATGGTTTCTGATGTAGGGCAGCACCAAATGTTTACGTGTCGCTACTCCAAATTTAAACAATCCAAAAGTAATGTTACTTCTGGAGGATTAGGCACAATGGGATTTGCTTTACCAGCAGCTATTGGCGCCAAGATGGGTAGACCAGATCGCGAAGTAGTTGCCATCATAGGCGATGGTGGTTTTCAGATGACAATTCAAGAACTTGGAACAATTTTTCAAACAAAAGTTCCCGTGAAAATTGTGGTTTTAAACAATGAATTTTTAGGTATGGTACGTCAATGGCAACAATTGTTTTTTGATAAAAGATACGCGTCTACTGAAATGATAAATCCAAATTTTGTTGCCATCGCAGAAGGGTATTATATTAAAGCAAAAAAGGTAACAAAACGGGAAGATCTAGATACAGCTGTAGCTGAAATGATGGCTTCAAAAGAGTCTTATTTTCTGGAAGTTATGGTCGAAAAGGAGAATAATGTATTCCCAATGATACCTACAGGAGCCTCAGTTTCAGACATTCGTTTGTCTTAAAATAGTTTGAAGTTTAAGATTTAAAGATAGGAGCATCTATTAAAATGTTGGCCGACTTTGAACTTTAAACATAAAAACTTTCAAATCAAAAAAAATGGAAAATCAAACATTCACCATTTCTGTTTATTCAGAAAACAACGTTGGCTTGCTAAATAGAATATCTGGTATATTCTTGAAGCGTCACATTAACATACTGAGCTTAAATGTTTCAGAATCAGAGATTGAAAACGTATCTCGTTTTATAATAGTTGTGAATACAACTGAAAAATGGGTTCACAATATCGTCGGACAAATAGAGAAACAAGTAGAAGTCATTAAGGCTTTTTATCATGTAGATGATGAAACAATCTTCTTAGAAAATGCTTTATTCAAAATCGAATCCAGTTTGCTATTTGACGAAAAACAAATTCAAAATATTATAAAGGAAAGCAATTCAGAAATTGTTACAGTAGCAAGAGACTTTTTTGTGATTTCAAAATCAGGAAGACGATCAGAAATTGAGGAACTATATAATAAGTTAAAGCACTTCGGGATTATGCAATTCGTGCGCTCAGGAAGGATATCAGTTTCAAAAGAAAAAATGGAAATTTCAGCACTTTTAGAAGAATTAAAAAATAAATAAAAAACAATGGCAAATTATTTCAATACGTTACCACTACGATTACAATTAGAGCAATTAGGAATTTGTGAATTCATGGATCAATCAGAGTTTACTGATGGGATTTCGGCTTTAAAAGGTAAAAAAGTAGTAATTGTTGGTTGTGGAGCTCAAGGATTGAATCAAGGATTAAACATGAGAGATTCAGGTCTTGACATTTCATACGCTTTACGTGCAGAGGCGATTGCTCAAAAGAGAGCCTCTTTTATGAACGCAGCAGATAACGGTTTTACAGTAGGTACTTATGAAGATTTAATACCAACTGCTGATTTAGTATGCAACCTTACTCCAGACAAGCAGCACACAGCGGTTGTCACAGCTATAATGCCATTAATGAAAAAAGGTTCAACACTTGCTTATTCTCATGGTTTTAATATTGTTGAGGAAGGAATGCAAATTCGTAAAGATATTACAGTAATTATGTGTGCTCCCAAATGTCCTGGTTCAGAGGTACGTGAGGAGTATAAAAGAGGTTTCGGTGTACCAACTTTAATTGCCGTACACCCAGAAAACGATCCTAATGATTTAGGCTTAGCTCAAGCAAAAGCTTACGCAGTAGCAACAGGAGGCCACAAAGCAGGCGTTTTAAGATCTTCTTTTGTGGCTGAAGTAAAGTCAGATTTAATGGGAGAACAAACTATCTTATGTGGTTTACTACAAACAGGATCAATTTTATGCTTTGACAAAATGGTAGCTGAGGGAATTGATGCGGGTTATGCTTCTAAATTAATTCAATACGGCTGGGAAACCATCACCGAAGGATTAAAATATGGTGGAATTACTAACATGATGGATCGTTTATCTAATCCAGCTAAAATCGCTGCTTTTAAAACCGCAAACGAATTAAAAGATATCATGCGACCGTTATTTCAAAAACACATGGATGATATTATCTCAGGTCATTTCTCTAAAACAATGATGGAAGACTGGGATAACGATGACAAGAATTTATTGGCTTGGAGAGCAGCCACAGGAGATACTAACTTCGAAAAAACACCAGCAGGTGATTTTGAAATTTCAGAGCAAGAATACTATGATAATGGAGTTTTAATGGTGGCGATGGTAAAAGCAGGAGTTGAATTGGCTTTTGAAGCAATGACTGAGTCCGGGATTATAGAAGAGTCTGCTTATTATGAGTCATTACATGAAACACCGCTTATCGCGAATACAATTGCTAGAAAAAAATTGTTCGAAATGAATCGCGTAATTTCTGATACTGCAGAGTATGGCTGTTATTTATTTGATCATGCTTGTAAGCCATTAATAGCTGATTATGTTAAAAATGCACCTAGTAATTTAGTTGGTCGTCCTTTTAATACTGGTGAAAACGGAGTAGATAATAAAGAGCTAATCGAAGTAAATAGCGTAATCCGAAACCATCCTGTAGAGGAAGTAGGTGCGTGGCTAAGAGAGTCCATGACAGCAATGAAAAAAATAGTTTAATTGTATTAATTTCAGGAATTACTGCACTAGAGCGTGTGCTAAGATTTGCTCATTATCATAAGTTGGTTATTGTTTTGAATTAGTTATAATAAAATTCAATTTAATGATATAAATGATGCCAATTACATTCACTTAACTCTAGCTAAAACGAGTTAAGTGAAGTAATTCCTTTTAAAAAGATTCTGTTTAAATAGAACAAGTTTAATTTTTTTTGAAGAAGTCATCTTTTCCGAAAATTACAGAATTAAAAAATTTATTGTAGCTGCATATAATGATTTTTGATTCTATGCTTAGGTTACTGATTAGTTGTTTCTGTATTTTTGGTTATACTATATTGTTAATTTTAAAGGCGCCTTAGTTTTACTTTTGCGCCTTTTTTAAATTTGCACTATATCCAAAAACTGTTATTTTTTATGATATTCTAAATATATCATAGATGTTCGATGCTAATTTGTATTTTTTTATACGAATTTATCATTTTATTTGCTTTTACATTCAACGCTTATTTAATACATTTATAAAAAAATAAATAAGCATGAGTTATTATAAAATTGAAAATTTAGAACAATACTTTAAACACTATAATAAATCTGTTCGCGAACCTAGAAAATTTTGGGGAAAAATTGCAGAAGAAAATTTTACTTGGTACCAACAATGGGATAAAGTTGTTGACTTTAATATGGCCGAAGGGGATATAAAATGGTTTACAGAAGCAAAATTAAATATAACAAAAAACTGTATTGATAGGCATCTAAATAAGAGAGGAGATAAAACAGCTATTATTTTTGAACCAAATAATCCAGATGAAGACGCCTTGCATATTACCTATACTGATTTGCATCAGCGTGTGTGTAAAATGGCTAATGTTTTAAGAGAACAAGGGATTGTAAAAGGAGATCGTGTTTGCATTTATTTACCAATGATTCCTGAATTAGCAGTTGCCACACTAGCTTGCGCAAGAATAGGAGCGATACATTCTGTAGTGTTTGCTGGATTTTCATCTACGGCTGTTGCGACACGTATTAATGATAGTGAATGTAAAATGGTAATTACCTCTGATGGGGGATTCCGTGGTACCAAAACAATAGAATTAAAAGATATTATTGATGAAGCATTAGAAAATTGTTCATCGGTAAACAAAGTATTAGTCGTTAAAAGAACGAACAATACAGTTATAATGAAAGACGGTAGAGATGTTTGGTTACAACCCTTATTAGATACTGCATCGGATAATTGTGTAGCAGAAATAATGGATTCAGAGGATCCGTTATTTATTTTATATACTTCAGGTTCTACAGGGAAACCTAAAGGAATGGTACATACAACCGCTGGATACATGGTACAGACAGCCTACACTTTTAAAAATGTTTTCAATTATGAAGAAAATGATGTTTTTTGGTGTACCGCTGATATTGGTTGGATTACTGGACATTCGTACATTTTATACGGACCTTTATTAAATGGAGCTACAACTGTAATTTTTGAAGGAGTACCATCTTACCCTGATTTTAGTCGTTTTTGGCAAATAATAGAGAAACATAAAGTAAGTCAGTTTTACACCGCACCTACAGCGATTCGCTCTCTAGCAAAAGAAAGTATAGAGTATGTTCAAAAATATGAATTAAAAACACTGAAGGTAATTGGATCCGTTGGAGAGCCTATTAACGAAGAGGCTTGGCATTGGTTTAATGATCACGTTGGAGCAAAGCGATGCCCGGTTGTAGATACGTGGTGGCAAACAGAAACAGGAGGTATTATGATTTCTCCAATTGCATTTGTAACACCTACAAAACCAACCTATGCAACACTACCATTACCTGGTATTCAGGCGGTGTTGATGGATGAAAAGCGTAATGAAATTGAAGGCAATCAGGTAGTAGGAAGCTTATGTATTAAATTCCCATGGCCAGGAATTGCACGTACGATATGGGGAGATCATCAACGTTATAAAGACACTTATTTTTCTCAATTTCCAGGAAAATTCTTTACAGGAGATGGTGCTTTAAGAGATGAAGTGGGCTACTATAGAATTACAGGAAGAGTCGACGATGTTGTAATTGTGTCTGGTCATAATTTGGGAACTGCACCAATCGAGGATTCTATTAACGAACACCCTGCCGTGGCTGAAAGTGCAATTGTAGGTTTCCCACACGAGGTAAAAGGTAACGCTTTGTATGGTTTTGTTATCTTAAAAGAGTCGGGGGAAATTAGGAATAAGGAAAACTTGTTTAAAGAAATTAACCAACACATCTCAGATCACGTTGGTCCAATCGCAAAATTAGACAAAATTCAGTTTGTATCTGGTTTACCAAAAACAAGATCAGGAAAAATTATGAGAAGAATTTTAAGAAAAATTGCAGAAAGTGATTTTTCAAATTTTGGAGATATTAGTACTTTATTAAATCCCGAAATTGTAGAAGAAATAAAAGAAAATAGAGTGTAAAACTGTATAAACAACATGTAAAGGTTGGTAATCTATTTCACGATTACCGACCTTTTTTTTGGCTTACTTACAAAAAGATAGATGATGTAAAAGGCGGTGAAATGTAAAATTCTATCAAGTGTATTTAAGACAATATTATCAATAATATAGGTGCCAATAGCAGCAAAAATATCATTAAATATAAGAGCAAAAGCACCGAAAAAATAGTAATATGCCTTTTTATCCGCGAATTTTCCTAAATAAATAACAGCAGTCGCTCCAAGAAACACAGCGATTATTGCATTTGAAACAATGATAACATTAAGAATAATATCATTTATTGAACTAGTTAAAATATAAAGCACAGCTAGTAAGAAAATACAATTTAAAACCAAAATAAATAATGAAAATCCTTTGGGCACGGTAAAGAGAGATTTACTTTTAATTGAACTGTATCCCATGCCAATTAAAGCTAAATAACAAAAAAAAGAGGCAATCAAAGAAGCCTTGTACAAGGGTACTGAGTCTTCCCAAAATAATAGTAAAATTTCATTGATGTAAAATAAAGTAGCGAATGCTAAATAATTCAAAGTCAAACTTTCTTTGTTAGTGGTAACTATATAAAGAAGAAAAGTGGGAATAGTAAAGGGCTTGATAAAAACGATATATCTAGGATCATAAAATAATCCAGCGCAATAATAAGTTATTAAAAGAGTGAGGAGCAATATCATCAAGAATGCTTTCTGATTAACTTTTTTCATATTTAAAATAATTAAGGTCATTTACCTTTACAAAGTTTAAATATCTGAAATTTTATGAAATATTGAAACAATATATTGATCTTAAACAGTAAATTTACGAGATATGACAAATGATGCTGTACTTATTATTGGTGGTGGATTAGCAGGACTTGTTGCAGCTATTCACTTAAAGAACCATCATCAGGAAGTTATTATCATAGAGAAAAATGAATTTCCTAAACATAAGGTCTGTGGTGAATATATTTCTAATGAGGTAGTACCCTATCTAGAATCATTGGGATTAGATATTGAATCTTTGAAACCAACACATATAGATAAGCTTTCGTTTTCGTTAGTATCAGGTAAATCGATCAATACACAGCTACCTTTAGGTGGTTTTGGAATTAGTAGATATGAATTAGATCAGTATTTATATACTGAAGCAACAAAAAGAGGGTGTTTAATAGTCCAAGAGACCGTAGCAGACATTAACTTCGTTAAGGATTATTTTACGATTACTACAAATTTAAATACCTACAAAACAGCAATTGTGTTAGGTGCTTTTGGTAAAAGATCAAATTTAGATGTAAAACTAGGACGCAGTTTCATTCAGAAACAGTCTAATTGGCTTGGTGTAAAGGCGCATTATAAATTAAATTTTCCTGATGATCTTGTAGGTTTACATCATTTTAAGGGAGGATATTGTGGTGTTTCTAAAATTGAAAATAATTTAGTAAACATATGCTATCTTGCTAATTACGAAACTTTTAAACAATACAGATCTATCAGAGAATATGAAAATAAAGTTGCGAGTCAAAATCCTCATCTAAAACAAATCTTTGATGAAGCTATCCTGCAATTCGAAAAGCCTTTAACTATTAGTCAAGTATCATTTGAAGAAAAAAAATGTGTAGAAGATCATATTCTTATGATTGGAGATACTGCCGGTTTAATTCATCCTTTGTGTGGTAACGGAATGGCAATGGCAATTCACAGCGCTAAAATTGCGGCAGAATTAGTAATTAGTTATAGTAGCGGAAAAATTAAAACAAGAGAAGTCTTTGAAAAAAAATATAGCGAACAATGGAACTATAATTTCAAGAAACGATTACAAATTGGTCGTCTACTAGCGAGAATTTTACAAAAGGAAAAACTAGCAGCTATCCTAATGCGTATATTAATTATATTTCCTTTTCTATTACCTATAATCATAAAAAATACACATGGTAAAGCCATTTTATAGCAATCACTTATGTTTCTAGATACAAAACAAAGAACGGATGAACCCGAGATCATGGATAATTTTGCTTTAGAAGGTGAAGTTTTACGAGATGCTTTGGATAAAATCGCTAAAATTAACCAACTTTTAGGTGGAAACAAGTTAACTTTACTTGGAGTCAGGGAGTTGATAGATGAGAGTTCCAAAATAAGCGAGATAACTATTGTTGATATTGGTTGCGGGAACGGAGATATGCTACGTGCTATTGCCGATTATGGTTTACATTATAATATTAAATTTAATTTGATTGGAATTGATGCTAATAATTTTACGGTTGAGCACGCTAAAAGTTTATCGCTAAACTATAAAAACATTAGTTATCGTTGTGAGGATATCTTTGACCCGTCTTTTAAAGAATTAAAATACGATATTGCCCTTTGTACATTAACCTTACATCACTTCAAGGACGCAGAAATCTTGAATATTGTGGATACTTTTTATAAAAATTCGAGACTTGGTGTCGTAATTAATGATTTGCATCGAAGTTCTCTAGCATATCGATTATTTCAAGGTTTGTGTTTCGTTTTTCAACTGAATGATATGTCAAGAGAAGATGGATTAATTTCAATTTTAAGAGGTTTTAAAAAGAAAGAATTAATTGAATTTTCCAAAAAATTAAATTTTAAAAATTATACCATTCATTGGAAATGGGCTTTTCGTTACCAATGGATAATTTCAAAAATATGAGTGTAAAAATAAATACTGTTACAAAGCAACTGCCAAAATATTCGAGAACGACAGCTGAGATTGTCCCTTTTCTGGACTCTTGGCTTACAGGTCAGGACGAGCGTTTTATTCGAAAAGTAAAAAAAATATTTGAGGGCGCAGCTGTAGACAAGCGATATTCGATAATGGATCCTTTGGAAGTTTTTACTAATACTTCTTTTGAAGAGCGTAATGATATTTACACTAGAGAAGTTATTGACTTAGGCGAAAAAGTACTCCAAAAAGCATTGGACAAATCGGGTTGGGATCCAAAAGATCTTGATTACATCATTACAGTGAGTTGTACAGGAATTATGATCCCGTCTTTAGATGCTTATTTAATTAATAAATTAAAGTTAAGGCAAGATATCGTACGATTGCCTGTAACCGAGATGGGCTGTGCTGCAGGTATTTCCGGTATAATCTATGCCAAGAATTTCTTGCAAGCTAATCCTGGAAAGCGAGCTGCTGTAATAGCAGTCGAAAGTCCCACAGCAACCTTTCAACTAAATGATTACTCGATGTCTAATATCGTTAGTGCGGCAATATTTGGTGATGGAGTGGCCTGCGCTTTATTGTCTTCTCATCCTGATGACAGTGGGCCAGAGATTCTAGCCGAAGAGATGTATCACTTTTATGACAATGAACACATGATGGGTTTTAAGCTTACAAATTCCGGCTTGCAGATGGTGTTGGATATCGAAGTACCGGATACAATTGCATCCCATTTCCCCATGATTATTCATCCGTTTTTAGAAAAAAACAATTTAAAAATTAACGATATTGATCATTTAATTTTCCATCCAGGAGGAAAAAAGATTGTGCAAACAGTCGAGGTTCTATTTTCTGATTTAGGCAAAAACATAGATGATACTAAAGAAGTTTTAAGACTATATGGAAATATGTCGAGTGCCACCGTTTTATATGTTCTTGAACGTTTTATGGACAAGACTGATTTAAAAGGAACAAAAGGATTAATGCTAAGTTTTGGACCCGGATTTTCAGCTCAAAGGGTTTTATTACAGTTTTAAGATCGTAGTTTAACTTAATTATTTTTTTATTTTATAAGTTAAGGTCAAATTTCAATAAATAATTTTACAGTGCATGACTAGCAATGAAATCATCTCTAAATTACCATATTCCAAGCCATTCTTATTTGTAGATGAAATAACTAAAGTAAATGAGAATGGAGTAGAGGGGAATTTCACTTTTGATCCTACGCTGGACTTTTACGGAGGACATTTCAAAAATAACCCTATAACACCTGGTGTAATTTTAACAGAAGTAATGGCGCAAATAGGAGTAGTTAGTTTGGGTATTTATTTATTAAATAATACAATTAATTCATCTATTACAATTGCCTTAACATCAAGTAGTATTGATTTCTTAAAACCAGTATTTCCCTCTGAAAAAGTTACTGTAATTTCTGAAAAAATCTATTTTAGATTTAATAAACTAAAATGTAAAGTAGAGATGAAAAATGAAGAGGGACAAATTGTTTGTAAGGGAGAGATTGCGGGAATGATGGTTTCAAAATAAAAATTACAAAGCAGTATAATATTTGATAAAAAATGAAAAAACGAGTTGTGATAACAGGTTTGGGAATCGTCGCTCCTAATGGTGTAGGTTTAGACGCTTTTACTACTGCCATAAAAAACGGTGTTTCGGGGATTACAAAAAATGCAGAATTGGAGCGTTTGCAATTTTCCTGTCAAATATCAGGTACTCCAGCAATATCAACCGAATTAGCTTTGCAATATTTTTCAGAATTAGAACTTAGAAATTTTAATTCTTCAGGGATTTTATACGGAGTTATAGCAGGAATAGATGCATGGAATGATGCCAATTTACCTATTGAGCAAAATGAAGAGCCTAATTGGGATAGCGGAACTATTTTTGGCACAGGAACTTCTGGAATCGAAAAATTTAGAGAAAGCATATATAAAATTGACGATTTCCAAACTCGTAGACTTGGAAGTACTGCTGTTGCACAAACTATGAATAGTGGTATAAGTGCCTATTTAGGCGGAAAATTAGGTTTAGGGAATCAAGTAACGACCAATTCGTCGGCTTGTACAACTGGTGTCGAAAGTATTATGATGGCTTATGACAGAATCGTTTCCGGTCAAGCTAAACGAATTTTAGCTGGGAGCACTAGCGACAGCGGTCCTTATATTTGGGGTGGCTTTGATGCGATGCGTGTATGCACTTTCAAGCACAATGATGTGCCTGAAACAGGCTCAAGGCCAATGAGTGCCAGTGCATCTGGTTTTGTTCCCGGTAGTGGTGCAGGAGCAATGGTGCTAGAGGATTTAGATACTGCATTAGCTAGAGGAGCACGTATTTATGGCGAAATTATTGGTGGTACTATTAATTCAGGTGGTCAGAGAGGACTAGGTACTATGACAGCTCCGAACCCAACTGCTGTTATACGCTGTATTAAAAAAGCAGTAGAAAATGCAAATATAAACTCGAATGATATTGATGCCATTAACGGGCATTTAACAGCTACTTCAAAGGATAGTTTAGAAATAGAAAATTGGTCGAAAGCGTTGGGTCGTTCCGGGAATAATTTTCCTTACATCAATTCCTTAAAATCTATGGTCGGTCATTGTTTATCTGGTGCAGGAAGTGTGGAAAGCGTGGCTACAGTTTTGCAGCTGTATCATGGATTTGTTTTTCCCAATAGTAATTGTGAAGATTTACATCCTGAAATTACGGCTATTGTAGATGCTTCTAAAATACCCACAAAACTGTTAGAATTAGAACTAAATATTATAGCTAAAGCTAGTTTTGGCTTTGGTGATGTTAATGGATGTATTATATTTAAAAAATATAAAGCTTAAAAATATAAAAATGAATAGAGAGGAAATTATAGCGCAGTTAAAAAGTATTGTTAAGCCTTACTCAAGTAATCAGGACGCCTTTGACAATTTTACAGAAGACACTGATTTCATAGCGGATTTAAATATAAACTCCGCAAATTTAGTAGATATTATATTAGATGTAGAGGATGCATTTCAAATTCATATTGACAACGAATCGATGGAGAAAATGATGGATGTAAAGTCGACACTTTTAATTATCGAAACCAAATTAAGCGAAAAATGATTGGTAATGATGTAGTCGATTTAGCTTTAGCTCAAATAGAAAGTAATTGGCGCCGAACTGGCTTTATATCAAAAATATTCACCGACAAAGAGCAAAAACTAATTCGAACTTACCACAATCCAGAGCTTATCATTTGGAATTTATGGAGTAGAAAGGAAGCTGTTTATAAAATTTATAATCGAGAAACGGGAATAAGAGCTTTTATTCCCCAAGAATTAGAGTGTTTGTATAGTAATGACTACGAGGGTCAAGTACTATGTAAAGGGAAATACTATTATACCAAAACGACTAAAGAAAATGATTTTTTACATAGCATAGCAGTGACTGATGAATCTCATTTTGATCTAATTACTTGTGTTGATGAACAGCAAACGATTGTAAAAAAGGAAGGCATCCCCTTTATTCATTGCAACTATTCTCATGAATTACTTCCCGTTTCTATTTCGCATCACGGTCGATATTATAAAGCCATTACAATAAAGTAAAAAGCAACATTATTTAAGACCCAACCTTGATTTAAGTTTTAAAAAGAGTAATGCTATGGTGTAAGCAGCTTCTGTAGCAGTGTTCCTCTCACTTCTTCCTACTTTATATGCGTCTCTTAGTTTATCTAGGGAAAATTCTTTGTCTGTTATATCATGATATTTTCGATGCATGATATCGATATCTAATGCCTCGTTTTTTAGACGTCCGCAATCTAATCTTTCTAAAGTAGCATTAATCATATCTACATCAAATTCGATATGATGGCCTACCAATACTGCGTTTCCTAAGTAATCTATAAAAGCTTTTATGGCGTCAACTTCGGCAAGTTTAGGTAATGTACTCTCAATAATAAACTCATTAGATAAATGATTATCATGCAAAAACTTATATTGTAGCAACACCGCTTCAAAACTATCTTTGATGTAGATAGTATCATCTATTATTGCAAAGGCACCAATTGATAAGATGACGTCCTTACTTAAGTTCATACCTGAAGTTTCTGTAGAAAGCACCACATACCGATTTGATTTTTTACCAAATTTTGTTAAATAGGCTTTCCAAAAATCAGGAGTTTCTTTATTTATTTGTTTTAACCAGTCTAACATAATTAAGAAAATTGAGTTAGTTGAAATTTACTTTTTATTAATTCTTCTAACTCACGCATCGGAGCTAGAGCATTCTTTAATTTTTCTTTATCTAGTTTGGATAATTCTTCTAAGTTTATGTATTGCCCAGAATTTTCGTTTTTTAAACCTTCAAGAGTTCTAAATTTAGACAAAGTCAAGAAGGCTTCAGCACAATCTAAAAATATTTCAGCGTGCTTAGGATCAGAAATTGCGAGCTGCTTAAATCGAACATATGTATTGTTGATTCCTCTAATCTCATTACTAAGCGCGAACAAGCGAGCACCATCAACAAGTGGCATAATAGCTCTAGTTTTAATATCAAATTTATCTTCGTGAGGGCCTTCTTCTTCTACAATGAATTTTTTGAAAAAACTTAAAGGGGAATTCTTGCGCAAAGCGTCGTTTCCTAAAAAGTCATAAAATAGCGTGTTGTTTTTAGTGTTTTTAAAAATAACTTCTGTAAGAGCATCTTCAATTTTTTGTTCTCCAAAAACAATTTCATAATCAAAGAATATACTACTAATATCATTGCTATTTTCACCTGGAGTATTTATCCAATTGTTATATTGTTTTATCCAGTCAGTCAATGATTTACACCAAGAAATACTACTACCCATATGCCCGTTAGGACACGCCTCATAACCTACTTTTTCAAGTGTTGCTGTTGTTTTTTTTCCTAATCTTAAAAAGTAATCTTTTACCTCACGATATTTATCTGGAGCAACATCCTCAAAGATCAAAATACTATCTTGATCTGTCAACAATAATTGCTCTTTACGCCCTTGGCTACCAATGCTTAACCAAGCAAATCGAGCAGGAGGGGAGCCTAAATCTAAAATAGCTAATTCTACCGCTCTCTTCAATATTGCAAAATTAATTTCACTTGCAATATTGTTAATATGCGGTAAGGGTATGTTTTTTTGAATCGAAGATTGAATTAAATTCGTTAATCGAACACGAATTTGTCTAAGATCTTTAGATGCATGTGACTTTTTTATTTCCTTTATTAATACACCCGGATTACTAGCTTGTGCAGCAATTAAATCTTGTTGGGATATGATTCCTTTTACTGCAGTTTTATCAGTACCATCTTTAGTAACACATAAGTGACTAACATTATTTTTAAGCATCAATAATTGCGCTTCAGCAAGAGAAACATTCTCTATAACACAAACTACTGGTTTTGACATGATTTTCGAAACAACATCTGTAATCAAGAAACGTCCTGTAGCTATTTTAGAACGCATGTCCGTATCAGTAACAATCCCAATGGGTAAGTCCTGATTAATTACAATAGCACTGTTTATACGAGTTTCCGACATTAACTGAGCTACTTCTTTAACTAAATTGTTTTCGGTAATTTCTAATGGAGCAGTATTGTACGATAAGGTTTGAAAAAACTGTATTTCCGACTGTTGGTCTGTATATCTAAAAGAGTCTGAACTTATAATACCTTGTGAATTACTCGTGCTAGAGGATTGATTAGTAGAAGCAAAACTTTCAAGTAAATAATTCATGACCGCTGAATTATTCGTAACAAATGGTTTAAAAATAGCGATAGGAATAGCATAAACAATGCTTTCTTCGCGTGCTTTTGCAGTCATTTGATAATTATTCTTAGCAAAAAAAGCTCTTAGTCCAAATATCGAGCCTTCATGGCATTTGTTTAAAATCGTTTCTTCGGCATCAGCAATAACAGAAAGATGAATAACGCCTGATGCGACTACATAAAAGCTGTCGTGCAAAATATCGTTTATTTGAAATAATGTTTTGTTCTTTTCTAAATTTACCACACGAATGTTGCCCGCTATTTCAGCTAACTCCTCAAAAGTTAAGTGATCAAAGGGTGTGAATTCTTTTAAAAAATCAGCAATTTGCGCAGCGATTGTATTCATAATTCGGAAACATATTTAAGTGTAACAAAAGTAGCAATTTTTAAAGTGTGATGGTATTAATCATTAACCTTTAGTATGCGTTTTATTAATAATCTAAATTTAAACTAGTATCGTTACAATTTTGATAGCAATTAGTCAAAAGTAGGCCTTAGCAGTATAGGCAATTCGGTAGATTAAAAGTTAATAATGGTATGTTTTTAAATATCCTATTTTACATAATATAAATTATAGTTCATTTATACGTAACGTTAAAAAGAGTAGAAATGATCACTATATCTCATATTTGTACTTTCTATCACTATTTGTAACAAAAAAAGCTGTTGGATTTAAACATCACAACAGCCAAAATATAATATTGTATTGGGTTTAAAATTACAACCAAGTAACAATGTCCTCGATATTTCTTCTTGTTTTAGGATTTGCTGGATCTGCTTTTCTATAACCAAAAGCAATCATAAATGATAAACCATATTTATCAGTATCAACAGCAAATTTCTCTTTTAATAAAGTTTCCACTTTTTCTTGATGAAATCCTTCAATTGGACAACTGTCAATACCTGTCAAAGCTGCAGCCGTCATCATGTTTCCTAAAGCAATGTAAGTTTGCTTAGATGACCAATCGAATAATTTTTTATCTGTATCTAATTCAAAATCATTCTCTTGAAATTCTCTATAGAATTTAGAATACATTTCAATTACATCAGCTGGCATTTTTTTAACGTCCTTCATCATCATACTAATGTACTCAGAATCATGCTTTACCATAGGTGCTTTCATGGATAAACCTAAAACAAAATGACTTGCAGTATCTAATTTTAAAGGCGCTCCCCATGAAACAGGCTTTAATAATTCTCGTAATGCTGCATCTTGAACTACGATAAAATGCCAAGGTTCAAAACCAAATGAACTTGGCGACAAATGAGCTGTTTCTAAAATAAAATGCATATCAGCATCTGAAATCGTTTTTGTAGAATCAAATTCTTTTGTTGCATGTCTGAACTTAAATCCTTCAATAATATCTTCTTTTGCTATGTTTGGTGTACTCATAAATTTATGTTTTACTTTTTAAAAATACAAATTTACAATGCTAGCGCGACAACCTCGTTGATCTAAATCAAGTACAACCAAATTAGGCTAGTAAAACAATAAAAATAATACTTATTTGACTGTTAATCAATCCAAATCGTTTTTGTATTCACAAATTCCCGAATTCCATACGCTGCTAATTCCCTACCATAACCGCTATTTTTAACACCTCCAAACGGTAATCTCGGATCAGAAACTACTAATTTGTTTACAAAACTACTTCCTGCTTCTAACTGCAGTGCAATTTTTTCTCCACGCTCCTTGTTTGCTGTTAGAACTCCGGAACCTAATCCAAATTGAGAATTATTAGCTAATTTTATTGCTTCTTGATCATCTTTAGCACGAATGACAGATGCAACAGGTCCAAATAATTCATTATCAAACCCTTCCATTCCCGGTTTTAAATCCGCAAGGATAGTGGCTGGATAATAAGCACCTTTTTGATCAGGAATATATCCTCCAAGGATGAGCTTCCCTCCTTGCGCTACTGTTTTCAATACTTGTTCGTGTAGTTCATCTCTTAAATCGATTCTTGCCATAGGTCCATAATATGAGGTTTCATCTGTAGGTTCACCCATTTTTGCGGCTTTCATTTTTTGGGTGTACAGCGATAAAAATTTATCATAAATAGCATCTAGAACAACAAATCGTTTGGATGCAATACACGTTTGTCCGTTGTTTTGTAGCCTTCCCAGCGTGGCTAAATCAGTCACTTCTTCTAAGTTAGTATCTTCTAAAATAATGTATGCATCACTCCCGCCCAATTCCATTACTGTCTTTTTTAAATTCTGTCCTGCGATTGATGCTACAGAGCGACCTGCAGGATCGCTTCCTGTTAAAGTTACAGCAACAATATTCTTATTTTCAATTACTTCTTTAACTTGTTTGGAGTCAATGTTCAGGTTGCTAAAGGCACCTTCTGGAAAACCTGCTTTTAAAAAAGCTTTTTCTAGTGCTAGAGCACAACCTTGTACATTTGTAGCGTGTTTTAAAACACCGGTATTGCCCGCCATAAGTGCTGGAACAGCAAACCGAATTACTTGGTAAAAAGGAAAATTCCAGGGCATAACAGCTAGTACAACACCAATTGGCTGAAATGTAACATAACTTTTAGTTGCTTCTGTAGGAACGATTTCATCAGCGAGTAAGCTAGAAGTAGTATCAGCATAATACCTGCAAATCCAGGCACATTTTTCTATTTCTTTTCGAGATTGACCTATTACTTTACCCATCTCGCGAGTGGCTAGCTGCGCATATTCTTCTTTATTTTGATCAAGAACATCAGCAAGCTTGTGCATTAAAACAGCTCTTTCTTCATACGATTTTTGTTTCCAGAGTGAGTAGGCTTCTTTAGAAATCGTAATTTTATCTCGAACTTCAGTCGATGTTAGCCTTTCGTATTTTGTTATCTCTTCTCCCGTTGCTGGGTTTATTGTAATCGAATATTCCATGTTCTTTATTTTTATTTAAAGTATAAAGTTAAAAAATCATTAGCCAAAACAAGTAGATCCATTACTAATTAATTCCCAAATTTTGATGCTGCATATTCTATTCGCTAGGCTAATCTTTGAGGTAAAACTTTATTTTTTAAAATAGGTAGCATAGAATTCGTTTTGCAGTTGAGCATCCCTCCTGCTGTTCGCTGTATCTCTTGCTTTGTCTATCGCCTAGCAAGAGGATGCCACTACCATCAGGGCTAATCTAGAAAAGTAGTTTTATAAATCTCGATTGGAAAAAGCGTTTTTGTAAAATCAAGAAAGCGATTTAGAGTGTGTTCTAAATCGCTTTTTGTATTCCAATTGAATTTTTAAACAGCATACGCGCCTGAAGAGTATGTTAGCTCATAGCTGTGTGTGTAAATTTCGAATACGATACCAAATGGATCTTGCACATAGCACATCTTATACGGTTTATCATTTGGGTAATATTCTCTAATCGGCATGCGTTGTTTACCTCCGTAAGCCACTATTTTTTCGATCAATTCCTCAATATTGGGATCTTGGACGCAAAAATGAAACAATCCAGTATTAAAAGGGTTAAATTCTGGCGCCTCCTTTACACCATTTGGAAACGAAAATAATTCGATTCCCACTCCATCCGAAGTTGAAAGATGTGCAATTTCAAATTCTTTCCAATCATTTCCAAATACATCAATACACATTTGTCCTATCGCTGTTTCACTTTCTTTTTTCACCGTTGATGGTTCCATAATAACATACCATCCCATTACTTCAGAGTAAAAACGAACAGCATCGTGAATTTTTGGAACAGTAATACCAATGTGTGAAAATGATTTTGGGTAATTGTTATTTGTTGTCATAATTATATTTTTTGTTTTGCAAAGATATGCTATATTTGCCTGTATAGCAATAACTTACCTAAAAGTACTATAGTTACCAATAGGAGTATAATGCACAATATGAGTTATTTAAATCTACAAAATGAATCAAGAAAATCTTTGTCCTCTACATTTCACAATGAATTTAATAGGAACCAAATGGAAACCATTAGTATTATTTCATTTATTAGGAGGTCCATTACGTTCCGGAATATTACAAAAACACATTTTAGTTATTTCTAATAAAATGTTTACGCAAACGGTACGCGAATTAGAGCAAGACGGACTAATATCTAGAAAAATTTATCCAGTGGTTCCTCCTAAAGTAGAATATGAATTGACTGAAAAGGGTTTATCGTTAGAAACTATTTTAAGAAGCTTAGATGAGTGGGGATCCGCTGCTTGGAGTGAACAAAACAAATTGTAATTAGTATTTAATAGTTTTGTAGGCTAGTCTTTGGTTGCAATTATCTACAATAATAAATATAATTAATGCTAAAAAAAAAAGCAGCATCTAAATATATTTTAGATGCTGCTTTACAATAAATAAATAACAGGATATTATTTAAGTGATTTCATATCAATTACAAAACGGTATTTTACATCATTACTTGTAACACGATCATACGCTTTGTTGATATCTTGCATATCAATCAATTCGATATCACTAGTAATATTATGTTTTCCACAGAAATCTAACATTTCTTGAGTTTCTTTAATACCACCAATCAAAGAACCTGCAATACGTTTGCGTCCCATGATAATGTTTCCACCATGAAATGGCTTTAAAGGCTCAACTGCTCCAACTAAGACCATTGTTGCATCAATTTTTAATAATCCTAAATACGGATCCATTTCATGACCTACAGGAATCGTATTTAAAATAAAATCGAAGCTGTTTTGGTGTTTTTTCATCTCCTCAGCATCCTTAGATACTAGAACTTCGTGAGCTCCTAAGCGTTTGGCATCTTTACCTTTTTCTGGAGATGTTGTAATCATTACAACGTGTGCGCCCAAGGCATTAGCAAACTTAACTCCCATATGACCTAAACCTCCTAAACCAACTACACCAACTTTATCTCCAGCTTTTACTTTCCAGTGACTTAAAGGAGACCATGTAGTAACTCCAGCACACAATAATGGCGCTGCTCCTGCTTCATCTAAATTTTCTGGAATTCGCAATACAAATTTTTCATCAACCACTACTGAAGTTGAGTACCCTCCATAGGTTTCTTTACCTTCAATGTGTTTGTCTGGGCTGTTGTAAGTAAAAGTAGCACCTTCCTCACAAAATTGTTCTAAATCTTGCTGACAAGAAGAACAAGTTTGACAAGAATCAACTAAACAACCTACACCTACTAAATCTCCAACTTTATAAGAGCTCACGCCATCTCCCACTTCTACTACGCGACCTACAATTTCATGTCCTGGAACTACTGGATACGTGGATCCATGCCATTCGTTCCTAGCAGTGTGTATATCACTATGACATACACCGCAGTAGGTAATATCAATTTTCACATCGTCATTTCCTACTGCTCTTCTTTCTATGTTTAACGGTTTTAAATCTTCTGTTGCAGCCGTTGTACCGTAAGCCTTTACTGTTGTTGTAGCCATTTTATTTATTTTAAAATTTATTTATATAGTATCAAAAAAACATCAATAGTTTGATTATCAATGCTTTTTATGTTAAATGTATAACAAAAAAGTTTTATATTTTACTTTTTCGAAAATTAATTATTTCGATGCCCGTTCGTAATCAGTATATCCTTTTGCACCCGGAACATAAAAAGTATCTTGATCCCAGGGAGCTAGTTCTAAATTGTTTTCAAAACGCTCTACCAAGTCGGGATTGGAAATATAAGGTTTTCCGTAAGCGACAAGATCAGCATAGCCGTCTTCGATTACTTTATTTCCTTTTTCTTGATCAAAATTAGAATTAATCATTAAGGTACCATTATATAATGGACGGAAGTGCTTAGCAATTTCTTGCACGGCAAACGGGATAGTAGAAACGTCTGTAAAAGGCTCTGATAAATGCACGTAAGCTAAATTGTAATCATTTAACTTTTTAATAATATATTCAAAGGTTGGGATTGTCTCTTCATCCATTTTCATTCCGAATATACCATCTAATGAAGGATTAAAACGAACTCCTATTTTCTCTTGAGGTATAACTTCTTTTACCGCATCTAAGACTTCAAAAAAGAAACGACATCTGTTTTCGATACTACCGCCATACTCATCTGTCCTCACATTCGAAGTTCCATTAAAAAATTGATGAAACAAATAACCGTTGGAAGAATGTATCTCTACACCATCAAAATCAGCTCTTACAGCATTTACTGCTCCATTTTTAAAATCAGCAACGGTATCTTGAATTTCTTCGATAGTCATTGCCTTTGGGGTAACTGTATCTTTAAAGCCTTCGGGAGTATACGATTTTTCATTTGGATTAATAGCAGAAGCCGATAAAGGAAGCGCACCATTGTGAAAATCAGGGTGTGACATTCCGCCTACATGCCATAACTGAATATAAATTTTCCCGTCTTTATCGTGTACTCTTTTGGTCACTTTTTTCCAACCTTCTACCTGTGCATCTGTATAAATACCGGGAGTATTGATATAACCTACAGCTGCAGCAGAAACCTGAGAACCTTCTGTAATGATTAATCCTGCTGATGCACGTTGCTCATAATATAAACCATGTAAATCATCAGTAGGTACATTCCCTTCGTTATCTGCTCTACTACGCGTCATTGGAGCCATTACGACTCTATTGTTTACTGTAATATTTTTGCTGTATGGTGTTAATAATTGTTGTTTCGACATATATGTAATAAATTATTTGTGATTAAAAACAAATTTACAATACTTAATATCTAATCTCATTGATCTAGATCAATTAGCGTTTAATTAACTACTATTTCAATTAAGAATACTCATGACAAAAAGAAATCATAACTTTTGTACAAACTTGCAAATGCTGCTGAAAATGTAGCATACTGACAATTTTTCATAATTACTTTCCCTTACGAGCGTTTTTGAAAATTATATCTTTAAAGTGCTGTAAGCCTTACAGAAGGCTTATTTATGCTAAAACAATCTTGATTTTTTAAATAAATATTGAATTAATACCAATTTTGGCGCAGTTTTGGTGCTTTTAATGTCAAATTAAGTTTAAACAGAAGCCTTTTCAACAATGAAATGGAGGTTTTAAAATTAAAAAAATATGACTCAAGTTAAAGAGAACAACACGGTTAAAGTACATTACACAGGAAAATTAGCAGACGGACAAGTATTTGATACTTCGGAAGGAAAAGAGCCATTGGCATTCACCTTGGGACAGGGTAGCTTAATTCCTGGTTTTGAAAAAGGCCTGATTGCTATGAAATTAAATGAGAAAAAAACAATCAATATTACTAAGGATGACGCCTATGGCGATCCTCGTGAGGATTTAATTATTGAAGTACCAAAAAGTGAATTACCTCAAGAAATGACTCCAGAAGTGGGCATGGGATTGGTTTCTAGAACTCCAGAAGGGCAAGAAATGAATCTTATGGTTGTTGAAGTAAGAGAAGAAACAGTTGTATTAGATGGAAATCACCCTCTAGCTGGTAAAGATCTAATTTTTGATCTTGAAGTTGTAGAGATTACTGAATAATCACATATCACAATATTTAAAAAGCCTGACGGATACCAATCTGTCAGGCTTTTTTTTGCGATATTATTTTCGAAAATGAAAATGACTGATTTTTAAGGACAACTTCCATCAATAGCTGTCATATAATTAAAGATTCTAATTACCTATTTTTTATTCATCGCTTTTATTAATTTTTTATTGCGTCTATCGGCTCTTGAATCTTGTAAAGAGAGCACTGCCCAGATTGAAGCAGGAATCCAGCCAATGATTGTTATTTGCAATAGGAAACACAAAATCGCTGTCAATATTTTACCTCTTAGGAAAAAGGATAGCGTTGGGAAAATGATTGCGATTAATAACATGATTCTTTAAAGGTTTAATTAGTAACACTCTAAGATAATTATTTACTTAAATGTTACATAATTTTATTACCAAAATTTTGAGATTAAGTACAGAATTCCAATTACTTTACTATTTTGAAACAGCCATTAATCATGAATACAACGTTTTCGGAAGTGTAAATCTACACTATTTTACAACTAATCATAAAAATTAACTTACTAAAAAAACGATGTAGTAGTGATTTTTGTTTTTTTTTTCGAATAATTGTCTTTTTGTATTATTACTATATTAAACCATAAATTCAATCAATATTTTTAAGATAATTCAATAAAGCGTACATTTAACGCATTATAAATATGTAAAAATATATAGATTAATATGTTAATATATCATTTTTATTGATTAATTATTTAGATTATCATTTATTTTTAAAGCTATTTTATTTTATATGTTACTAATTAATATATATTTGTTTTTATTAAACGTCAGTAATACGTTTTATAAGATAAGCTAACAAATAGTATGTATGAAATTATTAATCAACCACCCAAAAACGACTAAGGCAGCTAAAGTTAGTGTAAGCTATACTTTCAAATACCTTTTTTTCTTAGCCACTATAATACTATTATTTACTCCTAAAAATATATTTGGTCAAGAGAGTACTGCAATTGACGCTAAAAGCAGTGCCGTAGATAGTAGCGATTACAAACCTTTTAATATTCACATGCATTTAAAAAATATGCATACATGGCATGGTTTCGTGGTAACACCAAGTCCTATGGTCGCAACGTCATTAGAATACAATTCGAAAAATAAAAAATTTGTTTTTGGTTTATGGGGTGGCGCAGGTTTCTCTGTAGATCCAATAACAACTAACGATGGTGACCGAGTAAACGCAAATTATAAAGAGTTATCTATATATACGTCCTATCACATTACTGACAAATTTTTTATCGAAGCCGTTTCGCACAACAATTATACGGGTGTAGAAGAACGAGGGGATGTATTACATTACTGGAGTTATAAAAAAACACAAGGATATAATTTTGTAGATTTAAACTTTGGTTATCAGGTGACTAATAAAACTTCGTTGTATTTAGCAACGATTTTAGCTGGTAGATCTGGTGATTATGAGGTTCAAAATGATGG